>Ga0335069_10001038_pt1 | contig 44768 bp, 35 predicted proteins | sample Lox_Sample_11_FD_206714 | JGI IMG/M metagenome (GOLD analysis project Ga0335069, IMG submission 206714) | Soil microbial communities from Loxahatchee National Wildlife Refuge, Florida, United States - Lox_Sample_1.1 | ecosystem: Environmental > Terrestrial > Soil > Wetlands | place: USA...
TATAGTGCGAGCTAGAGGTTTCTGCACTCTCGCATACTAGCACAGGATGCATTCAGCCCGAGAGCAAAATGTTTCGCCCGGACACCCGCATGTAATGGAAAAGATACTGCTGGGCGTAGCCCGCGTATGGGCCAAAATGACCGGCGGCGAATTCGTGCAAGCCCTTGAGGCTGATTCGCCGCCTCGGAAAGTATAGTTCCCGCAGGGCCTTGGCCACCCACACATCCACCGGGAAGGCCTCCAGGCGTCCGTAGGCAAACAGCAGCACGCAATCGGCGATCTTCCGCCCCACGCCCGGCAGGTCCATCAGGCCAGCTCTCGCGGAGTCGAGGGGGAGTGTGGAGAGCCGGCCCAGGTCGAAGGCGCCGCTCGATATGAGGCGAGCCGTCTGCAGCAGGAATGGTGCGCGGAAGCCCATCTTGCAGGCGCGCAAGTCGGCCTCCGACAGCCGCGCCAGGCGCGCGGCGGCCGGGAAGGCGTGCATCGGCTTCTGCGCCGGCGGCGCCGGCAGGGGGCTGCCGTAGCGCTCGCATAGGAGCGAGATGATCTCCTGGATTTGGCAGATTTGCTTGGTGGAGGATAGAATGAACGACGCGAGGCATTCCCAAGGGTCCTGGCGCAGCAGGCGCAGGCCCCGGCAGGCGCGGATGGCGGCGCGCAGCGGTTCGTCCGCGGGGAACGTCTTGAGGACCGATGTCAGATCTACGTCCAGTTGCAGGTAGTGCGTGAGCCATGCCCAATCGCCCGCCGGCTCCGCCGTTTCGGCAGTGATGCCGGAGGGATGAGCTTCCAGTCGAACCCAGCGCTGCCCGATGACGCCCACCCAATTGTCGCTGTGTGGCTGCCAGCGGAAGGCCTGGCCGCTGGTGAAGGTGCCCGCCAGGTCGTAGTCGCGGACTTTGAAGACAGCCCTAATAGACGATGAGCGAGCGCACGGGATAGGCCTTAAGCTTCTCCCGGCCATGCAGGAAGCCCAGTTCGATGAGAAAGGAGATCTCCAGAATCTGCGCGCCCAGGCCTCGGACCAGGGCCGCGGCGGCGGCCGCGGTTCCGCCGGTCGCCAGCAGGTCATCAATCAGCAACACGCGGCTGCCGGGCTTGAGCGCATCCACGTGCACGGCAATGGTGGCGGTGCCGTATTCGAGCGCGTATTCCTGCTCGTGGGTTTGAAAGGGCAGCTTGCCTTTCTTGCGAATGGGGACAAAGCCGGCCTCCAGCTTGACGGCGGCCGCGGCAGCGAAGATAAACCCCCGGGCGTCTATCCCGACCACGGCATCCACCATTCCCGGCTTGAAGCGCTCGACCAGCAGTTCGATGCTGCCGCAAAAGAGCCGAGGGTCGGCTAATACGGGGGTGATGTCCTTGAACTGAATGCCGGCTTTAGGGAAGTCCGGGACGTTGCGAACGGCGCGTTCTATGTCTGCGGGCGTCGGGCGGGGTTCGGGCATGGGCGTGCTCAGGTCCGGGTCGTCTCCATCTTCTCGATCATCTTGCGCAGCTTCTTCAAGGCGATGTTCTGGATCTGCCGCACGCGCTCCCGGGTGACTCCGAACTTGACCCCGACCTCCTCCAGCGTCTTTTGCGGGCCGCCATCGAGGCCGAACCGGGCCCTCAGGATAGTGGCCTCGCGGTTGTCTAGGGTCTTGACCATCTCCTGCAACATGCGGGTGACGGTCTTCTCCTCCAGCTTCTCGTAGGGGGTGTCCGCGCTTTCGTCTTCCACCACCTCGGCGAAGTTGTTGGAGTCTTCATCGCCGATGGGCGCGTCCAGGGAAGCGGGCCGAATGGCGGCCATGCGCATCTGGGCGACCCGGGCCGAGGTGATGCCCAGCTCCTCGCCCAGTTCCTCGTCCGTGGGTTCGCGTCCCAGCTCCTCTTGCAGCCGCATGGCGGTGCGCCGCATCTTGGAAATTTTATCCACCAGGTGCACGGGCAGCCGGATGGTCTTGGACTGATTGGCCAGCGCGCGCTTGATGGATTGCTTGATCCACCAGGAGCCGTAGGTGGACAGCTTGCCTCCCTTGGCCGGATCAAAGCGCTCGACGGCTTTCATGAGGCCGATGTTGCCTTCGCTGATCAGGTCAAGCAGCGGCAGCCCGATGCCCTCATAGTCTCGGGCGATCTTCACCACGAGGCGCAGGTTGGCCTTGATCATCTGCTCCCGGGCTTTCTTGTCCCCCTTCTTGATTCGCGCGGCCAGTTCGATCTCTTCCTGCGGCGTGAGGAGCTTAACCTGCCCAATCTCACGCAGATACAGCTTGATCGCGGTATCGCCGTCATAGCTGGACCGCTCGCGTTCCCGAGGGGCGGGCGCCTCGCTGGCTTCGGCCTCTGCCTCCGCAGGCGCTGGTTCTGGTTCCTCAGGCTTGAGGGCCTCCTCCTTGGCCAGGTCCTCGGGCTTGGGCTCCTCCTCGTCCTCCGGCAACGGCTGGGCGACCTGCGCGCGCTTCAGGGGCGCCTTCGCCGGGCGCGTTCGCAACGCAGCGTGGCGCTTCGTCCGCTTTACGTTGCTACGTCGTTTCGCGTGAACCACCATAATACGCTCTCATTATCCGGGTTCCTCTCGCAAGTTGGCAAATCAAATCTCCAGCATCTTCTCGAACCGTGTTAGGTTGCGCGGGCGCTGGCCGGTCACCAGCGCCACATCCTCCAGCCGCACCCCGCCGAGCCCGGGATAATACAACCCGGGTTCGATCGTTACAACGTGGCCGGCTTTCAATATTTCGTTCGAGCTTGGCCCCAGGCGTGGCGCCTCGTGAATCTCCAGCCCCAGCCCATGGCCCGTGCCGTGGAAGAACCCACGCATACGGCCGCCCGCTTTCCCCGTTTCGTAGCCTTCCCGCCGGAACAAGTCTTCCACGGCCCGATGGACTTCGGCGGTCGGCACACCCGGGCGAATGCGCTTCAAGGCCAGTTCCTGCGCCTGGAGGACGGTCGCGTAGAGCTTGCGGACGGCCTCGCTCGGATGGCCGCGCACGACGGTGCGCGTGATGTCGCCGAAGTAGCCGGTCCGCTGGGAGCGGGGGAAGATGTCCAGGATGATGGGCTTATGCGCAGGCAGGGGGCCCGACCCCGGCTCATGGGGATCGCAGCCCTGGTCGCCCCCCGCCACGATCGTGTGGCAGGCCAGCCCATTGGCCTGAATGATCGCGGTGTCTATGACGGCGCGGAGCTTCTCCGAAGTCAGCGGCACATCACGATACAGGAGTCGGCCTTTGCGGCTGACCTTGGCCGCCCGGAGGACCTGGATGCCCTCGGCCAGCCCCACTTCCGCCATCATCAACGCGGCGCTGATCTTCTTCACTTCCACGTCGGATTTCTGCTCGCGTTCCGGGAAAAAGCTGCCGCGTTTGGGGCGGACACGGATGCCCCGGCGCTGCAGATCGGCGGCCAGGCCGCACGGGAAGCTCGGGGGCACAACCACTCGCCGCACGCGCTTCTCCCGCAGGATCAGGGCGACCACGTCGGCAAGGCCCGGCCGTTTCACGCCCGCGTCATGCAACCGGCGTTCGTAGCGGCTGAGCGGCAGGACCGTGCAACGCCGCGCCTCCCGGCGAGCACGCCCGATCTCCAAATCGCTCAGCACGGCGGAGTTCCGGCCGCGAATGCGCATGTAGATGAACGGGTCCGGCACGAACATCCCCACCGCGTAGAGCATGTCCGCGTCCCGCTCGCTCGCGGCGACGATCAGCAGATTTTCGCCCCGTTTCATCTCAGACGCCAAATAGGCGGTCCCCCGCGTCGCCCAGACCAGGCAGGATGAATCCTCTGCCGTTCAGCTTCTGGTCAACGGCGGCGGTGAAGATCGGCAAGTCCGGGTAATGCGAATGAACATGCCGGATGCCCTCGGGCGCCGCCACGAGGTTGACCAGCCTCACCCGCCGGGCGCCGTGCTCGGAGAGCAAATCCATGGCCGCGACGGCGCTTCCGCCGGTCGCCAGCATCGGGTCAATCAGCACGACCTCGACCTCGCGCAGGTCCGGCGGCAGGCTTTTGTGATAGAAGGTGGCCCGCAGGGTGGTCTCCTCGCGCCTCAACCCGATGAAGCCCACGCGCGCATGGGGAATCAGTTGCAGGATCGAATCCAGCATTCCCAGGCCGGCGCGCAACACCGGCACCAGCACCACCTCGCGACGCAGCCGAAAGCCCCGCGCCCGCGCCAGCGGGGTTTGCACCCCCATCGGCGCCACCGCGAAGGACCGTGTCGCCTCGTAGAGCATCAACGCCGCCACCTCGCTGAGCACGCGCCGAAATTCCTGCGGACCGGTCTGGTAGTCCCTCAGCCGCGTCAGGTTATGCTGCACCAGCGGGTGCGCAATAAGTGTGACCCCTTTCACCGTTAGTGTAGAAAAGTCGGAGAGAGGAAATAGAGCTGCCCGGCGCTGAGCTTGGGCATGTCCACGCCCAAATCCAGCCTCACCGCCTTGCTGTCGGTTTGTCCAAACATGCGAAACAGGTCGGAGAAGTCGAGCCGCTGCTGGTACTCGATCAGGTTGGCGTTGCGAAGCCCGGCAATGGTCTTGGTCCGCTTCACCGCATCGTCGAAAGCGCCCAGTTCGTCCACGAAGCCCAGCTTGAAGGCCTCCGTGCCGGAAAGAATGCGGCCGTCCGCATAGTCGGTCCAGTCCTGGGCCAGAGGGCGTCCCTTGTCCTTGTTCCGCTCATGGGCCAACTTCCGGCCATCGGCAACCACCGACTTGAACTTGTCGTACGTCTCATCCACCAGCGCCTGCACCATATCGCGCTCCTCCGGGGTGATGCTGTCCGGCTCCCTTGAGCCGCTCAGCATGTCCTTGTATTTGCCGCTCTTGAATGTCTCCGGCCGCAGCCCCACCTTGTCCATCAGGCCGCGGTAGTTGTAGGTGCTGAGGATCACGCCGATGCTGCCGGTGATGGTGAGCTCATGGGCGACAATCCAGCGGCAGGGCGCCGACACATAGTAGCCCCCCGAGGCGGCCAGGCTCCCCATCGAGCACACCACCGGCTTGGCGCGTCCCTTCGTCTGGAAATCGGATACCGCGCGCGAGATGGAGTCCGAGGCCATGACCTCCCCGCCCGGGGAGTCCACCTTCAGGATTACCGCCCGCACCCGTTCGTCCTCCTGGGCCCGCTTCAACTGCGCCTTGACGACGTCCACCATGCTGAAGCCGCCTTGATCCAGGGCGCCGCTGGTGATAATGCCTTTAATATTCACCACGGCGATCTTGGTGTTCGGGGCGTCATTGTCTTCAGTCGTGACCTCCTCCAGGCGCGGCCCCGCCGTGCGCCCGCGCGTGACGTTGACCGGGCTAAAGCTTCCGAGGAAGTGGCTGAAATTGAAGAGCACGCTGATGCCCAGCAGCAGCAGCAAAACAATCGCGAGCACCATCCAGCCGTACCGGCGCTTTGGCGGCGGCGGAGTCGGAGCGGAAATCACCGGTGGAGGGGACAGGGGCGGAGGTGGAGGCGGCCCGGCAGGCGGTGCGGGCGGAGGTGCCGGCTGACCGGCATAGGGCGTGGCTGGCGCAGGTGGTGTGCTCTCATCCATATCGCGCGCAAGTTAACGCAAACACCCGGCTGGAGCAAGCCAATCAGACATAGCAAATCCGTGATCACAGGACGGACTAACCCCGGCGGGAGCGCGAACATTGCGCGAGAATTCTTGAATGGACTTTCGCGCCAACGGTCGTATAATTGAATCGCTTGAGGCGCCGGACGCCAAATGCACTGGACAGTGGGCCGACCAAGGACAGCCCGAGGGGAAGTCTGCGCGCCTGGCTGAACCGGAACTTCGAATCACATCACACTATGACCAAGTCGTTGGAAGTTATTAGTGAAACCGTTCGTAATCCCAAACATCCGTTTCGCAAGGTTGATAACCAGCCCAAGAAGCCCCTGAAGCACCGCTACGAGCGCCGGAAGATCAGGGAGTACCTGCATCTTGGGGACTGGGCCACCGGCGAGGCTGGCTGAGAAAGCCCGAATTCCAGATTAAATAGAGACGGCCACGCTGAGCGCGTGGCCGTTTCGTTTGGAGCAGCCGACGTCAGGGTATCCAGACGCCCTTAATTAGAGCCGCCTGACGGGCGTGTTGCCCAACAGATAATAACGACTTAGCATGTGAATACAGTGAATAAGGTAGTTTCCAACCTCTCATCTATGATGGGAACCGCCACCCAGCCAGCGCCAGCCAGGACTGAGCCGTGACGAGTCCCTGGCGGGCGCGGCCGCGGCCCTCCTTACCACTGCGTCGGACGAGTGGGCTCGGAGGGCCGGGCGCGTCCTGCTTGCCGGCGGCTGCGGGCGGACTTGCGCAGCACCAGCACCGCAGCCAGTACCAGCAGCAGGAAAGCGTAATACCAGGCCAGGCTTGCTCCGGTCGTCATCGTGGTCACGGTTCCCGCCCACGACGCGGACGCCGTCTCGGTGTGCTCCTCGGCGCTGGATGACTTCGGCTCGGGCACCGAGTTGGTGTGGGGTGCTTCGGACCTGGGAGCGACCGACCATTGTTCAGTGTTCGAGCCAATGGTGACGATCCAGATTGGCCTGCCTGCCGGGGTTGTGCAGAACAGGACTGTGGGAGCTGCCCGACGGCTGGGTTTAGCCCAGGGCTGGGTCGCCGAGGACTCCGAACCGAGGCCCGACTGGCTCCTGCCCGGCGGCGGCAGGTTGGGCAGCGCCAGCGCGGCGGCTCCCGGCGACTGTCCGGACAATGCCATCAGCCCCGCGTCGTTCTTTCCTTCGACGTGCGCATCCGAGTACAGCAGGTTGCCTTTGAAGCGGTGCAGCGCTTCCGTCCAGTGTAACGCCTCGTTGGGGCCGAGTTGCAGGCTGGCCGTTGCGCCTGCCAGCTCGTTTGTCAGATTCCTGTCACCCGCGAGGATGGAGCTGGGGCGGGCGAAATCCGCGTTAATCCCGATGAAATAGCTGAGATTGGAATTGCTAAGTTCCGCGAAGCTGGGCGCGGGCACGCGCGTGTCCGTCGGGCAGGTCACCAGCCGGGGCACAACAAGCTCATTGGAGACCGCCTGGAAGTGACGGTAGGAGAAGTAGAAATCGGCACCGAGGTACTCCCCGCCGCGGGCCACTTCGAGCGTGCCCCCGGCGCTGGCGGGGACGGCCATGGGAAACAGGCCGCCGTGGTCGTTGGCAAAGCTGGTGAACCCGACGCCGGTCTCGTGAAGCTGGTTCACGCATTGCATACGGCGCGCCCGGGCTTTGGCCTGCCCCGCGGCGGGCAGCAGCATCGCGGCGAGCAGCGCGATGATCCCGATGACGCAGAGCAGCTCGACCAGGGTCATCGCACGGGCACTGGCTTTTGACGCCTTGACGCTCATGGCTGGCAATGGTGAGTCATTGGTGCGCCGTTGTTTGCTCTACCTTAGCCCACCGGCGACTCGCGCCAACTGTGCGTCTGGGGGCACACCTGGAGCGCCGGGAGCAGGGCGCGGTATGGGGCCGTTTCCGGGCTAAATCCGAAGTCCGAAACGAATACAAAGGCTCAAAGGAGCAATGACCAAAACCTGCGGCCAGCGTGCGTTTTGAGCATTCGGGATTGGAGCATTGGGATTTGTTTCGGATTTCGTGCTTCGGATTTCGGATTTCCACCACCCCCGCCTTCTCTTTCCGGCTGGACAAATCCCGCCTCAGCTTTCAGAGTTTGCGCTGTGAATCACTCGGTTCAGCAGACAATACGCCGGAACTTCGGCCTGAAGCTCACTCACTCTATGCAGAACAAGCATTCGTGGTTAACGGTTCTCTCGATCAGCCTCGGCATTGCCGTGCTCGCCGGCTGCGCCGCCAAGTCGGCCGACGCGCCGATCAAGCAGGTCATTCGCAAGCCTTGGGGCAAGGCCCCGGACGGCACGCCGGTGGACCTCTACATCCTGCGCAACACCATGGGATCGCGGGGCCAGACGGCCTCCTGGGGCAAGGCCCCCGTGGATGGCAGCTCGTTCGGCCCAAGCCGTCCGTGCATCGAGGCCGCCATCACCACCTATGGCGGCATTGTAGTCTGGATCAAGACCCCCGACCGCAACGGCAAGATGGGCGACGTCGTGCTCGGCTATGACAACCTGGCAGGCTACCTGAAGGAATCGCCTTACTTCGGCGCCATGGTTGGCAGGTATGGCAATCGCATCGCCAAGGGCAAGTTCACGCTGGACGGTGTGCAATACACCCTGGCGACCAATAACGGCCCGAACGCTCTGCACGGCGGGCTCAAGGGCTTCGACAAGCGCGTCTGGGAGGCCACCATCCTGGACTCGCCCGGCGGCCCGGCCTTGCGGCTGCACTATGTGAGCAAGGACGGCGAGGAAGGCTACCCGGGCAACCTGGATGTCACCGCCGTTTATACGCTGACCGACGACAACGCCCTAATGCTCCAATACACCGCCCGGACGGACAAGGACACGGTCCTCAACCTGACCCAGCATTCGTATTTCAACCTGGCCGGCAAGGGCACCATTTTGGATCACCAGGTCATGATCCCGGCGGACCGGTTCACGCCCGTGGACAGCACGCTGATTCCCACCGGCGAACTGAAGCCCGTCGAGGGAACCCCCTTTGACTTCCGCAAGCCGACGCCCATCGGCGCCCGCATTGGGCAGGACGACGAGCAACTCAAGTTCGGCGGTGGCTACGACCACAACTGGGTCATCAACAAGGAAATGGGCGAGCTGACCATCATGGCACGCGTGTATGAGCCAACCACCGGCCGGGTGCTGGAAGTGCTGTCCACCGAGCCGGGCCTGCAGTTCTACACGGGCAACTTCCTGGACGGCAAGATCACCGGCAAGGGCGGCTGGAATTACAAGTTCCGCAACGCGTTCTGCATGGAGCCGCAGCATTTCCCCGACTCGCCGAACCAGCCCAATTTCCCTTCGGTGGTGCTCAAGCCGGGGCAGGAGTATCACAACACCATTGTGTTCCGGTTCTCGGTGCAGCCGTAGCCGGCAGCGGAAGCCGATGCAGCGCCGTGCCAATCCGCATGCAGCGGGGGAGGGTGATTTGTCAGGATGAAGGCGCTGGTCCTCAAGCAATACGGGCGGTTTGCGTTTGAAGATGTGCCCGCGCCCGAGCCGGGGCCGGACGAGGTGCTCGTCGCGGTCCACGCGTGCGGCATTTGCGGCAGCGACGTGCACGGCATGGACGGCAGCACCGGGCGGCGCCGGCCACCGATCATCATGGGCCACGAAGCGGCCGGGACGATCTCGCGCATGGGCCGCGACGTGACCGCCTGGGCCGCCGGAGACCGGGTCACCTTCGACTCCACCATCTACTGCGGCGAATGCGAGTTTTGCCGTCGCGGCCTGATCAACCTGTGCGACCGCCGACGCGTACTGGGCGTTTCCTGCGAGGACTACCGGCGGGACGGAGCGTTCGCTGAATTCGTGGCCGTGCCACAGCACATCTTGTATCGGCTGCCGGAGCGGCTGACGTTCGAGCAGGCGGCGCTGGTCGAGCCCTTTGCCATCGCGCTGCACGCGATCCGACGCTCTTCCAATGAACCGGGATCCGGACAAGGCGCCCCCCTCACCCCTTCCCTCTCCCCATCCGATGGGGAGAGGGTGCCGAAGGCGGGTGAGGGGTTGGTTCGTGCTCCCTATGCAGGACCACCGTTCGTAGGGACTCCCCCGCTGTTAAACGACACAGTCGTAGTCATCGGCGCGGGCATGATCGGCCTGGCGCTGGTGCAGGCGCTGCGGCAGACCGGTTGTGGCAAGCTCATCGCCGTGGACACGGCACAGGACCGGCTGAGCCTCGCGGCAAAGCTCGGGGCAACGCACACGCTGAACCCGGGGACCGAGGACGCCGCGCAGGCAATCCAGGACCTGACGCATGGTATGGGGGCGGACCTGGCCTTTGAGGCCGTAGGCGTATCTGCGACTGTTGACCTCGCCGTCCGCAGCGTGCGGAAAGGCGCCGCCGTGACGCTGATCGGCAACGTCGCGCCGAAAGTTGAGTTCCCCTTGCAAGTGGCGGTGACGCGAGAGTTGACCCTCCACGGCTCCTGCGCCTCGCAAGGCGAATACCCGGCCTGCCTCGAGATGCTGGCGCGCGGCGACCTAGACGCCCAGCCGCTGATTAGCGCAACGGCCCCGTTGGCCGAGGGTGCGCAGTGGTTCGAGCGGCTCTACCGCAAGGAGCCCGGGCTGCTGAAGGTTGTCCTCAAGCCGGCACTGCCATGAGGGAGTATTCAGATAGTAGCGTAAGCCTTCGGCTTGCGGCCGTCGGAACAACCCTCTGGGTTGTTCACTCGCCAGGCCTGCATGCCCACCAGCGCAACCCAGAGGGTTGCCGTGACGCTCGCAAGCCGGAGGCTGACGCTACTACCTGAATATTTACTGTCATGAAGCCAGAAGCATTCGATCTCACCGGCAAGGTTGCCATTGTCACGGGCACTAGCCGCGGGTTGGGCCAATATCTTGGGCGCGCGCTGGCGCGGGCAGGCGCCGACCTGGTGATCACCAGCCGCGAGCCTTCCAGGCTGGCGACGTTCAAGGCAGAGATCGAGGACCTCGGACGGCGGGCCTTGCCGCTGGCGCTGGACGTGCGGGGGCCGGACAGCATTCAGGCCATGGCGGAGGCGGCGGTCGCGCACTACGGCAGGATAGACATCCTCGTAAACAATGCCGGCTGCAACGTGCGCAAGCCGGCGCTCGAAGTGACCTGGGACGATTGGAACCTCGTGCTCGACACCAACCTTCGCGGCACGTTTTTCGTGTCGCAGGCGGTGGCCCGGCACATGATTCCACGGAAATACGGGCGCATAATCAACATCGGTTCCGTGACTTGCGTGGCGGGCTATGCCGGGCTTGGCCCTTACGGCGCGAGCCGCGGCGGGGTTAAGCAACTCACCATGAGCCTCGCCGACGACTGGGGCATCCACGGCATCACGGTGAACTGCCTGGCGCCGGGCTGGTTCAAGACGGAGCAAAACGCAGTCATGTACGAAGACCAGGAGTGGCTCAATTACCTGTGCGACCGCATTCCGCTGAAGCGTCCCGGCCAGCCGCGGGACCTGGACGGGGCCGTCGTGTTCCTGGCGTCCGACGCCAGCGCTTACGTCACGGGCCAGACGCTGCTGGTGGACGGTGGTATTTCAACGGGCGCAACCCGGGCACTGCCGCAGAAAACCTTTAACGCAAAGACGCAAAGGCGCTAAGAGTTCAGCATCGCTTGCGCATGCTTGCGGGCGGCGTCGGTTTGGCCGCCCAGCATTCGGGCCAGCTCAGTTACCCGCTCCTTCGCGTCCAGGCGCGTGATCTCCGTTGTGGTGCGGCCGGCCTCCACGTGCTTGGCCACGAAGTAATGGGCCGAAGCCGGCGCGGCCACCTGCGGCAGGTGCGTGATGCACAGCACCTGGCGCTTCCGGGCGATTTGGAGCATCTTCTCGCCCACGCTGTTGGCGGTCTCGCCGCCCACGTTCGCATCCACCTCGTCGAACACCAGCACCGGGATCTGGTCCTCGGCGGCCAGCACCGTCTTCAGCGCCAACATGACACGCGCCAGCTCGCCGGACGACGCTATCGCGCGCAAAGGGCGGGCTGCCTCCCCGGGATTCGGCGCGAAAAGAAACTCCACGCTGTCCAGCCCCGTCGCCGTAACGCGGGAGAGGTCGCGTTTGGCGTCGCTGGCTTCCGGGGCGCTGAGGGCGATGTCCAGCCGGCTTTGCCGGAAGCCCAGGTCTTCAAGCTGGCGGCAGACTGCCTTGCTGAGCGGCGGGATCACCTTGCGGCGTTTGGCGGACAGTGCCTGGCCCGCGCGCCACAGCTCCGCTTCGAGCTTCTGCAGCTCGGCATTGATGCGCCCCAGCTCCGCTTCACGCTGCTCCAGGCTGCCGAGCTTCCGAGCCGCCTCCGCCCCGAACGCGATGACCTCGGCCACGGTAGCCCCATACTTCCGTTTGAGGGCGTGGATGAGGTTCAGGCGCTCCTCAAGCACCTGCAGCCGCGCCGGGTCAATGTCCGCCTTGTCGGTATAGCGTGAAAGCTCGGCCTGCAACTCCCGCAGCGCCGTGACCGCCTGTTCGTGCTGCGCCAGCAGCGGCGCGGCCCCGGCGTCCACGCGTTGCAACTCCTGCAACGTGCGCCCGACGATGCCGGCCTGCGTCAGCATCGAGGTCTCGTTCTCGCCCAGCAGGTCGAGCGCCGCCTGGCTGAGCTGGAGCAGCCGGGCCGCGTTGCTGGCGCGGCGATGCTCCGCTTCGACCTGGGCGTCCTCCTCGGGCTGGAGCTGCGCGGCCTTGATCTCCTGCGCCTGGAAGCGCAGCAAATCCAACTGCTGCGCGTAGGTCTTCTCGTCCACGATCAGCGCCGCCTTCTCCGCTTCGAGTGCCGCCCGGCGTCGCACCAGTTCGCCGAACGCGTCGCGCTCGCTATCCAGGTTCCCGAAGGCGTCGAGAATGGCCAACTGCCGTGCCGGGTGCAGCAGCGACTGGTGCTCGTGCGGGCCGTGAATGTCCACCAGCCACTCGCCCAGGGCCGCCAGCGTGTTCAGGGTGGTGGGCGACCCGTTGATAAACTGCCGGTTAGCGCCGGCGCTGGTGAACGTGCGCTTAACGACAAGCTGGTGGTCCTCGCACCCTTCCAGCCCGTTATCGTCGAGGAACGCCTTGAGCGGCGCGCGCAGGCGGCTGACGTCGAACACCGCCTCCACCGCGCAGGCCTCGCTGCCCGTGCGGATCAGGGTGCGGTCGGCCCGTTCCCCCAGCACCAGGCTCAGGGCGCCGATGAGGATGGACTTGCCCGCCCCGGTCTCGCCGGTAATGACGTTGTAGCCGGGCTGTAGCTCCAGTGTCAGGTCTGCCACCAGCGCCAGGTTCTTGATGCGCAAGGTCGTCAGCATTCCGCCGCTGACGCTGAATCTGGCGGTGCGGCCCGCCTTCGGCAAAGTAAAAGTAGTTCTTCGACGCTTTCAGCAGGGCATGGGCTAGCCGCCGCTGCCTGCAATGCGCCCAGTGCGGTCATCCCGCCGGAGCCACCCCATACCCTCTCCCATACCCCTCCCTAGTACCTCTAATACCGGATTAGAGGTACTAGGGAGGGGTACTGGTGTGCATCCGGACGGGTCCCGGAAGAGCCAGGGAGCGGTGCCGGGTAGCCGAAGTGCGCAAGTGGCTGGGGCATTGGCATTTGTGTATTCAGCGGCGGCCGTGGGTCGCCTTCCCGCTTGCCGGCGAGGTCACTGGCGCAGGCGCAGACGGGCGGACAGAACAGGCTCCCATTCGGAGGTCAGCTCGAAAGGGTTGAATCGGACCGGGGCGCGCCACACCCGGCACAGGGACTTGGGGTCGCGCGTATAACCCGGCTTGGCCAGGGATGGGTCTGCCGAGTAGAGGACGTGGCCGGTATCGGCCTGGCGGTAGCGGAAGAGCAGGGCCGTCATGTTCGGCGTGGCGTTCGCGGGGGCGTGCTCGTCGGGCGGGAAGGCATAGAAGGCTAGTCGCGTGGGCTGCCCGGACGGCTTGACCAGGCTGAGCGTGGTCTTTCCCGGCTCGGCGCCGGAGGCGAAGACAGGCACCGTGCCGGCGCGCGGGCGGTCCGGCGCATAGCAGATAATGTCCCCGATGCGGCTTTTCGGTTCGACGTCCCGGAGCGTCCTTAGGTCGGAGGCATCGTCGCGCATCGCATAGACCGGCACGGGCAGGAACAGGCGCGGGTCGGCAAGGTCGAGCTTGTACATGAGCTCGTTGTAGTCGTAGCGCGGTATGGGGAACTCGCGCGAGGAGAACTCGCGCGAGAAGGCGCCCTCGAAGTAGATGATGCGGCCGCCGGCTTTGTCGAATTCCTGCTGCTGCTTCACGCCGTAGAAGGCATAGCTGTCTTTAGGCCCGTTGGCGTGGGTCACGACCTTCTGGCAATAGCACCACGGCCCGAGGGGCGTGTCGCCTTCGAAGTAGAGCACTTCGCCCAACATGCTTTCGCCGAAGCTCTGCGTGCGCAGGCAGATCCAGCGGCCACGGTAGGGGTTCCAGCAGACCGTGCCGTCGTGGAGGAGCAAGTCGGCGCCGGTGTTCACGTCAATGGCCCGGTACCAGCGCTCCTCGGGGCGCAGCTTGCCCTCGCGGACCAGTCGTGCCTGCTCGTCGTCTGGCAGCACGGCGGCATGGGTCCGCCAGGCCCAGCGAAGGTGGCCGCCGGCATCGCGGTCGAAGGCGTCGGGGCCGTCCTTGGGCGTCGTGCCCGGCTTGAGGCAGGTGAAGAACTCCCACGTGCCGGGGTCCAGGTTTGAGGCCAGGTCGGCGCCTGAGCGCACCCAGCCCCAGAGGCCGTAGCCGAAATGCTCGTGTCCCTGTTGGCGGTAATCCAGGACCACGCTGCACATAAACGGGAAGGGGCCGCCCGGCGGCAGGTCGCCCGCCTGCCGGTAGCAGCCGGCCGGCTCGTCGTATTCGAGGATGCCGCCTTTGGGGTCATAGCCCTGGGAGTAATTCATCAGCAGGTGCTCGTGGCCGTCCTTGTCCAGCGCCACTCGCGGGGCGGTGGGCCAGACGATCTTCTCGTTAAGGTCCACCATTGGCCGCGCCTTGCCCTCGGCATCGCGGAAGTAGTGGTAGCGCACCCCCACGTCCGGATCGAGGCCGCCGTTCTCGGGGAACTCCGACGTCGCGCCAGTGGACCTGTATACGCCGAGCGGGAAACGGGCGAAGACCGTATCGCCCCAGCTCCAAAGGAACTTGCCGTGGAACGGCAGCATGAGCCCCCCGTCCTGGCCGACGACCAGGTCCTTGCCCTCTTCGTAAATGGGCGGCACCTTCAGGCCCAGCAGAGTGCTGTCGCGGTAGATGCCCTCGCCTGTAGAACGGTATATGCGCTCGGCGATGTTGCGCCGATTGATCTTCACCACGGCGTGCCCGCCGGGGTCGGCCTGCAATTGCAGCCCGATCAGGCCGAAGCCGTTGGTTGGATACCAGTAGCCGTAGCTTTCGACGTAGAAGAACACGGTGTGCCCCATTAACTGGGGTTCGTAGAAGGCGATTTCGCCCGCGCTGTCAGTCCAATACTCGATGCGGTCCACCGTTCGCAGACAGACGCAGGGCACGCCGCGCTGCGTGGCCTCGTCTACAACCGAGATGCGGAAGTATTGGGAGGGCGAGACAGTGGCTGCGGGCGCGGTGGCCGTTTGCGCAGCTACGGCGGCTGCGGCCATCGCCACAGAGACGATCAGCCAACCGAGGGCGACTGTCTTTGCCCACGGGCGGCTGGAACGGAGGACACGCTGCCGCATCGGAGGCATTTGCTTTGGCTGGAGCTCAGCGACCGCCGAGCAACGCCATGACCTTCTCCACAGCCTCTTCGGCCTTCACGGGCATGAGCGCCCCGGCACGCGGTTTGATCTCCACCTCGCCCTTGGCCAATGACTTTTCGCCGATGCCGACACGGATAGGGAAGCCCACCAGCTCCGAGTCTTTGAACTTCACGCCTGGGCGGTCGTTCCGGTCGTCCAGGATCACGTCCACGCCGCGGGCGGTCAGGGCGGCATAGATTTGCTCGGCGCGCTGCATGACGGGGCTGTCGGGGGCCACGTTGAGCGGGGTAATGCAAACGGTGTAGGGCGCGACGCTGATCGGCCAGATGATGCCATTGGCGTCGTGGGACTGCTCGATGACGGCCTGCAAGGTGCGTGTTACGCCGATGCCGTAGCAGCCCATGATGGCGGGCTGCTGCTTGCCGGCTTCGTCCAGGAACAAGGCGCTGAGCGCCTTGCTGTATTTGGTGCCGAGCTTGAAGACGTGGCCGACCTCGATGGCTCGTTGCACTTTGAGCGGCTTGCCGCATTTGGAGCAGGGCTCGCCCGCTTGCACCAGGCGCAGGTCCGCCCAGTGGGCGACCTGGATGTCGCGCCCGATGGCAACGTGGCGCAGGTGGAAGCCGTCTTCGTTGGCGCCGGTGGTCATCCCGGCGGCGTCGCGCAGGCGCTCGTCGGCATAGACCGGGAACCTGGTCACGCCCACCGCGCCGAGACTGCCCGGGTGGGCGCCCAACGCGGCGAAGATCTCCTCCGCTTCGGCGGGCCGGAGGGTGGCGGTGCCCAGCGCGCCGACGAGCTTGGCCTCGTTCAACTGGTCATCGCCGCGCAGCAGGACCAGCACGATCTTGCTCTCGGCCATATACACCAGGGTCTTGATCTGCCGCTCCGCCGTGACGTTGTAAGGCGCCTTGCTCAGGGCTTCGATGGTCAGCACGCCCGGCGTGGCGAACTTTTCCACTCCACCCTCCGCAGCGCGCGCTTCGCCCTTCGGGACGGCGCTCGTTGCCTTCTCCACGTTGGCCGCATAGCCGCAGGCGTCGCAATAGACGACTTCATTCTCGCCGGTTGCCGCCGGCACCATGAACTCGTGGGAGAACTTGCCGCCCATCACGCCCGTGTCCGCCTCGACCGGGATGGTCTTCAGCCCGCACCGCTGGAAGATGCGCGTGTAGGCGTCGTACATCTTGTGATAGCTCGCCTGGGCCGCCTCATCTGTGGCGTCGAAACTGTAGGCGTCCTTCATGATGAACTCCTTGGCGCGCATCAGGCCGAAGCGGGGGCGTATCTCATCGCGGAACTTGGTCTGAATCTGGTAGAAGTTCTTGGGCATCTGCCGGTAGGAGTTGATCTCGCCGGCGACCAGGGTCGTGATGACCTCCTCGTGGGTCGGGCCGAGGACCCATTCCTTTTTGGCGCGGTCGCGCACCTTGAAGAGCACGTCGCTGGCGGCCTGGTAGCGTCCGCTCTGCTGCCAGATGTCCGGCGGCTGGAGGGCGGGCATGAGCAGTTCGAGGGCGCCCGCGCGGTCCATCTCCTCGCGCACGATCTGCTCGACCTTGCGCAAGGCGCGCAGGCCCAGTGGCATAAAGGTATAGAGCCCACCCGTAAGCTTGCGGATAAGGCCCGCGCGCAGCAGCAGCTTGTGCGAGACAATCTCCGCTTCGGCGGGCGTCTCTTTAAGTGTGGGAATCAGTGTCTGTGACCAACGCATAAGAGGGGCGAAGTGTGAAGGGCGAGAGACGACAAGGCGAGGCGTCCCTCTACTTCACCGTATTGACCAGCGGTGCGAACCCGCCGATCCGCACTTCGAGCCGGTCGCCGGACGCGATGGGGCCCACTCCACTGGGCGTGCCGGTCAGGATGATGTCGCCCGGCAACAAAGTAAGGTTCGTCGAGATGAAGCTGACGAGCTGGTAGCAGTTGAAGATGAGCTGGTTGGTGTTCGAGTTCTGCCGCAGTTGGCCGTTCTGGTAGAGCTGGACGGTCAGCTCGTGCGGGTCAACCTTGGTCTCCACGTACGGCCCGATTGGAGTGAAGGTGTCGAACGACTTGGCCCGGGCGTATTGCGTCTCGCTGTTCTGGATCGTCCGGTCGCTGATGTCCTCGGACGCCGTGTAGCCGAAGATGTAGCGCGCCGCCGCGGCGGGCGTGACGTTGCGGATACGCCGGCCGATGACGATGCACAGCTCGGCCTCGAAGTCCGTGCGGTGGGTGGAGAACGGGACCTCGATCTTGCCGCCGTCGGGGATGAGGGAGGTCGGCGCCTTGAACCAGATCAAGGGTTGCTTGGGCAATGGCTTGTTCTGTTCCCGGGCGTGGTCGGCATAGTTCAGGCCGACGGCGATCACTTTCGACGGCACGACGGGCGTCAGGGTCCGCACGCCCTTGAGGTCGGTGGGCTTCTTATCGAAGGAGGGCGAGCCGAAAACGTCACCGCGCACGCGGAAGATCTCCCCATCTACGACTTTGGCGTAGAAGATGTCGTCGCCTTTCTGGAATCGGCCGATAGCTGCCATAGGATTGGGGTAGGCTAGCAAACCCGTTCCACGCGCGGCAAGCCGAAAGCGGGGGAGCGCGAGGGGCCGTGCGCACCTCGACACTGGCCCTGTTCAGATAGGGACGCCTCGCCGAGGCGTCCGGCTGCGCCCCAAACGGACGCCTCGGCGAGACGTCCCTACCAAACCAAGGACAGTCGCAAGATGCACCTCGATACCCCAGTCGGCGCCTTATAGGCCCGCGAAGTTTACGGCGGCGAGCAATCGGGAAATGAGCACGTCCGGGGCGCACCCCAGCCCCACGACCGCCAACGCCAACAGGACGAGAACCACCTGGCTGAGCGCCGGGACAGGCAAGGCCGCCGTGCCATCCTGTGGCTCCGCCACATAGACCTGCTTCAACACGAGCAGGTAATAGTAGAGAGACACCGCGCTCATTCCGACGGCGAGAATGACCAGCCAAAGCAAGCCCATGCTTTGTGGCCCGGCATTCAACAGGGCGGCAAAGATGTAGAACTTCCCGACAAACCCTGGTAGCGGCGGAATGCCTGCCAGGGACAGCATGAAGATCAACATGCACAATGCCAGCAAGGGAGCGCGGCGGCTGAGCCCTGCCAGGTTCGACAGGTTATCGCCCCCGGTCCTGCCCTGGACCACCGCGATCACGCCGAAGGCGCCGAGCGTCGTCAGGCCATAGGTGATCACGTAGTAAACCAGGGCCGCAAGGCTTTGGCCGCCGTGGCCGAGCACGCCCAGCAGCATGTATCCCGCGTGGGCGACCGCCGAATACGCCAGGAGCCGGCGGACGCTGGACTGGACAATCGCCGCCAGGTTTCCGAGGAGCATCGAGGCCGCGGCCATGAGCGCCAGAACCGGCACCCAGCCCGGCGCACAAGCCTGCCAGGCGGCACTGCCCTGCGCCCCGCTGAGCCCTACCGTGACCACCTTGGCGAGCACGACGAAGCCTGCGACTTTCGAGCCCGAGGCAATCAGCGCGGCACTGGGGGCGGGTGCGCCCTGGTAGGCGTCCGGCGCCCAGAGATGGAAAGGCACGGCGGCCACCTTGAACCCGAAGCCGACGAGGGTCATCACCATGGCGAGCACGAGCAGCGGATCAAGCCGCGGGCCTCGCAGCGCGTCGGCAACCCGGGACAGGTCGGTGGAGCCTGACAGCCCGTAAAGCAGGCTCAGCCCAAATAACGTGAACGCCGCCGCCATCCCGCCGAAGAGGAAATACTTCATCGCCGCCTCCGCCGAATCGGCCCGCTGCTTGGCAAAGGCCGTCAGGACATAGAGTGACAGGCTCGTCAGCTCCAGCGAAATGAAGATCATGAGGATGTCCTCCGTGCTCACCAGGAACATCATCCCCAGCGTCGCGAGGAGCAGGAGCGCGAAATACTCGCCCGCGTGCGGAGTGAAATCCGTGTTCACGGAAATGAGCGCGGTAAGAATCGTGAGCGCCAGCAAGGCGAGCTTCACCACCCGGGTAAGCGAGTCGGCGACCAGCATGCCTTCGGCAAAACTCCCCTGCGGCTGCGCCAGGAGCAGCCACGCGATCGCCCCAGCGCAGCCCGCGCAGGAGATCAGCGCCGCTATAGTGCGGCGGAAGCTCAGTTCCAAGCCGCGCAAGGCCACCAGGTCGGCTCCCAACACCGCCAGCACCGTCACCACCAGGATGGTCTCTGGCACAGCCAGCCGGAACAGCTCCAGGTAAGCGACGCCGCTCACGGCGTCCCTCCCTTCGCCAGCCACTCGAACAGCGGCGAGCCGAGGCCCGGGATTATCAGGTGCAGCAGCAGTCGCGGGTAGAGCCCAATGGCCAGCGTGCAGCCTATCAGGAGGAAGGCCCCCAGCCGCTCGGGCACAGTAATTGGGGGCAGCGCGAGAGGCCCGTGCCCGTTCGGCACCGCCCCTACCGACTCCTCCTCCGGCTCAGCAAAGAAGGCCTTCTGCACGGCGCGCAGGATGTAGGCTGCTCCCACGAGTATCCCGAACCCGGCGAGCACGGCGAAAGTCGGGAACGCCTGCCACGCGCCCACGAGCACCTGCAGCTCCGCCCAGAAGCCGCTGAAGCCGGGCAGGCCCATCGACGCCATGCCCGCGATGATGAACGTGACGGCCGCGAACGGCATCGCCCGGTTCAGGTTCATCAGCTCCAGCTTGCCCAGTTCGCGGGTGTGCGTCCGGTCATAGACCATCCGCCCCACGACCGCGAAGAGCAGTCCGGCAATGACTCCGTGGGAGAACATCTGCAGCACCGCCCCGCTCACGCCCACCGTGTTGAGTGTCAGCAGGCCCAACAGCACGAACCCCATGTGGCTGACACTGGAATAGCCGATGACAAACTTGAAGTCCCGCTGCACCAGCGCCACCAGCGCGCCGTACACGATCCCCACCACCGCCAGCAGGCTCAGCACATCGCGCCAGGACCCAAAGCCCAGCAGGCTGAAACCCCAAGGGTCCAGCCCGTGCGGGAAAAGGGTCATAGCCACGCGCAGGCACCCGTACGCGCCCAGTTTCATGACCACACCAGCCAGCAGCATCGAGGCCGCTGTCGGGGCAGCCACGTGGCCCGTCGGCGCCCAAGTGTGAAACGGCCAGAGACCCGCGAGCACCGCAAAGCCGATAAAGACGAGGGGAAAGGCCCACATTTGAAAGCTCTCGGGGAACGGATACCGGGCCAGCTCAAGCAGGCTCATGGTTTTCGCCCCCGCGAGCACGTAGGCGGCGACCAACCCCACCAGCACCATCGCGCTGCCCACAAACGAATACAGCGCCAGCTTCATGGCGCCATACTCCTTGCGCGTGGACCCCCAGATGGCGATGAGGAAGTACTTCGGGATGATGGCCAATTCGTAGAAGACGAAGAGCAGGAAGACATCGAAGCTCAGGAACACGCCATACACGCCGGCAATCAGCAAGAGATAGAAGGCGAAGAACTCCTTCGCGCGATGCTCCACATTCCAGGAGAACAGGATCCCGGCGATAGTGGCGATGCCGGTCAGCAGCACCAGCGTCAGGCTGATCCCGTCCGCCGCCAGGTGGTACTCGATGCCGAGGGACGGAATCCAGCGGAGCCGGGTCACGGTGCTGAGCCTGCCCGGGTCCAATGTCGCGGCGCCCGCCAGGGCACAGGCGAAGCCGCCGAGCGCCGCCAGCAAGGCCACCGCGCGCGCCGCGCCCGGCTTGCCACGCGGCAGCACCATCAGCACCGCCGTGCCGATGAGGGAAATGTAGATCGTCCAGGCGAGCATGCGCGCTTAGAACCTGAGCTGCTCCACCATCTTGGCGACGGTGCTGGAGACGACGCCGAGGATGGCCTGTGGGTAAATGCCGAGAAGGAACATCAACGCGATGGCGGGCGCGAGCTTCACCCGCTCTGCCACGGAGAGGTCGGGCCACTTCACCCACCGCGCATTGAGCGGCCCGCTGAACACGCGTTGCAGGATGGTCAACAGGAAGATCGCCGTGATCAACAGCCCGAGCACGGACAGCGCCGTGGCCCAGGTCACAAGCGCAAAGGCGCCCTTGAAGATCAGAAATTCGCCCACAAAGCCGTTCAGCCCCGGCAGGCCAAGCGAAGAAAACAGGGCGATTCCCATAAGCCCGCAGAAGATGGGCGCGGGCTTCCGCAGGCCGCCGAAATCATCCAGCCCGCGCAACCCCCCACTGCGGGCTTCCAACATGCCCACCATCCAAAACAGCGTCGAGGCAGTGATCCCGTGATTGAACATCTGCAGCAACACCCCGCTCAGGGCGGCGCTCTGTTCTACAGCCGGCGCGGCCGCGCCCTGGCCGGGACTCAGCAGGGCGAAGGTCCCGAGCATGCAGTAACCCAGATGGTTGATGGAGGAATAGGCAAGCATGCGCTTCAAATCGCGCTGGGCGAACGCTGCGCCGGCGGAGCAAACAATCGTGATCACCGTCAGCCAGAGCAAAGGCTTCAGCAGCCAGTGCGCCTGCTCCGGGAATATGGGCAGCAGAATGCGTAGGAAGCCATACACGCCCATCTTGGACATCAGGCCCGTCAGCAACATGGTTGTGCCCATCGGCGCCTCGGCGTAGGCCGCAGGCAGCCAGGAATGGAACGGCATCAGCGGCACTTTGACGGCAAACCCGAAGAACGCGCCGGCAAAGAGCAAGCCCGCCAGCCGCCGCGTGGTTAAATCATGCCAGCCGAGGTAAAAGGACAGCCTGGGAATCAGCTCTCCGCTCCGCTCCATATCGGCCAATACCAGGAAGTCGCTCTTGCCGGTCGCCAGCAGGATGGCGACGAAGACGAGCAGCAGGGCCACGCTGCCGGCCATCGTGTAGAGGAAGAACTGCGTCGCGGCAGAAGTTCGCAGCGGGCCGCCCCAGAGCTTTATCAGGAAGAAGGCCGGGATCAGGCTCAGCTCCCAGTAAACGAACCAGTGGAAGAAGTTCAGCGCGGTGAAGGTGCCGAAGAGGCCCGTCTGCAAGAACAGCACCAGCGCGAAATAGCTGGGCACCCGCTCGGCGATATTCCCTGAGGCCAGCATGGCCATGGGCACGACGATCGCCGTCAGCAGCACCATCAGCAGGCCCAGGCCGTCAACGCCGACGTGGTAGGAGATTCCGAGGATGGGTATCCAGGCATAGCTCTCCTCGAATTGAAGACCGCCCGAGGCCGGGTTGAAGTGCACCCACATCGCCACGGCGAGTGCCAGCACCGCCAGGCTGAAGGTCAGCGCCAGCCCGCGGACAAGACTCAGCACTCCTGGGCCGCTCGCCTGGAATGCCGTGGGCCGGGCAACCCGCGTGAGCCCCCTCACCCCTTCCCTCTCCCCCTCAGAGGGGGAGAGGGTGCCCGTTAGGGCGGGTGAGGGGGGCTCGCCGGGCTCAGGCACCTTCCACGCCTCAGGGTGTCCGAGCCTCCGGCTCGCTAAGCCCACGACAAGCACAGCCAGCCCACCGACAAACGGCACCAGGGTCAGGACGCTGATGAGTGGAAAGCCGCTCATCCGGCGTGACACCCCCAGATCAACAGCAATACCAGCACGGCCAGCCCCACGCCGATCACACGCATATAGTTCTGCACCCGCCCGCTCTGTAGCCCGGAGAGCCGAGTGCCGCCCTCCGTCAGGCCACGGCAGCTCCCGTCAAAACCCAGGTTCACCACGTATTCATCCACCAGGCGGTTGAGCCAGCCCAGGCCAACGACAGCCCACGAGGCCAGGTTCACGGCGCCGCTCCAGACCCGGCGGTCAAGCCAGTCGCAGGCCGACGCCCACGCGGCGTTGAGCCTGATCACTGAGACCTCGTATGCCTCGTCCACGAAGTACTTGTTGCGCAACAGGGCGAAGACGTCGGGCCTGAGACGCTCCAGCGGGTCGGGCTCCGCCGCGTCCATGGCCGGCCTGCGCCCGTAGAACCACCATCCGAGACCGAGGCCGAGGAACACGATGCTGCTGGAGAGCGCCATCAGCCAAAGCACGTCCGGTTCGAAGAGCTTGCCGATTTCTGTGACCGCGCTCCTGCCGGTGAGAAACCCCTGGAACCACGGCCAGACCGGCGTGCCGATGAACCCCAGCACGACCGAGAACAGCGCCAGCACCATAAGGGGCAACGTCATCGTTCCCGGGCTCTCGTGCGCGATGTGGGACGGGCCTCCCGTCTGTCCTCCCGCTGCCCCCGGGGCAGGCGAGACGCCTGCCCTGCTTTGGCCGAAGAACACATAGCAAACCTGCCGGGCCATGTAGAAGGCGGTCAGCAGCGCGGCACAGACGCCCAGGTACAGCGGCCAGGGCGAAATCCAGCCGCGCGCATAGTGGAAGATTTCTTCCTTGCTCCAGAACCCTGAGAAGAAGAGCGGGAAGCCGCTCAAGGCCAACATGCCGATGGCGTAAGTGGCGAACGTGACCGGCATGAACCGGCGCAGTCCGCCCATCCGGCGGATGTCCTGCTCGCCCGCGCAGCCATGAATGACCGACCCGGCTCCCAGGAAAAGCAAGGACTTGAAGAACGCGTGGGTGAGGAGATGGAACATCCCGACCGCCACGCCGCCTGCCCCCAGCCCCAGCATCATGAAGCCAAGCTGAGATATGGTTGAATACGCCAGGATGCGTTTGATGTCCGTCTGGGCCACGGCGATGCTGGCCGCGAAGAACGCCGTAATCGCGCCGATCCACGTGATCACCTGCAGCGTGCCGGGCACGCCCTTCAGGCCCTCGGGGTACGCAGCCATCAACGGATACACCCGCGCGACCAGGAACCCTCCCGCCGCCACCATGGTCGCGGCGTGGATGAGAGCGCTGACCGGCGTGGGACCTTCCATGGCGTCAGGCAGCCACACGTGCAGCGGCACCTGCCCTGACTTGCCGATGGCGCCGCAGAAAATCAGCAGCCCGATGCCGGTGGAAACCGCGATCCCCAGGCTCGTGGTCTGCGCCGCCAGCCGGCTCAGCGCGGACGGCTCCAGGCAGCCCTGCCCGCCATCGTAAAAGAGCAGCGTGCCCGTCTGGGAATAAAGCCACACCATGCCAAGCAGGAGCGCCAGGTCCCCGATCCGCGTCGTGATGAAGGCCTTCTTCGCCGCCGCGGCGGCGCTTGGCCGCTGATACCAGAAGCCGATGAGCAGGTAGGAAGTTAGCCCGACCACCTCCCAGCAGATGAACAGCAGCAACAGGCTGTTCGCGATGACCAGCCCCAGCATCGCGGCGGCAAAGAGCGAAAGGAAGCAGAAGAAGCGCGCGAAGTTCTCGTCATGCGCCATGTAGCCGACGCTGTAGATGAAGATGAGCAGGCCCACGAAGGACACCATTACCAGCATGGCCGCGGCCAGCGGATCAAGCACCCAGCCCAGCCACAGGGATGTGCCGCTCGCGTGCGGATCGCCGAAGTGAAGCCAAAGGAAATTGACCCCCTGCCTGACAGGCGAGCCCTGCCCCGGATGCTCCACCGCGTGTGCCAGCGCCAGACAGGACAAAACGAGTGCAGTGGCCATAGCGGCAATCGCCAGGGTCGCCGCGAGCCGGCGCCGCCGGTGATTCAGCAGAGCGCTCACCCCTGCGGCCAGGAGCGGCGTTGCCGGGATCAGCCACAGCCTGTGCACAATCCAATCCATCTCAGCCCTTGAGTGAGTCCACCTGCTCGAGGTTGGTCGTTCGGTAATGCCGGTAAATCGAGAGGATCAGGGCCAGCCCAACCGCCGCTTCGGCGGCGGCGACGCCGATCGAGAAGAGCACGAACACCACTCCCGTCAGCGCCTCCGGGTTCGGGCCGAAACGCCAGAAGGCAATGAAGTTCAGGTTGGCGGCATTCAGCATCAGCTCGATGCCGATCAGCACGATGATGGCATTGCGCCGCGTGAGAGCCCCCGCCAGGCCGATCGCGAAGAGCAGAGCAGATAAGAGGAGATATGCAGCCAGTGGGGTCATCCGCCCTCCTCGTCGTGCATCGCAATCACCACCGCCCCAATCAGCGCGGCGGTCAGCAGCAGGCCGATAACCTCGAGCGGCAGGACATACTTCGTCATGAGCTGCGCCCCAAGCTGGTGAACAGGGAGTTGGGGCGTCGGCCCAGGCTCGCGAGTCAACGCCTTGCTCGAAAGAACCATCGCGCTGAGCACGCCGAAAACGACCACTGCTATGGCGATACCCGTTATCCATGCCTTCGAGAGAATGGGTTCGCGGGGCGGCTCGGTCCCGCGCGTGAGCAGGATGGCAAACACGATCAGGATCGCGACGGCGCCAAAGTAGATCAGGACCTGGGCGAAGCCGACGAACTGCGCGCCCAGCCCCAGGTAAAGCGCCGCGACGCCGGCCAGGGCCGCCATGAACATGAGCGCGCAGTGCACCAGGTTGCGCAGGCTCATCGCCGTCACGGCGGCGGCCAGGGTCAAAACAGCAATGATGGCGATAGGCGCGGTCATTCAGTCCGCGTAGCGGTAAACGCGTTTCGCAAACACCTTCCCGCCGCTGAGGAGCCCGCCGAGCAAGAGATAGGCGGCGCCCACACACAGCGCGCAGACGATCCAGCGCTCCCAGCCGCCCGGCATAAAGCGCCACAGCCCCGCCACGCCAATGTTCACCAGCGCCATCGGCAGCATGAATTTCCACGCCAGCCCCATCAACTGGTCTATGCGCAAGCGTGGCAGCGTCCCGCGAATCCAGATGAACCCCGCGATGAGCACGAGGAGCTTGGCGAAGAACCAGGCCCACGATGGAATCCACTCCAGTGCCGGCAGCGGCGCATGCCAGCCGCCCAGGAAGAGGGTGATGCCCAGCCCGCTCACGGCAAACAGGCCCAGGTATTCCCCCAGGAAGAACAGGGCGAACTTGAAGCCCGTGTACTCCGTGTAATAACCCGCCACGAGCTCCGATTCGCCTTCCGGCAGATCAAAGGGCGAGCGGTTGGATTCCGCAGTCGCAGCCACCATGAAGAGGATGAAGCCCGCGAAGCCCCACGGGGTCAGCACAAACCACCGCGGCACGCAGCCCCAGTAACCGGCCTGCGCCTCGACAATCTGAGTCGTGGACAGCGAGCCAGCCGCCATGATCGCCGCCACGGAAGCCAGGATCAGGGGAACCTCGTAGCTGATCATCTGCGCAATGGCGCGCATCGCACCCAGCAGGGAGTACTTGTTCCTGCTCGACCACCCTGCCATGAAGACGGACAGCTCGGTGGCCGCGCCGGCGGCGAAGAAGAACAGCACGCCGGCGTTCATGTCCAGGGCTGTCATATGGCGCCCCATAGGCACAACGGCGAGCGCCAGGAAGACCGGCACGACGAGCACCAGGGGAGCCAGAAAGTGCACGACCTTGTCCGCCGGGCGCGGGACGATGTCTTCCTTGGTCAGGGCCTTGAGGCCGTCGGCAATGGGCTGGAGCAGGCCGTAAGGGCCGACGCGGTTGGGTCCGTAGCGATTCTGGATGCGCCCCAGTCCCTTGCGCTCCAGCAGCGTCGTGAGCGCAAACAGGGCTGGGAAGACGACGGCAATCGCCCCAACCGAGAGCAGCGCGGAGAAGAATGGAGCATACTGGCTGGGCACAAGGCCAACCAGCCAGTGCTTCAAAGTCACTAAGAGCTGATCCATTCTTTCGGCCCCGGCAGGCTCCCCGACAACGCATTGTCACCCGGGCCTGCCCGGATGGGGCAAGGAATGAACTTGGCGCTGGTTTGGCCAGTCGGCAAGCGATTACCCGCAAGACAAGTAGTAGCGCACGCCTCCGGCTTGCGACTGTCCCGGCAAGCGTCCCGCTTGCCGCCTGCCAGCGCGCGCCACGCCAGCCTGGAAGGTTGGCGGGACTAGAGCGAGGCAGAGGCTCGCTCTACTACCGAAGGGTGGCCGTGCCAGGCCGCGCCCCACTCGCCTCAGGCCAGTTGCGGCTCCTCGATCTCCCGGGGCGCCTTGACCAACGGCGTGCCGTCTGGCGCCTCGGGGTACTCAAAGATCCGGCCCTCGTAATTGCGTATGACCACCCGGTCGGCGTTCCGGCTCAGCACATACTCCGGCGTGACCGGCACCTTCCCGCCGCCGCCCGGAGCATCAATGACGTATTCGGGCACGGCGTAGCCGCTGGTGTGGCCGCGCAGGCTCTCCATGATCTGCAAGCCCTTGCGCACGCTCGTTCGCAGGTGCGCCGACCCGGCGATCAGGTCGCACTGGTAGATGTAGTAAGGCTTGACCCGGCACATGAGGAGCTTCTGCACGTGCGCCTTCATGACCGCGGGGTCGTCATTGACGTTGCGCAGCAGCACGGACTGGTTGCCGAGCGGGATGCCGGCGTCGGCCAGCCGGCCCAGCGCGTCCCGCACTTCGGTAGTCAGTTCTCTCGGGTGATTCGAGTGGATACTGATGAACAGGGGATGATACCGCCGCAAGATGGCGCACAGCTCGGGGGTGATCCGCTGCGGCAGGAACACGGGTATCCGCGTACCGATGCGCAGGAACTCTACGTGCGGAATCGCCCGCAGCTTGCCCAGCAGGTGGGCCAGCTTCTCGTCAGTGAACAGCAGCGGGTCGCCTCCGCTCAGCAGCACGTCTCGCACCTCGGTGTGGCGCCGTACGTAATCAATCTGCCGCTCGAATTCCGGGTGAAAATCGTAGCCGCTGGCGTTGCTCACCAGCCGTGAGCGCGTGCAGTAGCGGCAATAGGACGCGCAGCGGTCGGTCACGAGGAACAGCACCCGATCCGGATACCGGTGCACCAGCCCCGGCACCGGCGAATGCGCGTCCTCGCCGCAAGGATCGCTCATCTCCCAGGGCGCCGTATGGGTCTCCTCGACTCGCGGGATGACCTGCCACCGGATAGGGCAGTTCTCGTCCGCCGCGTCTATCAGGTTGAAAAAGTAAGGCGTGATGGCCAGCGCGAGCTTGTGATTGGCCAGCGCCGTGCCGGCATACTCCTCCGGCGTCAGGGTGGGCATCAGCCGCTGCAACTGCTCAACCGTGGTAATGCGGTGCTTCAACTGCCAATGCCAGTCGTTCCAATCCGTTTCGGGCACATCGGCCCAAAACCCCCTGCCCGCTGGCCGAAACTCCTTGAGGCCTGCTGCCAGGCTACGTGATGGCGGCTCCTCGCCGCTCTCCGGTCCATTGTTGTTTTGCATTCTTCCCCCAAAGATAGGGTAAGCGCAGTATAGATTTGATCCCCAGCCTGTCAAGCCAGCCGCGTGCAAGTGCCTGATAACACCGCACTTGCCAAATACATGCTGGCTCCACGCTGTCTCCGAGCAGGGGCTGGGCGGCTGAAATCCGAAGCCCGAAGGCCGAAGGCCCAATGAAGGCTGAAATCCGAAGACCGAACCCGTCGGCTAGCACCTCTTTTAACGCAGAGACGCAGAGAGCGCCGAGGTACGCAGAGAAGAAGAACGCTTTGCTTTCACCTTCTCTGCGTACCGCGGCGCTCTCTGCGTCTCTGCGTTAAAAGAATCCATGCTTCTGCGCCCAACACCTTCGGGTTTCGGGCTTCGGCCTTCTTTCGGCCTTCGGACTTCGGCCTTCGGCTCTGCCTGCCGCGTTCCGCCCTTTCCCGCGTCGGGGAATCCCCCGACGTCACTTTGCCGTTTTCCCTGACTATGCTTTTGCTACCTGGTTGCGCATATTCTCCGTCATTCGCGAGATGAAGTGGGCAGGCAGGCGGTTCTCCGATAACCAAAGCTTGTCTGCACGACGCGACCGTCGCTAACACGGAGGCGTTTAGCTTTATCACGAGAGACGGAGAGTTGGGTTGGAAAAAGCCCCGGCGCTTCGGTTTAGGTTTCCTTTCAGGGGGTTTGAGGAGCCTATCCGAGGCGCCGGGTTCTGCATTTCGGGCCGGCCCTTTCCGCGGCATTTTGACCCCGCCGCACGCCGGGCTTGCCTGGGCCCAGCCACTCGTTCAGGCTGGCGGTGGTCGCACTCCGGAATGAAATTCGCCATCTGCAACGAGATATTCCAGGGCTGGGCATGGGAAGACACGCTGGCCCGAGCCGCCAGGCTCGGCTATGCGGCGGTCGAGATTGCCCCATTCACCCTGGCCGACTCGGTGGTGGATATTTCAGCCGGCGAGCGGCGGAGGCTTCGCGACGCGGCGGCGCGCTCGCACATCGAGATCGCCGGCATCCACTGGGTGCTGGTGAAGCCGGAAGGGCTTTACATCAACCATCCCGACGCGGCGATCCGCGCGCGCACGGCGCAGTATTTCTGCGACCTCGTGGATTTCTGCGCCGACCTCGGCGGCAAGGTGATGGTGGTCGGCTCGCCCAAGCAGCGCAACCTGCTGCCGGGCGTCTCGCGCGAGCAGGCGTGGGACTGGGCGGCCGGCACCTTCCGGGACGCCGTCAGGCAGGCCGAGCAGCGAGGGGTGGTCATCTGCTTTGAGCCGCTCGCCCCGGCCGAGACGAACTTCATTAACACCGCCGCGGAGGCCGTCCAATTCGTGCAGCAGCTTGCCTCGCCGCACTTCAAGCTCGTGCTCGACGTGAAGGCTATGTGCTCGGAGGCAAAGCCCATCCCGGCGATCATCCGCGACACCTGGCCGCACTTCGCCCATTTCCACGCCAATGACGCGAACCTGAAGGGGCCGGGATTCGGCGAGGTGGACTTCCGGCCCATTGCCGGCGCGCTCAAGCAGGTCGGCTATCGCGGCTATGTCTCGGTTGAGGTGTTCAAGTTTGAGGAAGGCGCTGAGGTGATTGCCCGCAAGAGCCTCGAGTACCTGCGGCAGGCGTTTGCCTAGCGCGCCGCCCGCCCCCGCCGTAATGGCCAATACGTTCTACGAACCCGGCGAGCAACGGGCGGCCAAGGTGGGCGAACTGTTCGCGCAGGTCGCCTCGCGCTACGACCTGATGAACGATTTGCAGAGCTTCGGCCTGCACCGGTATTGGAAGCAGCGGGTCGTGCGGCTGGCCCGGCCGCGGGCGGGCGAACGGGCGCTCGACCTGTGCTGCGGCACGGGCGACCTGGCGTTGTCCCTCGCCCGGTGTGGGGCCGCGGTCACCGGCCTGGATTTCAGCGGGCCGATGCTGCAGGTGGCGGAGCAGCGGGCCTCTCGCGCTTACCCTTCCAGGCTCGGCACCCCCTCGCGGCCCGCGCCCCAGTACATTCGCGCTGACGCTCAGCGCCTCCCCTTCGCCGACCATTCCTTCGACATTGTCACGGTGGGCTACGGGTTGCGCAACCTGGCGAATTGGGAAGCGGGATTGAACGAGATGCGGCGGGTTTCCAGGCCCGGCGGGCGCTTGCTGGTGCTCGACTTCGGCAAGCCAGATAACCCTCTGTGGCGCAGCCTGTATTTCGGATACCTGCGGCTCTTTGTGCCCTGCCTGGGACGTCTCGTCTGCGGCAACTCTGCCGCGTATGCCTACATCCTCGAGTCGCTTCAGCACTACCCGGCCCAGCACGGTGTCGCTGCCACCATGCACGACCTCGGCTTGGCTAACGTCCGCATCATCAGTCTTTTAGGCGGCGTCATGGCTATTAACTACGGGGAACGCGATTAGGCCCGCCGCTCCGGCCCCACTCCCGTACCGCCCCCTGCCTGCTCCCGCAGGACTCTCCGGCTATTTCCTTGTGATTGGCCGGTGTGTCTCCCATGGGGCCCGGGCCACATGGGAGATACACCGGGCAATCGGAAGGGAATCGCCGGGAAGACCAGCGCGAGGAGCGGCGCTGTGCCAAGCGGATGTCCACTTTTGAGACATTTGTGCCTGCTGACCCGCTCAGGAAATCGCTCGCCCAGCCTGTGGGCTCCGGTCACACTGCCGTTGGCCCGTGAAGGTATCGCTGTTCATACCTTGCTTCGTGGACCTGTTCTACCCACAGGTTGGCAAGGCTATCGTGCGCACACTGGAGGCGCTGGGGCAGCAAGTGGTTTGCCCCCCGGGGCCGGCCTGCTGCGGCCAGCCGGCCTTTAACACGGGTTACTGGGATGAAAGCCGGGCGGTCGCTGTCCGGATGCTCGAGGCGCTGAAGGACGCGGAGGTGGTGGTCATTGCGAGCGGTTCGTGCGGGGCGATGATGAAGGTATTCTACCCGGAGCTGTTTGCGGGCACGCCGTTCGAGCCGCTGGCGCGTGAGCTCGCTCCCAAGTGCTACGAGTTCTCCTCATTCCTGGTGAACAAGCTGGGCGTGACGGACCTCGGCGCCCGCTTCCCCCACCGCGTCACGTTCCACGACGGCTGCCATGGATTGCGCGAGCTGCACAACAAGCGCCCGCCGCGGGAGCTGCTGGCGCGCGTGCAGGGGCTCGAGCTGGTGGAAATGGGCGAGGCCGAAACCTGCTGCGGATTCGGCGGCACCTTCTCGGCCAAGTTCCCGATGATTTCCACGGCGATGGGCGACGTCAAATGCGGCAGCGCGCTCGACACGGGCGCCGAGTACATCGTCTCCTGCGATTCGAGCTGCCTGATGCACCTGCAAGGGCTGATTGACCGGCAGCGCAAGCCCATCAAGACAATCCACCTGGCGGAAATCCTGTGCCCGCCATGAGCGCGCCCTCCCTCCAGTTCAAGGAAGACGCCCGGCGGCTCTCGGCCGACCTGCGCCACCGCCGCATCATCCAGACGGCGATGGGCAAATACGAGGTCGTGCGGGACCAGCGCCAGGCGGCGTTCCAGGACTGGCAGGCCGCGCGGCAGCTCGCGGCGGATACGAAATGGGAAGCCGTCAATCACCTGGACCGCTACCTGGAGGAGCTGGTGCGCAAGCTCGAAGCCCGCGGCACCCGGGTGCATTGGGCCAGCACGGGGCAGCAGGCGCGCGAGGCCGTGCTGGGCATCCTGCGCGACCGGCAGGCAAAGGTGGTCGTGAAATCCAAGGCCATGACGGCGGAGGAGATTCACCTGAACGAGGCCATGGAGCACGCCGGCTACGAGGTCGTGGAGTCGGACCTGGGCGAGTTCATCGTCCAGTTACGCGAGGAGCCGCCCTACCACATCGTTTTCCCCGCCATGCACCTCACGCGGGATGACATCAAGGAGGTGTTCCAGCGCAAGCTCAAGGACGCGCCGTCGAGCGACCCCGAAGAGCTGACCATGGTTGCCCGCCGCGTGCTGCGAGAGAAGTATCTGCAGGCGGACGTGGGCATCACGGGCGCCAACTTCGCCATCGCCGAAACGGGGATGATCTCGGTGACCGAGAACGAGGGCAATGCGCGGCTGACCGCCGCGTTGCCCCGCACTATGATCACCGTGGTGGGCATCGAGAAGGTGCTGCCGCGGATGGCGGACCTGGCGCTGTTCCTGCCGATGCTGGCGGGGATGGGCACCGGGCAAACCATCACCTGCTACAACACGCTCTACGGCGGCCCGCGCCAGCCGGGCGAGTCCGACGGCCCCGAGGAATACCACGTGGTGCTGCTCGATAACCAGCGCACGGCGTTGCTGGCCGACCCCGAGCAGCGGGACGCGCTGCGCTGTATCCGCTGCGGCGCCTGCCTCAACGTGTGCCCGATCTTCCGCAATGTCGGCGGCCACACCTACGGCACGACCTACTGCGGCCCCATCGGCGCGGTGATCACGCCGAACCTGCGCGGCGTGCAGGAGTGGAGCCATCTGTCCTACGCCTCATCGCTTTGCGGTGCCTGCACCGAGACCTGCCCGGTGAAGATTGACCTGCACCATCACCTGCTGCAGAACCGCCGCAACAGCACGCAATGCAAGCCGAGTTGGTGGCAGAAGCTCGCCTTCAAGGCGTTCGCGCCGGTGGCGAACAAGCCGGGCCTGTGGGCCATGGTCACGCGGCTCGGGCGTGTCGGGCAGGTATTTCATGGGCTGGTCAAAGGCACTCGCTTCGACCCGGCATACGCGTGGACCAAGACGCGCGACCTGCCGCCCATTGCGCGGCAGAGCTTCCGTGAATGGTGGAGGAACCGGGCGTGAGCGAGCGCGATAACATACTGGGGCGCGTGCGCGAGGCGCTACGAGTGCCCGTGCCCGCGGGGGCAACCGCTAAGCTGCCAGATGTCTCCGCCCATCGCCGCGTAATGCCGGCGGTCGGCCCCTCGGCAGAGGAGCAGTGGCGGCTGTTCGAGAAGAATGCGGCTGAGCTGCGCGCCGACTTCCGCGTGGTTGCGGATCAGGCGGCGTTCGGAGCTGAACTGAAGGCCCTTTGCGCCGCCGAACACTGGCAGCGCGTGGCGTCCCACAAGGGCGAGTTGACAGATCCGGCGTGCCGGGCGCTTGGACTGCCGGTGCTGTTCACCGATGCGCCCTTTGACAAGCGCGAGCTGGCAGGCTGCGATGCCGGCATCACGGAATGCGACGCGCTGGTGGCCCAGACGGGCACGGTGGTGGTCACGAGCCGCAGCACCGGGGGCCGGGCGCTATCCGTCCTGCCGCCGCATCACGTGGTGCTGGCGCGGCGGGCGCAGCTTGTCGCCGACCTCCCGGCCGCGTTCGAGGCGCTCAAGGCCCGTTACGGCGCAAACTACCCGAGCATGGTCTCGCTCATTACCGGCCCGAGCCGCACCGGGGACATCGAGCGCATCCTGGTGCTCGGCGCGCACGGGCCGAAGAAGCTCACGATCCTGTGCTGTCCCTGACCGCGTAGCCGGTCACGCACCACGCAGCACGCACCACGCTTCAGAGCCGCTTCTCATCAGCGTCAATGAAGTCCACGAAGCTCTGGACGTCATCGCGCTGCGGCATTCCTGCCTGCTCCTTGCGCATCTTCAGCCGCGCCTGCATCTCGGGGTCGTCCTTCCTGGGGTTGCTGAGCATGCGCTCGCGGTGCGCCGCCTTGACCGAGTCCGGCTTGCGCACGTTCAGCCGCACCCAATCGCAGACCTGCCCGTCGGTGATGCTGGTGCGCACGACTTCCATGAAGTCCTCGGCTTTCACGCCGGCGGTCTCCAGCCACAGGCCGTCGAAGCCCTTGCACAGGTTAGGCTGGTAATCGGGGTGGAGCTTGCCGGCGAAGTGCAGGCGGAGCTTGTCAATGAAACGCGGCAGGTGCATCCAGCCGCACATGGTCTCGCGCGGGCTGCGTGGATAGATGATCTCGCTCATGCGGGCATCATCCCCGCCGGCTGCCGGACTGTCAACCGGTCGTGGCGGTCGCTTCCTTGGGGCAGCGGCAACTAGTAGCGTAAGCCTCCGGCTTGCGTCCGTCTCGGCAACCCTCTGGGTTGCCGCACCCGCCGCGTCCTCCGAACAATCCAGAGGATCGTTAGGACGAGCGCAAGCCAGAGGCTTACGCTACTACCCTTTGGCCGTCGGCCGAGAGGCTGCAGGGTAGGGACGCCTCGCCGAGGCGTCCGCCACCGCCATAAGATGGACGCCTCGGCGAGGCGTCCCTACCGCTATGAAGTAATCGGGCTGGGGCCTGCGAGACCGCGCGCCCGGCGGCTATGGACCCAACCAAAGGAAAGACCGCTCCTCGCCGAGCAGTTCGTCTTTCTCCCAGAGGCTCACGCGCCAGGCGGCGACTGAGCCCAGGCGCTTGTATTCCGCGGGGCTGATGCGGATTTCGCTCCAGTGATAGAACCAGCCTCCGGGCTTCACCTCCTTATCCAGCACGAGCGATTCGGGCGTTGGACCGCGGACGGCGCCGAGCGCTTCCAGGCGCAGTTTCACCGGCCCGGTGGCCTTGCCTTTGGTCTTCCACTCGACATGGAACACCATGCCGGAGATTTCATTGGTGTGGGTGCGGAGGCGGAACTGGTAGGCGTCGCGTTCGTAGAGGCTGGGCGAGGTGGAGGCCCGCCCTTTGAGGTCGAGGAACTGCGGCAGCACCTTGATGACGCGGCCCGTCGCGGCCCGGCCTGACAGGGCGGCCAAAAGGCAACCTGCGAGGAGCAACCATGTGAATGACCGGCGCATGAGGCACAAATAGCTGTGCGGCGGCACCAACTCAAGCCTGATGCGGCGGCAAGCTCCCAGGTCCACGCCCGCAGGCATTGTGAACCAGAGGCAATGGCTCCTAGCCCCGGTGAGGCTTCGCCGTCCGGGCCTTTGGCGGCCGCCGTGGCAAGCGCCGTGCCCGCACCGGCTCTCTGGCCCGGGCTCGACTCGCCTGCCTGCGGCCGGGCATGAGCGCATCCATCTTCTGCACCTCGGCCTCGAGGCCCAGGCGCTGGAACAGGGTGCGAGCCTCGGCCCACATTTTCCGGCTGTCGTCGGCCCGACGCTGCTGCAGCTCATACTGAGCCCAGGCGCGCAGGGTCCGGGCCTGCTCGCCCTCGGCCTTCATCTGCCGGAATACGCTCAGGCTGCGCTGGAAGCAGGTGCGGGGCGTGGGCGCTCCTTTCTGCGCAGCCCGGGCGCGCCGGCCGCGAGGCAGCGCCGCGATCACCCGCCCAAGTGTGCGCCAGGCGCCGCCCTCGTCCAGGTTGCTGCCGGAGGCCTTGGCCAGCGCCAAAGCCTGTTGCGCGGCTGCCAGGGCATCGTCGGTCTGCTGCTGGCCCAGGCACGCCTCGGCCAGCAAGGAGTAGGTCTCCGACAGCCCGCACGAATTGGGCAGGCTGGTCAGCTCAATCACTTTGCGCAGACCCGCCTCGGCCTGGGCGAACTGCTCGAGCCCGACCAGCGCGCCGCCGAGGTTGGTCAGGTAGATCATCTCGCTTTCGCGATGCTCGATCTCGCGCGCCAGCGCCAGCGCTTCCCGGTAGAGCGGCGCCGCCGCCTGGCAGTCTCCGCGCAGGCGGGCGCTCTCGCCCAGGTTGCTTAACATCGCCGCCGCGTTGCGCCAGTCCCCCAGCTCCCGGCACAGCTTCAAGCCCTGAGCGAACGCGCGGTCGGCCTCCGCGTAGTGCCCGAGCTGGAGATGGCCTACGCCGTGCAGCTTCAGGCTCCGGGCCTGCCCCCGCCGATCCTCGAATCGAGTGCACAGCTCCAGCGTCTCATCCGCCAGCGCGAGCACCATCCGCGCATCCCCCAGGCGATAGAACGCCCAGCCCTTCAGGTGCAGCGCCCGGATGCGCTCCGTGCGCGCGGCGGCTTCCTCGCCCAGCCCCCGCGCGAGGGCTTCGGCGCGCTCCGCGGCGGCGAGCGAGGCGCGGTTGTCTCCGCTGCGTTCGTGCAGGAACGCCAGGCCGTTCCAGGCGCGGGCCTGGGCCAGCGCGTCGCGGGCCGCTTCGGCCTCGTCGCGCATCGCCCGGTAAGCGGCTTCGGCTTCGCCAAACCGCGCCTGGGCGCTCAGGGCCTCGCCAATCCCTTCCTGCCATTCCATGCGTTGGGCGGCCGCGGAGGCCGGCGCCGACGCCGCTGCCGCCAACAGCGCGAGGGCCTTTTGGAAGCTGTGGATGGCACTGGCCGGCGCATAGCCCACGTTGGCCTGCTGCCCGGCCTTGCCGTACCACTCCGCGGCATCCAGCGGCAGGTCGGCGTGCTCGAAATGGCCCGCCACCAGCCCGGCGAATTCGGTCACCCGCTCGCCGCTCTCCGCGATGAGCCACAAAGCCGTCTGGGCATGAAACACCCTCCGCTGCCGGCGCATGACGTTCCCGTAAACGACCTTGCGCATCAGCTCGTGCTTGAAGAAATACTCGGTGGCGCCCGAGAAGGCCGAGGTCTGCCGTGGGAAGATGATCTCCTTGCGCTGGAGCGCGTGCAGCGCCCGGTGAATCTGCTCGGCGCTGAGCCCGTCCTGCTTCGCTTCCGGCGCGCTCAAACGCTCCAGTGTCGTGTCCCAGAAATTGCGTCCTATCACCGAAGCCCGCTGGAGCACCGCGCGCTCCGTCTCCGGCAAGCTGTCGGCGCGGGCCTGCAAGACCCCGGTCAGAGTGGGTGGGATCGCGGCGGCGGCCAGCCGGGCGGGCTCGATTCGCCACTCCTCTGCGCTGGGGATGATCACCTTCTGGTCCACCAGCATCTTCACCATCTCCTCGATGAAGTAGGGATTGCCCTCCGTCACGCCCACCAGGAGGTCGCGCAGCGGCTCGGGCACCTCCCGCGCCTTGTGCAGGATGCTCTCCACCAGCGTCAGCCTTTGACCAGGCGACAGGGCCTTCAGATCCATGCGCTCATGCTGCGGCAGGCCCTCGGCCCACCTCGGGCGCCGTTCAAAGAGCGTCGAGCGCGCCAGGCACAGCACGAGCAGCGGCACATCCGCGCAGGTGCGCATCAAGTGGGCGATGAAATCCAGCGACGCGTTGTCGGCCCAGTGAACGTCCTCCAGCACGACCAGCGCCGCCTGGGAAAGCGCGGCCTCGCCCGGAAGCCGCACCCCGCGGGCCACGGCCTGGAACAGGCCCGTCAGGTAAAAGAACGCCCGCTGCCGGATTTGCTCGGCGTCCTGCAGCACACCTTGCAGATAGGGGCTGGCCGAGAAATCCAGCCCCAGCATGTGGCCGATGAAATGAGCCTGCGCCGGCGCATCGGTGCCGCCCGCTCCGTCGCCCCCCAGGAACGACACCAGGCCGCGCTCGAGCTTCTCGCGCGCCACGGCGGGCGGGTCCGTCTCCTGAATCTCGAAGCGCACGGAGAGCAGGTCGCGCAGCAACGCAAACGGCACCTGCGTGCCTTCCTCCGTGGCTCGGCCGGCGAACAAGCGCACGGTCTCCGGGCGCAGCTCCGCCCATTGCTGGAACTCGTGCACCAGGCGCGATTTGCCGATGCCCGCCTCGCCCACCACGGTGAGAAAGCGCGCCTTGCCGTTGGCCAGCACCTCCTCGAAGGCCCTTTGCAGCCGCTGCAACTCTTCGGCGCGGCCCACCATCTGGGTCTCCACCCCTTCAACCCCGTGCAGCCGCAAGGCCAATGGCCGGGGCTTGGCCCGCAGCACCAGGTAGGCTTTGACACGTTCGGCCTTCCCTTTGACCGTGAACGCCGGCACGGCCTGGACGTCGAAGAAGCCGTACACCTGCCGGTAGGTATCATGCGAGATCAGAACGCCCCCAACGGGCGCCTCGCCTTCGAGGCGGCTGGCGAGGTTGACGGGGTCCCCGAGAGCGGTGAGCTGGCCGGTGGTCCCGACTGTGCCCAGCACGACCGGGCCGGTGTGAATGCCCGTGCGCATTTGGACCGGCAGGCCGCCGGGCCGGAAATCCACCAGCGCGGCCTGCATGGCGAGGGCCGCCCGCACCGCCTGGCGCGGCGCGCTCTCGCGCGCTTGGCCGGCGCCGAACAGCGCCATCACGCCGTCTCCGCTGTGCTGGGTCACCAGCCCGCCGTGCTGCGCAACGATGGGGTCCAGGCGCGCCCAGAGCGCGTCCATCCGGTCGCGCACGTCCTCGGCATCCTGCTTATCGGACTGCATGGTGAAGTTCACCACGTCGGAGAAAAGCACGGTGACCTGCCGGCGCTCGGCCAGCGAGGTGGTCTCGGGGGTCCTGGCCGCCTCGGCGGGTGGCGTAACGACCGCCGCGGGGGGTGCAGGGAGTGCGGTCAGCGGTCGCCCGCAAGCCGGGCAGAAGCGCGCGGCGGCAGGCAGTTCGCCGCCGCAACCGGGGCAGCGCAGCGAGAATGAAAGGCCGCAGCTAACGCAGACAGATGCTGCGGCATCGTTCTCGGCTGCACAACGGCTGCACTGCATAGACGTGTTCCCGCCGGAATAGGCACTCCCGCACAATCACATTGGTTACGCCTGAGAGCATAGCCCCCACCGCGACAAACGTAAACGGGTTTTGGGGAACGCCAGCCATAATCCGGAAGTGGCTCGACATGAGGCACATGTGGAAATGCGCCGTAGTTTCCGAGGCTCTCTTTGAGTTCCCCGCCCCTAAACCCAGCCCCGAGCCCAACTGTTGCGTTCTGAAGCCCCTTGAGCAGAAAAGCCCCTATACATTGTATCGCTGCTGGGCAGCTTACCCCTATATGTGGTGTACTTTTGCGCACCCCGAAAACCCTTCCCCCCGCCAGGTGATCGACCGTTCCCGGATGCTCCAGTCGAACTCTCGCGGCTTCGCCCCTCTCAAACGAAAATTGCAGGCGCTTCTACGGTTTGGCCCGCCGATGGCGACCGGCCGTGCACTCCGCTTTGCTTCAATACCGGATTCAGCTTATAAGGGACCTCACGTATGCTTCGAAGCCTCCCTCGGCGCACTCCCCAAGTGCGGGCATTTCACAGCCGCGGGAGACCAGAGGATGGTCGCTCAATAGGAGGAGCGCTGATGGCGTGTTGCGATAGTGAGGACCGACACAGGACCCGCGAGCGGCCAAGCGCCCGTGAACGTCGTCTATCGGCCTCAGTTCTGGCTTGATCTCCTGACCCCGTTACGTTCACTGTCACGCAGACGGTGAACCTCGGACTGCAGCCCTGGTACCTCGTGCGGTTCGCGCATTGAGCGTGCAACTCACTCTCAAGGGATGTCTTTGATAAGGATGTCCTCTGAGCGATAAACGACTGGCCAGGCATCCGCCCCGCCGGGGAGGGTAGCCGGATAGTGAAGGCGTTGCCGCTTGCTGCCGGGGTTGATGGCAGTGACAGCAAACCGCACCGGCGATTCACTCAGGAGCACCAGTTTATTGTAGCCCAGGGCTTTGAGCCGGCCCAGATCGGTCGGACTCGTCAGCAAGGCATACAATCCCTTCACGGTAGGAAGGTCTTTCAGATTCTCCAGGCTATACACAGACAGGCCTTTCCTTCCGGATCGAAACAGGACCTCGCCGCCCCAGTTGGCTTCCCCGTTGATGATGAGTTTGTCATCTGGTTTGGTATGCGCCCGGACGAGCGAGGCCATCTCTTGCGGAAAGGGGTCGTAGTCGAGAGCAACCTTCATGGCGATGCCGCCGTCAATGGCAGAGAACACCAGCATCAGGCCCGCCAAGCCAAGCCGCAGCCAGGCTTGGGGCATGTCCTTCGCCCAGAAGTCTTCCCAGCGGACCACGGTCGCTCCGCACAGCAGCGCCACGGCCGGACAGCACATTAAGTAGTAGTGCCAATGCTCTAGGACCAGGTGCGCGAACACCAGCGTGGTCAGGAAGGTCGCTAGCAGCCATAGCTTCGGCAGCCCATTGCCACCCCTGAGCAGACCGGCCACCAGCAGCGCTGCCAGAGGCATGCTCCCCACCGTCGCATGCAGGAATCGCCAGCCGCCCTTGATCCACCGAGCAGGATCGAGCCGGTAGTGCAAGTCGCCGAAATACCAGAAGACCATGAACGGGCTGTGAGAAAGCCTCAGCTCGATATAGGGGTATTTAGCCTGGGCGGCGAGCGAGTCGGTGTAGCGGGTCCACCCGACGAAAGCGGCTGCCGCAACTCCCCCTGCCAGGGCCAAGAGAATCCAGGGCCGCCAGGCCCTGACGCCGTTCACCAGCAGCATGAAGACGCTGCACAGCCCGGCAGCCATGAAGAAGGGCATCTTCGTTATGGCGGCCAGGCTTGCGAGCAGGGCCGTTGGCAACCACCACCTCACCCCGCCGGTGCGAATCAACCGATCGGCGAAATAGAGGAACCAAAGCGTGACCACGAGGCTGTAACCGTCGGCTGCGGCATCCCCGGCCAAATAGACAATCAGGGGCTGCGCCAGCAGGAAGGCCATGCCCCACCACGCTGCGCGGTCGCCAACATACTGGCGAGCTACCTGGAAGAACGGCCACAGCCCGGTCGCAAACAGGCATAACGATACCAGGTTAGCCCACCCATACCAGGTGGAGCCTATCGCCTTGAAGACCAGCGCCGCCGCCGCCTGCCAGAAGGGCAACTCCTGCGCCGTCGGTGTTCGCGTGGCGTTGAATCCCACCACGACAGGTTGCAGGAGGTTAATCGACCCCCGTGCGTACTCAAGCGCCGGTCCAAGGTGCAGGGCGCGGATTAGCGGCTTTCCAGCGATGGCGCCTCCCAGGTGCAGTGCCACGATCAGTCCGGCGAGTGTCAGAACTAAAGGAAGCAACGAAGGCCGGGCGTCTTTAGTGTGCACGCTCTCTTGCTAATGGACCTGCCAGGCGCAGTCAAGCAGGGCATGCTGTGCCGAGCCGCGTATGCACCGGATGTTACGGTGCGGATTGAGCGAGCCGGCCCGGTAGGGTATCAAACAGGCTCCAATTAGAACGCTCGCACGCACGAACATTAGACGGGGTCAGCCAATAGTTTGGTTCGGTCCTGCTCATGCGTTTGCATTATTTAGAGTCCGAGTTGCACTTGGGCCGCGTCGTGAACCAGGCTGCCGTTCAGGTGGTGGTGCAAGGTCATATTGGCCGCTTTCGAGGTCCCCAGATGTACACGAGCGGCAATGGCCTTGATAGAAAGCGTCGTCTCCTTCCGCAGCCGTGCGGCTATGTCCAGCTTGGCTGGATCATTCTTGCGGCGCGCCTGGAGCTCCTGCTCGCTCCAGCCTTTGCGCTGCAACTCCTCCGCGATAATCCGCTCGGCTCTGGCATCGGCGGCCTGCCGGTGCAGTTCTCCGGCGTGATGGCCACCCAGGCTGCCTTCCATGCGCTGCAGCAGTTGTCGCTTGAAAGCGTCGCTGCCCAGATACCACCCACATCGCAAGGCCTGGAGCGCCTCAGGACCGGTTTCCTCCTGGCGCCGAGTCTCCATGCGTTGCTCAAATTGCTGGCGGGCTCCTGGGGTGTCTTGCTGGATACCATGCTCGCCCAGGAGGCGGTCCACCCGGACCCAGCAGGGGCGGTGTTCGGGCGCGGCAAGGCAGGCGCCGAGGCTGCTCCACGGATAGGCCAGCAGCCGCTCCTCCGGTTTGAGCAATCCGCCGCGGACTGGATTTATACACGGCGTCATAAATACTTGCGCATAGGGCCTGATCGGTAGGGCGCGTCACTCCGTGCGCGCCGTCGTGGCTCGGGGCAATCGGCGCGCACGGAGTGACGCGCCCTACCAACATGGGCAAACCCTTATGACGCCATGTATAGATGCACGTAACCGCAGGCCGTTTTGAGGTATCCGTTGCCACTGCCTTCCACCACTTGCGCCTGGTAACGCCCGCTGAGGACGTGCCCCACCCGTTGATGACGATGGTTGAGGCGAATTGTATAGGTACTGTGCAGCCAGGCCATCCCGGCGACGAAGTTGGCTTCCGGCGTCTCGACCACCAGGTGATAGTGGTTGGTCATGAGGCAATACGCATGCACCTGCCAGCCGGTTTTCTGGCAAGCCTCGGCTAGCGTCTTGAGGAAATCTTGCCGGTCTACGCCATCCAGGAAGATTGGCTCGCGGCGGTCCCCTCGGCTCAGGGGATGGTACATCGCCCCAGGGTATTGGATGCGCAGCATCCGAGGCATGTTGCCCGCATACCCCGTCGGCCAGAGCATCTCAATAGCAGAGAACCGACCCAAACCGCGGGTTGATCCCATCGACCCCATCGAGGGCCGGGGAACAGAGCGGTAGTTTTGCTGGGTTCGCTTGATTTCATAATCCGGGGCAGTACCATCGCCAGCATGTCACTGACAGGATGGGAGCTGTGCGGGCCGGGTCGGGCCCGCCGGTCAGCGCCGGGGTTTACGCTGATTGAGCTGCTGGTGGTCATCGCGATCATCGCGATCCTGGCGGCGCTGCTGCTGCCGGCCCTCAGCAAAGCCAAGATCAAGGCACAGTCTGTCGGCTGCCTGAGCAACTACCGCCAATTGCAGTTCTGCTGGACCATGTATGTGCAGGACAACAACGAGGCCCTGCCACCCAACGAAACCAGCAAAGGCAGCACCCGTGCGGCTTGCGTGGCGCCGACCAACAGTTGGGTCCAGGGCAATGCCTGGACCGACACCGACACGACCAGCCTCCAGGGCAGTCTCCTTTTTGGCTACAATACGTCGGTCCGCATCTACAAGTGCCCCGCCGATCGTTCAACCGTTCTCGACCAGGGCCTGATTCCGCGCGTGCGCAGCGTTTCCATGAACCGGTTCATGAACTCCCTGACCGGCCCCGCAAACGCCGGGACGTGCTGGCAGAAGTATTCCCAGATCCTGGACCCGGCGCCGGCCAGGGCTTTCGTGTTCATTGACGAGCATGAGAATAGCATTGACAACGGCCTATTTCAGTTGAGCAAACGCTCGTCGCCCGACCCGGCCACCTGGGCGTGGCATTGGAGCGACTTCCCCTCGCTGCGCCATGGCCGCGGGTGCGGGTTCAGCTTTGCTGACGGCCACTCTGAGATTTGGAAGTTCGTAGAGCCCAGGACCTTTGAAATCGGGAACATGGATGTCAGCAACGTGCCGGACCATTGGCTGCAAAACCAGGATGTGGCACCCGGTGACCGCGACCTGGGCCGGCTCTTGGAGGCCTCGCCGATTCTGCCAGTGCAGTAGCACAGGGATCAGCATCGTGCGGCAGCGTGGAGATCGAATCAACTCATCATGCAGGTCGCGCGCAATGCGAGTGCGGTTCTGCTGGAAGCGTTCTCGCGGATTAGGGCCAGGCCGCGCTCGAATCACCTGGCAACTACCCGGAGATACTGCTGGGGCGGTGTAATCGGAACCAACCTGGTCCACACAAAGCCCGGATTGCTGTTCGTATCAATACTGGCCCAGACCGGGTTTTTAAGGCTGGGCGCGGCCTGCAGAACCGCATCCGTCCGGTCGCCTGTAGTCGAAGTGATTTGCACGTTTGCGCCTGACTTGGAAATGGTCGTCTGCGGTGCGCGCGAGAACACGGCAAAGTAGCCGTCTGCCTGGTTGGTTGGGCTCTGCCCGAAGTAGCGGAAATTCCCGCCGATGAAGGCATCTTCGTCTGTGAGCACGATCGTCGTGGGCGCCACATCGGTGGAAGGATTCCAATCGTAGCCCAGCGTGCCCACCGAGGCCATACAACCCAGGTTCTGCACGCTGTTGCCCGCCATGCCGGTAAAGGTGCCCCCGAGGTAAATTACCGTGGCCGTCGCTCCCATCGCGTTGACGCCCCCGGAGGTGCTTGGGAGCGAGGCATCAACAAACAGCGCCGAATTGTCCAAAAGGCTAAAGCCGGCAAAATTCTTCAGGCCAAGGCCGCCGATGGAGTTGAAATTGCCGCCTACATAAAGGCTGTCGGAGGTAGCTGTGAGAACGTTCACCACTGCGTTCGGAGCCGGATTCCAGTTGACAGGGGCGCTGTTGGCGATGGTCGCCGCCGCGAGCCGCGAGATCGAGAGATTGCTGATGGAGGTAAAATCGCCCGCCATGAACAGGTTGGTCCCGCCGCCGATCGCCAGCGACACGACGCCCGCCGAACCGCCTGCAAGGTTCGGGTTGAAGGGGCCGGGTGACGCGGTGCCGGGGTCGAGACCGGCCACGAACCGGCGCGGCTGGCTCCCTACCACCGTGAATGCGCCTCCCGCGTAGAGCGTGCTGCCACCGAAGGCCAATGCCTTCACGATGACCGGCTGGGTGCCGTTCGTCCCGAGAAAACTAAAGGTAGAATTGTTAGTGCCCATCACCGGATCAACCGCCGCCAGGCTGCGCACCGTATTCGTATGGGTGGGCGAGATGATGTTGGTGAAACTCCCGCCGAGGTAAACGCTATTGGCCCCGTAGGCCATGCAGAGCACCGGGGCGTCAAAGCCAGGGGCCCAACCGAGCGGGCCTCCACTATTCAGGTCGAGAGCCGCGGCGCGCTGCCGCTGCATACCCCCCACGGACTGAAAATCACCGCCGATAAACACGTGCCCATTGTTGGCCACGATCGTATTCGCTCCAAAGGCCGTGCCGTCGGCTCCGTTAAAGGCCGACCCCAACGGCACAGGGATGCTCAGGCTGCTGCCGGTATCAACCCCCACGATGACGGCGTGCTGC
>Ga0335069_10001039_pt1 | contig 44768 bp, 44 predicted proteins | sample Lox_Sample_11_FD_206714 | JGI IMG/M metagenome (GOLD analysis project Ga0335069, IMG submission 206714) | Soil microbial communities from Loxahatchee National Wildlife Refuge, Florida, United States - Lox_Sample_1.1 | ecosystem: Environmental > Terrestrial > Soil > Wetlands | place: USA...
ACGGCACTTCGCGCGAGGTCACGGTGAAGTCGACCAGCTTCAGGCCAAGCCTGGCGCAGGCGTCGCGCTCAAGGGCGTAGAAGCTGGCGTCGAACCCGCCGCGCAGGTTGATGATGGTCTTGATGCCCGCGTCGCGCCACGCCTTGAGCTGGAACGGCCAGGGCTGGTTGGTGCGCACCAGTTCCGGGCTCACCCAGTGGGCGTTCTGGAACCTCAGCCGCAAATAGGCGTGATCGTGCCACAGATAGTTCAGATAGGTGGAGCGACGGCCGCGAGGCGTGGTCAGGTCGAAGTCGGCCAAGGCATGTTCCATATGACTGAGCCGCACTGATACTCTGAGCCGCGCCCAAAAAGAAGACGAGCCGCGCGCGTCGGCGATCGAGGCGCGCACTTGACACCGCCTCGGAAAACAAGCGACCGAACCCGCATGAGTTCGCCGGCCGCCCCCCAGACGCCCCAACCGATGGCCGAGACCAAGGCGGTCAGGCGCGGCGAAGCGGCGCGGCGCATCTTCGACGAGTATCTCAAGCCGCGCTGGCGCGCGCTCGCCGCCTCCATGGCGTGCGCCGCCCTGGTGGCGGGCCTGAGCGCGGTCATGGCCTGGCTGCTCGGCCCGGTGGTGCAGAGCGTGCTGGTCGACCGCGACCCAAAGGCGCTGATCGTCTATCCCCTGGCCATCGCCGCCGTCGCCCTGGCGCGGGCCGTGGCCGCCATCGGCCAGGCCAGCCTGGTCAATTCCATCGGCAACCGCATGGTCGGCCAGATCCAGGTGCAGTTGTTCGGCCGCCTCGTGCGCGCCGACCTGGCCCAACTGCGCGACGCCCATTCCGGCGCCCACCTGTCCTCGATCCTCTATGAGGCCGGACTGGTGCGCGAGGCGGCCACCAACGGCCTGATCAACTATGTTCAGAACGCCCTGACCATCGTGGCCATGCTGGTGGTGATGTTCCGCCAGGACGTGGGTCTCAGCCTGATGGTGCTGCTGGGCGGCCCTCTGGCGGTGGGCGTGATGCAGCGCTACGCAAAGCGCACTAAGAAGGCCGCGCGCGGGGCCATGGCCGAGACCTCGGCCCTGTCGACCGCGGTGATGGAGAGCATCGACGGCATCAAGATCGTCAAGATGGAGAACCGCGAGGCCTACGAGGAGGCCAGCGTGGCCGAGGTGGTCGCCCGCCGCGAGGCGCACCTGATCAAAGGCGCCAACGCCCGCTCGGCCGCTGCGCCCGTGACCGAGGCGGTCATGACCCTGATCGCCGCCGTCATCATCGCCTACGCCGGCTGGCTGGCGCTACACAACGGCTTCGGGGTCAAGGCCTTCACTTCGTTCCTGGCGGCCCTGCTGATGGTCTCGCCCGCCCTGCGCCAGGTGGCCAATCTGCAGACGGTGCTGGGCGAAGGCCTGACCGCCGCCGAACGCCTGTTCGCCGCACTCGACACCAGGCCCCTGATCAAGGACGCGCCGGACGCCGAGACCCTGCCGCGCAGCGAGGGCCGCATCACCCTGACCGACGTCAGCTTCGCCTATGGCCCGGAGATCCCCGCGTTATCGGGCGTCAGCCTGGAGGCCCGGCGCGGCGAGACCATCGCCCTGGTCGGCCCCTCGGGCGGCGGCAAGAGCACCATCCTCAATCTGATTCCGCGTTTCTACGATGTGCAGGCCGGATCGGTGGCGATCGACGGCCACGACGTGCGCGACATCACGCTGCAGTCGCTGCGCGAGCAGATCGCCTTGGTCACCCAGGAGCCATTCCTGTTCGACGACACCGTGCGCGGCAACATCGCCTACGCCCGGCCCGAGGCCTCTCCGGGCGAGATCGAGCAGGCCGCCCGCAACGCCGCCGCCCACGAGTTCATCATGGCCCTGCCCCAGGGCTACGACACCCCGGTGGGCGAACTCGGCTCGCGGCTGTCGGGCGGCCAGCGCCAGCGCATCGCCATCGCCCGCGCCTTCCTCAAGGACGCGCCGCTTCTGCTGCTGGACGAGGCCACCAGCGCGCTCGACACCGAGAGCGAGGCCAAGGTCCAGGAGGCGCTGGAGCGCCTGATGGTCGGCCGCACCGCCATCCTCATCGCCCACCGTCTGTCGACCGTGCGCGGCGCCGACCGCATCTATGTAATCGACAAGGGCAAGGTGGTCGAGACCGGCCATCACGAAAGCCTGATGGCGCGCGGCGGCCTCTACGCTCGCCTCGCCCGCAGCCAGCAGTTGGACGAAGACGTCCTGGACGCGCCCGAGTGAAGGCGCTCCTCCGCTCGGCGCCGGTTCAGGGCCTTCTGGCAGTGATCGCCTGGGCCTACCTCGGCCTGGTGCTGCGCACCGTGCGCTGGACTCATGTGAACCGCGAGCGGCTCGACGCCGAACTGGCCCTGAGCCGAGGCGCCATCGGCTGTATCTGGCATGGCGCGATCCCTCTGGTCATCGGCGTGCGCCCGGCCCTTCGGGGCCGCGCCGCCAAGGTGCTGATTTCCCTGTCGCCCGACGGCGAGTTCATCACCCGCGCCATCGCCGCCCACGGCGTCCAGGCCATTCGCGGCTCCAAGGCCAAGGGCGGCAAGGCCAAGGGCGGCGCGGCGGCTTTTCGCGAGTGCATCGACTGGGTCGCGGGCGGAGGGCTGTTGCTGGTCACGCCCGACGGCCCGCGCGGGCCCGCCGAGGTCATGTCCAGCGGCGTGGCGCGCATGGCTAAACTGGCTCAGGCGCCGGTCTATATGATCGGCCTGGCGGCCCGTCCGGCCTCGCGCGCCAAGAGCTGGGACCGCACCTGGCTGCCCCGGCCGTTCGGACGCGGCGCGGTGGTGTGGGACGGCCCCTACCACCTGCCGGCCGAAGCCTCCGAATCCGACATGGACCAGGCCCTGAAGATGTGGTCGGCCGCGCTCAAGGCGGCGGGCGCCCGCGCCGAAGCGGCCCTGGCGTGATGCTCGCGGCCTACAGCCTGGCGATGGGCGCGCTGGAGCCGCTGGCCCCGACGATCCTGCGCCGACGCGCCAAGGCTGGAAAGGAAGACCCCGGGCGGCTGGGCGAGCGACTGGGCCACGCCTCCGCGCCGCGACCGCCCGGCGACCTGGTCTGGCTGCACGGCGCCAGCGTCGGCGAGACCCTGTCCCTGCTGCCCCTGGTCGAGGCGCTAGACCATGAGCGGCCGGACCTGGCGCTGCTGGTCACCTCCGGCACCGTCACCTCCGCCCGCCTGCTCGGCCAGCGCCTGCCGCCGGGCGTGATCCATCAGTATGCGCCGCTCGACGCACCCGGCGCCGCGCGCCGGTTTCTCGCCCATTGGCGACCGAGCCTCGGCGTGTTCGTCGAAAGCGAGCTTTGGCCCAACCTGCTTCGCCAGGCCAAGGCGTCCGGCGCGCGGCTGGCGCTGCTGGGCGCCCGCCTGTCGGCCTCCAGCGCGCGCGGTTGGACCCGGGCGCCCAAGGCCGCGCGCACCCTGCTGCAGACCTTCGATCTGATCCTGGCCCAGGATGCGATGAGCCGCCAGCGGATCGAGCAGCTGGGCGGCCCCGTGGCGGACGTACTGGACCTGAAGCAGGCCGGCGCGCCCCTGCCCTGCGACGACGCCGAACTGGCGCGGCTGAAAGCCGAGATCGGCGGCCGGCCCGTGCTGCTCGCCGCCAGCACCCATCCGGGCGAGGACGACCTGGTCGCACAGACGTTCGCCGCCTTGGACCTGCCTACCGCCCTGCTTGTCCTGGTCCCCCGCCACCCCGAGCGCGGGTCGGCCTTGGCGGCGGCGCTGCGCGCTCAGGGCTGGCGCGTGGCGCAGCGCAGCCGGGACGAGCGTCTGGAGCCCTTCACCCAGATTTATCTGGCCGACACCTTGGGCGAGCTGGGCCTCATGTTCCGCTTGGCCCAGGTCGTGGTGATGGGCGGCGGCTTCGCCGGCGACGTGGGCGGGCACAATCCCCTTGAAGCGGCGCGCCTGGCCCTGCCGATCGTCACCGGGCCGGATGTGGCCAACCACCGCGAAGCCTACGCCGGCCTGCTGGCCGAAGACGGCGCGCGCCTTGCGCCAACCCCGGCCGAGTTGCAAGCTCAGCTGGCGGCCCTGATGGCCGATTCTGCTCTTGCCCACGACGTCGGCCAACGCGCCCAGACCTTTGCCATGCGGGGCGATGGCCAACTCGGAAGGGCGCTAGATAGACTGCGCCCCCTCCTGCCCGGACCGTCCACATGAAGTTCAAATCCCCGCGCTGGTGGTACAGCCGCGAAGGCGCTCCGGGGCCGGTCATCCGCCTGCTCCTTCAGCCGCTGTCCTGGGTGTGGGCGTGGAAAACCCAGGAGCGGATTGAAAAAGCCACGCCATTTGACGCCGGCGTTCCGGTGATCTGCGTCGGCAACCTGACGGTCGGCGGGGTGGGCAAGACGCCGGTCGTGCGCGCCCTGGCCGCCCGCCTGGCCGACCGCGGCCTCCAGGTCGCCGCGCTATCGCTCGGCTACGGCGGGCGCACCGAGGGCCCTCACCGGGTCGATCCCGCGCTCGAAAGCGCCGACGATGTGGGCGACGAGCCCCTGATGCTGGCGCTGGGCGGGGTGACCGCTTGGGTCGCGCGCGATCGGCCGGCCGGCGCCGTGCAGGCCGCCGAAGGCGGCGCGCAGGTGGTGATCATGGATGACGGCCACCAGAACCCGTTTCTCAAGAAGACCTTGTCGCTCGTGGTGGTGGACGGGGAGACGCGCAACGGCGAATGGCCCTTCGGCGACGGCTCGGTGTTCCCCGCCGGCCCCCTGCGCGAGCCGCTGAAGCGCGGTCTGGCGCGGGCCGACGCTGCGATTGTCATGCTTCCGGCGGACCTGCCCGCCGCCGACCCCGGCCTTTTAGCCCTGCTCGCGGCCAAGCCCGTGCTGATCGCGCGCCTCGCGCCCCTAGCCGTCGCGCCGCCCGGCCCACAGATGGGCTTCGCGGGGGTCGCCAAGCCGTGGAAGGTCGAGCGCGCCCTGCGCGCTGCGGGCTGCCAGTTGGTCGACTTCGCCAGCTTCCCCGATCACGCGCCCTACAGCGACGACACCCTGCGGGCGCTAGAAGCGCGCGCCCAGGCTTACGGCGCAAGCCTGATCACCACCGAAAAGGACTGGGTGCGACTTTCGCCCGAGTGGCGCGCCAAGGTCGGGATTTGGCCGGTCGCCGCCAGGTTCGAGGACGAGGCGGCGCTGGACGCCGTACTCGCCCCGGTCGTCGTCCAAGCGGCGGCGGCTACTTCACCCGCTGCATGACCACGGTGGAAATGAACGGCGGCGCGCCGTTCTGACCCATCAGCCGCACCATCAGGGTGAGCGTGTCGCCCTGGGTCAGCCACGTCAGGTTCTCCAGATAGATGCCGCCCGCATCGATCGCCACCAGCTTGCGATGCGACCAAGTCTCCTTGTCCTCGCGCGCCACGAGCGAGGCGTCGAAGTGCTTGACGTTGACCTCGACCGAATGGCCGACGGGCCGGATGATCCAGATTTCCTCGACGCGCGGCTTGGTCCCGTCGCCCAGTTCCAGGTGACCGACGATCAGGCCATCCGCCGTCAGCGAAAATCCCGCCGAGCCGGTCGTTCCCTGCCAGGCGCCGATCAGGCCTTTCAGATCGGCCAAGCTCGCCGAGGCCGGCGCCGCGCCGGGCGGCGACAGCGCGGGCCGCACGTCCTGCGCGCGCGCCGATCCCGCAAGAAGGAGCCCAGCGGCCCCGGCCACGGCCGCGAACTTGATCATGTGGTCCTCCTGGGGTGTTAGCCCCTACCCTAGCGCCCGCCAGCCGATATCGCGCCGGCAAAAGCCGCCCGGCCAGTCGATGGCGTCGACCGCGCCATAAGCCCGGTCGCGCGCCTCCTGCAGGGTCTTGCCGCGGGCGCAGACATTGAGCACCCGCCCGCCCGCCGCGATCAGCGCCCCGTCCTCGCGCCGCGCCGTGCCGGCGTGGAACACCGCCACGCCCTCACCGAAGTCCGCCTCTGCGCCGGCGATCACGCTGCCGGCCTGCGGCGCGTCCGGATAGCCCTCGGCCGCAAGCACCACGCAGATCGCCGCGTCGTCAGACCATCGCGGGGGCTCGAGCTCCGCCAGCCGGCCGGTCGCGGCGCCCATCAGATAAGGCACGATGTCGCTCTCGAGGCGGAGCATCAGCGTCTGGCATTCCGGGTCGCCGAAGCGGGCGTTGAACTCGACCAATTTGGGCCCGTGGTCGGTCAGCATCAGGCCGGCGTAAAGCACGCCGCGATAGGGGCGTCCCTCGGCGGTCATGCCCGCCGCCGCCGGCTCGATCAGGGTCCTACGGGCCTGATCGGTCAGGGCCGGGGTGAGCACTGGAGGCGGCGAATAGGTGCCCATGCCGCCGGTGTTGGGGCCCTTGTCGCCGTCGAACGCGCGCTTGTGGTCCTGGGCGGCGCCGAACAACAGGGCGGTCGCCCCGTCGCACAGGGCGAACAGCGAGGCCTCCTCGCCGGCCATGAACTCCTCGATCACCACGCGCGCGCCGGCTTGGCCGAAACGCCCGCCCAGCATGTCGTCGATCGCCGCCTCCGCTTCTGACAGGTTCTCGGCGATGACCACGCCCTTGCCTGCCGCCAGACCGTCGGCCTTGATCACATAGGGGGCCTGGAAGCGCGTCAGGAAGGCTTTGGCGTCGGCGGCGGCCTCGAACACGCCGAAGGCCGCGGTGGGCAGGCCGCGCCGCTCGGCGAAGGCCTTGGAAAAAGCCTTCGAGGTCTCGAGTTTGGCCGCGCGCTCGGTCGGGCCAAAACACGGAATCGCCAGGTCTTCCAGCCGATCGGCCAGCCCCAGTTCCAGCGCGCTTTCCGGCCCGACCACAACCAGGTCGGCGGCGATCTCATGGGCCAGGGCCACCAACCCTGCTACGTCGGTCGCCTTGACCGGGCGGGTCTCGCACACCGCCGCGATGCCGGGGTTGCCGGGCGCCGCCACCAGACGCTTGAGCAGGGGGCTCTGGGCGATCTTCCAGGCCAGGGCGTGTTCGCGCCCGCCCGATCCGACAAGAAGGATGTTCATGGCCCGCCTGTGGCGCGCGCCGCCTCGAAGGTCAATCCCCACACCTGACGCGACTCGCCGGGCTCGCCTATGTTGGGCTGATGAGCGACCTCGACGACGCGCCCTTGGCCTCGACGCCCGCCGGCGGCAACGCCGAGCCCTATTCGGTTTCCGAACTGGCCTTCGCCCTCAAGCGCACGGTCGAGGCGGCCTATGGATTCGTGCGGCTGCGCGGCGAACTGAGCAAGGTCACGCGCCACGCCTCCGGCCACGCCTATCTCACGCTGAAGGACGACAAGGCCTCGATCGACGGGGTGATCTGGAAGGGCCGCCGCCTGGCCTGCCAGCCCGAGCAGGGGCTGGAGGTGATCGTCACCGGCAAGATCACCACCTTCCCCGCCTCGTCCAAGTACCAGATCGTGATCGAGAGCCTGGAGCCGGCGGGCGTGGGGGCCCTTTTGGCCCAACTGGAACGGCTCAAGGCCAGGCTGGCGGCCGAGGGCCTGTTCGACGCCGCGCGCAAGCGGCCGCTGCCGGCCATGCCGGCGGTGATCGGGGTGATCACCAGTCCGACCGGCGCGGTGATCCGCGACATCCTGCACCGCATCCGCGACCGATGGCCGTGCCAGGTGCTGGTGTGGCCGGTGGTGGTGCAGGGCGACGCCGCTAGCGGCCAAGTGCGCGCGGCCATCGCCGGGTTCAACACCCTGCGCGAAGACGCACCGGTCCCTCGGCCGGACGTGCTGATCGTGGCGCGCGGCGGGGGCTCGGTCGAGGACTTGTGGGCGTTCAACGATGAAGCCCTGGCGCGCGCGGCGGCGGCCAGCGCCATCCCCCTGATTTCGGCGGTGGGCCACGAGACCGACACCACCCTGATCGACTTCGTGTCCGACCAGCGCGCGCCCACGCCAACCGCCGCCGCCGAAATGGCCACGCCCGTCCTGGCGGAGCTCAAGGCCGGCCTGGCTGACAGCCAGCGGCGCCTGGCGCGGCTGGGCGGACGCCTGATTGAGGACCGCCGCGCCCGTCTGACCGCCGCCGCGCGCGGCCTTCCGCGGCCCGACGACGTGCTGTCGCTAGCGCGTCAGCGGTTCGACATCGCGGCCGGCCGCCTCGCCGCCGCGCTGGAGCGCAATACCCAGGTTCACGCCCAGGCCCTCACGCGCACTTCGGCGCGTTTCACGCCCGGCCTGCTTGAACGCCCCCGTCGCCTGAAGGCCGAGCGCCTCGCCGACCTGACCCGGCGCTTTGCCATGGCTGCCCGGCGCGGCCCCGAGCGCCTGGCCCAGGGCGCCCGCCTTCCTGCGCTTGGGCAAAGATTGGGCGCGGCGCTCGAGCGCCGATTGATGGCGGCCCAGGACCGCCTGACCCAGCTCGACAAGTTGCGCCTGTCTTTGGACCCCAACCGCCCGCTGGCCCTGGGCTTCGCCTTGGTGCGCCGCGCCGACGGCTCGATCGCGCGTCAGGGCGCCGCCCTGGCGGCCGGGGAAGCGGTGACGCTCAAGTTCGCCGACGGGGAGCGCGGCGCGGTGATCGATGGCGATCCAAACAGCGGGCGCCCCCCCGCCCCCCTTTCCGCGCGCGCCAAACCCGCGCCCAGGCCGCCTGGGGGCCATCAAGGCGATTTGTTTTAAGCGCGCCCGGCGCTACATTGCGGCCATGAACGCCCATGACCGCGCCCTGCCGGGCGCCCGATCCGACGAAGCCAAGCTGCACTACGGCGACGGCGAATACGCCGTTCTGAAGCCGGGCCGCTACGTTGTGTGCGCGGTGTCCGGCCAGGCGATTCCGCTCGATGCGCTGCGCTATTGGAACCCAGTGCTGCAGGAAGCCTACGCCAGTCCAAAGGAAGCATTGCAACGCTGGCGCGAGCTGAATCCAAAGCCTTGACACCATAAGTCGGCGCAAACCGCCGAAGTCGTTGCGCCCCGTCCTCGATAACTTTTTTTCAGGGTTTGCCGATCAACGTTCGGCTAACCTTAATCAGCACAACCCGGCAGGGTCGGAAAAAACTGATCGATGAGCGGCCAATTCTCGTCCCTGAAAGTCCTTCTAGCGGACGATAACGCCCACCTGCGCGCCATCGTGGCCGCGATCCTGAGCGGCATCGGCGTTCCCCGCGTGCAGGAGTGCAGCGACGGCGCCCAGGCGCTCGACTGCCTGCGCCGCGGCCCGATCGACGTGGCCATCGTCGATTTCCACATGGCGCCGGTCGATGGGGTGGAGTTCACCCATCTGGTGCGCAACTCGCCCGATAGCGTCAATCCGGAACTGCCGATCATCATGCTGACCGGCTATGCTGAGCGGGCGAGGGTGTGCGAGGCGCGCGACGCGGGCGTCACCGAATTCATCGTCAAGCCGGTGGCGGCGCGGGCGGTCTACGACCGGCTCAATGCCGTGGTGTTCCGGCCCCGCCCCTTCATCAAGTGCGAGAGCTATCATGGCCCGTGCCGGCGGCGGCGGCAGGATCCGGGCTTTCAGGGGCCCTTCCGCCGTTCGACGGACGCCCGCGCGTCAGCCAAGGCTCAGGTTTTCGGCGACATATAAGCTTCGCGCGGCCAGCGCTTGTGCACCCAGAACCACTCCTCGGGCCGCTCGCGCACGCGCGCCTCGATAAAGGCGTTCACGCGCCGCACGCCCTCAGCGATATCGTGGGTGCGGTCAGCGGTGCGCTCCAGCACGATCGGCTCGTGCACCACCACGCGAAAGCGCGCGCCCTTGATGCGCTGAACCGACATGGGCAGCAGGACGCCTGACGATCTGAGCGCCAGCCGCGTCGGCCCTGGCGCGGTATGGGCGGGCACGCCGAAGAACGGCTCGGCCAGGCCGCCGTTGAACTTCTGGTCGTTGAGCAGCGCTACCGACTCGCCGCGCCGCAGGGCCTCGAGCATCTCGCGCAAAGCCACCGCCTCGCCCTTGGGCGCGAACAGTTCCACGCCGTAGCGCGCGCGGTTCTGGATGATGCGCCGGTCGATATAGGGGTTGTTGGCGGCGCGGTAGGTCACTTGGCAACGCACGCCCGACCTGACGATGGCGATGGCCATGACTTCCCAGTTGGAGAAGTGGCCCGAGATCAACACCGTGGCCTCGCCGCTCTTGCGCACGGCGTCCAGCCGTTCGCCGCCGACCACCTCGATGCGCCCGCTCTCGGGGGTCAGCCGCCCCAGCATTTGGAACTCGGTCGCCAACCGGCCGACGTTGTCCCATTGGGCCTTCAGGATGCGTTCGCGTTCGGCCTGGCCCATTTCGGGAAAGGCGATTTCCAGATTGCGCCGGGCGGTCTTGTCTGCACCGGTCATCGGGCCGAGCCATTTGAGCGTCGCCCCACCCAGGGCCGAAGCGACGTCGATCGGCAGCAAGGCCAGCAGAGCGCCGACGAGATCGAAGGCCAGGGCCTCAAGACGCCAGGCGAGATCCTGGGCCAGGGAGGGTCGTTTCTGCGCCATGCCTCCTATTAGGGCCTGGCGCCCGGAAGGCAAGCGCCAGGCGTATGCCGCTCAGCCCAAGGGGGAACACGCGTCGGGCGAGCGTGGCGCCGCCTTTGCGGCGAGTGATGGCATCTGTCCCACAGTGGGACGCCTGCCGCGAGGAGACGCCTTATGGCCAACGACATCGACCTTCACCTGGGCAAGCGCCTGCGTCGGCGTCGCCGGTTGCTCGGCCTGACCCAACAACAGCTCGCGATCGCCGTCGGCGTGCGCTTCCAGCAAATCCAGAAGTACGAGTGCGGCGCCAACCGCATCTCCGCCGCGCGTCTGTGGCAGCTGTCCGAGGCGCTGGAAGTGCCGGTGTCCTACTTCTTCGACGGCCTGGCCGAAGCGGCCGACCGCGATTCCAACGATCCTTCCGGAACCGGCGGCGAGATGTTCGCGCGCAAGGAAACGCTCGACCTGATCCGCGCCTATTACCAGCTGGGCGAGCGGCCCCGCCGGCGCCTGCTCGACCTGGCCCGTTCGCTCAACGGCGAGATCGACGCGGCGTGATCGCTGCGTCGGGCCTTGGCTTTAGGGGCCGAAACCCTCTAAGCCTGCGGCATGTCCCTGTGGCCCAAATCCGCCTCCGCGCTTGAGCGCCTCGCCGAGCTGGAAGCGTTCCTGCTCGAGCTGAACGCGGCGGCGTCGGCTATCACCGTGCCCCTGTTTCGCGCGGAGTTCAGCGTCGAGAACAAGGCTGGGCCGGACAAGGCGTTCGACCCGGTAACGGCCGCCGACAAGGGGGCCGAGGTCGAGATCCGCCGCCTGATCGCCGCGCGCTTTCCCGAGCACGGCGTGATCGGCGAAGAATATGGCGAGGACCGGCCCGACGCCGAGTTCGTCTGGATCCTGGACCCGGTCGACGGCACGCGCGCCTTTGTCTCCGGCATCCCGCTGTGGTGCCACCTGATTGGCCTGCGCTACCAGGGCGAGCCGCTTTTGGGGCTGATCGGCCAACCCTGCCTGGACGAGGCCTATCTCGGGTCGCCCTCCGGTTCGCGCCTCATCGCGCGAGGCCAGACCACGCCGCTCAAGGCCCGGCCTTGCCCCCGCCTGACGGAGGCGACCATCGCGTGCACCGACCCGCAAGGGTATTTCACCGGCGCCGAGATCGGCGCGTGGACTCAGGTGCGCGCGGCCGCCCGCATGGTGCGCCTGGGCGGCGACGCCTATCTGTTCGCCCTGCTGGCGGCCGGCCGCATCGACCTGGTGATCGAGTCGGGCCTCAAGCTGTGGGACATCGATCCGGTCGTGCCAGTGATCGAAAATGCCGGCGGCATTGTCGCCGACTGGCGCGGGCGCCGGCTCGGGCGCAAGGGCGGTCAGGTGGCGGCGGCGGGCGATGCGGCCTGCCTGGACGAGGCGTTGGTCGCGCTGAAGCGCTCGGCGGTCTAGCCCAGCCGACCGATCAGGGCGTCGAACTCGCGCCAGAACAGGGCGCGCACCCTATCGGTCTCCATCAGGATCTCGTGGAAGGCGCCGGGCGCCTCGACGTAGCGACCGTTGGGCGCGGCCCGGGCGAACGCTTGGGCCGCCGCGCTGAGCACCAGCGCGTCCTCGCCCGCCCCGATCAGCGTCAGGGGCGTGGCGATGGCGGCGGCGATGCCCGGCCGGCTAAGGACCGCCCCGGCGCGCAAGGCATAGTCGAGCCAGCCCCAGGTCGGTCCGCCCAGGGCCAGATCGGGACAGGCTCGCAGCTGGGCCATGTACCGCTCGAAGCGCGTCCGGTCGTGGGTCAGGCGATTGCGCTCGAAGGTCAGGGCGAAGGGGTCATAGCGCTGCAGTTGCACGCCGCCTAAGCCCAGCACGGCGGCGGCGCGAGCGATCAGGCCCGCCGCGCCGGGCAGAACGCTCACGGCGGCCAAGCCAATCATCGGCGCGGTGGACATCACGCCGTCCAGGCGCCGCTCCCCGCGGCTGAGCGCCAGCAGCACCAGACCGCCGCCCATCGAATGAGCCAGCGACACCCATGGGTGCGGAAGCTTGGCGCCTGCCTCGTCGAGCATCAGGCTGTAGTCCGACAGATAGGCCTCAAAGCCCTGAGCGTGGCCGCGCAGGCGGTCCGGCAGAGCGCGCTGCGACAGGCCCTGGCCGCGCCAGTCGTGGGCCAGCACGGTGAAGCCGCGCGCCTGCAATTCGCCTATGGTCTCGAAGTACTTCTCGATCGGCTCGGTGCGGCCAGGACTGAGCACCACCCCTCCCACGACCGGAGTCATCGCCGGGAACAGCGCCGCACGCAGCCGCGCGCCGTCCCGGCCCTTGAGCCAGAAGGCCCGGCCGCCGCTGGGGACAGGCGCCGCGGCGATGCCGACCAGGGGCGCCGCGTCCATCGTCAGCGCCTCGAGGCCGCCAAAAGCGGCGCCAAGCGCATGGCCACGCTCATGTCGCCGTTCACGCGCATGCGACCGCGCATCAGCGCCGCCATGGGGTCCAGCCGTCCCCGCGCCAGGTCTTCCAGGTCGTTCTTGGATACCGACACCGTGCAATCGGCCGGCCGATCATCGTTGCTCACCACCGCGCCTTCGATGAACAGGAATCCCTCGCCGCGCAGATCGATCTTGAGTGTCTTGTCCAGTCCCGCCTGGCCGTCGAGCGCGCGTTGCAGCGTCTGGGTGATGGTCTCCAAGCTGGCCATCGGCTAGCCCGGCCTGACAAAGCGCAGGGTCATGCGGTCGGGCTCGCCGATGGCGTCGAACTTGCCGTGCTGGAAGAACGGATCGTCAGGTTTGCCCTTGGCGGCGGACTGACGCCACGGGGGCAAGGTCCATACGCCGAAGGGATAGGCCTTCACGTCCTTGGGATTGGCGTTGATCTCACTGGAGGCCTGAAAGGTGAAGCCCGCCTCCTGGGCCAGGCCCTTGACGTAGGCCTCCTGGACATAGCCGTCCGGGGCCAAAGCGTCCTGAACGCCCCCTGGCGCCGCGCGGCTCTCTTCCACCCCCAGCACGCCGCCGGGCTTGAGCGCGGCGTAGGCGTCGTGGAACGCCTTTTCCGCCATGCCGCCGGCCATCCAGTAGGCGATATCGTCGGCGAAGATCACCAGATCGGCGCTGGCAGGCGGGGCCACGGGGCCGCTGGTCGCGCCGAACGTGGTCATGACCGGCTGACCATAGAGCGCCGGGGCCACCGCGAGGCGCTTGGCGTAGGCGTCGACCAGTTGCGCCTCGGCGGGCCGGGCGACCGGATCGACCTGAAACTGGGCGGCGTAGAACTTGCCGCCGTTGGCGGCCAGATAGGGCGCGATGATGTCGGTGTACCATCCCGCGCCGGGCCAGAACTCCACCACCGTCTGCCCGGGCTTGAGGCCCCAGAAGGCCAGGGTCTGGGCGGGATGGCGCCAACGGTCGCGCGCCTTGTCCGCGTCGGAGCGCCAATCGCCGGCGATGGCGGCGTCGAGGCTGGCGGCCGAGGTCTCCGGCGCGCCGCTCGCCCCTGCGGGCGATGGAGGGCGGCCCTGACCGCAGGCGGCGAGGGCGGACGCGGCGGCGGCGAGCAGGGCGGTGCGGCGGGAAAGGTCGGACAGGCGACGGCTCATCGATGTCCGCCCCGGGCGCGGGCGGCGCGTGTCGGTCGCTTAGCGCGGGACGGGCGCGCGGTCAAAGGCGCAAAGCCCGGCCGCCCCCTCTTGAAAGGCCGCGGCCAACGCCCAAATTCTCTGCCGAAGGCGCCGATTGCGGGCCTTCCGAGCGGATGTGGCCTTAGGCGCGTCCGGCTCGCTCACCACAACCTTGCTTGAAGAAGGATGTTGTTATGCGAACCGTCGATTTCACCCCCCTCTATCGCTCCGCCGTCGGCTTCGACCGTCTGGCCGCGCTGCTCGAATCCGCCGCCGGCTCGGACGCCGCCTCCGGCTATCCCCCCTACAATATCGAGACCACGGGCGAGAACGCCTACCGCATCGAGCTGGCCGTGGCCGGCTTCAGGCCCGACGAACTGAGCCTGGAAGTGCGTGAGAACCTGCTGACCGTACAGGGCCGCAAGGCGGCCGCCGAGACCGAGAGGCGCTTCCTGCACCGCGGCCTGGCCGAGCGGAACTTCGAACGCCGCTTCCAACTCGCCGACCATGTGGTGGTGACCGACGCCCAGCTCGCCGACGGCCTGCTCGTCGTATCGCTCAAGCGCGAGATCCCCGAAGCGCTCAAGCCACGCAAGATCGAGATCAAGACCGCCGCGAGCGAGCGGCTGATCCACGCCGACGCGGCCTAAGCCCGGCCCGCCCCGCCTAAACGACTGGGGCGGCGTTTTCGGCGCCGCCCCTTTTGTATGTCTGCGGCTCAGTGCTCGGAGGGCGGCGGGGCGCCCATCTGGGGCTTGGGCGCGAACCAGATGGCGCTGGCCGAGACCACCATCAGCGCGGCCACCACGATGAAGATGTGGTTGGTCGAGATCATCACCGCCTGGCTCTGCACGATATTATCGAGAAGCGAGGTCGATTGGGCCAGCGACAGGCCGGCCTGGGTCATGCCCCCGAGCAGTTGATCGGCGCCGTGCAACCGGTCGACCAGGGTCTGGCGCACGGTGGTGGCGTGATCGTCCCACGCGGTGGTGGTGATCGAAGTGGCGAACGCGCCCGACGTGGTGCGCACGAAGTTGAGCAGGCCCGCGCCAGAGGCGATCTCGCTCGGCTTAAGCGTGCCCATGGCGACCGACATCAGAGGGATGAAGAAGAACGGCATGGCCAGACCCTGGGCGATCTGGGGCCAGATCAACTGGTTATAGGCCATGTCAGGCACGAAAAGGCTGCGCCAGAACATGTCGGCGGCCAGCCACAAAATGCCGAACGTGACCAGTCGCCGCGGATCGATCTTGGTCACCAGGGTCGCGACGATCGGCGCGAACACCACCGCCAGCACCCCGTTGAACCCCGTGACATAGCCGGCCCAGGTGGCCGTGTACCCCATGTCCAACTGCAGCCACAGCGGGATGATCACCAGCGAGGCGTACATGCCGGAGAAGGCCAGGCACATGGCGAAACAGGCCGAGGTGAATCCTCGATAGCGGAAGATGCGCAAATCCACGATCGGGTGCTCCTCGGTGAGCTCCCAGATGATGAAGGCGATGAAGCCGACGATCGCCACGGCCAGCAGCACCATGATGACGGGCGACTGAAACCAGTCCAGCTCCTTGCCTTTGTCCAGCATGATCTGCAGGGCGCCGACCCACAGGACCAGCAGGCCCAGTCCGATGAAATCCACCGGCAGGCGGTGGGTGACGTCATTCTTGGGCAGGGTGCGCGAGGCCAGCATGACCAGCAGAGCCGCGACCGGCACGTTGATGAAGAACACCCACGACCAGCCCATGTTGTCCGAAATGGTGCCGCCGAGAACCGGTCCCGCGATCGGCGCGACCACGGTGGTCATGGCCCAGATCCCCATGGTCTGGCCGCGCAGATGGGGCGGCGAGAAACGCTGCAGCAAGGTTTGCGACATCGGTAGCAGCGGGCCGCCCGACAATCCTTGCAGCACGCGGAAGAGCACCAGCGCGCCCAGCGAGGGCGACAGTCCGCACATCATCGAGAAAAAGCCGAACGCCCCCATGGCGATGACGAACACGCGCACGGCGCCGAAGCGGCCGGCCAGCCAGCCGGTCAGGGGGACGGTGATGGCCTCGGCCACCGAATAGGAGGTGATCACCCAGGTGCCTTCCTGGGACGAAACCGCAAGGCCGCCGGCGATGTTGGGCACCGACACATTGGCGATGGTCATGTCCAGCACCGCCATGAAGTTGGCGAACGCCAGGGTCACCACCGCCAGCACCAGCGCCGGGCCACGGAGAAATCCATCGGCCTCCGACGCGGCGGGGGCCGCGGGCGCGGCCTTTGCCTTGTTGGCCATATCAGCCTCCGTTGTCAGGCGAACCCGATTTCGAGACGTCGATCGTGGCCTTCATCGACAGGCCCACGCGCAGCGGATGAGCGGCCAGCTCCGCGGGATCCAGGCGGATGCGCACCGGCAGGCGCTGGACCACCTTGATCCAGTTGCCGGTGGCGTTCTGGGCCGGGATCAGGGAGAAGGCCGAGCCGGTGCCGCCGGACACGCCCACCACCTGGCCGTGGTAGACCACCCCGCCGCCGTAAAGGTCGGACTTGAGGGTCACAGGCTGGCCCTGGCGCACCTTGCGCAGCTGAACTTCCTTGAAGTTGGCGTCCACATAGGCCTGGGTGATCGGAACGATGCTCATCAGGGTCGAGCCCACGGCCACCCGCTGGCCGACTTCGACCTGCTTCCTCGACACAACGCCGTCGAGCGGGGCGCGGATCACCGTGCGGTCCAGATCGAGCTTGGCGGAGTCGCGGGCGGCGCGCATGGCCGCCACCTGGGGATTGGAGCTGACATCCCCTTGCACCAGGGCCTGCTGGGCTTCGAATTGGGCCTGAGCGGCCTTCTTCGCTGCGTCGGCTTGAGCGGAGGCGGCCTGGGCGGCCGCCAGATTGGCCTTGGCTCCCTCATAGGCGGTCTTGGCGGCGGTCAGCTCTTCGCCCGACACTGCGCCCGAATTGGCCAGGCTGGCCCGGCGGTCATAGTCGAGCTTGGCCTTCGCCAGGTCGGCGGTGCTGGCCTGGATTTGAGCTTGCGCGCGATCGAGGTCGGCGGTGCGCGCCGAGACCTGGGCCGACAGGGCGTCGGCTGTGGCCGTGCCGCCGGTGATCTGGCGAACGGTCGCCTCGTAGTCGGCTTCGGCCTTCTGATAGGCCAGGGTCGCGTCCGCCGGATCGAGTTCGACCAGCACGTCTCCGGACTTGACCATGTCGGTCTCGTGCACGTGCACCGCCTTGACCGGACCGCCGACCAGGGGAGTGACCTGGGCCACTTCGGCGCCGACATAAGCGTCGTCGGTGGTCACGTAGCGCGAGCCCACCAGCAGCCACCACAGGGCGAACAGAACCACGACCACCGCGCCCGCGCCGCCCAGGATGGCGAACAGCCGCTTGCGCTGCTGCATGCGGCGCTCATTGTTCCGGGTCGGCGCCGCGGCGGGCTGGACGGCGGATGCGGAGTGACCGGCTTGATCGTCAGCCATGAGCGAGTCCTTACGGGGTTTGGGTCTTTGCGGGGGCGGTTTCATTGAACCCGCCGCCGAGCGCGCGAATAAGTTCAACTTCCGCGCCCACCGCGCGGGCTTGAAGGTCGTCATACTGGCGGCGCGTGGCCACCAGGGTGTTTTCCGCGGTCAACACCGACAGATAGGTCGATAGCCCAGCCTTATAGCGCATTACCGCCAGATTGTAGGCGTCCTGGCTGGCGTCGAGCGCCTGTTTGGCGTGATCGATGCTCTCTTGGGCACCGCGGCGGATGGTTATGGCGTCGCTGACTTCGTGCAGGGCCTGGACCACCGCCTTGTCGTAATTGGCCACCGCCTCTTCGTATTCTCCGCGAGAGTTGCGCAAGGCGCCCGCCAGCTTGCCGCCATCGAAGATCGGCAGGCTGAGCGCGGGCCCGAACTGCACCAGATTCAAGTTGTGGGTGAAGATGTCCTGCGGCCGAGTGGCGACCACTAGGTCTGAAGCCGTCAGGTCGATGTTGGGGTAGAAATTCGCCCGCGCGACCTTCTCGTTCTGGGCCGCGGCCTCGACCCGCAGGCGCGCGGCGGCGACGTCGGGCCGGCGGCCGATCAAGTCGGCGGCCAGATGGGGCGGCAGGCCGATCGGTCCCTCGACCACGTGGCCGGGGTGCAGATCGAGAAACGTGTCGGGCCCCTCGCCGACCAGGGCGGCCAGGGCGTAGCGAGCTTCGAGCGCCGCGCCCTTGGCCGCGACTAGGTCGACCTCGCTGCTCTCGCGCTCGGCGTCAGATTCCCGGAACTCGGCCCGGGTCTCCAGGCCATTTCTTTCGCGGTCGCCCACCAGGGTCCGGCTGCCCTCGCGCAGCTTCGCCGCATCCTCGGCCGCGGCTTGGTCAGCGTCGGCCATGATCAAGTTGGCGTAGGCGGTCGCCACCGCGGCGGACAGTTGCAGCCGTGCGGCCTCCACCTCGAACTGGGCGGCCTTGGCCTGGGAGCTGGCGGCGGCGACCGCCGCGTGGTTCCGGCCGAAGAAGTCGAGCTGGTAGGAGAGGTTGCCGCTCAGCTGGGTGAAGGGCTGAATGTCGGACGGCAGAAAGTTCTTCAGCGACTGCGGCGTGCCCGGGAAATTAATGGTCACGCCGGTTTCCTGGATCGACCCCTTGGCGTTCAGGGTCGGGAACAGGCTGGCCCGGGCGGCTTCGCGCGCGGCGGCGGCTTCGGTCAAACGCGCCTGCACCGCCCGAAGGTCGGGTGAGGATTTCAGGGCCCGTTCGATCAGGCTGTTGAGCGTGGGATCGTTGAACGCGGTCCACCAGTCATCGGCCGGCCAATCCGAGACGGCGGCCTTGGCGAACACCTTCTCGGCGGCATAGTCCGAAATAGGGCGCACCTTGGACGGCGCGCCCAGATCCGGCGCGCAAGCCGTCAAGCCGCACAGTCCAACCGCGACCATGGCCGCCAGGGCTGCGTGCGACTTTTGGTCTGACGCCGAACGGAAGGGCATGACGAACCTGATGGAGTTTGATATGACCGTACCGTACGGTCAGTTCCGTGCTTGTGTGCGCCGCGGCGTGATCTCTGTCAAGGCGGAACGCTCCTGGAAAGGGTCATATAGGGCATGAACGCCATCGCGAAACCCGACCGGGACGAACGCCGCGAGGGCATTGTCGCCATCGCCCGCGAAGTCTTCATGGAAGAGGGTTACGGCGCCGCGTCCATGTCGGCGATCGCGGCGCGGGTCGGCGGATCGAAAGGCACGCTCTATAACTATTTCAAATCGAAAGCCGAACTGTTCGGCGCGGTGATCCAGGACGATTGCGCCACCAGCCAAGCCGCCCTGTTCGACCTGGAAGCGGCCGGCGGCGACATCGAGAAAATCCTGCATCTGCTGGGCGGCCGGGTCCTGCGCCTGTTGCTGTCGGACGAGGTGATCGCGGTGCACCGCATCGTAGTGGCCGAGTGCGCCCGCTTTCCCGAACTGAGTCAGGCCCATTTCGAAGCGGGTCCGCGCCAAAGCAAGGAGCGCCTGCGCGCCCTGTTCGTTAAGGCGATGGACGAGGGCAAGCTGCGCAGGGCCGACCCGGCGCGCGCGGCCGAGCATGCCATCGAACTGATCCTGGCCGGGCTCTACAAGCGGCGTCTGTGGAACATGGGACCGATGCCGACCGACGCGGACATTGACGCTAATGTCGAGGCCGGCGTGGCCGTCTTCATGGCCGCTTACGGCCCCAAATAGCCTGCTTAAAACCTGGCCTCCATGTTGCAGCGCGGCGTCGATGGCGCTGCTGCGCTTGGTGAGGCCTGGCGCACGTGCTAAATCGATCCCGTATTGAGACGTTGGAACGACCCAAAAGCTCGCGGTCGCGGGGGCCGGGAGCGTTACGCATGAGTCTTCAAGCCTCGCTTGCCACTCAACTCGGACGCACACTGGCCGCCCTCGGGGCCGGCGCGGTCATGCTCGCCGTCGGCGCACTGCTGTCGTTCGTGTCCGTCGATCATTCGAGCGCGGCCATAGAACAGCACCGAGCCCTGGCGATCGCCCGCCAAGCCCGGGGCGATTTCTCGGCGTCGGGTCTGCGATCACTGCTGAGCCGCATGACGCCAGCAGACGCCGTCATGGCCGCCCGCTACGATCCCGCGCTGTTCAAGCCCGCGCCGGACGTGGCCCCGCCGTCGGCGCTCAACACAGACATGCTTCGCCTGCTGCCCAGGCTTAACGCCCAGCAGGCCCAGGCGGTCAACGCGGGCCTGGTCCTTTCGCCCGACCCCAATCCCGCCGCCCGCTCCTTCTCGCTCAAAGGCGCCAGCGCGCAGGACCGGGCGCGGGCGATCGGCTGCCTGACCCAGGCCGTCTATTACGAGGCAGGTTTCGAACCGCTGGAGGGCGCCCAGGCGGTGGCCCAGGTGGTGATCAACCGCGTGCGACACCCGGCCTTTCCCAAGACCGTATGCGGCGTGGTGTTCGAGGGCTCCAGCCTGAAGACCGGCTGCCAGTTCAGCTTCACCTGCGACGGGTCTTTGGCGCGGCCGCCGGCCGCCGCGGCGTGGAAGCGGGCCCAGGACGTCGCTCAGCGCGCGCTTGATGGGTTCGTCCTGACCCAAGTCGGCGGCGCGACGCACTATCATACCCAGTGGGTCGTGCCCTACTGGGCGCCAACCTTGGCCAAGGTCGACCAGATCGGCGCGCACATCTTCTATCGCTGGCCCGGCGACTGGGGTTTGCCGGCGGCGTTCCACGGCCGCTATGCCGGCGGCGAGGTCCCGGGTGCGGATGTGGGCGGCGATCCCCTCGCCGCGTTCGGCGCTCCGGAGCTGGCCGCTCAGGCCGACAAGGCCCGCATGGCCGCCTTGCTCGACGAGGCGCCGCTGGCCGCGACGCCAAAGCCCGTCGCCCTCGCCGTGGCGGAAACGCCCGCGCCGCAGGCGGCGGCGGTCGCGCAGACCCTGTCGGCGCCGATCATCCAGGACGCACCGGCCGACTTCACCCTGCAGACCCAGGGCCTGGAATCGCGCGGCCGAGTGGCCTTCTCCAGCCTGCACTGAAACCGGCGCGTCCACCGCCCCGGGGAAGGCGCGGCGGCCAGCGTTGGCGCTGTCGCGCCAAGCGCTGACCGCCCGCGGTTCATCGTTACATCTTGGCGAGCAGTTCCTGCAGCTTGGCCAGCGATTGGTGGCGGGCGATGATATTGGCCGGGTTCGGGTCCCGCGGCTCCTCGCCCAGGCGCACGAACATGTGGTCCGAGCCGGGATACTGGTACTGCTCGTAGGGCTTGCCCAACTGCGCCATGGCCGCTTTGGTCGCCTCGAGCGAGCGGGTCACGCGCGCGTCGTGCTCAGCGTAAAAGCCATAGACCGGGGCGGTGATCCCCGCCAGGGCCGCGGCCGGCGGCGCGGCGTCATAGAAGACGTAGACCGCGCTCAGGTCCTTGCGCTGGGTGGCCAGCCAGAAGATGCGGCCGCCGCCCCAAGCGAAGCCGATGGCGCCCAGCTTGCCGTTGAACTGCGGCAGGCTCTTGGCGTAGTCGCACCAGGCGTTGAGGTCGGAGGTCATCGGCGGCTCGTTGGCCGGCAGCTTGCTATGGGCCGCGAATACGCTGTGCAAGTCGGTGAAGGAATCGCGGTCGCCGCCGTTCGGGCCCAGGCCCGACAGCATATCGGCCACCACCACGATGTAGCCCATGGCCGCGATCTCGTCGGCCATGTCCTTGGCCCAATTGTTCAGGCCCTGGTCCTCGGCCACCATCACCAGCGCCGGCGCCTTCTGAATATTGGCGTTGGGATAGACCACGAAACCCGCCAGGCGCTTGGCCCCATTGTGGATGTGCACCATCTCGTGACGTCGCGGCGAAGCGTTCAGCTTCGTCACCCGCCAATCGTCCGGACCGAGCGCCACCTGGGCGGCGACAATGCCTGCCAAAGGATCGCGCGGGGGCGCGCCGGGGGCCGCGGGCGCGGCGTTCTGGGCCAGGGCCTGCTGGGCGACGAGGCTAGACGCCGCGCCGACAAGGGTGAGGGCGAGGGCCGAGCGGCGCGTGGGCTGAGCTTGGTCGCTGGAATTCATTTTAACGGTCCCGTTTTTCATTGAACTTAGGCTGGGTGGACGCAGGCGACGCCATTGCGGTCCGAATGTTTCCTTCCCCGACGTCGCGAAGACGAACGCTCCACTTTTAGCGTCGGGCGTCCGCTGCGGAAACGTTTACCACCCAGCGCCGACTTGGGAAACGCTCAGAAATTCGCGCCCAGGCCCCAGGCGAGCCGGGCCTGGTCGATCCGCGCCAGCTTGCGCTCGAACAGGCTCCAGTCGTCGTCGGCGTCGATCCGCGCCCAGATCGCCTCGATCTCGTCGTACAGCAGTTCCTCTGGTTCGGCGGCTTGGAAATAGGGCAGATCGAGCCGTTCGGGCGCCGCCGCTTCATAGGCGGCGAGCCGATCGCGGAAGGCCCGCGCCGCAGGACCGCCGTAGGCGCCCGCGCGCGGACCCCGCCCGGCCCTGGCCTCGGAGATGGATCCGCCGAACCAGTCGAAGAAAAATGGCTCCCACCGAGCCGGTTCGCCCGCCTCGGCGATGGCTTCGAACGTCGCGCCCGCCAAGGCTTGATCCTGTTCTGCGGAGCGCGGCTTGACGCCAAGGCGCGCGATCACGGCCTCAGTCAAAGCCCGGCTATAGGCCTCGCCAAAGCCCTCAAGCGCCTCGACCAGCGGCTCGCGCGGGCATCCCGTCGCGGCCAGAGCGGCGCCCAGTTGCTGCAGGTTCCAGAACACCGCCTCGGGCTGACGGCCGAAGCAATAGAGGCCCGTCTCGTCGAAATAGGCGGCCGTGAACGACGGGTCGTTACGCGGCAGGAACCGGTAGGGCCCATAGTCGAAGCTCTCGCCGGTGATGTTCATGTTGTCGGTGTTGAGCACGCCATGGACGAAGCCCGCGGCCATCCAGCGCGCGGTCAGATGGGCGCAGCGTTCCGTCACCGCGCGCAGCAGCGCCGCGGCGCTCCGGTCGGGCTCGATGGGCCAAAGCGCGGGAAAATAGGTCTGAAGCCCATGGTCGATCAGCGCCTGCACCAAATCGGGCCGGCCAAGATAGGCGTGCCGCTGAAATGTGCCGAAGCGGATATGGCTGTGCGACAGGCGGGTGAGGACCGCGGCGCGCGTGGGGCTGGGCTCGTCGTGGCGCTCAAGGGCCTCGCCGGTCTCGAACAGGGCCAAGGCGCGGGAGGTCGGCACGCCCAACGCCTCGAGCATGGCCGAGGCGAGCGCTTCGCGAACGCCGCCCTTGAGCGTCAGCCGGCCGTCGCCAAAGCGCGAATAGGGCGTCTGGCCCGAGCCCTTGGTCCCCAGGTCGAGCAGGCGCCCAGCCCCGTCGCGCATCTGGGCGAACAGGAAGCCTCGCCCGTCGCCCAGGTTGGGATTGTAGGTCCGGAACTGGTGACCGTGATAGCGCATGGCCAGGGGCTCGGGCTGATTGCCCGGCAGGGGCTCGAACCGGGCGAAGGCGGCGGTCCATTCCTCGTCCGACAATGTGTCCAGACCGACCGCCTCGGCGGCGCGGGCGTTGCGCAGGCGAAGGACGTGCGTTGGAAACCGCGCCGCCCGCACCGGATCGGCGAATTCCTGACCAAGGGCCTCGAAGCGCGGGTCGGGGCGGTAGCGATCGGATGGGGGCATGGGCTCCTGGGCGCCTGTTGCTCGTGACCGGGGCGCACAACGCATGTTAGGGCGAAAAGGCGTCCCGGTTCACCGCCGAAAGAGTCCATGCGCCGACTGACCTTGGAGTTTCTCAAAACCGAAGCCGGCTCGGGCCTCGTGCTGGGCGCGGCGGCGATCCTGGCGTTGATCTGCGCCAACTCGAGCTTGGCCTGGGCCTATTTCGGCCTGATCCGCGCCCCCTTCACCATCCAGATCGGTTCGTTCCGACAGACCGCTTCGACGCTCGACTGGGTCAAGGATGGCCTGATGGCGGTGTTCTTCCTGGTGGTCGGACTGGAATTGAAGTTCGAGACCCTCAAGGGGGAGTTGGCCAATCCCCGACGCCTGGCCGTGCCGATCCTGGCGGCCCTGGCCGGCATGGTGGTTCCAGCCCTGGTCTATCTGGCGGTCATCAACGGCGCGGCGCGCGTGCCGGGAGCCTGGGCCACGCCCACCGCGACCGACATCGCCTTCGCCCTGGCGGCGCTCGCCGCCGCCTCCAAGCGTCTGCCGGGGTCGCTGCGCGTTTTCCTGCTGACCCTGGCCATGGTCGATGACATGGGGGCGGTCGGCTTGATCGGCGTGCTGTTCAGCCACGGCCTGCATCTGGCGCCGGCGCTGGGCGCCGCCGTCACCCTCGCGGCGCTGGCGGGTCTCGGCCGCTGGAAGCAGGCGCCGACCTTCGCCTATGTGTTCGGCTTCCTCTTGGCGTGGGCCTTCACCATCAAGTCCGGCGTCCCGACCTCCGCCGTCGCATTCCTGGCGGCGCTGACCGTGCCGCTTGGTCCGCGCCGCCGCGCGCAGGATGGCATGTTGCAGCAGATGATGCAGAGCCTGCATCCCTATGTCGCCTTTCTGATCCTGCCCCTGTTCGCCTTCACCGCCGCCGGGTTCTCGTTCAGGGGGCTGTCGGTCGCGAGCCTGACCCGGCCCGTGTTCCTGGGCGTGTTTCTGGGGCTGTTCCTCGGCAAGCAGATCGGGGTGTTCCTCGCGGCCTTCGCGGCGGCGGTGTTGAAGCTCGGCCGCAAGCCGACCGGCGCCACCTGGGTCGAGATGTACGGCGTTTCGCTGCTGTGCGGAATCGGCTTCACCATGAGCCTGTTCATCGGCGCCCTGGCCTTTCCGGCTGCCGACCCTCAAACCCAGGCCGACGTGCGGCTGGGTGTGGCCGCTGCCTCCGTCCTGTCCGGGTTGCTGGGCATGGCAGTGCTGCGCTGGGCTGGCGGGCGGCGCACGCGCGCCGCCGGCGCCTGACGGCGCGCATAACTTGACCTCCGCCCTCGCGGCGGTTCCATTGCCGGGTCGGAGGCTCGTGATGCCAACCCAGCTTGCCAGCGCCATCCTGGCCGCGCGAACCTCCTCGCGCGCGGTGAGCCCGCTTGGCTCCTTGCGCGGTCGCCTGCTCCTGGTCACCGCTGTTCTGGTGGCGACGGCGGTTCTGGTCGCGTGGGGCGTGGTGCACGACGCAGCCCAGCGCCGCCGGGCGACCACCGAGCAGCAGCTGGCGGCGACGGCCCGCGCCCTCTCGCTCGCGGTGGACGGCGAGATCCTCCAGCGCCAAGCGGTCCTGCGCACCCTGGCCGCCTCTCCCGCGCTGCAGGCGGGCGACATCGCCGCCTTCGCCCGCCAGGCTGACGCCAGCCCCACGGGCGCAGACTCATGGATCGTCCTGCGGGACCCGGCGGGTCATGTCCTGATCGACACATCCCATCCGCCGCCGACAGTCCACCCGCCGAGCGATCCCGCCTTTCACGCCCGGCGCTGGGCCGATCTGGTCCAGCGCAAGGATCGCATCAGCGGCCTCATGCTCGGCCGCGGGCATTACCTCGTGCACATGGAGCATCTGGTCGAGACGAACGGCCGTCCCGCCTACGAGTTGAGCATGGTGATGCAGACCGGGGCCCTGCAAGGCCTGTTCGCGCGCCAGGGGCTGCCGCCACGCTGGTACGGGGGGATCGTGGACGCCGACGGCGTGATGCTCGCCCGCAACAAGGACGCCGCCCGCTGGGTCGGCGTGCCCGCGCCCAGCGCGACGATCGCCCGGATGCGCTCCGCGATGGCCGGCGTCTACGAGGCCCAGGCCCGCGACGGCACCCAGACCCTGGCGGCCTTCAGCCGGTCCAGTCAGACGGGCTGGAGCGTGATGGTGGCCTTGCCGCTCACCGACGCCGTGGACGACCTGTTCAGTTCGAGCAAATGGCTGCTGCTCGGCGGCGCCGGCCTTCTGATCGCGGGGGGCGGCCTCGCCTTATGGCTGGTGCGGGGCGTGGCCATCGCGGTGCGCGGCCTTGAAAGCTATGCCAACGACCTGGGCGCCGGGCAGGCCGGACCGCCCCAACCCACCGGCCTGCGCGAGACCGATTTCATCGCCGCCGCCCTGGGCGCCGCCTCCGACCGGCTGCGCGCGCGCGAAGCGGAGATGCTGCGTATCCACGAAACCCTTGAGGCGCGCGTGCATGAAGCCTCCGCCCAACTGGTGCAGTCACAAAAGATCGAGGCCATCGGGCGGTTGACGGGCGGCGTGGCGCACGACTTCAACAACCTGCTCACGGCGGTGATCGGCAATCTTGAACTGCTGCGCCGCAAGATCACCGACGAGCGGCTTTTGCACTTTGTCGACAACGCCCGCGGCGCGGCGGACCGGGGCGCGAAACTCACGGCCCAGCTGCTGGCTTTCGCGCGAAAGCAGACCCTGACGCGCGAGCCGATCGATGTGAACGCCCTGATCGTCGATATGAACGAGTTGCTGGGCAGTTCCCTCGGCAGCGCGCACGAGCTTCAGGTTCGGCTGGACCCTGTTCGGCCCACCGCCATGGCCGACAAGACTCAGCTGGAGATGATTCTCCTCAATCTGGTGATCAACGCCCGCGACGCCTTGCCCGACCGGGGGCTCATTCTGATCACCACCGGCCTGGAGCAGGTCGATACGCCCCCCGCGCGGCCCGAAAATCCGCCGCCCGGCCAGTTCGTCCGGGTGACCGTGTCTGACAATGGGATGGGCATAGCGCCAGACGTGATGGAGCGGGTGTTCGAACCCTTTTTCACCACCAAGCCGGTGGGCAAGGGCTCCGGCCTGGGACTGCCCCAGGCGCTGGGCGTGTCGCAACAACTGGGCGGCGGGTTGAAGATCGAGTCCGACGTGGGCCTCGGCACCCATGTGCACATCTACCTGCCTGTCGCCCCTCCGGCGCCGTCGAAGGGGGCGAGCAAATCCGCCAGCCGGGCGGCGGCGCGCTAGGTGATCGGGGCGCCTCGATCGCCCGGCCAGCCCAGACCCGCCGCAATGCGGCTGAGCGTGTCGGAGGTGGTTCCCGCGGGCGGATGGGCGGGATCGAACCAGTCCACGCGCAGGATTTCGCCGTCCGAGGCGCGCACGCACGGCGCCCAGCGATCGATGCGATAGAGCAGCACATGGTCGCCGCGAAAGCGAGACTCGTCATTATCCACGCGGATCAGTCGCGCGGGCCCGATCGGCGCGACGCCCGCCTCCTCGGCCAGTTCGCGCCGCAAGGCGACCTCGCAGCTTTCGCCCCGCTCCACTCCGCCGCCGGGCAGGTGCCAGCCAGGCGTATAGCTATGTTCGACCAGCAGGACCCAGCCGCGCTCATCGGTCACCAGGCCGCGCACGCCCAGAGTCATGGCGCGCGTCAGCCGAAAGCCGAGGCGTATCGCCGGGCGCAGCACGGGTTCGAGACGCAGGCGCCAGTTCATGGCCCCCTATACGACGCCCGCCTCGGATTTACAGGCGCCTTGCGAACCCGCCCCCGGCGCGATAGAGCCGAAGGATCGCTGGAGCGCTTGTCATGACCGCCATCCTCGCCATCCTGATTTTCGTCGTCTTCATCGGCGCGCTGAACCGCTACGAATTCGGCAGCGTGGACTGAGCGCGCCTCTGGACCAGTCCGGCGCGCAGGCTGAGCGGGGCGCGGCCCTCGTCACCGGAGCCGGGCGCCGGATCGGGCGGACCATCGCCCTGACCCTGGCGGCCGCCGGGTTCGACATCCTCGTTCACCACCATCGCTCGGCCGAGGACGCCGGGGCCGTCTGCGAGGCGGTCCGCGCCCTGGGTCGCCGCGCCCGGGTCGTCAGCGCCGATCTGGGCGACGAAACCGAGACCCTGGCCCTGGTGGCCGCCGGCGCGGATCTGGGCCCCATCACCGCCCTGGTCAACAACGCCTCGGTGTTCGAGGACGACGCCTTGCCGACCCTCACGCCTGACAGTTGGCGGCGGCACATGGACATCAACCTGCGCGCGCCGGTGCTGCTCAGTCAGGCCTTCGCCGCCGCCCTGCCCGATGGCCAAAGCGGCGCGATCGTCAACATGCTCGACCAACGGGTGCTGCGGCCCAGCCCGCACTTCTTCAGCTACAGTCTGAGCAAGGCCGCCCTGTGGAGCGCGACCCGGACCCTCGCCCAGGCTTTGGCCCCGCGCATACGTGTCAACGGCGTGGGCCCAGGCCCCACGCTCGCCTCGGTCCACCAGAGCCCCGCGGATTTCGCCGCCGAAGCGGGCGCCGTGCCGCTCGGCCGGGGCGCGACGCCGGCGGAGATCGCCGCGGCGGTGCTTTATCTGATTGACGCCCCCTCGGTCACCGGCCAGATGATCGCCGTCGATGGCGGCCAGCATTTGGACTGGCGCACGCCGGACTTGATCGATCCCGCATGAACAGTCCGTCTTTGCCTTTGGGCGCGGTGCGCGTGGCTTCGGCCCGTGTATTCGTGCGCGGCCTGACGATCGAGGCCGAGATCGGGGTCTACGATCACGAACACGGCCGCCGCCAACCCCTGGTGATCGACGCGGAGCTGGAGCTCGTTCCCCGGCCGATCGAGCATATCGCCGACACCTTCAACTATGAGACCTTCGCCGAAGTGGCGGGCGCTGTGGTCGCCCTGGGCCATGTAAAACTGGTGGAGACCTTCGCCGAACGGCTGGCGGCGGCGTTGCTCGGCGATCCGCGGGTGATCAGCGCGCGCGTGCGGGTGGAAAAGCCCGAGGCCCTGGCGCCGGCCGTCGCCGGCGTCGAAGTCGTCGTCTCGCGGGCCTGACGATGGACGAGCCGATCGAGTTGGCGATGCCTCGCCAGCCGCTGCGAGCGTCGGAACGCTATGCGCTGGACGCCGACGTTCTGACGCATCGTGTCGGACGGCGCGAACGCCGCTGGCCCCTGGCCACGCTCCGGCGGGTGACCGTGGGCGTGCGGCGCAGCCCGTACGCCCCGCCCCTGCCCTTCGTCCGCCTGACCTTTGCGCGCCCCGGGATCGGGGGCGCGGTCCTGACCATCGCGCGCCGTTCGGGCGTTCAAGGTTACGGGCGTTTCGTGCGGGCCCTGGCCGAAGCAGCGGCGGTCCACGCCCCGCAAGCCCGGTTCGAATCCCTGGGCGGCCGCGCGACCTCGGGCCTGATCGGTCTGGCGATCCTGCTGAGCGCCGGCGTCCTCGCCATGGGCGTCGCTGCGGCGATGGCCGGCCTTGCCCCCCTCGGCCTGGATCTGGCGGCGCGGCTGGTCTTCCTGCTGATCCTGATCATGGCGCTGCTGCCCTGGATCGCACGCAGCGGCGCACGGCGGCTCGATCCGCGCGCCCTTCCGCAAGACCTGGTCGATCCCTAAACAGCCTCCGAAGCCACCGCGCTTATGTTATGGAGGGTCGAGGACGCTTGCATGGCCAACAAATCTCCCCCCGCCGCGCCCGCCTTTGGCGCGCTGAACGAAGACCGCGGCCTGGCCTTCATCATCTATGGCCTGTATCTGCTCGGTCTGATCAATGGCCTGACCATCCTGGTCGGCCTGGTCGTGGCCTACGCTAACCATGACGGCGCGGGACAGCGCGTTCGCTCGCACTACATCTTCCAGATACGCACTTTCTGGACAGCCATTGGCTGGTGGATCATCGGCGGCGCTCTGGTGCTGTTCGGCGTGCCCCTCTCCTTGCTGTTCGTGGGCATTCCCATGGTCATGCTCGGCGGCCTGATCTTCGCGGTCGGCCACATCTGGTTCGGCGTCCGCTGCCTGGCCGGGCTTGTCTATCTGGCGCGCGACGAAGCCTACCCGCGCCCCCGCTCCTGGCTATTTTGAAAGCGCCCGAACCGCCGACAGTCAGTCGTAGCCGCGCGTCAAGCAGCCCTAAATGAAGGCCCGAGGTCGACGCGACCGCTGATCGCCAGCCCTATTTGGCGGTGACCCGCTGGCCGACCCAACTGATCGCGCTCACCAGGATAGACCCCAGCAAGGCCGCGACGAAGCCCTTCACGACGAAGCCATGCAAAAATAGCGAGGCGCCCCACAGCATGGCCGCGTTGATCACGAGCAGGAACAGCCCAAGGGTCACGATCGTCAGCGGCAGGGTCAACAGGATTAGGATCGGCCGGACAATGGCGTTCAGCAGACCGAGGATCACGGCGGCGGCGACCACGCTGGAGGTGCTGCGCACCTCGATGCCCGGCACGATCTGAGCCGCCAGCCACAGGGCGAACACGACCATCAGAAATCGGACGATGAATCCCATCATGCGCGCCCCGCCTCTCGCCTCACGTCACGTGGAAGTCGTGATAGCGGCCCGTCTCGTAGTCGTAAATCTGCACCGCCGATCCCACCAGCCGCCCCGAGAAATGCTGCTTGGAGGCATGATCGTAGCCGGACACGGCCTCGCCCTCGACCACAAGGCGGATATGGGCCTGCGAACCGTGATGGAAGAGATCGGGCGGCGCGCCCGAGATGCGCGCGCGCGTTCCGCCCTCGACCAGATCCACCCTGTCCGGCCGCGCCAATCCGCCCACGGGAACGTCGAGCCCGGCATCATGGTCGTGGACGTGGGTAAAGGTCCGCCCGCGTCCGAGGCTGGCGGCGACGAAGGCCACGACGTAGCGGTGTTCAGGCGTCATCGACGGCGATCCTCGGCGCAGAGCCGCTAAAGCCCGGCCGTTTTCAATTCCGCGCGCGCCGCTCCGATATCGGGCTGCAGCGACGGGCTCGTCAGCATCTCGAGCGTGATCGCCGTGGCCAGGGCCTGGCCGGCGACGGTGTCGCTGCGGAAATGCATGCCGCACACCATGCGGCTGTAGGCGTAGTCCTTGGCCCGCGCAAGGATCGCTTGGGCCTTGTCGGGCATGAGCCAGGCGAGGGTCAGGCCCAGGGCGTAGCCGGCCTCGGTGTGGCCGCTGGGATAGGAGCTCATCGGGTCGTCGGACGGTTTGATCGTGCAGCCGTGGATGGTCGGGTCGGCGGCCCATGGCCGCATCCTATGGAAGGCGGCCTTGGCGTCGCTATCGATCCGGATGTTGTCGCGCGAAATCTCGGCCAGCAGCTTGGCGGTGGCGGGAAGCCGGGTCACATCGAACGCGGGCCCGAGGGTGGATCGGTACATCATCCAGCTCTGGTGGTCCTGGTCCCACTGCGCCTGCGCCAGCCGCTCGGGCGTGCGGGTGTCCTGTATCTGGTGCAGTTCGCGCAGCTCCGCGGCCTCGTCCGGCGAACCGTGCGCGGGGGGCGGCGGCAAGAGGCGCATGGGATCAATGCCCCACAGCGCCGGAACCACCGCGGTCTGGGCCGCGCCCTTGACGGCGAGAACCGCTAACGGCGCGGCGATCGCCAGAACCCCCGCCAGGATTTTCGCCGTGCGCCTCACGCCCGCCCTCGCCCATGATCCAAACGAACGGGGGCAACGTACCCACATCGGGGGCTGATATTAAGTGAGATCGATTTTGGGCCCACAGCAATTTCTCCCGCGCCGCGCCGTGTTGCTGACCGGTCTTGCCTGGGCGGGCGGCGGACTTGTCGCGAGAGCCGCGGACCAGCCGCCCTCGGGGCCGCTGCTGTTCGAGGTGCGAAGGGGTCAGACCCTGATCGGCCGGCACCGAGTCGCCTTCACCCACGACGGATCGGCGCTGATCGCCGAAGGCCAGGTCGACCTCACGGTCAAGCTCGGTCCCGTGACCCTGTTCCATTACGTCCACCAGGCGCGCGAACGGTGGGTCAACGGGCGGTTCGACAGCCTGACAACCGCGACCGTAACCAATGGGCGCAAGCAGGCCGCCTCGGCTGAGCGCACGGCGGATGGGGTGATGATCACGCCGACCGACGGCCCCGCCTATCTGGCCGACGCCCGCATCCTGCCCCTGACCCACTGGAATCGCCAGGTGATGAGCGCGCCCCTGTTCAATCCTCAAGACGGCAAGCTGATGCGCGAACGCGCCAGCGCCCTGGGCCCGGACACAGTGGAGCTGGCCGATGGTCGAACTGTTCCGGCGGACCGTTATTCCCTCACCGGCGAAACCCAGATCGACGACTGGTACGATCGGCAGGGCGTTTGGACAGCGCTTCGGGGCAAGGTCAAGGATGGGTCCATCCTGACCTACAGGCGGGTGGACGCCTGACGACCCGGGGACGGCCTTGATCCAGCGCAAGCTGGGCCGTCCGCTCGCGCCATAGACTGACCCGTGCTTGCACGCGCGACGATTTCACCAATATGCAAACGCTCGTGCTTCTGATATTCATTCTCAATTGGTGATGGCGGAACGCGCTTGGACGGAAATATTCCTAGCTCGATCGGGACGGACCGCTCGGACGACGAGACTGGCGTCCTGGTTCGATTGAGCCACGCGGCCCGCGGCGATCGCGGCGTGGTGCTGCGCGTGTCCAGTGAAGGCGCCAAGGCCGGGGGCCTGGAGCACGCCGAGCTGGAACGCCGCCTGCTCGAAATCGGCTTCGTCGAAGGCGCCCGCATCGAAGTGCTGCACGAAGGCCTGATCGGGCGTGATCCGATCGCGGTAAAGCTCGACGATATGCGCGTGGCCTTGCGTCGACGCGAGGCGCACGGGGTGATGGTGCAGTTGGAGCCGCGCCGCAGCCGGCGCAAGGTCCGCGCGGCCAAGGCCTCCTGATCATGACCAAGCCCGTGTCGCCGCCCGCCATTCGCGTGGCGCTGGTCGGCAATCCCAACAGCGGCAAGACCGCTCTGTTCAATGCCCTGACCGGCGGACGCCAGAAGGTGGCCAACTACGCGGGCGTGACTGTGGAGCGCAAGGAAGGGTCGCTGATCGCGCCCTCCGGCCGCAAGATCATGGTGCTGGACCTGCCGGGCACCTACAGCCTGCGCGCCCGCAGTCCCGACGAGGAAGTCACCCGCGACGTGGTCCTGGGCCGCCGCGCGGGCGAAGCCAAGCCCGATCTGTTCATCTGCGTGGCCGACGCGTCGAACCTGCGCCTGGTCCTGCGCCTGGCGCTGGAGCTCAAGCAGACCGGCCAGCCGATGGTGCTGGTGCTCAACATGATCGATATCGCCGAGCGCCAGGGGCTGCGCATCGACCTGGCGGCCCTGTCGCGGGAAATCGGCGCGCCGGTGACCACCACCGTGGCGGTGCGCAAGCGCGGCATCGACGATCTGGTCGCCCTGATCGACGGAGCCGATCCTCAGCCGTCCGGCGAGGGCGACATGGCGTGGCGCGCCCCGACCGCCAAGGACATCCGCGAGGCCCACCGGGAGGCCGAGCGCATTCTCAAGGTCGCGGTCAAGCCGCCCGAACGGCCCGACACGTGGACCGGCAGGCTCGACGATGTGCTGTTGCACCCGGTGTGGGGCGGACTGATCCTGACCGGCATCCTGTTCTTCATGTTCCAGGCGGTGTTCAGCTGGGCCACGCCGATCATGGACCTGATCTCGGCCGGGTTCGCGGGACTGTCCGGGCTGGTCAACGCCCATATGCCGCACGGCGAATTGCAGAGCCTCATCTCCAACGGCCTGATCTCGGGCGTGGGCAGCGTGGTGGTGTTCCTGCCCCAGATCATGATCCTGTTCTTGTTCATCATCCTGCTGGAAGACTTCGGCTACATGGCCCGCGCCGCCTTCCTGATGGACAAGGTGATGGGCGGGGCCGGCCTGCACGGGCGCGCGTTCATACCGCTGCTGTCGAGCTTCGCCTGCGCCATTCCCGGCATCATGGCCACGCGCGTGATCGACCAGCGGCGCGACCGACTGACCACGATCCTGGTGGCCCCGTTGATGACCTGCTCGGCTCGCATACCCGTCTATACCTTGATCATCTCCGCCTTTATTCCGCGCAGGACCCTGTGGGGCTGGATCAATCTGCAAGGCCTGGTGATGTTCGGACTTTATGCCGCAGGCGCGATATCCGCCCTGCTCGTGGCCTTTGTGTTCCGCCGCATATTCTGGCGCGGACCGTCCGAGCCATTCATCATGGAGTTGCCGTCCTACAAGGCGCCCGACGCCCGCAACGTTATCCATAACGTGCTTCTGCGGGCCCAGATTTTCCTGAAGCGGGCCGGCACCACCATCCTTTCGATGATGATCCTGATCTGGTTCCTGTCGAGCGTGCCGGGCGCGCCAGCCGGCGCCAAGGACCCGCCGATCGACTACAGCTTCGCCGGCATGATCGGTCACGCCATGCTGCCGTTGCTGGCCCCCATCGGCTTCAATTGGCAGATGTCGGTGGCCCTGGTGCCCGGAATGGCCGCGCGCGAAGTGGTCGTGGGGGCTTTGGGCACCGTTTACGCCGTCGGCGAGGATCAGCCGGGGCGCCTGGCCAACACCCTGGCGGGGCACTGGTCGCTGGCCACCGCCCTGTCCTTCCTGGCCTGGTACGTATTCGCGCCGCAATGCGCATCGACCCTGGCGGTCATCCGGCGCGAGACCAATTCATGGAAATGGTCTATGGCGACGTTCGTCTATATGCTGGCGTTGGCTTACGGCGCGGCGTTCGTCGTTTACCAAATCGCATCCCGACTCTGACACATCAAACCCAGGACTGACCGACCGAGACGATTTGACGACTTGCCCTTCGCCATCGGGTCAGCTTGACATGAAAGGGGTTTTGGCGTGGTTCCCCAATGTGTACCCTAAGCGGGTTGGTGCGGAATCATTTGAATCGCGTTGTATGTAACAGTTTAAGTTCGCGGTTGGATTTCCGCGTTGAGGCGGGGGCGCTCTTATCTGCAGCTGGTGCGGAACAGGGAATCATCTTCGCGGTTGATCAATAGGGCTAAGGTTTGCGAAAAGAGGGGCAGGCATCCGTCTACAAACTGGAAGGTAGGCCCCGAGCGGTGGCGACGAATAATCCTCACCGAGGGGACGTATGAGACGGAAAGTCGTAATTTCTACAGCGGGCTCGTCGGGTGATTTAAACCCGTTCATTGCCCTTGGCCTGGCGCTCAAGGAGCGCGGGTTCGAGCCCCTTATCGCCAGTCAGGTCGAATTTCGCGAGAAAGTCGAGGCTGAAGGGCTGCAGTTCCATGCCCTCCGTCCAAGCCTCTCTGAGGTTAAGGGCGAGTTGGGCCTGGACGTTCAGACCATTTTCCGCCGGGCCACCAACGGCAGCTCGGGCCTGGCGTTCCTGGTCCGCCGGATCGCCATGCCATTCCTGCGGCGCGCCTACGAAGACATGATGTCGGCGACTGAGGACGCGGTCATGGTCGTGACCCACCCCTCGGCCTACGCCGCCCGCCTCGCCGCCGACACGCGCGGCCTGATGTGGGTATCGGCGGTGCTGGCGCCCTTCACCGTTATGTCGGCCTATGATCCGCCGGTGCTCAGCACCGCGCCCGGCCTGGCCACCCTGCGCGAGCTGACCGGCGCGCGCTTCGACGCGGCGCTGCTGGCCATGATCAAGCGCATGACTGATCCGTGGACCGCGCCCTTCCGCAACCTGCGCAGCGAACTGGGCTTGCCCCCGGTGGCCAATCCGCTGTTCGAGGGCCAGTTCTCGCCCTACGGCACCCTGGCGATGTACTCGCACTGGCTGGGCGAGATTCAGCCGGACTATCCGACCAACTGCCAGATCACCGGCTTTGCCTTCTACGACAGCCAGGCCGGCGGCAAGGCCGAGCTGTCGCCCGACCTCCAACGCTTCCTGGCCGAGGGCCCGGCGCCGCTGGTGTTCACCTTGGGCACAGCCGTGGTCATTGAGCCCGGCGACTTCTGGCGACGCAGCCTGCAGATCGCGCGCAAGCTCGGGCGCCGCGCCGTCCTGGTCGGCGCCTCCAGCGAAGGGCCCGAGCTGGGCCTTCGCCCGGGCGAGCAGCTGCCGAGCTGGGCGCACGCGGTGCAATACGTGCCTCACTCGCTGATTTTCCCGCACGCCGAGGCGATCGTTCATCACGGCGGCGTCGGCACCACGGCCCAGGCCCTGCGCTCGGGCCGGCCGCAACTGGTGGTGCCCTACATGGGCGACCAGCCCGACAACGCCGCGCGCATGGTCCGCCTGGGCGTGGCGCGCACCCTGCCGCCGAACGCCTATAGCGCCCGCCGCGCGGCCGGCGAACTCGACGCCCTGATGTCCTATCCCGCCTACAAGGCCAAGGCCGCCGAGATCGCGGCCTCTGTCGCCAAGGAAGATGGGGCCGCCGCTTGCGTCGACATCATCGAAACCCTGCTCGCCCAGGAAACTCAGCGCCTGCGCGTTCGCGGCTAACTAGCGGCGAAATACCGCCGTCAGCTCGACGTGCGGCGACCATAGGAACTGGTCGATCAGGCGCACGCGCTCCAGCGTGAATCCGCCATCGACCAGAATGCGGGCGTCGCGGGCGAAGCTGGCCGCATCGCACGACACCGCCACCGCCACCGCCGCGCCCGAGCGGGCGATCTGCTGAGCCTGTTCGGCCGCGCCCGCCCGGGGCGGATCGAACAGCACCGCGTCGACCTTCTTCAACTCCTCGGCCAGCACGGGACGGCGGAACAGATCGCGCGCCTCGGCGGTGATGCTCTTGAGCCCTGGCGCGGCGCCCGCCGCGGCCTTGAGCGCGGCGATGGCCCGCCCGTCGGAGTCGGCGGCGAGCACCGGAGCAAGGGACGCCAGCCGGAAGGTAAAGGTCCCGAGGCCGCAGAACAGGTCGGCCACCCGCCCGGCGCCGGACATAGCGCTCAGGGCGGTTTCCGCCATGGCCGTCTCGGCCCCCGGAACCGCCTGCAGAAACCCGCCGGGCGGCAGCGCCGCCATAGCCGGCCCCAAACGGACAACCGGCTGGCGCGCCTGATAGACGATTTCTCCGGCCAAAGTGACGCGGGCTAGATCGGCCGCCGCGGCGATCTCGGCCGCGCGTAGCCGCCCGTCGGCCGACAGGCCGCCGCCGCTGCGCCGCTCCACGCCCGTGACATCCACGTCGATGCCGGTCTGGGTCAGGGTCACATGCAGAGTGGGCGCCGATTTGGGATGCTCCAGGAACGGACCGGCCAGTCGCCGTAGCGCCGGCAGCGCCCGCTGCAGCGCCGGATCGGCGATCGTGCACACCTCGATGTCGATCAGACTCCACGACCGACGGGCCTTGTAGCCTAGCCGGGGCCCCTGCCCGCGCTCGCCGCGCCGAGCGTGCAGGGCCAAGCGCCGGCGCGCGCCGGGCGCGGCGCAGAAGGCGGGATCGAACGGCGCGTCCAGGCCTTCGCGCGAAAGGGCGGCGCGGATCAAGTCTTCCTTCCAGGCCAGATAGGGCCCGTGCGCCCAGTGCTGCAGGGCGCAGCCGCCGCACGCCTGGAAGTGGGGACAGACCGGCTCGATACGCTCAGGGCTGGCCGACACAATCTCGAGCAGTTCGGCCCTCTGCCCTTCGCGCCTAAGTCTGACCGTCTCCCCGGGCAGGACAAAGGGTGCGAACAGCGTGAGCCCAGTTTCAGTCCGGCAGACGGCGTCGCCCTGCGCGCCCACCGCCAGGGCCTTGGCCATTGTCGGGGCGGCGCCCTGGCCCTCGGGAGCCTCAGGCGGTTCAGCGGCGTTCTTTGTCACGGCGGATCCACGCTTAAGTCAGATGAACGAATATGAACGGAGCGCTCAACCTTCGTTCAGGCTCCAAGGCGCAGTTTCGCACCATCGGAGCGGTTGCAGGGCGACTTAGCAGCCGCCGACGAGGAGACAAAGCGATGCGATCGATCTTGTTCTTAGCCCTTGCCCTGCTTGTGGCCATGCCGGCGCCGGCGTTGGTCCGAGTCAAGGCCAAGGCGCGCGGCGGCGATCCTCGGCGCAACTGAATTCAATTCGGCAAGGAGTTATCCATGACCCACTCTTCCATCCTGGCCAAAGGCGCGATCGGCGCCGCCCTGGCCGCCATGAGCCTGACCGCCATCGCGGCGACGCCCAGCGTCGCCTCGGCCCAATCCTATTACGCTGGCGATCCCTGCGAGGGCGCCAATGTGGGCGGGGGCCTGGTGGGCGCCGGCCTCGGCGCGGCGGCCGGCTCGAATCTGGCCCGCGGCGGCGGCCGCACCGGCGGCGCCATCATCGGCGGCGTGGTCGGCGCCCTGGTGGGCTCCGCGGCGGCCCGCGGCGCGACCAACTGCTCGGCCCCCCCGCCGCCTCCGGCGAACTACGCGCCGCCGCCAGCCTATGGCGACGGCGGCTACAGCCAGGGCGCCTACTATGCACCGCCCCCGCCCCCGCCGCCGGCCTATTATTACGCACCCACCTACTATGGCCCTCCGCCCGTGGGGATCTATGTGGGCCGCGGGTACTACGGGTGGCATCGTCGCTATTGGTGATCGCGCGCCTCCCCGCGCATCATCCGGGAAGCCGTCCGCGCCGTCGCGGGCGGCTTTTCCTTGCGAGGGAGCCTAGGCCCGGCAGGCCCACAGCAGATATTCGACATTGCCGTCGCCGCCGGTGATCGGGCTTGGCGCTGTCTCGCGCACCGTCCAGCCTGCGCCCTCAAGGAAAGCCGCGACATCGGCCACGGCCTTCAGTCGCGCGCCCTCGTCCTTGACCAGCCCGCCCTTGCCGACCAGCGCTTGGCCAACTTCGAACTGCGGCTTGACCAGGGCGATCAGGTCCGCGCCCGGCGCCGCCAGGACCAGGGCCGCCGGGAGCACCTTGGCCAGGCCGATGAAGCTGGCGTCGCACACGATCAGGTCGGGCGGAATGTCGATCTGTTTAGGGCTCAGACTGCGCGCGTCCACGCCTTCCAGCCGCTGCACGCGCGCATCGGCCGCCACACGCGGATGCAACTGATCGCGCCCCACGTCGACGGCGAACACCTTGGCCGCGCCGGCCCGCAGGCATACTTCAGTGAAACCGCCGGTCGAGGCCCCGATATCCAGCACGGTCCGCCCCCGGACGGCGAGGGGCCAGCGCGCCAAGGCCGCCGCCAGCTTGAACGCGCCGCGCCCGACCCAGTCCTCCGCAGCCTGAACGATGACGTCGGCCAATTCCTCAACCGAGTCCGAAGCCTTTTGCATGACGCGCCCGCCCACCGCGACGCGGCCGTCGGCGATCGCGGCCTGAGCCTTAGCCCGGCTGTCGAACAGGCCGCGCTCCACAAGCAGGACGTCGATCCGCTTGCGGGCCATGCGCGCCCTAGCCCAAGCCCTCGAGGCGCTGCAGGGCGCCCTGCAGCTTGGCCTTGGCCGCCTCGGCCTCGGCCTGGCGCTCGCGGTTCTCCTCGACCACTTCGGGCCGCGCGCGCGACAGGAAGTCGGGGTTGTCGAGCTTCTTGCGGGTGCGTTCGATGTCGGAATCGAGCTCGCCTATGGCTTTCCTGAGCCGCGCCTTCTCGGCTTCCAGGTCGACGAATTCGGCCACGGGCAGGGCCAGGGTATCGCCATCGACCACGAACGGGATCGAGCCCGCCGGGGCTGGCGTGAACTTCAGCTCGGAAATGCGCAGGGTCGAGGCGATCACCGCCTCGTTGGCTTCGTAGATCGCCCGGTGCGCCTTGCTCACTTCGGGCAGGTGCAGCGGCGGGCGCGCCGACGGCGGCACATTCAGCTCGGCGCGCACCGAGCGGCCTTCGGTGACCGCCTCGATCACCAGGTCGACCTCTTCTCGCGCGGCATCGTCGATCCACGCGGCCGGCGCTTCGGGCCAAGGGGCCACGATCAGCATGCAGGTGCGCTTGGCGCCGAATTCCGCCAGCTTGTCCCAAAGCTCTTCCGTCAAAAACGGCATCACCGGGTGCAGCAGCTTGAGGCACACGTCGAGCACCCAGGCGGTCATGACGCGCGTCTCGGCTTTGGCCGCCTCGTCGTCGCCGTTGAGCACCGGCTTGGCCAACTCCAGGTGCCAGTCGCAGAACACGTTCCAGATGAAACGGTACAGCGCCGCGGCCACATCGTCGAAGGCGCACGCCTCCAGCGCCGCGGTCACCTCGGCGATCGTGCGCACCGTCTCGCTGCGGATCCAGCGGTTGACCGTGAGTTTGGCCGCACCCGGATCGAACGCCTCGTCCGACACGCATTCGTTCATCTGGCAGAAGCGCGCGGCGTTCCAGAGCTTGGTGCCGAAATTTCGATACCCTTCAACGCGCTGTCGGGACAATCTCACGTGGCGCGTCTGGCCGGTGATCGCCACCATGGTGAAGCGCAGAGCGTCCGCGCCATAGGCGTCGATCAGCTCCAGCGGATCGATGACGTTGCCCTTCACCTTGGACATCTTCTGGCCCTTGTCGTCCAGGACCAGAGCGTTGAGGAACACCTTCCGGAACGGCACCTCGCCCATGAAATGCAGGCCCATCATCATCATCCGGGCGACCCAGAAGAAGATGATATCGCCCGCCGTGATCAGGACCGAGGTGGGATAGAAGCGCGCCAGGTCGGCGGATTTCTCCGGCCAGCCAAGCGTGGAAAAGGGCCACAGGGCCGAGGAGAACCAGGTGTCGAGGACATCCTCGTCCTGGACCAGCGGTTGGGCCGAGCCGTAGTGGACCCGGGCGGCGGCGATGGCGGCGGCCTCGGTCTCCTCGACGAAGGCGTGGCCGTCCGGGCCGTACCAGGCCGGAATGCGATGGCCCCACCACAGTTGGCGCGAGATGCACCACGGCTCGATGTTACGCAGCCACTCGAAATAGGTCTTTTCCCAGTTCTTAGGCTCGATGACGGTGCGTCCGTCCTCGACCGCGGCCAGCGCCGGCTTGGCCAGGGTCGCGGCGTCGACGTACCACTGGTCGGTCAGATAGGGTTCGATCACGACCGACTTGGACTTTTCGTCGAAGGGCTGCATCAGCCGGTGGTTTTCCACCCCGTCGAGCGCCCCCAGGGCGTCCAGATCGGCCACCACGCGCTTGCGCGCCTCGAACCGGTCCAGCCCGCGGTAGGCCGGCGGGACCTCGTCGTTCATGCGCGCTTCGGGCGTGAAGACGTTGATCAGCGGCAGGTTGTGGCGCTTGCCGACCTGGAAATCGTTGAAGTCGTGGGCCGGGGTGATCTTGACCGCACCGGTGCCCTTTTCCGGGTCGGCATAGGCGTCGGCCACAATCGGGATCAGCCGGTCGGTGAGCGGCAAGCGCACCATGCGGCCGACCAGCGCCTTATAGCGCTCGTCGTCGGGGTGCACGGCCACGGCGGTGTCGCCCAGCATGGTCTCGGGCCGAGTGGTGGCCACCACGATCGACTGGCCGTCCGCGCCCTCGACCGGATAGCGGAAGCGCCACATGTGGCCGTTGACCTCGACGTTCTCGACCTCCAGATCCGAGATCGCGGTCTGCAATTCCGGGTGCCAGTTGACCAGCCGCTTGTCGCGGTAGATCAGGCCTTCCTTGTGTAGGGTGACGAACACCTTGCGCACAGCGGCCGACAGGCCCTCGTCCAGGGTGAAGCGTTCGCGGCTCCAATCGCATGACGAGCCCAGCCGGCGCAGCTGGCGAACGATGGCGCCGCCCGACTCGCCCTTCCACTCCCACACCTTCTTGACGAAGGCTTCTCGGCCCATCTCACGCCGGCCCTCGTTGCCCTTGGCCGCCAGCTGCCGCTCGACCACCATCTGGGTGGCGATGCCGGCGTGGTCGGTGCCCGGCAGCCACAGGGCCGCCTCCCCGCGCATGCGGTGGAAGCGCGTCAGCACGTCCTGCAGCGTATTGTTGAGCGCATGGCCGACGTGCAGCGATCCCGTCACGTTCGGCGGCGGAATGACGATGCTGAAGGGCGCGGCCTTGGCGTCGGCCTTGGGCGCGAACAGGCCCGAGGTCTCCCACTTCAGATAGAGACGCGGTTCAACGGATTTTGGATCGAAGGTCTTTTCGAGCATGACAACGGACGTTCAGGCGCAACAGAGCGCCGCACGCCTATAGCAAGGGAATGGGGCGCCGGGGCGGTTTTTTAGCGGAGCTATGGCCCAGGCGCGGACGAGGCGGTCAACGGCGTTGGCGCGAAATCCGATCGACCTCGGCTTCCACCGCGGACTCGACGATGGCCGGCAGGTGCTCGTCGAGCCACGCCTTGAGCAGCGGGCGCAGGAGCTCGCGGGTGACATCCTCAAGCGTGCGGCCCTCCGTCGGCATCAGCACCTGACGGTGCAATGCGCCGAAGGCCGACGCCGCCGAGTTGGCGATAGGCCCGCTGACCAGCTCCTCCTCGTCATACGAAACGGCCGGCGTAGGCCGCGAAGGGCGCGGCGGCGGGATGTTCTCCATCACCTCGAGGTCGTCCAGGTGCGCCGCCGGTTCCGGCTCCGGCTCGTAGACCCGTTCGGTCAATTCCAGCACGTCGTCCTCGACCGGCGCCGCGGCCAAGGGTTCAGGTGTCGGCACAGGCTCCGGCGCCTTGGGCTCGGGTTCCGGCTCGGGCTCATAGGCCGCCTCGGGAGCCTCGGCCACGGGCGCGTCGTCCTCGGAAATGATCCGGCGAATGGACGCCAGAATCTCTTCCATGGTGGGTTCGGGGCTGTTTGCTTCGGCCATCAGGGGGTTCGCCTGTCGAGGGAATCGCGGAACGACGACTTAGCGTATGCGCCGCGGGCCGATACTGCAATGTAGGGCGCGCCGGGGCGCCCGGCGAGCGCAGGCCAGTTCAGAACGCGAACTGCGCCTTGGGCGCCATGCCCGGCGCGTAGGGCGGATGAGAGTCGAACACCTCGCGCCACGCGACGCGGCCGTCGGTGCTCACATAGATGCGGGCCTTGCCCGCCGCGGTTTCGCGAACCACCACGCCCAGGCGTCCGCGATCGGCCAAGGCAGCGGTCCACGCCGCCGGAACCTCGGCCACGGCCCCCTCGGTGATGATCACGTCGTAGGCGCCCTGGGGTTGGCCATCGACCTCGATTTGATCGACCGTGAGGCCCATCAGGCCCAGCACCATGGCCGCGTAGGGCGCGCCGATCGCCAGGGCCTTCTCGCCCGCAACGGGCTTGAGCGCCTGCAGCAGCTTGGCGACATCGCGCGGGCGCATCAGATAGCGGCCCGGCGCATATTCAATCTCGGTGTCGGCGTAGGCGGTGAGCGCCTTTTGCGGCGGCAGCAGGGTCTCGCGCGGCGCCAGACGCATGGCGTCCTGCAGCGTAAGATCGGTCACGTCGTTGGTGCGGACCTGGCTTTCCACCATGGTCAGGCGCGCGGCTTGGTAATCGAACGTCATGAACCCCTCGGCCTTCAGCAACCGGCGGCCTTGCTTATAGGGCGCGCCGCACGGCCAAGGCAATCGGCCGCGGCGCGCTTGTTCGGCCATATGAGGGCCCGCCCGAGAATTTTGCGCCTCGCCGGACATTGCCGCCCGCGGCGCCTTCTGTTAGGCCACCGCTCACCTCTTGCGCGGTACAACACGGCCCGCAAGTCGCCGGCCTGGTGGCGGAGTGGTTACGCAGCGGACTGCAAATCCGTGCACCCGAGTTCGATTCTCGGCCAGGCCTCCAATTTTTCACGCCTTTCCGCTTTGCCCTATGGAAGCGCTGCGTCGCCGGTCCGGCCAGCCCGCCCCGGTCCGTGGGCGCGGCGGTCGAGGCGAAGTCCATCAGGGCGCTGAGGATCCCAAGGATCAGCACGCCCTGCCTAGGCGGCGAGGATGCCGACGCTGACGCCGACGCGGGATCGCTCTCGCCGGAGCCATAGAGTGTAAGTCGCAATGCAATCGCCTTTTCAGCCACGCCCGATACGGAGCCTCGTGGCGCGATCGCAAGCGAGCACGATAGCTAGCGCCGAATTTCCGCACAATCTTCGATGAGCTTATGAAGACGGGTCATGATCGGCGGAGCACCAATCCTGGGGCGGAGAGAACTTCGGTTGCCTGTCAGCGTGCCAGACGCCGCGATCGACCCGATGCGCTTCAGGCGCTCGCCCCCCCCTAGACCCAGTCGAAGTGGTGATCGAGCACCTTCCAGCTCTGGTCGACGGTGGACAGGAAGAACCGGCTTACAGGGGTGAAACCGTTCATCTCCCACACGGCGGTCTGACCGGTGTCCGAGTTCTGCCACAGGATGTCGGCCTTGCCGTCGCCGTTGAAGTCCCCCGTGCCGACAACATGCCAGTCGGTCGGCAAGGTGGCGATCACCTCGGCTGATCCGATCTGCGTCCCGTTCATCTCCCAGATCGCCACCTGACCGGTGTCTGAGTTCTGCCACAGGATGTCGGCATTGCCGTCGCCGTTGAAGTCGCCGGTTCCCACGATGTGCCAGTCGAGCGGGATGGCTGAGGCGACGACCGCTTGTAGCGCGGGCGTGACCCCGTTCATCTCCCAGATCGCCACCTGGCCCGTATTGGCGTCGCGCCACAGGATGTCGGACTTGCCGTCGCCGTTGAAGTCGGCTGTGCCGGCGATCTTCCACTCCGCCGGCAGGGTGGCGATCACGCTCTGGACAGTGGGCGTGACCCCGTTCATCTCCCAGATCGCCACCTGACCGGTGACGCTATTGTCCCACAGGATGTCGGACTTGCCGTCGCCGTTGAAATCCCCGGTCCCCTCGATCTTCCAGGACAGGGGCACGGTGGCCACCACCGCGGCCGTGCCCAGGCTCAGACCGTTCATGGTCCAGATCGCCACGTCGCCCGCCCCGTCGCGGAACAGCAGGTCGCCGCTCTTGCCGTCGCCGTTGAAGTCTCCAGTGTCCTGCAACGTCCACGCGGGCGTGGCGATGGGCAGGATCGACCCCGACAGCGCCGTGCCGCTCACTGTCCACACCGCGATCTGGCCCGACGTGTTCTGCCACACGATGTTGCTCAGGCCGTCGCCCGTAAAGTCTGCGGGCGCGGGGGCGAGCGTAGGCACAGTGACCTGCAGCAATGCCGGATTGGACGGATTGTTGGTGTAGTCGTCCGCTGCGGTGGCGACGCTGAGCGTGTAGCTCTCGGGTGTTCCCGAGTACCCAGCGTCGGAAACATCGAGATAGTAGGTGCCCGTCTCGGTCGGCGTGAAGGTCAGATAGGCTGTCTGGAGCTGAGCGTAGGCGGGATCGATCGTGATCGCGTTGGTGGCTTCGTTGATTCCGGTCGAGCCCGGCGCATAGGTC
>Ga0335069_10001041_pt1 | contig 44722 bp, 38 predicted proteins | sample Lox_Sample_11_FD_206714 | JGI IMG/M metagenome (GOLD analysis project Ga0335069, IMG submission 206714) | Soil microbial communities from Loxahatchee National Wildlife Refuge, Florida, United States - Lox_Sample_1.1 | ecosystem: Environmental > Terrestrial > Soil > Wetlands | place: USA...
AGAACGCGATTCGATTCCACGAAACCGGGGGTCCCGAGGTCCTGCGCTGGGAGGAAATGCCGGTGGGCGAGCCGGGTCCGGGCGAGGTGCGCCTGCGCCACGTCGCCGTGGGCCTCAACTTCGCGGACACCTATTTCCGCACCGGCATGTATCCGGCGAAGCTGCCCTCGGGCATCGGCATGGAAGGCTCGGGCGTCGTGGAGGCGGTCGGCTCCGGCGTCACGCACGTGAAGGTGGGAGACCGGGTGGCCTATACCGGGAGCCCGCTCGGCGCGTACAGCACGGGCCGCGTGATGCCCGCCGGCCCGCTGGTGAAGCTTCCCGAGGAGATCGCCTTCGAGACGGCCGCCGCGATGATGATGCGCGGCCTCACCTCGGCCTACCTCATGCGCCGCATCTACCCGTGGAAGAAGGGCGATACGTTCCTCATCCACGCGGCCGCGGGCGGCGTGGGCCTCATCGTGTGCCAGTGGGCGAAGATCCTGGGCCTCAACGTGATCGGCACCGTGTCCTCCGACGAGAAGGCCGCGGTCGCAAGCGCGCATGGCTGCGACCACGTCATCAACTACCGGCGCGAGGATTTCGCCAGGCGCGTGCGCGAGATCACCGGCGGGGTGGGCGTGCCGGTCGTGATCGACAGCGTGGGCAAGGATACTTTCGCGGGCTCGCTCGATTCCCTCAAGCGGCGCGGGCTGCTGGTCGGCGTGGGCACGGCCTCGGGCGCCTTCCCGCCCATCGACGCGATGCAGCTCGCCATCAAGGGCTCGCTCTTCTTCACGCGCCCGGCGCTCGCCGACTACATCGCCGACCCGGCCGAGAAGGCCGAGCTCGCCGGCGAGCTCTTCGGCCACGTGGCCGCGGGGCGAATCAGGATCGAGATCAACCAGCATTACGCGCTGCAGGACGCCGTGCAGGCCCATCGCGACCTCGAGTCGCGCAGGACCACCGGCTCGTCCATCTTCGTCGTCTAGAGAGCGCCCTTTCCAGGAGGAGGCACCATGACGCAAGCGACCACCGAACCCAAGGCCCCCGCGATCGTCCGCCCGGGCGCCATCCGCGATTCCATCCGCGTGGAGCCGCTCACGTGCGCGATCGGCGCCGAGCTCTCCAACGTGAGCCTCGCCGACGCGGCGATCGACGACACGCTGCTCGCCGAGATCCGCGCGCTGTGGCTCAGGCACCGCGTGCTCTTCTTCCGCGACCAGGACATCTCGCGCGCCGAGCACGTCGCCTTCGCGCGGCGCTTCGGCGAGCTCGAGGACCATCCCGTCGCGGGCAGCGATCCCGACAACCCGGGCCTCGTGCGCATCTACAAGTCGCCCGACAAGCCCAACGACCGCTACGAGAACGCCTGGCACACCGATGCCACGTGGCGCGTGAAGCCGCCGCTGGGCTGCGTGCTGCGTTGCGTGGAGTGCCCGCCCGTGGGCGGCGACACGATGTGGGCCAACATGGTCCTTGCCTACGAGAAGCTGCCCGAATCGGTGAAGGCGCAGATCGCGGGCCTGCGCGCGAGGCACAGCATCGAGGCGAGCTTCGGCGCCGCGATGCCCGCCGAGAAGCGCCTCGCGCTGCATGCGCAGTTCCCGGACGCCGAGCACCCGGTCGTTCGCACGCATCCCGAGACGGGCGAGAAGATCCTCTTCGTGAACGCGTTCGCCACGCACCTCACCAACTACCACACGGCCGAGCACGTGCGCTTCGGCCAGGACTACGCGCCCGGCGCGAGCCAGCTCCTGCAATACCTCATCAGCCAGGCGTTCATCCCCGAGTACCAGGTGCGCTTCCGCTGGAAGAAGAACAGCTTCGCGTTCTGGGACAACCGCTCGACCCAGCACTACGCCGTCATGGACTATCCCCCGTGCCATCGCAAGATGGAGCGCGCCGGGATCATGGGCGATTCCACTTTCTGACCACGACTTCCCCAGGAGACTACTCATGAACTTCCTCGACGGCTCGCTCTTCCCCGAGAACATGGAAAAGCTCGTCATCACCGCCGCGCCCTACGGCCCCGAGTGGATGCCTTCCGATTTCCCGGAGGACATCCCGGTCACGATCGAAGAGCACGTCCAGAAGGCGGTGGATTGCTACAACGCCGGCGCCACCGTGCTGCACATCCACGTGCGCGAGGCCGACGGCAAGGGGTCGAAGCGGCTTTCCAAGTTCAACGAGCTGCTCGCGGGGCTGCGCTCGGCGGTACCCGACATGATCCTGCAGGTGGGCGGCTCCATCTCCTTCGCGCCGGAAGGCGAGGGCGCCTCCGCCAGGTGGCTCTCCGACGACACGCGCCACGCGCTTGCCGAGCTCCAGCCCAAGCCCGACCAGGTGACGGTCACCGTCAACACGACGCAGATGAACATCTTCGAGCACATGGTGCCGGCCGACTACGCCGGGACGTCGCTCGCCGAGCCCGCCACCTTCAACGCCTACCGCGACATGATCGTGCCCTCGAACCCGAGCTGGTACGAGGAGCACATCCGCAGGCTCACGGCCGCCGGCATCCAGAGCGAGTTCCAGTGCTACAACATCAACAGCTACGAGACCATCGAGCGGTTCATCCGCCGCGGCGTCTACAAGGGCCCGCTGGTGCTCAACTGGGTCGCGATCAGCGGCGGCATGGACGCGCCGAACATCTACAACCTCGCCAACTTCATGCGCGCGGTCCCGGACCGCGCCGTCGTGACGGTCGAGAGCTCGATGCTCAACACGTTGCCGATCAACATGATGGGCATCGCGATGGGCGTGCACGTGCGCTGCGGGATCGAGGACAACCTCTGGTCGCAGGACCGCAAGAGCAAGATGGGCACGGTGAAGCAGGTCGAGCAGCTGGTGCGCATCTCGCGCGAGCTCGGCCGCGAGATCGCGAGCGGCAAGGAAGCCAAGCGCATCTGCCGCATCGGCGAGTTCTACGGCAGCGTCGACGAGACGCTCGAGGCCAACGGCTTCGCGCCCAACCGCAAGCCCGCGGCGCGCGCGCTGCAGCGGGCCGCCTGACCGATGGGCGATTCCACCGTCGTCTTCGTGCCGGGCCTGCGCGACCACGTGCCGGATCACTGGCAGACGCTGCTGCAGGCGCGGCTGCCCGGTTCGCTGTGCGTGCCGCGGCTGGGCAAGTCCGTGCTCTCGTGCGACGCGTGGGTCGAGGCCATCGACCGCACGATCGCGTCGGCGCCGGGCCCCGTCGTCCTGGTGGGCCACAGCGCCGGCGTGATCATGACGGCGCATTGGGCGCTCCGGCATCGCCGCGCCGTGCGCGGGGCGCTGCTCGCCACGCCGCCCGACCTCGCCCGCGAGCTGCCCGCGGGTTATCCCGACGTCGTGACGCTGGCGCAGAATGGCTGGATGCCCATTCCGCTCGAGCCGCTGCCCTTCGAGTCCATCGTGGTGGCGAGCACGAACGACCCGCTGTGCGCGTTCGAGCGCGCGGCGGACCTCGCGTGGCGCTGGCAGGCGCAGCTCGTGAGCGCCGGCGCGGCCGGCCACCTCAACCCGGCCTCCGGGTTCGGCGAGTGGGCGCAGGCCGCGGAACTGCTCCGGGCCTTCGGCGTGGCCGTCCCGGCGCAAGCCGCGGCCGCCTAGGCGAGGGCGCGAGTCCATGGCGATCGCACACACGACGGGCGATGCCCTCCCGGTTTCCACGTCGGTCTCGCGCACCTTCGCGTGGATCGTCTTCGCCCTGATCTTCGGGCTGCTCCTGTCCGACTACATGTCGCGCCAGGTGCTCAACTCGGTCTTCCCGCTGCTCAAGGCCGAGTGGTCGCTCTCGGACACGCAGCTGGGCTCGCTCTCCAGCGTGGTCTCGCTGATGGTGGGGCTGCTCACGTTCCCCCTTTCGCTCATCGCCGACCGCTGGGGCCGCGTCGCGAGCCTGAAGGCGATGGCGCTGCTCTGGAGCCTCGCCACGCTCGCGTGCGGCTTTGCACGCTCGTACGAGGAGATGTTCGCGGCGCGATTCCTGATCGGCGTGGGCGAGGCGGCCTATGGCAGCGTCGGCATCGCGGTGATCCTGAGCGTGTTCCCGCCGCACCTGCGCTCGACGCTCTCCGGCTCGTTCCTCGCGGGCGGCGTGTTCGGCTCGGTGCTGGGCATGGGCCTGGGCGGGGCCGTCGCCGCGCAGATGGGATGGCGCTGGTCGTTCTTCGCGATGGCCTGCTTCGGGCTTTCGCTGCTGGCGACGTTCGCGCTGGTGGTGACCGAGAAGCGGCTGGATCCCGAGCGGCGCCACGCGGCGCGCGTGGCGGGCGCGAAGCATATGTTCCAGTTCAAGACCTTGCTGCCCGGGTTGTTCTCCGCCCGCTCCGTGATCTTCGCCTACCTCGGCAACGGGCTCCAGCTTTTCATCGTGGGCTCGGTGATCGCGTGGATGCCGAGCTTCCTCAATCGCGAGTACGGGCTGCCCACGGCGCGCGCGAGCCTCGTTGCCGCGGGCTTCGTGCTCCTCTCGGGCGTGGGCATGATCGCCTGCGGCTCCATCACCGACCGGCTATGCCGGCGCAATCCCGTGCGCAAGTTCGGCATCGCGGTGGGGCTTTCGCTCGGAACCTTCGCGCTGCTCGCGATCGGCTTTCGCCTCGACCACGGCGCGGCGCAGCTCGCGGTGCTGGGGCTGGGCATCTTCATCGCCGCCGGCACCACGGGCCCGTCCACCGCCATGGTGGCCAACGTGACCCACGTGTCGATCCATTCGACGGCCTTCGCCACGCTCTCGCTCGCCAACAACCTGCTGGGCATGGCGCCCGGGCCGGTGGTGACCGGCGCGCTCGCCGACCGATACGGCCTGGCCGCCGCCTTCCAGGTGGTGCCCTTCGTCTGCCTGGGCGCGGCGGCCGCCTTCGCGCTGGGCCGGCGCCACTATCCGGCCGACATCGCCCGCATCAAGCACGCCTAGCGCCGCCCGTCCGCTCGTCGGATTCATCAGTTCTGTGGATTGTGGCGAGGCTCCCCGGCGCCAAGAATCGTGGCGACCCAATCGTGACGGGAGAGCGAGCATGTTTCGCAAGGGGAACGTCGGCGGGCCTTCTTTGCTGGAGGCCCTCTTCGCGATGCGCGGGCTGCGCATCGCCACGCGGCTTGGCGTGGGATTCTTCGCGGTGTCGGGGCTGCCGCTCGTCCTCGTGCTGTGCGTGGCCGTCTTCGGCCACCTGCAGCGGGAGGCGCTCTCGGCAAGCATCGTCTCGGCGGCCGCGAAGGACACGGCCATCGGAAACCTGAAGACCATCGCCGAGGACCGGTCCGAATACCTGCGCGGGGTCGGGACCAGCGTGGACCTGGGCGGAGCGCTCCGGGAGGGCGGCGAGCTCCAGCGCCTGTCCGGCGAATACGCGCAGGCGCTAGGGCAGCTCAGGGGCATCGCGCTGGACGCGCGCGACCGCGAGTCCCTGGCGAAGCTCGAGGACCTGGAGAAAGAGTACGCACAGGCGGTTCGCGAGGCCTCGGGCCAGGCGGGCGCAGCCGGCGCGGCAGGCGCCTTCCAGAGCAACGCCGCCAACAGCGTCCGCAAGGCCTCCGCGGAGATCGACCGCCTTTCGGAGCGCGTCGTCGACGGCTACCGGGCACCGGTCGAGTCCTTCCTCGAGTTCGGGCGCAGGGCCAACTACGCCATGTTCGCGGTCACCGCCGGCATCGCGTTCATCGTGGTTTTCGTCGCGTGGGGCGTCACGCGCGGCATCACGCAGCCGCTTCGCGAGGCGGTCGAGGCGGCCAGGCGCGTGGCCTCGGGCGACCTCACCGGGAAGATCGAGGTCCGCGGGCGCGACGAAGCGGCCGACCTGCTGCGCGCCATGGGGGAGATGAACGAGCGCCTGGGGGAAACGGTGACGCGCATCCGCGTGAGCGCGGAATCGATCGCGGCCGCCGCGGACCAGGTGGCCGACGGCAACGAGAAGCTCGCCGAGAGGACCGAGGAGCAGGCGAGCTCGCTGGAGGAGTCGGCTTCGACCATCGAGGAATTCACCTCGACCGTGAAGCAGGGCGCGGACAACGCGGGCGAGGCGAGCGCGCTGGCCGGCGATGCGGCGCGCGTCGCGCGCGAAGGCGGGACGGCGATGCGGGTGGTGGTGGAGCGCATGGCCGCGCTCGCCGATGCATCGCGCAAGATCAAGGACATCGTCGGCGTGATCGACGCCATCGCCTTCCAGACCAACATCCTCGCGCTGAACGCCGCGGTCGAGGCGGCGCGGGCGGGCGAGCAGGGCCGCGGCTTCGCCGTGGTGGCTTCGGAGGTGCGAGCGCTCGCGCAACGCGCGGCCGCCTCCGCGAAGGAGATCGGCGCGTTGATCGGCGCTTCCGTGGGCGAGATCGGGGCCAGCGCCAAGCTGGTGGGCAACGCCGGCAACACCATCGAGGACCTCGTGGGCGCCGTCGACCGCGTGTCCTCGCTGATGGATTCCATCGCCGACGCCGGGCGCGAGCAGAGCTCGGGCATCGAGCAGATCAACAAGGCGATCGCGCAGATGGACGCCGTCGTGCAGAAGAACGGGGCGCTCGTCTCGCAGGCGAGCGTGGCGGCACGCAGCCTGAACGACGAGGCCATCGGCCTCGTGCAGAGCGTGTCGGCGTTCCGCCTTCCCCAGGCGCAGCCGCAGGCCCGGCCGGCCAGGGCCGCGCCCGCGCGGCCCGCGGCCGCGCTCGACGCGCCGCGCCGTCAGGCGCTGATCGGCAGCGTGTAGCCGGCGAGCTGCTTGCGCAGCTCGAGTTTCGAGAGCTTGCCGGTCGCCGTGTGCGGCAGCGTCTCGACGAAGACCACGTCGTCGGGCATCCACCACTTGGCGATCTTGCCCTCGAGGGACTTGAGCAGCGCCTCGCCCGTCACGGCGCTGCCGGGCTTGCGCACCACCACCAGCACCGGGCGCTCGTCCCACTTGGGATGCTTCACGCCGATCACGGCCGCCTCGGCCACCTCGGGGTGCGCCATCGCCAGGCACTCGATGTCGATGGAGCTGATCCATTCGCCGCCGGACTTGATCACGTCCTTGGAGCGGTCGGTGATCTTCATGTAGCCGTCGGGGTCGATGGTGGAGACGTCGCCGGTGGGGAACCACCCGTCGTGCAGGACGTCGCCGCCCGCGCCGTTGAAGTAGCTGCGGATCACCCAGTGGCCGCGCACCTGCAGATCGCCGAAGGCCACGCCGTCGTGCGGGAGCTCCTTGCCGTCGCCGCCCACGATGCGCATGTCGATGCCGAAGAGCGGCCGCCCCTGCTTCTCGCGCAGCGCGTCGCGCTGGGCATCGTTCCAGGCGTCGTGCTTGGACTTGAAGGTGTTGAGCGTGCCCAGCGGGCTCAGCTCCGTCATGCCCCAGGCGTGGATCACCTCGACGCCGTAGCGCTCGCGGAAGGCGCGGATCATCGAGGGCGGCGCCGCCGCCCCGCCGATGATCACGCGCTTCAGCGTCGAGGGCTTGAGGTTGTTCTTCTCCATGTGCTGGAGGAGCGCCAGCCACACGGTCGGGACGCCGGCCGAAAGCGTCACCTTCTCCGTCTCGAAGAGCTCGAAGAGGCTCGCCCCGTCCAGGTTGGGGCCGGGCATCACCAGCTTCACCCCCGCCATGGCCGCGGCGTAGGGGATTCCCCACGCGTTCACGTGGAACATGGGCACGACGGGAAGCACGACCTCGCGCGAGGCGAGTCCGAAGGAATCGGGCATGCACACGGCGAAGCTGTGCAGCACCGTCGAGCGGTGCGAATAGAGGGCGCCCTTGGGATTGCCGGTGGTGCCCGAGGTGTAGCACAGGCTCGAGGCCGTGTCCTCGTCGATATCGGGCCAGTCGAAGGACTCGTCGCCGGAGGCCATGAGCTCCTCGTAGCAGAGGAGCGGCAAGGCGCTCGCCGGCATGTGGGCGCGGTCGGTCATGGCGACCCAGCCGCGCACGGTCGGGCATTTCGGGGCGACGGACTCGACCAGCTTGAGGAACGTGAGGTCGAAGAAGACGTAGCGGTCCTGGGCGTCGTTCACGATCCACGCGATCTGGTCCGGGAAGAGCCTGGGGTTGATCGTGTGGCAGATCCGCCCCGACGCGGAAGTGGCGTAGTAGATCTCCAGGTGCCGGTGGTTGTTCCACGCGAGCGTGCCGACGCGCTCGCCCGCCGCGACCCCGAGCCGCGCCAGGGCCGAGGCGAGGCGGCGCGCCCGCCGGTGGGTCTCGTGCCAGTCCTGGCGGTGGATGCCGCCTTCGGTGAGCCGGCTCACGATCGGGGTGTCCCCGTGCCAGCGGTCCGCATGGCGGATGAGCGACGGGATCGCGAGCGGCAGCTTCATCATCTGTCCCAGCATGGGGGCTCTCCTCCTGGATGGGGGCGGCGGACTCCAACCTGCCTCCCGCCATTCTCCCCGGTGTTGCGCTGCATCAACAATCGTTGGTTCGGATGAATCCAGATTCATCAGTTCTGGCGATTGTGGGTCCGCAGGGGGGCGCCGAGAATCGGCCCCGATACGCAAAAACGGGAGTCAACCCACATGCAACAACGCTTCATGGTGCGCCGCAGGGCGCTCGCGGTCCTCGTCGCGGCGAGCCTTGCGCCCGCCGCCGCCCACGCCCTCAGCTTCGAGCTCGACAACGGCGACCAGGTCCTCTGGAACACCACGCTCTCGGCGGGCACGAGCTGGCGCGCGGGTAACCCCGACAGCCGGCTGATCCATCCCAACAACGCGGCCCTCTACGGCATCAATGGCGCCGTGGGCGGCAACACCGACGACGGCACCCTCAACTTCAAGAAGGGCGAAGCGTTCTCCACGCCGATCAAGGTGGTGAGCGACGTCGAGTACCGGCACGGCAACTTCGGCGCCTTCGTGCGCGGCAAGGCCTGGTACGACTACACGCTCGAGAACCAGGGCGTGCGCCACGGCAGCTTCACCAACGGCTACGTCCAGGGCGCGAAGCTGGACGATTCCAACTACGAGAACCTCGCCAAGTTCTCCGGCGTGGCGCTCCTCGACGCCTACGCGTACGGCACCTTCGACTTCGGCGGCGACCACGAAGCGAAGATCCGCGCCGGCCGCCACGTGCTGAACTGGGGCGAGAGCCTGTTCATCCAGGGCGTGAACCAGATCAACCCGATCGACGTCCCGGCGCTGCGCCGCCCGGGCACGGAGATCAAGGAAGTGCTCCTGCCCGTCGGCATGGTCTCGGCCAACGTGGGCCTGGGCAACGGCGTTTCGCTCGAGGGCTTCTACCAGTACCAATGGCAGGACTCGGTGCTCGACGGCTGCGGCACCTACTTCCTCACGGTCGACGCTTCCGTGGGTCCCAAGACGGAGAACGCGTGCCGCGCGGGCTTCCTGCAGTCGCTGTCCGCGGGGCAGGCGGCCCAGCTCTCGGGCCTGCTGCACCGGACCATCCCGGCCGGCGACGCGGGCGGCGTTGCGGCCGGCGCGTTCCTTCCGGCCACCGCCACCAAGAACGGCACCGACACGGGGCAGTACGGCCTGTCGCTGCGCTTCCCGGTGAAGGCCCTGGACACGGAATTCGGCGTCTACGGCCTCGAATACACGTCGCGCGTTCCGGTGCTGTCCACCATCAAGGGCAACTCGCCCTTCCCGCTCACGACGGCGCTCCTCGGGGCGGCGGCGAAACAGGAGTCGGCTTTCTGGGAGTACCCCGACAAGGTCCGCCTGTACGGCCTGAGCGCCGCCACGGAGATCGCGGGCATCGCGTTCGCGGGCGAGGTTTCGTACTCGCCCAACTTTCCCGTGCAGCTCGGCGCAGGCGACCTGCTGGCCGGCCTCGTGTACGGCTCGGCGCCGCAGGCGCTCGCCGTGCTCGGCGTGCCCGCGCCGGTCGCCGCGGCGATGAACGCCAACCGCGGCCCGCTCAACGCGCGCTTCCAGGCCGCGGCCAACGGCGACGTCGTGCAAGGCTACGACCGCATCGGCAAGACCCAGGTGCAGCTGAACGCCATCCAGTTCTTCAACAACGTGGTCGGCGCCGAGACCCTCTCGGTGGCCGGCGAGGTCGGCGCGCAGTTCGCGTCCGTGCCGGACTTCCACGACAACGTGCGCTACGGCCGCAGCTTCGTGTTCGGCATCGCCAACGCGGCCTCGTACGGCCCGGTCGCCGCGGCCGTTGCGGGCGGCTGCCCGATCCTCAACACGCCCAACCAGCCCGGCTGCGAGAACGACGGCTTCGTGACCCATACGTCGTGGGGCTATCGCCTGCGCGGACAGCTCTCGTATGCCAACGTGATGGGCACCGGCGTCGCGGTGAAGCCCGCGATCTTCTGGGGCCAGGACGTGAACGGCGTGTCGGCCGACGGGCAGTTCAACGCCGGCCGCGGCACGCTCGGCGCCACGCTGGGCTTCGAATACCGCAAGGCGTATACCTTCGAGCTCGGCTACGTCGGATACCGCAACGCCGCCAAGTGGGACCCGCTGCGCGACCGCGACTATTACTCGGCCAGCGTGAGCGCCACGTTCTAGCGCCACGACGCCACAGGAGAACCTCATGAAGATGAATCGCACCCCCCTCAAGCTCGCCGTCGTGCTCGCGCTCGCGTGGGCGCCGGCCGCATTCGCCAAGGCCACTGCGCAGGAGGTCGAGCGCCTCGGCAAGGACCTCACCCCGGTCGGCGCCGAGAAGGCCGCCAACAAGGACGGATCGATCCCTGCGTGGGACGGCGGCCTCACCAAGGCGCCGGCGGGCTTCGACCCGAAGAAGGGCTACGCCGACCCGTACGCCTCGGACAAGCCCGTGCTCACGATCACCGGCCAGAACGCCGCCCAGTACGCGGACAAGCTCTCCGCCGGGCAGCTCGCCATGCTCAAGAAATACCCGACCTACAAGATCAACGTGTATCCGACCCGCCGCAGCGCCGCGCTTCCGCAAGCCGCGTACGACGAGATCCGCAAGAACGCGGGCGCCGCGGAGCTCACCGCCGACGGCAACGGCGTCGTGAAGTCGGGCACGAGCACGCTGCCGTTCCCGTTCCCGAAGGCCGGCGAGGACCTGCTCTGGAACCACAACTTCCGCTGGCGCGGCGGCTCGGTCGAGCGCGACTCGTCCTGGTACAACGTGCAGCCCAACGGCGGCAACTTCCGCGTGGCGACCAGCGACCGTTTCGTGTTCGAGAACGCGGGCTACCTCGACACCAAGCGCGACAACATGAACTTCGTGTGGATGGGCTACTACCGCGCGCCCGCCACGCTCGAGGGCACGATCCTGCTGGTGTGGGACACGATCGACCAGGCCAAGGAAGCGCGCAGCGGCTGGCTCTACAACGCGGGCCAGCGCCGCGTGCGCCGCGTCCCGGAGCTGTGCTGCGACTACAGCGCCGACGGCACCGAGGGCCTGCGCTATACCGACCAGTACGACGGATGGAACGGCACCACGGACCGCTACTCGTGGAAGCTCGTGGGCAAGAAGGAGATGTACATTCCGTACAACGACTACAAGCTCACCGACAAGTCGCTCAAGGCCTCCGACGTGCTCAAGCCCGGCCACGTGAACCCCGACCTGGTGCGCTACGAGCTGCATCGCGTGTGGGTGATCGAAGGCGCGCTCAAGGAAGGCAAGCGCCACGTCTTCGCCAAGCGCACGATGTACTTCGACGAGGACACCATGCAGCTCGCGGTGGCCGACCTGTACGACTCGCGCGGACAGCTGTGGCGCCTGCAGGAGACCTACGAGATGCAGTACTACGACGCCATGGTGCCGTGGTACTCGGGCATCACGTTCTACGACCTCAACTCGGGCGCCTACCAGCTCGCCTTCGCGACGTTCGAGGAGAAGGGGTCGGCGACCTTCGGCGTGCGCGGCAAGCTCGCGGACTTCCAGCCCGACGCGCTGCGCCGCATCGGGTCGAAGTAAGGCCGTGGGGAGCGGGGGCCTGCGCATGGATCCGAGGACCCTGCTCGTCGCCGCGGCGGCGCTCGGCGCCCTGGCTTGCCCGGCCGCCGCATCGCCGGGCGCGTTCGAGCCCGAGGCGATCGTGCGGCGCGTGGACCGCGTGGCGATCCTCGCCCTCGCGCATGCCGGCGGGCGGCTGGTCGCCGCCGGCGAGCGAGGCCGCATCCTCGTCTCCGACGACGGTGGCGCGTCCTGGAAGGTCGCGTCCTCGCCCACGTACCAGACGCTCACCTCGCTTTCGTTCAGCGATGCGAAGACGGGCTTCGCCACGGGCCACCAGGGCGTGCTCCTGCGCACCGAGGACGGCGGCCTTACGTGGAAGCAGGCGGCAGTCGACATGAAGGAAAAGCCCGCGCTGTTCGCCGTGCGTGTCACGGGAGAGAAGGGCATCGCGGTCGGGGCGTATGGCGCCTGCCTCGAGAGTTCCGACGGCGGGCGCACCTGGTCGGCGCGCAAGATCGGCGCGGGCGACTTCGACCGCCACCTCACCGGCATCGCCGCGTTCGGCCCCGGGCGCATGATTCTCGCGGGCGAGGCCGGCTCGCTTTTCGCGACCGCCGATGACGGCGCGACCTGGCAGGCCCTCAAGTCGCCGTACGAAGGTTCCTTCTTCGGCGCCATCGGGACTTCCGGCGGCACCGTGATCGCCTACGGCATGCGCGGCAACGCCTGGCGCAGCGCCGACGCCGGCAAGACCTGGCAGGCCGTCGATCTCGGCGGCTACAAGGGTGCGCTGCTGGGCGCGACCGAGCTCGACGACGGCTCGCTCGTTCTCGCCGGCGCCGACGGCATGATCGCCGTGAGCCGCGACGGCGGCACCACGTTCACTGCGCGGCCGCTCGCAAGCCGCGCGCCGCTCACCGCGGCGCTGCGCGACGCGACCGGCTGGATCGTCGCGGGCCCCGCGGGCCTGCGCGTCATCCGCTAGAGAAGAGCCATGCCACCGCTCCAGGATCCGGCACCCCTTACCCGCGACCACTTCGGCAAGAGCTGGGTCGGCATCGTCTCGTACTACATCTTCCACTGGCGCAACCCGCTGCTCGCCGCGGGCCTCGTGGTGACGGCGCTGCTCGCGTTGTCGGCCACGCGCCTGGAGGTGCAGGCGGGTTTCACCAAGATGCTTCCGCTGAAGCATCCGTACATGCAGACCTTCCTCAAGTACCAGCAGGACTTCGGCGGGGCCAACAAGGTGCTGGTGGCGGTGAAGGCGCGCGAGGGCAACGTCTTCAACGCCGCGGCGCTCGCGAAGCTGAAGGCCGTGCACGAGGATCTCTTCTTCATGCCCGGCGTCGAGCGCTCCAGCATGCTGTCGCTCTACAGCCCGAACACGATCTTCATGGAGGTCGTCGAGGACGGCTTCCGCGCCGGCCCCGTGCTGCCCAGCAACTTCAAGGCCGACGCGCAGGGCTTCGAGGAGCTGCGATCCAACCTCCTGAAGAGCCAGTGGGTGGGCCGCATCGTGGCCACCGATTTCACCGCGGCGCTCGTTTCCGTGACGCTCCTCGACCGCGATCCCGAGACGGGCGCGCGCCTGGACCTGAAGCGCGTGGGCGCCGATCTCGAGAAGATCCGCGCCAAGCACGAGGACGCCCAGTTCAGCATCCACATCATCGGCTTCGCCAAGTCCTCGGCCGACATCGCGGCCGGCGCGAAGGGCGTGATGATCTTCTTCGGCGTGGCCTTCCTCATCACGGCGGCGCTGCTCCTCTGGTATTCGGGGTCGGTCAAGCTCACGGCGCTGGCCCTTGCCGTGGCGCTCACGCCGGTGATCTGGCTGCTGGGCCTGCTGCCGGTGATCGGCCTCACGCTCGACCCGATGTCGATCCTGGTGCCGTTCCTCATCTTCTCCATCGGCGTGAGCCATGCCGTGCAGATGACCAACGCCTGGAAGCTCGAGGCGCTGCGCGGGCGCGACGGCGTGAGCGCCGCCCGCATCGCGTTCGTGAAGCTCTTCATCCCGGGGGCCAGCGCGCTGCTCGCCAACGCGATCGGCTTCCTGGTGATCGCCTTCGTGCAGATCGAGATGGTGCAGGAGCTCGTCATCACCGCCACGCTGGGCGTCACGCTGATGATCCTCACCAACAAGCTGCTCCTGCCGATCCTGCTCTCGCACATGAAGCTCGCGCCGGGCGAGGCGCGCGGGCTGCATGGCCACGAGACCATGGGCGACCCGATCTGGCGCCGGCTCGCGGCCGCCACCACGCCGCGGGCCGCCGCCGCGGTGATCGCGGTCGGCGCGGTCTTCCTCGGCCTGGGCCTGTGGAAGGCGCGCGAGCAGGTGATCGGCGACCTCGGGCAGGGGGTTCCGGAGCTGCGCGCCGACTCGCCCTACAACCGCGACGTCGAGGTGATCACGAAGAGCTTCGCGATCGGCGTGGACGTCCTCCAGGTGATCGCGCAGGGCTCCGCCCCGGCCGCCTGCACGAGCGCGGAGATGCTCGAGGCCGTGGACCGCTTCGAGTTCCTGATGCGCCAGACCGACGGCGTGCAATCCGCTGTGGGGCTCGCAAGCTTCGCCAAGCAGGCGGCCGTGGGCTACAGCGAGGGCGACGCGAAGTGGCTCGCGATCCCCGACACGCGCGAGGCGCGCAACCAGGCGGTCATGTTCTCGACGCGCCGCGGCGGCGACCTCGTGAACCGCGATTGCTCCGCCACCAACGTCTCCCTGTTCACGCACGACCACCAGGCCGCCACGCTCGCCCATATCGTGGAGCAGGTGAAGCGCTTCAAGGAAGCCTTCGACTCGCCCGCGTTGAGCTTCGAGCTCGCCTCGGGCAACGCGGGCGTCATGGCCGCGACCAACGAGGCGGTCGCGGCCGCCGACCACTGGGTGAACTGGGCGCTCTTCGGCGCGGTGACGCTGCTGTGCCTCATCACCTTCCGCTCGCTCGCCATCACGTTGTGCATCGTGGCGCCGCTCGCCCTGGTGACGGTGCTCTGCTACGCGTTGATGGCCGCGCTCGGCATCGGCATGAAGGTGAACACGCTGCCGGTGGTGGCGCTGGGCGTCGGCGTGGGCGTCGACTACGGCATCTACCTCTTCGAAGTGATCCGCCACGAGATGCACAACCGCAACGCGAGCCTGCAGGACGCCTTCTTCGAGGCGCTGCGCCAGCGCGGCACGGCCTCGCTCTTCACCGCGGTGACGATGACCGCGGGCGTGGCGACCTGGCTCTTCTCGAGCCTGCGCTTCCAGTCGGACATGGGCGTCCTGCTCGCCTTCATGTTCCTCGTGAACGCATTCGGCGCGATCTTCCTCGCCCCGGCCCTGGCGGCCTTCGTGTTCCGCGGCGGCCGCGGTGCCGAGCCCGCGCCGGCACCGGCCCACTGAACATGCAAGCCGGGCGCAGGAACGGACGCAGGATCGCCCCGACGGAGCACGCCGCGCCCATGCCCGAGGCGCAGCTCGTGTCCACGGCGTCGCTGCCGTGGTTCCCTTTCCTCTCGGACGAGGTCCACATCAAGCTTTGCCGCGTGATCCGCGCGACCGGCGAGATGGCGCTGCTCATCAGGGTGGCCCCGGGCGGCGTGCTCGGCCCCCACTACTACCACGGCACCGCGTCCGCCTACACCGTGAGCGGCCAATGGCGCCATCGCGCGAAGGGCTGGATCGCGGGCCCCGGCGACGTGATGATCGCGCCGGCGGGTTCCACGCACACGCTCGAAGCGGTCGGCGACAAGCCCATGGAGGCGTTCGTGCAATTGTCGGGCGCCCTGGAGTTCCGCGACGAGGACGGCGCAACGCTTTGCATCGAGAACGCCGAGACCATGCACGGGCGCTACCTCGCGCACTGCGCGCTGCATGGCATCAAGCCGCAGGAGGTCGTCCAATGAGGGCCTGGATCCTCGCCGCCTGCCTCGTTGCCGCGTCCGCGCGGTCCGCCGTCATCACCGGCACCGTGACGGGCGAGGGGCAGCCGCTCGCGGGCGCCATGGTCACCGCGATCGACGCCGCGCAGAAGCGGCGCGACACCGCCTACACCGACGCGCAGGGCCGCTACACGCTGAGGGTCGACTTCACGGGGAGCGTCACGCTGCGCGCCCGCGCGCCGTATTTCAGGGATTCGACACAGGAAGCGACGCTCGCGCCGGAGGCGTCGAAGACCATCGCCTTCGCACTCTCGCGCCACAGCGTGGCGGCGGAGCTCTCGGCGAGCCTGCCCGCTTCCGCGCACCTCGCGACGCTCCCCTGGGCGAGCGCGGACTCGCGCTCGGCCTTCGTGAGCCAGTGCAACTACTGCCACCAGGTCGGCAACTCGCTCACGCGGGGGCCGCGGGGCGAGGACGCCTGGGGCGCGACGGTGCGCCGCATGGAGGGCTACTTCGCGATGCTCACGAACCGCGAGGCCGAGGACATCACGAAGACCCTCGCCGCCGGCTTCGACGGCAAGCCCGTGTTGGCGCACGAGACCCACGTGTTCCAGCCCGAGATCGCCCGCGCGCGCGTGAAGGAATGGGTGGTGGGCGACGCCATGAGCTTCATCCATGACGCCGACGTGGGCGAGGACGACCACCTCTACGGCTCCGACGAGGGCCACGACATCATCTGGGAGCTCGACCGGGCGAGCGGCGCCATCTCGCAGCACCGGCTGCCCGACATCGACCTGCCGGAGGGCGGCGTGTTCGCCGGCGTCCAGCTGCCGATCGGCGTCTTCACCGGCAAGCATGGCCCGCACAGCATGGCGCAGGCGAAGGACGGGCGCTTCTGGATCACCAACGCGCTTTCGTCCACGCTCGCCTCGTTCGACCCGGCGACGAAGAAGTTCGAGCTCTACGAGCTCGGGCGCACGCACCTCTACCCGCACACGGTGCGCATCGACCGCGAGGGCATCGTGTGGTTCACGATCACGGCGTCCAACGAGGTGGGCCGCTTCGACCCGAAGACCAAGCAGTTCACCGCCATCGCGCTCCCCCACAACGGCTTCTGGCGCGGCGTTTCCGACTACGCGTTCCCCTACGTGCTCAAGGTGGCGGCGTGGTTCCCCAAGAAGAACATGCAGCTCGCCGTCTCGCATCACAAGTGGGCGGACCAGGGCCGCGACGCCTTCGCTTTCCCGTACGGCATCGACGTGAGCCCGGTCGACGGCTCCATCTGGTACGCCAAGCTCTACACCCACAAGATCGGCCGCATCGACCCGAAGACGCTCGCCATCACGGAGTTCGACACGCCGCTCAAGGGGCCGCGGCGGCTGCGCTTCGACAAGCAGGGCAACCTCTGGATCCCGGCGTTCGACGACAGCGGCCTCATGCGCTTCGACACGCGCACGCAGCGCTTCGAGACCTACCGCCTGCCGCTGCTCGCCCATGACGAATACGAGGTGCCCTACGCGTTGAACGTCCACCCGAAGACGGGCGACGTGTGGATCACGTCCAACATGTCGGATCGAATCTTCCGGTTCGACCCGGCGGCGAAGACCTTCGTGAGCTACCCGCTGCCCACGCGCGTCACATGGCTTCGCGACCTCGTGTTCGCGAAGGACGGCGGCATCTGCTCGAGCTCGTCGAACCTGCCCGCCTACGGCATCGAGGGCGGCCTCGCATCGTTCATCTGCCTCTACCCCGAGTAAGCCCGGAGGGACCGTGGAAACGTTCCTGATGTACACGACGATCACGGTGATCATGGCGCCGCTGCTGCTCGTCTACGGCATTCCCTTTATCGCCGCGGCGTTCCTGTTCCACCGGGCCACGCCGCTGTGGCTTTCGTCGCGCGCGCGGCTCGTGGGTGCGAGCGCGATCTCGGCGTTGGGCATCGCCCCCGGGTACGACGCCTACATGGCGCCCACGCCGGTGTATGTTCGGCTTCTGGAGGGATACGCTGTCCCGGCATGGGCCGCGGTGATCTCCTTCGCCGTCACTTGGCTCGTGGTCTACCTCAAGGCGCACGCCCTCGCGGGGCGCCGCGCACGGCAATACGCCTAGGAGCTGGAACCGTGAACGACCGAATCCCGATGCAGGCCACCGAGCGCCTCGCGCACGTCCTCGCCGCGCAGCGACGGGCCTTCGACGCGCAGCCTTGTCCTGGGGCCGAGGAGCGCCGCGCGCTGCTGCGCACGCTCAAGCGCCAGCTCGCCCGCTACCAGGACGTCCTTGCCGAGGCGATCGACCGCGACTTCGCGGGGCGCGCCCACGCCGAAACGAAGATGCTCGACGTGCTGCCCACGACGCTCGAGATCAACCACGCGTTGATGCACCTCGATCGCTGGATGCGGCCGCAAAGGCGCTCGGCGGAGCTGCTCTTCCTTTCCAACCGCCTGCACGTGGCCTACCAGCCGAAGGGCGTGGTGGGCGTCATCGCGACGTGGAATTTCCCGCTCTACCTATCGCTGGGCCCGCTCGCCGCGGCGCTCGCGGCGGGCAACCGCGTGATGCTCAAGATGCCCGAGGCCACGCCGGCGACCAACGCGGTGCTGCGCGCGATGCTGGCGCAGGCCTTCACCGAGGACCGCGTGGCGATCTTCGGCGAGGAGCTCGAGGATCCCTCGGCCTTCAGCGCGCTGCCTTTCGATCACCTGATCTTCACCGGCTCGCCCGCCGTCGGGCGCCTGGTGATGCGGCAGGCGGCGGAAAACCTCACCCCCGTCACGCTCGAGCTGGGCGGCAAGTCGCCCGCGCTGGTGTTGCGCGGCGCGTCGGTCCGCGACGCGGCGCGGCGCGTGGCGCACGGCAAGGGCGTGAACTGCGGGCAGATCTGCGTGGCGCCCGACTACGCGCTGGTTCCCCGCGAGAGCGCGCAGGAATTCACGGACGAGGTCCGCGCGAGCTTCGTGCGCATGTACGGCGCGCACGTGGACGGCAATGCCGAGTACACGTCGCTCGCGAGCGATCGCCACGCGGCGCGCGTGAAGGCGCTCCTCGACGACGCCCGCGCGAAGGGCGCGACAGTCACGGCCTGCGCCCAGTGGAGCGAGGCGCGGCGCATGCCGCTGCACGTCGTCACGGGCTGCACGAGCTCCATGGCGATCCTGCGGGAGGAGATCTTCGGCCCGATCCTGCCGGTCGTGCCGTACGACACCGAGGCCGAGGCGCTCGCCTTCATCGGCGAGCGCCCGCGGCCGCTCGCCCTCTATTGCTTCGCCGGCGACGCCGCCTCGCGCGAGCGGGTGCTGCGCGCGACCCATTCGGGCGGCGTTACCGTGAACGACTGGGCCTGGCACGTCATCAACCACGACGCGCCTTTCGGCGGCGTCGGGAACTCGGGGATGGGCACCTACCACGGCGAGGAAGGCTTCCGCGAGCTCTCGCATGCGCGCACGGTCTTCCGCCGCCATCGCTTCTTCCCCATCGGGCTGTTCTATCCTCCTTACGGCAATCTCGTGCAGCGCCTCGCCTTGCGCCTTTTCATCGGCCGGGCCGACCGGTCGCTGAAGCATCCCTTCTGAAAGGAGGCGGCCCATGCGGATCGCATCGGGATGGCATTGGACGCGCGCCGCGCTGCGCCGCGCGGCACGCGAGCCCTTCCTGCATTTCCTGCTCCTGGGCGCGGCGATGTTCGCGATCCACGCGGCGTTCGCGCCGCGCGATGAGCGCCGCATCGAGGTGACCCGGGCCGACATCGAGCACCTGCGCGCCGCCTCGCTGCGCCAATGGGGGCGCGATCCGGCTCCCGCCCAGCTCGAAGCGCTGGTGAAGGCCCATGTGCGCGAGGAGGTCCTGTATCGCGAGGCGCTCGCCACCGGGCTCGACCGGGACGACGTGGTGATTCGCCGGCGGCTCGCGCAGAAGATGGAATTCGTCGCGCAATCGGGGGTGGTCGAGCCCGGCGACGACGAGGCCCGCGAGTACCTGCGCACGCATGCAGACCGATACAGCGCCCCGGCGACCGTCGCTTTCTCCCACGTCTACTTCGGCCACGAGGGCGGCGTATCGAGCGCGGTGAACACGCGCATGATCGCGTTGCTGCAGGCGGGCGGCCGGGTGGAGGGCAAGCGCTTCATGCTGCCGTCCCGGTTGAGCGACCAGAGCTTCGAGGACGTCGCGCGCGAGTTCGGTGCCCAGTTCGCGAAATCGGTCTTCGCCGCCCCGGTGGGACGCTGGAGCGGACCGTACGAATCGGCGCATGGCCTTCACTACGTTCGCGTCGAGGCGCTCGCCCCGGCGCACCCGGCGGCCTTCGAGCAGGTCCGTGAGCGCGTCCTCGCCGATCTCGCCAGCGAGCGGATCGCCGCCGCCCGCGACGCCGCGTTCGCCCCGCTGCGCAGCCGCTACCAGGTTTACATCGAGCCGGGGGCCGCGCGAATCGCCGCGACGCCATGAGGCTCGCATTGCGCTCGCTCGCCACCCTGCTGCTCCTGGCTTCGGCCGCCGCACACGCCCACGAGAACCTCGCCGCGCTGCTCGCCATCGAACAGCGCGCGCCGGTGACCTTCGAGATGACCTGGCGGGTTCCGGCCGTGCAAGGCGGGGCCGCGCCGGAGATCACGCCGCGCCTGCCCGCCGACTGCATTACGCTGGGGCACCACGAGGAAGTGGCGGCGATCGGCGCCCGGGTACGGCATTTCAGCGTGCGATGCGACGGCCGGCTCGAGGGCGGCGCGCGCATCGCATTCGACGGACTGCCCGCCACGAACGTGGATGCGCTGGTCCGCATCCGGCGCCTCGATGGCTCGGCCGAATCGCTGATCGCCCGCCCGCGGGCGCCCTGGGTCGAGGTGGGTTCCGTGCGCCACATCGACGTGGCCGGCTATTTCGCCCTCGGCGTCGAGCACATCCTGCTCGGGCTGGACCACCTGCTCTTCGTCTTCTGCCTCGTGCTGCTCGTGGGCGGCGTGCGCCGCATCGTGACGACGGTGACCGCTTTCACGGTCGCGCACAGCCTGACGCTCGCGCTCGCCACGCTCGGCTGGCTCACCGTCGCCCCGGCGCCGGTGGAAGCCACCATCGCGCTCTCGATCCTCTTCCTCGCGCGCGAGCTCGCGCTGCCGCGAGCCTCCGGCGCCACCCGCCGCTGGCCCTGGATCGTGGCCTTCTCGTTCGGGCTGCTGCACGGGCTGGGATTCGCGGGCGCGCTGGCCGAGGTGGGATTGCCCCGCGACGCGGTGGCGCCCGCGCTGCTCCTCTTCAACCTCGGCGTCGAGGCGGGGCAGCTCGCCTTCGTCGCCGTCGTGCTGGGCCTGCTCGCCGCCGTGGCGCGCATCCGCCTCGCCTGGCCGCGGTGGTGCCTCGCGCTTCCTGCATACGCCGCGGGCACCGTTTCGGGATTCTGGTGGCTCCAGCGCGTGGCGGCGATGGTGGCGCCGTGAGCCCGAGGATCCTGCGGCTCATCATGTGGTTCGGGGCCGCCGCATTCGCCACCCTTGCCCTGGTGGTGGCGTGCGGCGACCGCCGCGAGCCGCAGGCGCTTGCGAAGCCGCGGACCGTTCCCGCGCCCCGGCCCGCCGCCGATCGCCCCGCGCCCAACGCCTTGCGTAACGCGTACTTCGGCGAGCTGCACCTGCACACCAGCTATTCGTTGGACGCGAACCTCTTCGGCACCCGCAACGACCCGCGCATGGCGTATCGCTTCGCCCGCGGCGAGCTCGTGGAGATTCCCGAGACGGGCCTCAAGCAGCGCATCATCGCGCCGCTCGACTTCGCGGCCGTCACCGACCATGCCGAGGGCCTGGGCCTTTACTCGCAATGCAATACGCCCGGCAGCGAGGCCTACTGGAGCCTCGACTGCGTCGGCATGCGCTACCAGGTCCTGCTGCTGTTTCCGCGGCTGTTCAAGGCGAACACGCAGAGCGGCCCGAACCGATCGCAATACCCGCCCGGCTGCGGCGAGAACGGCCGGCTTTGCGTGGCCTCCGCGCCCGGGGTCTGGCGCGACACCATCGACGCGGCCAACGAGCACTACGTGCCCGGGCAATTCACCACCTTCGTGGGTTTCGAGTACAGCCCGACGCTCGCGGACGGCGGCCAGTTCCACCGCAACGTGATCTTCCGCAGCGACCAGGTGACGCCGACGGTTTTCGCCGCGGCGGACGGATTCCAGGAGGACCTCCTGCGCTGGCTGGACGCGGCCTGCAAGGGCGATTGCCAGGCGCTCACCATTCCCCACAACCCCAACATGTCGCAGGGCCTCATGTTCGGCGACACCAACGCCGACGCGACGCCGCTCACGCGCGAGAACCTGGCCCTTCGCGCGCGCTACGACAAGCTGGTGGAGATCTTCCAGGCCAAGGGGAGCTCCGAGTGCATGAAGGGCATCGGCAATGCCGACGAGGAATGCGCGTTCGAGAACTTCTGGCCCGCCTGCACGCCGGAGCAGCTCGCCATCGACAAGGCGACCGGCCAGCACGCGTCGCGCTGCTCGGGTCCCAACGACCTGGTGCGCAACGTGCTGCGCAAGGGGCTCGCCGAGGAGGCGAAGTGGGGCTTCAACCCCTACAAATTCGGCTTCGTCGCCTCGACCGACAACCATAACGGCACGCCGGGCGACACGACGGAATCGACCTACAAGGGGCACGCCGGGTCCAACGACGCGGCGCCCGAGCAACGGCTGGGCTTGAAGACCACGGCGGTCTTCAAGACGCTCGGCCTCAACGGATACGAAGCGAACCCCGGTGGGCTCGCCGGCATCTGGGCCGAGGAGAACACCCGCGAGTCCCTCTTCGACGCCATGAAGCGGCGCGAGACCTGGGGCACCAGCGGCACTCGCATCCGCGTGCGCTTCTTCGGCAGCTTTGCGTTCCCGCCCGGGCTGCAAGGCAGCCCCGATCTGGTCAAGACCGCCTATGCGCTGGGCGTGCCCATGGGCGGGGAACTCGCCGCGGCACCCCGGGGCCGCTCGCCTTCGTTCGTCGTCTGGGCGATGCGCGACGCCAACTCGGCGCCGCTCGAGAAGATCCAGGTCGTGAAGGGCTGGGCCGATGCCGGCGCGACGCACGAGGCGGTGTACGACGTCGCGTGCTCCGATGGCCTGCAGCCCGATCCGAAGACCCACGCCTGCCCGGACAACGGCGCGCGCGTGCGCCTCACGGATTGCGCGTATTCCTCCGACCACGGCGCTCCCGAGCTCGCCGCCGCCTGGACCGATCCGGATTTCCACGCCGAGCACAGCGCCTTCTACTACGTGCGCGTCCTGGAGGACCCGACCTGCCGCTACACGCAGTACGACGCAATCCGCCTCGGGGTTGCGCATCCCGCGGGCATCTCCCCGATCATCCACGAGCGCGCGTGGACCTCGCCCATCTGGTACACGCCCGCGAAGCCATCGACATGAAGATCCTGCGCACGCCCGAATCGCGCTTCGGGAACCTGCCCGACTATCCGTTCGCGCCCCGCTACCACGAGGTGGCGCCGGGCCTTCGCCTGCACTACGTGGACGAAGGGCCGCGCGGCGCGATGCCGGTCCTCATGCTGCACGGCGAGCCCACCTGGTCGTACCTCTATCGCCACATGATCCCGCCGGTGGCGCAGGCGGGCCTTCGCGTGCTCGCGCCGGACCTCATCGGCTTCGGCAAGTCGGACAAGCCCGCGTCGCTCGCGGATTACACCTTCGCCGGCCAGGTGGCCTGGATTCGCCATTGGATCGAAGCCCTCGACCTCAACGGCATCACGCTCGTCTGCCAGGACTGGGGCTCGCTCATCGGCCTGCGCCTCGCCGCCGAGTCGCCGCAGCGTTTCTCGCGCATCGTGTTGTCCAACGGCGGGCTGCCCACGGGCGACCATCGCGTGCCGTTCGCCTTCCACGCGTGGCGCGCGTTCGCCACCCACAGCCCCTGGTTTCCCATCGGGCGGATCGTCCAGATGGGGACGCGGCGGCGACTGGATGCCGCGGAGCTCGCCGCCTATGACGCACCGTTTCCGTCCTCGGAATACAAGGCCGCTGCGCGCGCGTATCCGCAGCGCGTGCCGATTACGCCCGACGATCCCGCGAGCGACGCCAATCGCCGTGCGTGGGAAGTGTTCGCTCGCTGGGACAAGCCCTTCATCTGCTGCTACAGCGACGGCGACCCGATCACGCGCGGACTCGACCGCGCCTTCCGCGAGCGGGTGCCGGGCGCCCGGGGCCAGCCCCACGCGACGCTTCCCGGCCGCCACTTCATCCAGGAGGACGACCCGCAGGGCTTCGCGGCGATCGTAGTGCGCGCGTGCGCATCGCGCTGAAGGACGTTTGCCTCGAGGTCCAGGTCGAAGGCTCCGGCCCCGACGTGCTGCTCGTGCACGGTTTTCCCGACGACCATCTCGTGTGGCGCGGTCAGGTCGCGCCCCTCGCCGCCGCGGGCTACCGCGTGATCGCGCCGGACATGCGCGGCTGCGGCGAGTCCGACGCGCCGCCCCGCGTGGGCGACTATCGCATCGACCGTCTCGTGGCGGACCTGGCCGGCGTCCTCGACGCCCTCGGCGCCTCGCGCGTGCGCCTCATCGGTCACGACTGGGGCGCCGTGATCGCCTGGCAATTCTGCATGCTTTACCCGGGGCGCGTGGAGTCGCTTGCCGTGCTCTCCGTGGGCCACCCCAACGCCTATGCGCGCGCTCCGCTGCGCCAGAAGCTGATGGGCTGGTACATCGCGTTCCTCCAGCTGCGCGGGCTCGCCGAGTGGACGCTGCGGGCGGCCGACTGGCGATTCTTCCGCGCCTTCTCGCGCTATCCCGCCGAGAGCGCGAAGTGGATCGCGTCGCTTTCGCGCCCGGGACGCCTCACCGCCGCGGTGAGCTGGTACCGCGCCAACCTCGCGATGGTGCTGCCCCGTGAGTACCCGCCGGTCGTCATGCCGGTGATGGGTGTGTGGAGCAGCGGGGACCGTTTCCTGTGCGAGGAGCAGATGACGGCGAGCGCCCGTTACGTCGGCGGACCCTGGCGTTACGAACGCCTGGAAGGGCCCTCGCACTGGCTGCAGCTCGACGCGCCCGAGCGCGTGAACGCGCTGCTCATCGATCACCTGCGCCCGAAAGCGCATGCGGAGGGAAGGAAAGCATGAGAAAGCATCGATTCGAGCTGGCCCTGGCCGCGTTGTTCGCGGCCCTCTGGGTCGCGTTGTGGTGGTGGCAGAACCCCGGCACGCGCATCGCGGGCGACGAGGCCGAGCGCTACCTCGCCGCCATCGCCCAGTTGCCGATTCCGCCCGAGGAGCGCGAAGGCCTCGCCGCGGCGGCGAAGGCCTGGATGGCCGCCGACGACGGCAAGCCCGTCTACATGCTGAACCTGATGCGCTTCCACCCGCAGGTCAAGCGCTATCCGGGCGCGCCCGCCTTCACGGGGACGCCGCGCGAGTCGAACGCGCGCTACGAGGAGGTCGCCATCCCCCTGCTGCTCAAGCGAGGCGGCTATCCGCTCTACGGCGGCGACGCGCAGGGCGACAACATCCTCGTGCACGAGCCCGCGCTCGACCACTGGAATCGCGTGCTCGTGGTGCGCTACCCGAGCCGCCGTGCGTTCATGGAGCTCGTGAGCGACCCGGCCTATCGCGAGATCGCTCCCTACAAGCTGATGGCGCTCACCGTGGTGCTCACGCCCACCGGCAAGGAAATGGCGATCCCCGAGTTGCCCCTGCTCGCGGCGGGCGTGCTGCTGGCGATCTTCCTCGCCGCGGGCTGGATCCGCGCCGCGCGCAGGCCCGCATGAAAGCCGTCGTCTGCCAGTCGGGCAAGCTGTTCGTCGCCGACCGCCCCGAGCCCGTGCCCGGTGAAGGCCAGGTGCTGGTCTCGGTCCTGCGCTGCGGCATCTGCGGCTCGGACCTGCACGTGCGCAAGCACGCCGACCATTGGGGCGAGCTCATGGCCCGCAGCGGCTACCAGGGGCTCACCGGATCGAGCCACGAGGTGGTCTTCGGCCACGAGTTCAGCGCCAAGGTGCTCGACTACGGCCCGAAGTGCGCGCGCAAGGTGAAGGCCGGCGCGGCCGTGGTCGCGTTGCCCATGCTGCGCCAGGGAGCGGAGATCGACCTCATCGGCCTGTCGGAGCGCTCGGGCGGCGCGTATGCGGAGCGCACGGTGGTGCAGGAGTCGCTGATGATGCCGGTGCCCAATGGCTTGGCGCCCGAGCTTGCCGCCCTGACGGAGCCCATGGCCGTGGGGTGGCACGCGTTGCGCCGCGGCGAGGTGAAGAAGGGCGACGTCGCAATCGTGATCGGCTGCGGCCCCGTGGGCCTCGCGATCATCTGCCTGCTCAAGGCGCGCGGCGTGAAGACGATCCTCGCCGCGGACTTCTCGGCCGGCCGGCGCCGGCTCGCCGAGCGCTGCGGAGCGCACGTCGTGGTCGATCCGCGCGTGGCTTCGCCTTATGCCGATGGCGCGAAGCACGGCTTCATCGCGGACGTCCCGGGCCTTCTCGAATTGGGCGTGGGAACGCGCGAAAAGCTCGGCAAGCTTCCCGTGCCGTGGTGGCAGGCGTGGCGGCTCGTCGAGGCGCTCGGCGTGGAGCCCAAGCGCCCGGTCATCTTCGAATGCGTGGGCGGCCCCGGCGTCCTGCAGGGCATCATCGCCGGCGCGCCGGAGTTCGCGCGCATCGTCGTGGCCGGCGTGTGCATGCAGGCCGACCAGATCGAGCCCTCGGTGGCCATCAACAAGGAGCTCGACATCCGCTTCACCCTGGGCTACTCGCCGCTGGAATTCCGCGACACGCTGCACATGATCGCCGAGGGCCGCGTGGACTGCGCGCCGCTCGTGACGGGCGAGGTCGGGCTCGCGGGCGTCGGGGCTGCATTCGACGCATTGGGCGACCCGGAGCGCCACGCGAAGATCCTGGTCAACCCCTCGAGCGCGGCTGCGTCGCCGGGGTAGGGACGGTATAATTAGCGGTTCGGCGGTGGCTGTAGCTCAGCGGTAGAGTCCCGGATTGTGATTCCGGTTGTCGTGGGTTCGAATCCCATCAGCCACCCCACTTCCTAGGCGCGTTTCCTCAGCAGCCGCTGCTGCTCGCGCTGCCAGTCGCGCTCCTTCTCCACCTCGCGCTTGTCGTGCTGCTTCTTGCCCTTGGCAAGGCCGATGGCGATCTTCACGCGGCCCTTGGCGTAGTGCAGGTCGAGCGGCACCAGCGTGTAGCCCTTCTGCTCGACCTTGCCGATCAGCTTGCGGATCTCCTCGGCATTGAGCAGGAGCTTGCGCGAGCGCGTGGGATCGGCGCGCACGTGGGTGGAGGCCGTGGGAAGCGGGCTCACGTGCATGCCGATCACGTAGGGCTCGGCGTGCAGCAGCTGCACGTAGGCTTCCTTCAGCTGGACGCGCCCGGCACGGATCGCCTTCACCTCCCAGCCCTCGAGGACCATGCCGGCCTCGTAGCGCTCCTCGATGAAGTAGTCGTGGAACGCCTTCCTGTTCTCGACGATCGACATAGCCGCTATATTCTACCGATGCGCATCTCGGTCGCCTTCGCGCTCGCTTCCCGGCAGGAAGTGGTCGAGCTCTCGCTCGCCGAGGGCGCGAGCGTGGCGGACGCGATTCGCGCCGCGCGCCTGGCCGAGCGCTTCCCCGGCATCGACTTCGACTCGCTCGAGGCGGGCGTCTGGAACGTGAGGTGCGCGCGCGACGCGAAGCTTCGCGAGGGCGACCGCGTGGAGCTCTACCGCCCGCTCGCCGCCGATCCCAAGGACCAGCGCCGCCGTCGCGCGCGGCCTAGGACTTCGCCTCGATCTCGAAGCGCGCCTTGATCCAGTCGGCGCCCTTGCGGATGATGCGGTTCACGCGGATGCGGTACTGCGCGCCGCCCGCCTTGAGCGAAAGGCCCTGGTCGGAGCGGAAATCGCCGTTGCGCACGATGATCGAGTCGAGCTTGCCGTTGGTGTCCAGGCCCGGCAGGTAGAGCCCCTGGATGGGGGCCCCGCCCTGGGCCGGGGCCATGTCCACGGCGATGGGCCGGTAAGCGAGCACCTCGATGCCCACCAGGATCTCGCCGCGCGCCCGGTTGGCGAGCTTGCGCACCACGGTGCCGACGATCCAGCCGCCCGATTCGTGGTTGCGAAGCGCGATGAGCCCGTTCAGCAGCACGAGGTCGGCCGCGGGGCGGTCCACCAGCAGCCCGTAGCCCTTCGAGCTCAGGTCGAAGACCTTCCAGCGCTCGAGGTCGGGATCGACCGCCTCGGCCACGGCGGCCTGGGCTTCGCGCGGCGCGAGCGACAGGCCCGCGGGGCTGAGCTCGATCGTGTCGGAGGCGGCCGCCGCGAATTGCGGCCCGGCGGGGCGCGCCGGCGCGGGCGCCTCGCGCATCTTGCGCATCACGCGCTCCATGCCGACCACCACGTCCACCTCGCGGTCCTCGAAGTGCGTGCGCTCCTCGATGCGGTTCTCGCTGCCGGCGAGGATGGACTGGTAGAGCTTTTCGATGATGGCAAGCAGCGCCACGTGCTCCTCGACGGGGAACACCGCGCCCGCGCCGTAGCCCGCGTAGAGCCGGCCGTGGCGCAGCCCCGCCTGCACCTCCTCGATCTGCGCCTTCATGCCGTCGGCGCGAACGTAGCGCATGGTCTCGCCGTGGCTGTCCTTGCGCATGAGGTGCATGCCGGAGTCCGAGGCGAGGTCCACGAAGAAGAGGTGGTTGCGCGTGGAATACTCGGTGTCGAGCGAGTAGTCGTTGCACCACGACGAGAACCACCCGTCCGCGATCTCGGTCTGGACCTTCGAGAGGCTTCCGGTGTTGATGAGGTCGAGCATCAGGGTGCGCAGGTAGAGCGACTGGACCGAGGGCTTGTAGCTGGGCTGCGCGGAGTGCAGCACGAACGGCACCTGCGAATAGCCGTCGGTCTCCGAGAGCATGTAGAGCGCGTGCACCTGCTTCCACGGCGTGGCGCGCCCGGGCTCGTTGAGGAAATGCCCCCACTTCACGAAGCTGTGGATCGCGTTCAGCGCGAGCCCGGTGGCGCGGAACATCGTGTCGAGCGCCTCGCGGCTGGTGGCCCAGGCGTTTCGGTTGCGCAGGAACCGCTGGAAGCCGTTGGCCGCCTCGAGGCAGATGCGCTGGATGTTGATCGCGAAGTCGCGCTCCGCCTCGCTCGCGTTCGCCTGGCGCAGGAAGTCGATCTGGTCGTAGAGCAGCAGCGCCTGGAAGTGCTCCTCGACGCGCATGAGGTCCTGCAGCCGCTCGAGCGTGAACTCCGAGCCGTCCTTGCCGAGCTCGCGGATCGCCGCGAGGAAGAGGTTGCGCGCGGGCGCGTCCCGGACGGTCTTGAGGTCGAGGACCTGCCCGGTTTCGACCGCGGACATCTCAGGCGACCGTGAACATCTCGATGCTGCGCAGCGCCGGCATCGGGTTGGGCACCAGGTCCTGCTCGCCGATGCCGGCATCGGCCATCAGCGTCTTGCGCAGCTCGTTGGCGAGCACCTCGTTCTCGAAGTCCATCGGCGCTCCCAGCCAGTTCTCGGCGATGGGATCGAAGCTCGCTTCCTGCGCGATGCGCTTGGCGCGCGTGGGCGAGATGGTCTCGAAGTGGTCGATGGGCGCTTCCTGGTAGAGGGCGTTGCCCGGGTCGATCTCGCGCCCGAAGTACTGCACCTTGCGCCAGTACTCGGTCTTGCCGTGCTGCTCCCGGAAGCGCGTGGCAAGCTCGGCGAACTCGCCGGCGAGGCGCTCGAGGCGGAAGATCTCGAAGAGGGCGAGCCACGCCTTGATCTCGGCGGGCTTGCGCTCGACGGCGTACTGCAGCAGCTCGACGGCGCGGGCGATCTCGCCGTCCTCGTAGAAGAGCCGCGCGCCCTTCACGACGGAATCGGGGTCGTCGATGGAGATGGCGCCCTTGCCGATCTCGGGGAAGCGCTCCTCGATGTAGCGCCGGCGCAGGTCGTCGGTGTTGCTCGGCAGCCGCGTCGCGAGCTCCACGTCCGAATCGATCTCGCGGCGTGCCGGGCTCGGCATCGAGGCAGGCTCGGCGGCGATCCCGGGCTGCGCGACGATCTCGTCGGCCACCACGATCTGGTCGTCCGTGGGCGCCGCGGCGGCGGGAGCGGCACCCGGTCCGGCCGCCTGCGTGGCGGGCTCATCGGGCTCGTAGCCGGCCGACTCGCGCCGGCGGCGCGCGAGGCGCACGGCGAGCACGATGGCGGCCACCGCCAGGAGCACCGCGAGCGCCCACAGGGCGTAGTCGAGCCATTCGTTCGAGGGCGGCGTGACCGGCATCGCAGGTTTGGGCGCCGGCGCTGGCTTGGCGGCGGCCGGCGCGGGCGGGGGCTCCGTCTTCGCCGCGGGGGCGGGCGCGGGCTCCGTCTTGGCGACGGGCGCGGGCTCGGTCTTCGCAACGGGCGGCGGAGATGGCGGTGGCTCGGCCTTCGTGACCACGGGGGGCGGCGGTGCCGGCTGGGCTTTGGGCGGCGCGGGCGGGGGCACCCCTTCCGGCGCGGGTTTCGGCGCCGGGAACGACGAAGGCATGCCCGAGAGCTTGAGTTGCAGCGCGGCCACCTGCGACTCGAGCTGCTTCACGCTGTGCTTGAGCGACAGGAGCGCCGCGACCTGGTCGTCGGCGTCGAGGATCATGAGGCGCTCGCGCAGCTCCTGCCGCGAGCGGTCGTCGATGCCCCGGCTGCGAGCGAGGTCCATCTCCGGCGCCGACAGGCGCAGCATGAATCCATCGCCCGAGCGCGGCGCGCGCGGTGCGGCGGCGGCCGTCGGCTTCGCGAGGCGCGGCGGTTCGGCGGGCGCGGGCCGCGCGGCTTTCGGTGCGGCGGGACGCGGCGCGGCGAGGCGCGTGGGTGCAGGCGCCGCGGGCGCCTCGGCAAGCGAGGGAGCCGGAGCCTTCGCCCCCGGGGCCTTGCGCGCCGCGCGGGCCGGGGCCGGCGCCGCGGCGACTTGCGTTTCGGGCTGCTCGAGGTGGCGCCCTCGCGCGAACGAGCGCAGGTCCGGGAGCGCGACCGGCGTATCCACCGGAATGGGTTCGTCGTCCGCGAGCCTGGCGAGCGGCGGGTTGGAATCGCGCAGCGCCGCGATGTACGTGCGCTGGGCGCCGTGATTGTTCGGGAAGATCGCCTCGGCGATCGAGGCGAGCGTGTCGCCGATGCGCGCAATGAGGGTGGCGATGGAGGGGAACAACGGCTCGCCCGGCGCGGCCGGTGCCGGCGTGCCCGCCGCTTGATCCGTCGCGGGCCCCGCCGCGGCGCCCGTGCCGATCGCGAGCGTGTAGTCGCGCCGGTATTCGCCCGACTGCCCCGTGCAGTTCGCCGCGATCGACAGGGCGAGGGCGGGCTCGGTCACGCTCGCCGTGCCGCGCAGCCGCAGCCAGGTGCCGCTCGCGGATCGTTCCAGCGAGACGCTTCCCGCGGTGACGCGCGGGCCGTCGCCGGGACCGGCGGCGAGCTTGAAGCAGGTGGGCCCGATGGACTCGCCGCTGCCGAGGGTCACCGGGATGCGCACGTCGAGCGCCTCGCCGAGCGCCGAGCGCACCTGCGGCTCGCCCAACGCAAGGGCCCCCGCATCGAACGCCGCGAGGGCGAGGCTTGCCGCGATGAGCGCTCGTGCCGCGGGGTTCACGACTTCTTGCAGGCCTCGTCCATCTCGCGCTTGGTGCGGTCCTGCTCGGCGAGGATCTCGTCGTCGCCGAGGTACACGCGCTCACCCTTGTCGTCGTACTTGGTGATGCGCCCGCCGTCGGCATAGATCTGGTAGTTGGACTTCGCCTGCTGGCAGGCCGCCTCCTTCTGCGCGGCCAGCTTGGCGGCATCCTCGGCCTTCTTGGCCTTGTCCTTCTCCTCGTCGCGGCCCTTCTGCAGGTCCTTGTCGCGCTCGAGCGCGGTCTTGGGCCCCGCGGCCGGGCTGTCCCGGGTGGTGCCCGAGCTGATGTTGAGCTGCTTGGAGTCGACGTTGGGCGGCGGCTGGTCGGAATACACCGTCTTGCCGTCCTTGTCGACGTACTTGTACAGCTGCGCCGAGGCGAGCGGCACGAGGGCGCAGGCGGCGGCGAGGGCGATGAGGCGTTTCATGGTCGGTCTCCCGTGGATCTATTGGATTGCCGGATACGTGAGCTGCTCGAGGCCCAGCTGCGCGAGCTCGCTTGAGTGCTTGGCGTAGGCGATCGCGGCCGCCGAATCGCGCGCCGCGACCGCGCTGCGCGCGGCGAGCAGGTCTTCCCATGCCTTCAGCCACAGCGCGCGCCGGGCGCGCGCGCGCTGCACGTCGGTCTCGGCCTGCGCGAGCAGCGCGCGAGCCTCCTCGGCGAGCGCGTTTTCGTCGCGCGCAGGCGCCACCACCGCGGGCAGGGGCGGGGCTGCGGGCGCCTGCGCAAGGGGCGGCTCGGTTGCCGCGCAAGCCGCCGCGAGCACCCCGAGCATCGCTTGCCAAAGACGTTTTGTTTCAATCATTTAGGATACCTTATCGAGAAAACACTTAAGCGTCAATGTAATGCAACACGCAACGCCCGGGCGGGCCGCTTCGTTGTCCGGGCAGGGGCCGCTCTGTATAATCTCGTTTTGCGGCCAAAGGTTTGCGAATGCGCGTCATACAAAAAGCACTCACATTCGACGACGTCCTCCTGGTTCCCGCCCACTCGACCGTCCTGCCCCGCGAAGTCAGCCTCGAAACCCGCCTCACCCGCACGATCGCGCTGAACATCCCGCTGCTGTCCGCGGCCATGGACACGGTGACGGAATCGAGGCTCGCCATCGCCCTCGCCCAGGAGGGCGGCATCGGCATCGTCCACAAGAACATGGCGCCGCGCGCCCAGGCGGCCGAGGTGGCGAAGGTGAAGCGCTTCGAGAGCGGCGTCGTGAAGGACCCCATCACCATCTCGCCCGCCATGAGCGTGCGCGAGGTGCTCGAGCTCACGCGCAAGCACCGCATCTCGGGCCTGCCGGTGCTCGAAGGCAAGCGCGTGGTGGGGATCGTCACCAACCGGGACCTGCGCTTCGAGGACAACCTCGACCAGCCCGTGAAGAACATCATGACGCCGCGCGACCGGCTCATCACCGTGAAGGAGGGCGCGAGCCCCGACGAGGCCCGCGCGCTCATGCACCGCCACCGCCTCGAGCGCGTGCTGGTGATCAACGGCGACTGGGAGCTGCGCGGCCTCATGACCGTGAAGGACATCCTCAAGTCCTCGGAGCACCCGGACGCCTGCAAGGACGACATGGGCCGGCTGCGCGTGGGCGCCGCGGTCGGCGTGGGCGAGGGCACCGAGGAGCGCGTCGAGGCCCTGGTCGATGCGGGCGCGGACGTGCTCGTGGTGGATACCGCGCATGGCCACGCGCAGGGCGTGCTGGACCGCGTGAAGTGGGTGAAGAAGCGCCACCCCAACGTGCAGGTGATCGGCGGCAACATCGCCACGCGCGAGGCGGCGCGCGCGCTCCTCGACCATGGCGCCGACGGCGTGAAGGTGGGCATCGGTCCCGGCTCCATCTGCACCACGCGCATCGTGGCGGGCGTGGGCGTGCCGCAGATCACGGCGATCCAGCAGGTGGCGGGCGCGCTCGAGGGCACCGGCGTGCCCTGCATCGCCGACGGCGGGATCCGCTACTCGGGCGACATCGCGAAGGCGGTGGCGGCCGGCGCCTCCAGCGTGATGCTGGGCAGCCTCTTCGCCGGCAGCGAGGAATCGCCCGGCGACATCGAGCTCTTCCAGGGCCGTTCGTACAAGTCGTACCGCGGCATGGGCAGCATCGGCGCGATGCAGAAGGGCTCGAGTGACCGCTACTTCCAGGACGCCGAGATGAACGCCGACAAGCTGGTGCCCGAGGGCGTCGAGGGACGCATCCCGTACAAGGGGCCGGCCACCGCGATCATCGTGCAGCTCATGGGCGGGTTGCGCGCCAGCATGGGCTACACCGGATGCCGGACCATCGACGAGATGCGCACGCGCGCCGAGTTCGTCGAGATCACATCCGCGGGCATGCGCGAGTCCCACGTGCACGACGTGCAGATCACCAAGGAAGCGCCGAATTACCACGTCGAATAGGCGCTGATGGACAAGATCCTCATCCTGGACTTCGGCTCCCAGGTCACCCAGCTCATCGCCCGCCGCGTTCGCGAGGCGGGCGTCTATTGCGAGCTGCATCCCCATGACGTCGATGCCGCCTTCGTCCGGTCGTTCGATCCCAAGGGCGTGATCCTTTCCGGCAGCCACGCCTCGGTCACCGAGGAGGAAACGGCGCGCGCCCCGCAGGTGGTCTTCGAGCTGGGCGTCCCGGTGCTGGGCATCTGCTACGGCATGCAGACGATGGCCGAGCAGCTCGGCGGGTCGGTGGAAGCCGGCAAGGTGCGGGAGTTCGGCTACGCGGAGGTGCGCGCGCGCGGGCACTCGAAGCTGCTGGAAGGAATCCAGGACCGCGCCGGCCCCAACGGCGAGGGCTTCCTCGAGGTGTGGATGAGCCACGGCGACAAGGTGACGGGGCTGCCGCCGGGCTTCAAGGTCATCGCTTCCAACGAAGCGTGTCCCATCGCGGGCATGGCGGACGAGTCGCGGCGCTTCTACGCGCTGCAGTTTCACCCCGAAGTCACGCACACGCGGCAGGGCCGCGCGATCTACACGCGCTTCGTGCACGAGATCTGCGGCGCCGGTGCGAGCTGGAACATGCCGCAGTTCGTGCCTCAGGCGCTGGAACGCATCCGCAAGCAGGTGGGCAAGGACGAGGTGATCCTCGGCCTTTCCGGCGGCGTCGATTCCGCGGTGGCCGCGGCACTCATCCACAAGGCGATCGGCGACCAGCTCACCTGCATCTTCGTGGACACGGGGCTGCTGCGCCTGGACGAGGGCGACCAGGTGATGCAGACCTTCGCCAGGCACCTGGGCGTGAAGGTCGACCGCGTGAACGCCGCCGACGAATTCTTCGGGGCGCTCAAGGGCGTGGCCGATCCCGAGGAGAAGCGCAAGATCATCGGCCGCCTCTTCGTGGACGTGTTCCAGCGCGAGGCGAAGAAGATGCCGAAGGCGAAGTGGCTCGCGCAGGGCACCATCTATCCCGACGTGATCGAGAGCGCGGGCGCCAAGACCAAGAAGGCGGTCACCATCAAGTCGCACCACAACGTGGGCGGCCTGCCGGAGACGCTGCACCTCAAGCTCCTCGAGCCGCTACGCGAGCTGTTCAAGGACGAGGTGCGCCTGCTGGGCGTGGAGCTCGGCTTGCCGCGCGAGATGGTCTACCGGCATCCCTTCCCGGGCCCGGGGCTGGGCGTGCGCATCCTGGGCGAGGTGAAGCGCGAGTACGCGGAGCTGCTGAGGCGCGCCGATGCGATCTTCATCGAGGAGCTGCGCCGCGCTTCGAACGAGGATGGCGTCTCCTGGTACGACCAGGTGGCGCAGGCCTTCGCGGTATTCCTGCCCGTGCGCTCGGTGGGCGTGATGGGCGACGGACGTACCTACGACTACGTGGTGGCGCTGCGCGCCGTCGCCACCTCCGACTTCATGACCGCGGATTGGGCCGAGCTGCCGCACGCGCTGCTGGGCAAGGTCTCGAGCCGCATCATCAACGAGGTGCGCGGCATCAACCGCGTGACCTACGACATCTCCTCCAAGCCGCCCGCCACCATCGAGTGGGAGTAGCGGCGGCCGCGGCATAGCCGGCGCCTATAGGATCGATTGAAACAATCAAATTGCATGATGCAATTGTGGATGCCTATATTGATCGGGCGCCCACAGACCGAGGAGAGATGCCATGTCGACCGAGAGCAAGTGCCCCTTCCATCACGCCGCCGGCGGCGGCACGGCGAACCTTGACTGGTGGCCGAACCAGCTCAAGCTGAACGTGCTGCACCAGCATTCGTCCCTGTCCGATCCGATGGGCGGGAGCTTCGACTACGCCAGGGAATTCAGGAGCCTCGACCTGAAGGCGCTGAAAAAGGACCTGCGCGCCCTGATGACCCAGTCGCAGGACTGGTGGCCGGCGGACTTCGGGCACTACGGTCCGCTCTTCATCCGCATGGCGTGGCATAGCGCCGGCACCTACCGTACCGGCGACGGCCGCGGCGGCGCCGGTTCCGGGCAGCAGCGCTTCGCGCCCCTGAACAGCTGGCCCGACAACGTGAGCCTCGACAAGGCCCGCAGGCTCCTCTGGCCGATCAAGCAGAAGTATGGCCGCAAGATCTCCTGGGCCGACCTCATGATCCTCGCGGGCAACGTCGCCCTCGAATCGATGGGCTTCAAGACGTTCGGCTTCGCCGGCGGCCGCGTCGATGCCTGGGAGCCGGACCTGGACGTCTACTGGGGCTCGGAGAGCAAGTGGCTCGACGACAAGCGTTACTCGGGCGACCGCGACCTCGAGAACCCGCTCGCGGCCGTGCAGATGGGGCTCATCTACGTGAACCCGGAAGGCCCCAACGGCAACCCCGATCCGGTCGCGGCCGCGCGCGACATCCGCGAGACGTTCGCCCGCATGGCGATGAACGACGAGGAAACCGTCGCGCTCATCGCCGGAGGCCACACTTTCGGCAAGACGCACGGCGCGGCCCCGGCGTCGAACGTGGGACCGGAGCCCGAAGCGGCCCCCATCGAGGAGCAGGGCTTCGGGTGGAAGAACCGCTTCGGAACGGGCAAGGGCGCCGATGCGATCACGAGCGGCCTGGAAGTCACGTGGACCACGACCCCAACGAAGTGGGGCAACGACTTCTTCAAGAACCTCTTCGGCTACGAATGGGAGCTCACCAAGAGCCCGGCCGGCGCCCACCAGTGGAAGCCGAAGGGCAACGCGGGCGCGGGTACCGTGCCCCACGCGCACGACAAGTCGCAGCGCATCGCGCCTGCGATGCTCACCACGGACCTTTCGCTGCGGTTCGATCCGGCCTACGGGAAGATCTCCCGGCGCTTCATGGAGCATCCCGGGGAATTCGCCGACGCGTTCGCACGCGCATGGTTCAAGCTCACGCACCGCGACATGGGGCCGCGTGCGCGCTACCTCGGCCCGGAAGTGCCGAAGCAAGAGCTGCTCTGGCAGGACCCGATCCCGAAGGTGGACCACAAGCTGATCGACGCGAGGGACATCGCGGCCCTCAAGGCGAAGATCCTCGCGTCGAGGCTGTCCGTCTCCGAGCTCGTCTCCACGGCCTGGGCGTCGGCGTCCACCTTCCGCGGCTCGGACAAGCGCGGCGGCGCTAACGGCGCCCGCATTCGCCTCGCCCCGCAGAAGGACTGGGAGGTCAACCAGCCGGCACAGCTCGCGAAGGTGCTGAAGGCGCTCGAAGGCATCCAGGCCGCCTTCAACAAGCAGGCGAAGGGCGGCAAGAAAGTGTCGCTCGCGGACCTGATCGTGCTGGCGGGTTGCGCCGGAATCGAGAAGGCGGCGAAGAAGGCCGGGATCACGGTCAAGGTTCCCTTCACGCCGGGCCGAATGGACGCTTCCCAGGCGCAGACGGATGTGCACTCCATGGCCGTGCTCGAGCCGATCGCGGACGGCTTCCGCAACTACCTCAAGGGCAAGTACACCGTCCCGGCCGAGGAACTTCTGGTGGACAAGGCGCAGCTGCTCACGCTCACGGCACCCGAGATGACGGTCCTCGTCGGCGGCATGCGGGTCCTGAATGCCAACGTCGGCAAGTCGGCGCACGGGGTCTTCACCAGGCGGCCGGAGTCGCTCACCAACGACTTCTTCGTGAACCTGCTCGACATGGCCACGGAGTGGAAGCCCGTCGCGAAGGACGCGGGCGTGTTCGAAGGCCGCGACCGCAAGACGGGGCAGGTCCGGTGGACCGCCACGCGGGTCGATCTCGTCTTCGGCTCGAACTCGCAGCTGCGCGCCCTCGCGGAAGTCTATGGGTCGGCGGACTCGAAAGAGAAGTTCGTGCGCGACTTTGTCGCCGCATGGAGCAAGGTCATGAACCTCGACCGTTTCGACCTGGCGTGATTCCGCGGGACCTCGGTGGCTTCGGCCGCGACAACGTGCCCGTGGAGGTCGAGGTGGTCGGGGCCTAGGCGCCCTCGCGGGTGAGCACCATCTGCACGTCGCCGAGCGCGCGCTCGGCGAAGCCCGCTTCGCAGTAGGAGAGGTAGAACTCCCACATGCGCCGGAAGCTCGCAGGGTAGCCGAGCGCCGCGACGCGCGCCTCGTTGGCGCGGAAGTTCTCGCGCCAGCGCGCGAGCGTCGTGGCGTAGTGCGGGCCGATGTCCTCCAGCCCGACGATGCGCAGGTCGCTCGACAGGGCCATGGCCTGCGCGAGCGGCGCCACGGCCGGGATGCAGCAGCCCGGGAAGACGTAGCGCTTGATGAAGTCCACTTCGCGGCGCGCGCGCTCGTAGCGATGGTCGGCGATGGTGATCGACTGCAGGAGCATGCGCCCGCGCGGCGCGAGGCGGGCGGCGCAGGTGCGGAAGAACCCGGGATAGCCCTCGTGCCCGATGGCCTCGATCATCTCGATGGACACGAGCTTGTCGAAGGTGCCGCGCAGGTCCCGGTAGTCCTCGAGCAGCACCGTGACGCGGTCCTGCAGGCCGGCGACGCGGACGCATTCGGTGGCGAGCGCGTGCTGGCTGGGCGAAATGGTCGTCGTGGTCACGCGGCAGCCGTGGTTGAGCGCCGCGTACATCGCGAAACCGCCCCATCCCGACCCGATCTCGAGGACGTGGTCCGTCGGCCGCAGCGCGAGCTTGCGGCACACGGCCGCGAGCTTGGCGCGCGATGCCGCCGCGAGGCTCGCGTGCGGATGCTCGAAGATCGCGCACGAGTACATCATGGTCTCGTCGAGGAACAGCGCGAAGAAGTCGTTGCCCAGGTCGTAGTGCGCCGCGATGTTGCGGCGGCTGCCCGCCCGCGTGTTGCGGTGCAGCCAATGGGCCGCGCGGCGCAGCGGCGCGGAGAGCCCCGCGAGCCCGCCTTCCATCCCGTCGACGATGTCCCGGTTGGCCAGCATCAGCCTGAGAAGCCCGGTCAGGTCGTCCGTGCTCCAGTGTCCCAGCATGTACGACTCGCCCGCGCCCACGGAGCCCCCGAAGGCGACGTCGGCGTAGAACGCGGGGTCGCGCACTTCGAGTGTATGGCAGGGCCCGCCGCCGCGGCCCAGCTCGAAGGCCGTGCCGCCCTCGATGATCCGCAGGCGCCCTTTGCCGATCCGCGAGATGCGGTCCAGCACGAGCGTGCGCGCAAGGCGGCCCAGGGTGCCCGGGCGCCGTGGACGGGAAGAAAGGTCGATCAGGGTTGTGTCGTTCACGGCGCCACCTCTTGCGAGTGCGAAGCGGGATGGGGATGGAAAGGCGCGCCCTTCAGGCGCAGGCGCAGCGCCTGCCAGTAGATGGCGCGGACGATGTTGGCGGTGAGGAACGGGTACCGGGCGAGGGCGGCGGCGAGGCTCGCGCCAGAGATCTCGCGCCTGCGCAGCGCGAGCGTCGCGTCGAACACGCGCCGCCCGCCGCGCCGGTTCGCCATGTGCACCGCCAGCCACTCGCCCGGCGTCGTGAAGCTCCAGTCGTACTCCATCTCCATCGGCATGAACGGCGAGACGTGGAACGCCTTGCCGAATCGCCAGTGCAGGCGGCCGTCCCGCGCCGCCCCGTCCGCCGGCAGCACGTACGCGTGCCTTTCGTTCCACGGCGTGTTGGTGATCTCGGCGACGATGGCTTCGACCCGGGCGCCGGAAGGATCGAAGCAGTAGTAGAAGGAAACCGGGTTGAAGCAATGGCCGAACATGCGCAGGTGCGCGAGCATCCGCACGGGCCCCGCGAGCCTGTGCCCGGTTTCGCGATGCACCAATGCGCGCACGGATTCGTCCAGCGGCAGCGCCGGGTCGCCCAGATAGTCGGAACGCCTGAGCCACGCGAGCGCGGGCCGCTGCGCCGACCACAGCCATCGGTCGCGAAAGACGCGATCGAGCTCCGAAAGGTCGAGGTAGGCCATGAAGAGCGAATAGGCGAAGGCATGGGGCGCGGGCTCCAGGCGCTTGTGCAGCACGCGTCCGACGTAGAGGGCGCTTTGCATCGGCGCCGCCGCGGCCTTCGTCATGCCGCGCGCCGCGCGCCGGCGCGGTCGTCCTCGAAGTGGCGCAGCGCCGCCAATGCGCTCACGACGCCGTCCTCGTGGAAGCCGTTGCGCCAATACGCGCCGCAGAAGTACGTGTTGCTGCCCCGGTTGAGCTCGGCATGCCGCGCCTGGGCCGCGACGGCGGCCGGCGTGAAGAGCGGATGGTCGTACTCGATGCGCTCGATCACGTGGCGCGGATCGACGGCGTCGGGGCGGTTGAGCGTGACCAGGAAATGCCGCTGCGCGTCCAGGCCCTGCAGGATGTTCATGTCGTAGGTGAGCGCCACGGGCCCATTCGCCTTTGGCAGGACGTGGTAGTTCCACGCCGCCCACGCGAGCGGCCTGCGCGGCATGAGGCGTGCATCGGTGTGCAGCAGGGCCACGTTGCGCTGGAAGCGGATCGCGCCGAGCACCGCGCGCTCGGCGCTGCTCGGGTCGGCGAGCAGCGCGAGCGCCTGGTCGCTGTGGCACGCGACGAAGGCGGCGTCGAACCGCGCCGGATCGGCGCCGCGCGCCTTCACCATCACGCCGCCCGGGACGCGCCGCAGCCACTCGGCGGGCGTCGAGGTGCGGATCCGGTCGCGGAAGGGCGCGACGAGCTTGTCCACGTAGCGGGCGCTTCCGCCGCGGATGGTGCGCCACACCGGGCGCTCGTTCACGGTGAGCATCCCGTGGTTGTCGAGGAAGCGCACGAAGAAGCGCGCCGGGAAGTCCAGCATCGCGCGAGGCTCGGTCGACCAGATCGCCGCGCCCATCGGGATGATGTAATTGTCGATGAACGCGCGGCCGTAGCGCGCTCGCTCGAGCAGCTCGCCGAGGGGCCTGTCGCCCGGCGCTCCCTCGCAAAGGGATACGGCTTCCCGGTTGAAGCGCAGGATGTCGCGCACCATGCCGAGGAAGGACGGGCGCAGCAGGTTGCGGCGCTGGGCGAACAGGGAGTTCAGCGACGTGCCGTTGTACTCGAGTCCATCGGCCTCGCGGCGCACGGAGAAGCTCATGCGGCTGGGCTGCGTCTCCACGCCGAGCTTGGCAAGCAGCGCCGTGAAGCGCGGGTAGGTCCGCTCGTTGTAGACGATGAACCCGGTGTCGACCTCGTGGGACCGTCCATCCTGCTCCACCGTGCGCGTGTGGCTGTGGCCGCCCACGCGCGAATCGGCTTCGTAGACCGTGATCTCGTGCGCGCGGTGCAGGTGATGCGCGGCCACGTTGCCGGCGATGCCCGTGCCGATGACGGCCACCCTCATGGGCGCGCCTCGCGCGCCCGCGCCGGAACCTGCCTCAGGTCCCAGATCACGCCCAGCGCGGCGAGCGCGCGCAGGCCGTAGTACGAGAGGTCGATCTCCCACCAGTAGAAGCCTTGCCGGGCGGAAACCGGGAAGTGATGGTGGTTGTTGTGCCAGCCCTCGCCGAAAGTGAGCAGCGCGAGCCACCAGTTGTTGCGCGAGTCGTCGCGCGTCGCGTAGCGCCGGCTGCCGAAGCGGTGGGCGAGGGAGTTGATGGTGAAGGTGGCGTGGTAGAGCGCGACCGTGGAAATGCAGAATCCCCAGACGAAGAGCTGCATGCCGCTCGTCGCCAGGGCGGGATGCGCCCTCTCGAGCCAGGCGCCCGCCCCGTAGAGCGCGACGCCGAGCAAGGCGGGGACCGCGACATCGTAGCGATCGAGCCAGCGCAGCTCGGGGAAGCGCGCGAGGTCGCCGACGCGCTTGTCCAGCGTGGCGAAGGCCTCGCGCGAGAGGAACCAACCGACATGGCTCCAGAGCAGGCCGTGGCGCCGCGCCGAATGCGGATCGCCCTCGCCGTCGGAATGCGCGTGGTGGTGGCGATGGTGGGACGCCCACCAGAGCGGCCCGCGCTGCACCGCCATGGCGCCCAGGATCGCGAAGGCGAGCTGCGCGGCGCGCGACGTGCGGAACGCGCGGTGCGAGAAGTAGCGATGGTAGAACGCGGTGACCGCGAACATGCGCAGCGCGAAGAGGGCCGCCGCGACCGCGAGCGCGGTGGCGCTCGCGCCGGTCGCGAGCGCACCGAGGCAGCCGGCGTGCAGCGCGAGGAAGGGCACGACGCGGGGCCAGTCGATGCGGCGCTCCCCGGAATGGGGCTGCGCCTCGGGCGCGGAATTGTCGATCCAGCGCCGTGCGGCGCGAAGCAGGGACGCCGCTTTCATGACGGCCGCGCGGGGCGCTGCGGGACGCGGCGCAACGTCTTCGTGTCGTAGCCCGCCCTGGCGAGCAGGTCGAGATGGCGCAGGAGGTCGGCCTCGGGAATGGACGGCGAGCGCGCCATGATCCAGGCGTAGTCGCGCTTCTCGCGCGCGATGACCACCTGGCGGTAGTCGGCGGAGACGTAGGCGATGCGGTAGTCCGCCCTGAAGGGCCATACGAATTGCATGTCCCAAACGGCGTTCGACACGCGGTCGCGCACGAACCCGCGGGGCCTGTAGACGTGTTGCGGCCCGTCGAGGCCGCCATCGCGGAAGGTGTAGGTGGTCTCCACGGTCGCGTCTGCCGCGAGCCGGTACGACTCCACGGCATCGAAGGCGTGCGCGTCGATCCACGTCGGGGAGGCAGCGATCACGTGCCAGTCGCCCATGAAGCGCGCGAGGTCGACGTGCGCGGCGAGCGGCAGCGGGCGCTGGGGCGCGCTCTGGCAGGCGGCCACGCAGGCTGCAGCGATGGCGAGGGTCAGGGTGCGCATCGTCGCCCCAGCCGAGCCCGCAGCGCAGGCGCCGCCCGCAGCGCGTCTCACGCCTGCCTCCTCGGCGGACCCGGGATGAACGCGTTGGTGCGCGCCACGTAGTCGCGATACGCGGGGCGCCTTTCGGCGATGTCGCGCTCGAGGAGCCTGACGCCGGACACCCGCAACAGGAGCAGCGTCATGAGGGCGGGCGCGTACAGTGTCCACCATTCTCCGGCTCCCGCGCCGAGCAGGCCGAAGCCCCACCAAACGCACGACTCGCCGAAATAGTTCGGGTGCCGGCTGTAGCGCCACAGCCCATGGTCCAGCACGCGGCCTTGGTTGGCGGGGTCGGCCTTGAAGCGCGCGAGCTCGGCGTCGGCGATCGCCTCGAAGGCGATGCCGAAGGCGGCGAGCGCGAGGCCCACGGCGTCCAAGGCCGTCAGCGGAGATTGCGATCCGATCGCCGCGGCCAGGGGCGCAGAGATCAGCCAGGCGAGCACCGCCTGCAAGCCGAATACGAGGTAGAGGCTCTTCCACGCAAAGCCCGGCTCGTTGCGTGCGCGGATTGCGGCGTAGCGGCGGTCCTCGGGCGCGCTCCAGTTGCGCAAGGCGAGATGTGCGGCGAGGCGCAGCGACCAGGCCGCCACCAGCGCGAGCGTGGCGAGCGCCCGGGGGCCTTGCGGCTGCGATGAGCTCGCGTAGCCGATCGCCGCCGCCAGGAAGAACAGCGACCAGAAGATATCCACCAGGCCCGCGTTGCGCCGCGCGGTGGCGACGACCCACGCCGCGACGGCCAGCAAGATCAGCGCCGGCAGCGCGCCGGCCCACAGTGCCGCGATCGTCATGGCCGCGGGTATCCGTCGAGGCGCCGGGCCGCGGCGAAGAGCGCAGGGGTGCAAAGCGCCCAGCCTGCACCGATGACGGCGAGCGCCGAACCGGCCGCGGCCAGGTGCAGCGCGCCCAGCCGCGCCCCCGCGTAGTAGGCAAGGGGCGCGCCGGCCGCGCCGAGCACCGCACCGAACCACGGCCGCGCCCGCAGCGGGCGCAGCGACACGTTGAGCGTCGTGGCGAACAGGGCCCAGAGCGCCGCCATCCACAAGGGCGCCGCGCCGTCGAGCAGCGCGCCGTGCGGGTAGCTCACCCAGCCGCCACGCACGAGGACCGTCTCGAACGCGAGGCCCAGCAGCGCCGCGAGCGCGACGAGCGCGAGCTCCCGGCCCGGGCGCGCAGCGCGCGCGAGGTGCCACGCCACGATCGCGGCCGCCGCGGTCACGCCAACCCAGGGCAGGCCGCGAGCGGCCCCCAGCACGCATGCGAGCCAGCCGAGCTGATAGAGCACGATGTTGGCGGCGATCGTCACGATGGAGGAGGCGCCGCGCTCAGCGCGCGGGCCGCTCGAACACGTAGTGGCTGACCCACCATTCCTGGCCGCCGCGATAGCCGAAGAGCTCGGCGCAGGCCATGAAGAAGATCCGCCAGCGCTGCAGCCACAGCGCCGCCCCGGCTTCGCCATGGGACGTGGCCAGCACCGCCAGCGCCTCGCCTTGCCGCGCGTCGAGGTTGGCGAGCCAGGCGTTGGCGGTCTTCTCGTAGTGCGTGCCGTCCCAGCGCCAGCGCTTCGCGAGGCGCAGCGACTCCTGGAAGCGCAGCGCCAGCTCGTCGCTCGGCATCATGCCGCCCGAGAAGAAGTGCCGGCTCATCCAGTCCGAGGGATCGTCGTCGACGAACGCGTAGGGCGTGGTGCGGTGGCAGAAGACGTGCATGAAGAAGAGGCCGCCCGGCCTCAGCCAGCCGTGGACCCGGTCGAAGAGCACGCGCCAGTTGCGCATGTGCTCGAACATCTCGACCGACACGACGCGGTCAAAGCGCTCGACGGTGTCGAAGCGGTTCATGTCGGCGGTGATGACTTCGAGGTTCCCCAGGCGCCGCTCGCCGGCGCGGGCGAGGATGTAGTCGCGCTGGGAAGTGGAATTGGAAAGGGCGGTGATGCGGCTCGCGGGAAACCGCTCGGCCATCCACAGGCTGAGCGAGCCCCAGCCGCAGCCGAGCTCGAGGATGTCCTGGCCGTCGGCGAGGGCTGCGCGCTCGCAGGTGGCCGCGAGGGCGAGCGCCTCGGCGGTGGCGAGGTCGGTCACGCCCTGGGGCCACCAGGCGCTGCTGTACTTGCGGTGCGGGCCGAGGGCGATCTCGAAGAAGGCGGCCGGCACCTCGTAATGCTGGCGGTTGGCCAGGTGCGGAACGGGCGCGGCATCGGACCCGTTCATCGAGCGCACGAAGGCTTCGGCTGCGTGCGCCGCCGCTTCCGCGTCCGTGGTGGCCAGGGTGGCGAGCCGTTTCTCGCAGAGGCGCCGGATGCCGCTGCGGATGACGGCGTCGGGCACGAGCCCCTGCTCCACCCAGTCGATGGCGAGGCGCGTCGGGCCGTTCATCGCTTCCTC
>Ga0335069_10001042_pt1 | contig 44704 bp, 40 predicted proteins | sample Lox_Sample_11_FD_206714 | JGI IMG/M metagenome (GOLD analysis project Ga0335069, IMG submission 206714) | Soil microbial communities from Loxahatchee National Wildlife Refuge, Florida, United States - Lox_Sample_1.1 | ecosystem: Environmental > Terrestrial > Soil > Wetlands | place: USA...
ATCGTAGAATTTGCCGTCAACCACCCAACTCGGCGGATCACTGTCGAAGTGCGGCTTCACTGGACCAAGCACTCCGTCCACGGAGTAGGCCTGGCAAGCCTCAAACAGAGTCAGTAACCAGCGAGCGGTCGGGAATTCGTCATCGTCGATGAAAGCCACGAAATCGCCTTGCACACTCTCGATTGCCTTGTTCCGCGCCATGGCGATGTTCTGGCGCGGCTCGACCACGTACTTCGTAACGATGCCGGTTTCCCGCGAGAACTGCTCAGCCATCGGCTTGGCTGATTCGAGCTTGTCGTTATCGACCACCACGACGGAATACGTAAACCGCTCAGCGCTTTCCTGATCCTTGAGGCCATCCAGGAGTCGCTTGAGAAGGTCGGGACGCTGATACGTGCAAATGCACACCCCAATGTGCGGCAGCACTTCGGTCTTTGCCTGCTCCTTCGGAAGCTCGAGTTCTTGAACCAGTTGCGGCATGAACAGATGGACGGGAGAATGGGAATTCAGTTATGCGTTCTGCGGAAGCTTGCGCAGCACGACGGCGCAGTTGTCCAGCAAGGGTGACTGCAGGCCGCCAAAAGAAACTGCCTTGGTCGTCGCGTCGATCGCCCGGAACATCCAGTCGGCGACGACAAACCGTCTCCTCACCTTCTTCGATACCCCGCCTTCCACCAGCTTGCAGAGTTCGACCGAGAAGCCGTTCTGCTCGGCAAATTGCACTATGTTTTTGGGCAGGATGTCGGCTCGCAGAAAGGTCGGGAAGTGACGCGACTGGTACTTCATGATCTTGTAAAAAAACTCATGAAACCAGAACGGCGTGAGCTTCGTCACAATGCCCTTCACCGACATCAGGTTCGGGAAACCAAGAATCATCAATCCCTGCGGGCGCAGCGTGCGCGACATGTTCATGAGCGCGTCTTTGGGCCGCGGCAGGTGCTCGAGCACCATCCAGCAGATGACCACGTCGAACTCGCCGTTGGGCAGTGGGTACTCCTGGATGTCGCCCACAATCTTTTCCTGGACGACGGTGTTCTTGTCGAGTTCTTCCGGAGCGATGTCGATGCCCACGACTTGGAGCTGGGCGTTGAAGTGGATGTGCGACGATGAGCCGCAACCGGCCTCGAGCAATTTGATTCGCTCTTTGCCCGCCAGCAGCGTGTTCGCAACTTCGGATACCGATTGTTCTAGTTCAGCCATAGAGCCTCAAAAAAGAAGCAGTTTGAACCCAAAAATGCTTTGCCGATTCTGTCTTTCGTCAGGCGACTTCGTAACTGGCAGCAACCTTTTGCTCGCCCAGCATCTTGAGCAGGCCGCCTTCGGTCAGAAAGACGTGCTCTTCCGGGTTGATGGGATGGCATTCCAGTTCCACAACGGAGTGCCGCGCCAGATTGAATATGCCCTTCAGCCTCTCCACCGGTTCGAGCGGAGGCAGCGACAGAAAATAATCGCTGAGTGGATGTCTTCGGGCCAGCCAACGGTCCTGCAGGTTGCGGTAGCTGCGGTTCAACCAACTTTTCTCATGGGGCCGAAACGTGTAATTCCTGCGGAGTACGGTCCCGGAAGGAAGCAAGCCTTGGAACAGCACGTTCGCGCATAGATGCATGTGATGGTGGCCGTCGATCCGCCGCGGTTTCGAGCCGTACAGTCGCTCAAACTCATCAATCTGCGCGGAGACCCCATAGGCGAAAGCTGAGGTTAAGAGCGGATTGAAAACCGTTTGTGCTAACCGGCTGCCCTTGAGCCACTGAATAATTCGATCCTGGTTTTCGCGTAACTTCGCCGGAACGCTCCGCGAGGTGAAAGCCGTCGTCAAATTGAGATGAAGTCCGGCGTCAATCCGTTTAGCGCGGGCTATGCCCGCAGCACGCTCGGAGTCCTCCATGAATACCATTGCGCTGACCGACGAAACAGTCTGGGCTGCCAGGCACTCCCAGGTTCGATCGCTGACATCCCGGTCGCGTCCCCAGTCATCCGCATTAATGATCAGAGCACCCGGCTGCGGCGCCACCCCGGCTCCCTTGGGCATACGCTTTTGCGGCGTGGGATCAACCTCAGCTTGGATTGTTTTCAGCGCTACGGACATCACAGATCCAGAGGAATTCAACGCCTTGCCAGGGAATCAGCCCGGTCAGCGGAGGATTCTTGCCAAGCGTCGACTGGCTTCACGCCACCCATTCCAAAAAGCTTCTTCAGCCGCTCCATTTGTTCCCGGCGGTGGAAGCGAATTAACTCCGGTGAGACCGGCCTTTCGGCACGACATAAGGCCGCCCAAAAGTAGCCGGCGCCTAAAGCCATCCCCCCGAGCAGCACCGGCGGCTTCGACATCTGGTAAGTGCTGCGGAAAATCTCCCACAGCGGATGGTTGCCCATCCGGTAATCCTTGGCGCCGTAGTTGAAGCGAGAAGCTAGCTTGCCATTCTGCGCGGTTCCAACGCTCCGGTGATGCGTAGAGGCTTTTTCGGTAAACGTCCGAGTCTTCCAGCCCTTCATTCTTGAGCTGATCACCGCGATGTGGTCGATCGATCCGCCCTTGACCGCCGTGTAACCGCCAATCGCTTCGAAGCATTCGCGGCGGAACACCTGGCAGGCTCCCGAAACATGCTCGATGCTCACGAAACGATAGTCGTAGCTTTGCTTCGCGTTTTCCTGGAACGGCGTTCCAACCAGACCGAGTTGCGGATCGGCCTGCAGTTTCTCGAGCAGGAATTCAAAATACTCCCGGTCGAACGTAATATCCGCATCGAGGCTTGCGACCACTTCGTAACCGAGCCCTGCACAGCGCGCGTAGCCCGCATTAAAGGCGTAAACCTTGCCGGCGAAATGACGCTCCTTGCGCTCCGGCGTCCGAACCAGTTCGATCCAACTGTTCTTCTCCGCATACTTCTTCACGATGTCGTCCGTGCCATCCGTCGAGCCATCGCTCACGATCACCCAGCGCACAGGCTTCACCGTCTGAGCCACCACCGACTGCAAGGTGGACTCGATGAACTGCGCCTCATTGCGGGCGGGCGTGATCAGAATGTACCTGGGCAGGTTGGACATCTCGGAATACGGTAGGAAGAGCTATTTCGCGGCAGAGCGTAACTCGCGAGGAGGAATCGTAGTTTCTTCAGTTTCCTTCGTGAAGGCAGGCTGCCGCCCGATGCTCACGTAATGAAATCCGCGGGAGGTCGCGTCGTTGGGATCGAACATGTTGCGACCATCAATGATGAGTGGGCGCGAAACCACGCTTCGCAGGCGCTGCCAGTCGATCGAACGGAATTCGTCCCATTCCGTCACGATCAAGATCGCCTCCGCATCCTGGGCCGCATCGTACGGCGTGGCGCAATACTGGATATCGGGCAGCGCTGCTTTCGCTTTTTCGCTCGCCTCGGGATCATAGGCGCTCAACACGCTCCCTTCCCGCTTGAGCAACTTCAGGATCTCGATCGCCGGAGCAAAGCGGACGTCGTCGGTATTCGGCTTGAAAGCCAGGCCCCAGACCGCGATCTTGCGGCCACGCAAAACCCAAAGCTCTTTGCGCACTTTTTCGACAAAATTTGCGACGCGCTGCTTGTTGATGTTTTCCACTTCCTTCATCAACGAGAAATCGCACCCGGCTCTTTCCGCGATTCGCACGAAGGCTTGCACATCTTTCGGGAAGCAGAAACCCCCAAAACCGACGCCGGGATTCAGAAATGCAGAACCGATCCGCGGATCGAGTCCCATGCCCAGCGCGACCTTGGTCACATCTGCGCCCACCGCTTCACAAAGGTCCGCCACCATATTGATGAAGGAGATCTTCATCGCCAGAAACGAATTCGAAGCGTGTTTGATCAGTTCGGTTGAATTGGTATCGGTGACGATCCACGCCGGCTGCTTGTCGTGGTTGCAGTTGGGGTGAACCGGACACCGGAAATCCTGCTCCAGTACCGGACGATAGACTTCTTTCAGCTTGGTCGCCGCTTCCTCGCACTCCACGCCGATCACGATCCGGTCCGGGTGAAAGAAATCGTTGATCGCCGAACCCTCGCGGAGGAATTCCGGATTGGAGGCGATTTCGCAGCGCAGGCCCTTGCGCGCGTAGAGTTGCAATTGGCGCTTGAGTTGTTGTCCAGTCTGCACGGGAACCGTGCTCTTCTCAATCACCAGGCAATTGCCCGACCCGTACTGCGCAATCGTGCGCGCTACGTTCGCAACCGCCGCCAGATCCGCCTCCCCATTGTCGAGAGGCGGCGTGCCCACGCAGATGAAGATCACTTCTGCATCGATCACCGCGGCTTCCGTGGTTTCAAACCGGAGACGACCCGCCTGGCTGTTCGCGACTACCAGTTCCTCCAGCTTCGGTTCGAAAAACGGCACCTTGCCGCTTTGCAGGGACGCCAGTTTGACCGGATCGTTATCTGCGCACCGCACTTCGTGCCCGATCTCGGCCAGGCAAGCGGCCGTCGTCAAACCGACGTACCCTGCCCCAATCACTGAAACCTTCATCGTTCCTTCCTTGACAGCAATCGGCTCCGCACCGTCTCTCCCTGGTTAGACCGTCTCGAGCGTGCGTTCCTGGGCAGCGCCCACGAACCGCTGCACCTGGTTCACCACGCGGCGTTGCTGCTCCTGCGTCAGATTCGGGAACATGGGCAGAGAAAGAATCTCAGCTGCCGCCTTTTCTGCCTTTGGAAAATCCCCCGCACTGTACTTCAGGTTAACGTACGCTTTCTGCAGGTGCAACGGAATCGGGTAGTGAATGCCAGTTCCGATCTCCGCCGTTTTCAAGAAGCTCATCAGACCTTCCCGGTCGGCCACGCGGATTACATAAAGATGATAGACCGCCTTCGACCACGAAGGTTCATACGGAGTGCGCACCGCGGCACCCGATTCTTCGAACAGGCGCTGGTACTCGGCCGCCCGCTCTCGCCGCTGTTCGTTCCACTTGGCCAGATGATTCAACTTCACATGCAGCAATCCGGCCTGCACGGCATCGAGGCGGCCATTGTAGCCCTCGATATCGTGGTAGTACTTTTTCGCCTGTCCATGATCGCGCAGCATCCGGCAACGCGCTGCGATTTCCGCATCGTGCGTCGTGACCGCCCCCGCCTCGCCGCAAGCTCCCAGGTTCTTGCCTGGGTAGAAACTGAACGCCGCCGCACGCCCCATCGACCCGGCCGTGAACCAGCGATTCTGCTTGCGTGAAAAGTACTTTGCCCCGTGCGCCTGGCAGGCGTCTTCTACGATTACCAAACCGAAACGCTGCGCAAGATCCTCAATGGCATCCATGTCGGCCATCTGGCCGTAGAGATGAACCGGCACCACCGCCGTGACCGGGCGACCGCTGCGCTTGCTGATCAGTTGCCCTTTTTCGTTGCGGCTGCATTTCTGCTCGAGGTACTCGCGCAACTTCTCCGGGTCCAGGTTGTAAGTCTTCTCGTCGATGTCGACAAACTCCGGAAGCGCACCCGCCTGCGAAATCGCCTCCGTGGTGGCAATGAAGGTGTGCGGAACGGTGATGACGACATCGCCTTCCTTCACGCCTGCGGCCGTCAGTGCAAAACGCAGTGCGTCGGTGCCGCTGCTGACCGCGACCGAATGCCCGGTCTCACAGAAAGCGGCAAACGCCTTCTCGAAGTTCTCCACCATCGGCCCGCCGATGAAGCCCGCTGTGTGCAACACCTTGTGAAAAACCGCCGTCAGTTCCTGCTCAAGTTCCACATGCGGAGTGACCAGATCCAGGAATGCGATGCTATTCGAACTGTTCGAACTGCTCATTTTTATAAGGCCCCCTGAGCCTGATGAATGGAACGAAGTACTTTCGCGGGATTTCCCGCAACAATCGTGTTGGCCGGAACGTCTTTCGTCACCACGCTGCCTGCGCCCACAATCGCGTTCTCGCCGATGGTGACGTTGGCCAGAACCGTGACACCGGTGCCCAGCGAGGCGCCTCTCTTCACCACCGTTCGCTCGACCTTCCAGTCCGCTTCGGTCTGCAAGGCACCAGTCTCGGCCGTGGCCCGAGGATAGCTATCGTTGATGAACATCACTCCGTGACCGATAAACACGTTGTCTTCGATGGTCACGCCCTCGCACACGAACGTATGACTGGAGATCTTGCAGCGCTTCCCAATGGTCGCGTTCTTTTGTACTTCCACAAACGCGCCAATCTTGGTTTCGTCTCCAATCTCACAACCGTAGAGGTTGATGAACTTGGAGAGCTTCACGTCCCGCCCCAGCTTGACTGACGGTGCAATCGACACAAATTCGCTCATAGTGATTAAGACTCGTTCCTCAAAGTAGAGTTCTTGATTCGAATGAGGGAGGAATTTACGCGAGATAAACCAAGGAGCCGCGCTTGACCAACGAGTTGGTCGCCGCTTCCAGCATCTTCACCACCCGGAGACCGGCGATCCCGTCGTTGAAAGGCGTCTCGTCTTTCAGGATGCAATCGACAAAATAAGACAGTTCCATGCGCAGTGCTTCCACTTGTTCGATCTGCGGCGACCACATGTCGCCCGACCGGTAACTGACCAGCAATTTGTAAACGCCCTGCTGACTGGTCACGTTGACTCCCTTGTCGTAGATCTTGAGCTTTTCGTCTGCTTCAAGATCGTTCCACACCAGCATTTTCTTCTCGCCGCCGATCAGAGTCGTACGAACTTTCACCGGCGAGAGCCAGTTTACGTTGACGTGGGCAATCACGTTGTCAGGAAAGTAAGCGGTAATGAACGCGATATCTTCGTGCCCATTCAGGTGCGATTGCCCCGTCGCCACCACCGCTTCCGGATCTTCCTGGATCAGGTAGTCCATGATCGAAAGATCGTGCGGAGCAAGGTCCCAAATCACGTTGCAATCGTGCTGGAACAATCCCAGGTTCACCCGGGTCGAATCGTAGTAATACAGCTTGCCAAGAGCGCCCTCATCGAGCAGGCTCTTGATCTTTCGCACAGCTCCAGTGAAAAGGAAGGTATGGTCGACCATCAGCTTCAGATTCTTGCGGTTGGCCAGGTCGATTAACTCCTCGGCCTGCGCGGAGTTGCTGGTAAAAGGCTTCTCCACGAAAACATGCTTCCCGTTGTCCAGCGCAGCTTTCGACAACTCGTAGTGCGTCCAAACCGGCGTGATCACCGCCACGGCATCGATTTCCGGGCTCGCCATGATCTCGGCCGGGTCAGCGACCACGCGCACTCCGTGATGCGCCCGCTCCGCACGCGCCCGAGCGGCAGGACTCGGATCGCAGATTACCGACACCCCGCAACCGTCGATACTGCTCAGGTTTCGGACAATGTTCGGCCCCCAATAACCGTATCCAACGACACCAAACTTAAGCATGACTAAACACCTCGGGACTTAAATGAAGGCTAACGATCAGGGGGAGACCAACAACGAAATACCACAGCTGCCGGGGGTGGCAAGGTCAACTTTGGAGGAGACAACGGGAGTAAGTCTCAGTAAGCGCCAGTACCATCCACCACGGCCTTGGGCGTTTGGAGCAAAATCTTAAGGTCCAACCAGGGGGACCAGCAACGCACGTAACGCAGGTCGAGACGGACCATTTCGTCAAAACCCACCCGGCTTCGTCCCTGCACCTGCCACAAGCCGGTGATCCCGGGCTTGGCTTCCAGAACCCGGCGACGATGCCAGATGTCGTAGGCTTCCACCTCATAGGGGATCGCCGGACGCGGACCTACCAGGGACATCTCGCCGATCAGAACGTTCAGAAATTGCGGTAGCTCATCCAGACTGGTGCGTCGCAGAAACCGGCCCACTCGGGTAATGCGCGGGTCATTGGTCAGCTTGAACACGCCTCCATTCGGATCCGATGATGGCGATTTCGCTGCTTGTCCAGCGATCAATTGCCGCACGTATTGCTTATGCTGACTTGAGTCGTTGTTCACGTACATCGAACGGAACTTCAGGAACGTGAAGCATTCGCCGTGCTGCCCCACCCGCTTCTGCTTGAAGAACACCGGCCCCTTTGAGGTGGCCTTAATCGCCGCCGCAATCAGGACCAGCAGCGGCGCCAGCATCAGCAAGGCGAGTGAACTGCCTACGATGTCCATGGTTCGCTTGATGGTGCGCAGATGCTTGTGCGAGTCGTCACGTTCGTTCAGATCGGGATAGAGAGTGGGGTTGCTAGGGCGGCCCGGATCATCATGATTCCAATCCTCCGGGAATAAGTGGAAGGAAAGCTTCACCCGGTGAAACTGCTCCAGCCCCAGATTCTCGCGCAACGCGTTGCTCACCCGGGCCAGCATGGTCGCCACGATCGAGGAACGATCGCAGGGCGCGATCTCGGTGTACATAACGCCCACCACGGCGCCCGTGGCGTACCAGCCGGTTACATCGGTTTCGCGCGTCGACGTTGCCAGGGCGTTCAAAAGGTCCACCAGCAAACGCGAATTCTTATCGGTTGGAAGATCGTTGCCTGTATCAAGCAACATTAAAAGGAAGGGCTTGCGCGAACGCTCCGTGCGCTTCCTCTCAATCGTGATCATCCTGTGAAACGCTTCCTGAGGCAGAATATCGGCCGCCTGGGCGGAGAGGCGCCGGGCTTCTTCTGCGAGAAGCGGTTCGGCTGGTCTTACGGACGGTAATTTCACGGCTTTGCTACTCCTTGACGAAGGTCTCTGGGGGAGGCTTGCGTTCAATGTCGCAACCCCGCGAAGGATGCGACTGGAGTTCCGAAGCTTGGGCTAGTTCTTGGGGCTAGCTTCAGCCTCGAAATCGGTCTCTAACGATTCAGTGCCGGTTGCGTAGCGCTGGTAATAATTCTCGTGATCGGTGTTCGTGGACCCGTTTAGAACCACCCCGAGCAGCAGGGCCGGATCGATCACCTCGATGGCCTTCTGCATCGGTTTTTTTTCCGTGACCCCTTCTCGCGCGACCATCAGCACGCCGTCGGAAAACCGCATCAGCAGGCTGGTGTCCGCCAATGGTAACACCGGCGGCGAATCAATCAAGATCCAATCGAAAGAGGCGGAAAGCTGCTGCATAATCTGCTGAAACCGGTTGGATTGCATCAGTTCGAGGGGATTGTGCGGTGGTGCCCCAGCCGGCAGGAAGAAGAAACCTGCGGGCTGTGTTTCATACATCAATTCGTGGGCACTTCGGTTCGATTGCAGCACTTCACTGAGTCCGGGCAGATTGCGGCCGGTTAAAACTTGAGACAACGTGGGTCTGCGCAGGTCGCATTCCAAAAGCAGGGTCTTCAGGTGCCGGCTGCGCGCCAGGGTCACGGCCAGGTTCGCGCTGATTAAGCTCTTGCCTTCTTCCGGCATCGTGCTGGTGATCAGAACCGTCTTGAGTTTTCGAGTATCCCGCAGATTTTTCAGGCGCAGCGCCAGCAGCCGTAGTTTTTCCGCGCCCAGGCTGCCCATATGAGTGAGCGAAAGTAGACGGCTCTCCGGCGACGGTGCCAGCGGCAACGGGCGGCAGCCCCCAATTTCCTGCGGCGCCTCGGCGGGAGAGAGCTGCTGCTCGGCAACCTGCACGAGTTCAGCCGCCGAGGACGGGGACAATGCCCCCAGGCGTTCTGACTCCGACCTCTGCAGCGCTTCAAATAACTGGCTCATCGTCCCTCACCCTTACCCCGCGCGTCGTTCCCACCAGGGTTTCTTCTTCCTGCAGGCGCGCATTTTGAAGATACTGCTGTAATCCCAACAGCATTCTTAACGCTTTTTGCACGTCTTCCCGATTGTCTTCTCGGGTCGGCCGCGTGGGATGGACCACCGACAACCGAAGGTCAGAGGCAACCTCATCGATCATCTCGGGTGGAATGCGATTCAGTTGCTTCGCATAACCATTGATGAGCGCGTTTTCGCAAATCGTATTGATCAACCGCGGGATCCCCCGCGAATGCCGGTGAATCTGTGCCATCGACGCGTCGCCGAAGATCGCCTGGGCGTCCGCCTCGCTGGCTCCTGCGACCTGCAGCCGGCGGCGCACATAATCGGCGGTCTCCTGCGGTGCCAGCGCCTCAAGATGGCAGCGCAGCGCGACCCGCTGCTTCAACTGGCGCAGTTCGGTCGAATCGAGCTTCTCGTCAAGCTCCGGCTGGCCCACCAGCAGAATCTGGAGCAGTTTGTCTTGCGAGGTTTCCAGGTTCGTCAACAGCCGGATCTCTTCAAGCACATCGGGTGCCAGGTGATGTGCTTCGTCGACCACCAACACCGTGGTCAACTTCTTCCGATGCCGATCGATCAGGTATGCTCCCAAATCCAGTAACAGCTCATCCTTGGCTTTGCCGGATACCTGGAGCCCAAGATCGCGTCCGATATAACGCAGGAACTCCAGCGGCGACAGGCGTGGATTGAAGATGTACGCGAACCCTACCTCGGCGCGGCGCAACAGTTCGAGCAGACAGCGAACCAGCAATGTCTTGCCCGTTCCAACTTCCCCGGTCATCACTACGAAGCCCTTGTTCCGGCGAACTCCGTAATACAAGGCTGCCAGGGCCTCGTTGTGTCTCTTGGTCGGAAACAGGAACGAGGGATCGGGAGTGATCTCGAAAGGGTTACGTCGTAATTGATAGAACTGCTTGTACACGTCTTATCCGTGCAGATACGTAATCGCGAAACCTGCCAACATGCAACCCACTACAATGCTCGCCGCTACCGCCGTAACCCAGTCCTGCCGTTTCTGCCGCCCTTCTTCTTCCGGTGTGAGCAACGGCGGGATGTCGGCAATCAGCGGGGCGGAGATCATCTTCTTGAGCTCTCGCTCGCTGTGCAGACGCGGATCGCTGAACTCGGCGGTCACCACGAACCCTACACCCAGCATCAATCCTACTACCAACCCGACCAACGCCATCTTCAGCCGATTCGGCGAAAACGGCCGGGTGGGCAGGTTCGGCGGGTCGATCATCCGGAAACGCTCGCCCTGCTGGGTTTTTTCCAGGTTCGTCGCCATCTCCGATTGATTCTTCTTGGCCAGGAGCGAATCATAGTTGGCCCGCGACTGGTTGTAGTCGCGCGTGATGTCGGCATACTCCTGCTCGCGTCCGGGCGAGCTGTTCAGGCGTGCCTGGTACACCCCAAGTTGCGCCTGCAGATCTTTCATGCTCTTCTGACGGCTTGCGATATCCACCTGATTCGCCTTGAGCTGGCTCTGCAACTCCATCTTGGGAGCCATATCCCGAGGATCTCCGGAAGGTACCGTACTCGCCGCGTCATCGACCTTGCCCGAAGCCACCTGCGCACGCGTGTGTTCCAGGTCGGCAATCTGCTGCTTTAATTTCTTAACGTCGGGATGCTTGTCGGTGTAGCGCGAAAGCAAGTCCGCGAGCTGCGCTTTCAGCGCGTCGATTTGCTTGTCGATGGCCGCCAACCCTGCTCCCGAACCATCCCCGCGGCCACCCTTATCGAGCGAACGATACTGATTCAATAACGATTCCAGATAAGTCTGCTGCTGCTGCGCCCGGCCCAGGGCGTCTTGCTCGGCAGCCAGCTGAGTCTGCAAACTGCCCATGATCTGCAGGCTGGTTTGCAATTGATCCGGCAATTCGCCCGGATGTCTTTCCTTGAATTCGCGCACACGCGCATCCTGTTGCTCCAGATTCTTGCGCGCGTCTTCCAGTTGATCCTCGAGGAACTTGGTGGTGCTCTCCGCCTGGTCGATACGGGCCGCGTTATTCTCCTGCATGAAAAGATTCGCCAGCTCGTTCGTGGTTTGTTGCGCGACCTTCGCCGAATCCGACGAGTAGTAGATGTTGAAGGCCGAGAGCTTCCGGTCGTCCGTCTTCACCAGCTCGATCTCGATGTCCTTACGCATCTGATCGACCTTCTCATCCGGGGTCAGCTGCCGCCCCTTCTTGTCCTGGTATAGGTGCTGGTCGTCGATCACCGTCAGCAGCCGCGTACGGCTGAGAATCTGCTGCGTAATGCTGTTGAGCCGGCTCTGCAAATCGTCGTTTACATTGGTCACGACGTACTGCTCGGGCACCGCCGGTTGGTCGACCAGGATCAAGGTGCCGGAGCGATAGACGGTCGGCAGAAACCACGATACGCCCCACACCAGCAGCCAGCCCAGGAACAGCGGGCCCAGGAACAGCCAGCGACGGCGACGCACCATCCCGAGGATTTCGCGAAACTCTGGCAGCTCGCTTTGTTGCTCTTCGATTTGGATGTCTTCAGCCAACTTATTGTCCCCAGGGTCTCGCAAACTGATATGAGAAGCTTGCCATAACCAGGTCCCGTTTCACATCGTTTCCGAAAGTGCTTACGCCGCTGGTTTGCTGGCTCTCTCGCTGGTACCCCGCCTGTACGAAACAGTGCGTGCCAAACTTGCGCGTAAGACTCACTCCGCCCGACGCGTAATTTGCCGACGAAATTCCGGTGGTCGATGACGACAGTTCGTTGTTGGTGGCGTAACTCGCAGAGAAAGTCAGCGCAGTATAACGGGCAATCTGCCGCCGGAAAGATCCGCTCACGCTGTTTAGCTGAACCGAACCTTGCAATCCCCCGCCATCAGAGATGCTGTGCGAATAGCTCACCTGCGTGGCCGTCCGAAGTCCTGTCCAACCGAAAGTCGCTCCGCCTGCCACGGACCACATGCTCGACGTGCCCACGGTTGGCGGCACCGCAGTCGTCGGAAACTCGTTCGTCGAGTACTGCGGGCCGCCGAAGACCGACAGCGTGATCGACGGCTTGAAAGCATATGTGTCGAACAGGATCATGCTATGTACCCGGGTATCATCCACCGTATCGGGGTACCCGAGGTGCTCAAACTGGTAGCTGCCTCCCAGCCAATTCTTGCCCGTCAGACGATGCATGTAAAAGGCGGCGCCGTCTTCGCTGCGGTTATTCAGCAGCGTGCTGCCCGGCTGCACGTCCCGGTATTGCAAGCTGTCGAATCCGCCACTCACCCCAACCACATCCTCTCCCGAAAACTGGTAAGCCACCTGCCCCCGAGTGTTCGTCGCAAACTGGTTGGCCAGGGGGGTCAGCACGAACGTATTCCCCCCTACAGGCACTCCTGGGGCGCTGCCGGATAGGGGGTTCACGGGGCCAAAAAGGCCGGTCGTGAGTGTGATGCCTTCCGAGGCTCGGACGTTGACATGCGGGCTCAAGCGATACTGAATATCGAAGTCAAAATTCTGCGAGGTCTGGTTTTGCGATGTCAGGCGCTGGTTGAAGGTAAATCCGCCGCCATAGTTCAAAACCCATCGCAGCCGCGACCTCGATTGATCGAGCGAGATCTGCGGGAAGACCGAGACGGAGTAATTGGAGATTGCGCTTCCTGAATTGGAGGCCGACGCGTTGTCGTCATACGCGCTCTGCACGGTGACTCCGCCGCGCACATGGTTGGAGCGCTCCATCTCCTGGCCGAACGCCATGGAAGAAGCATAACCACCGATCATCGCCGGAACGATTGGATGGACAGAAGTCCAATTCGTGTCCACGCCTTCCTCCTGCCCTTCCGGCATCAGGTAGCCGCCGGTCAAGGCGGGCGCTGGACTACTGTGCGAACTCGGATCATCGCCCGGCTGCGACTGATTTTGAGCCAGGCATGAGCCAATCGAGCCCACCAGTACCGCTATCAGGGTTAAGAAAATCTGACGCATACAATCACAAATCAGGGCACTACGATGGTGTCACGAGCTTCGAGCCTGATGTTCTGCTCGACGTTCTTTCCCTTAATGACGTCCTTGTAATTGAAGGGCAGTTTTTCCTGCGTGCCATCCGACTTCTGGCGCAGGATGTAAACCGATTTCTGCTTGGCGAAATCCTTGAAGCCCCCCGCCGTCGCAATGGCATCGAGCACCGTCATTGAAGTCGTAAGCGAGTATGCCCCTGGGCGCGCGACCTGCCCGAGCACGTTAATGCGCTGGCTTTTGCTCTCCTGGACGATCACCGTCACTTCCGGATCGGAGATATAGCTGGTGAGACGCTTTGCGATCTCCTGCTCGAGTTGCTTGGGAGTCTGTCCACCGGCCTGGAGCTCTCCGACGAGCGGCAGGGAGATCTTCCCGTCGGAGCGCACCGGCACCGAGCGGGAAATATCCGGCTCTTTCCAGACATTGATCGTCAGGACGTCAGATGGACCGATTACGTAGACATCATCGTGCCCCCCGCTCTGTGCTGGAGGGGCGGCTTTTTGGGCATCGGCAGGAGCGGTGGGCGCCTGGCCCAGCATCCAGCCGCTCAGAAGCAAGCAGAAAGCACCGAGCGCTAGCGTCTGACGAAGGCTTCTCTGCGACAAATTCATGGTTGCACCGTCTCTCTTTACTTCTCCACCGAGCTTCATTCTCCGACCTTGATCCGGTTCTGAATCACGACCACCGACGGATCGGGAGGAGCCATGTGGTACTCCTGGATTTTGTAAAGCAGAGCCCGATAACTAATCCCTAACAAACGCGCCGCCGCTTTGCGATTCCAGCGGGTTTCTTCCAAGGCGTGGGTGATTGCGTTCTTCTCCGCCTCTCCCTTGGCATTCCGCACCAGGGATTTCAAACTGATGTCGTTCGCGCGAGCCATCGAAACCGGCGATGGATTGTCTTCCGGGCGCGAGGTCTGGTCACTCGGCCAGGCGGCAGGAGGATCCCACTCGGCCGTCTCAAGCGAGTCGTCGCCCATGATCAGGTAACGCTTCACAAAATTCTCCAGCTCGCGCAGGTTGCCGGGCCAAGAATGCCGTTGGCAGCGATCCAAGGCGCGGCTGGAGAGAGGACGAACCGGCAGTCCATAACGCTTGGCGAAGCGGGTCATGAAATTGCCGAGCAACAGCGGAATGTCTTCGGCGCGGTCGCGGAGCGGTGGTACTTCGAGAGTGTGTTTGCTGAAACGTCGCGACAGCTCGACACGCGCCTGGCGGCGGGCATGATCCTCGTCGCGGCTGGTTGTGATGGTCGCGAGCAAGCGCACATCCGTGCGAACCGGGGACTCTCCCGCGAGGCGCAAGAACTGGCCTTGCTGCATCACGGGCAGGAGCTTCGTCCACAATCCCTCAGGAACACTTCCCAACTCCTCAAGCAGCAGCGTTCCGTTATTGGCCGACTCAAGCTTGCCAGCCTTAATTTCGTGGGCTCCACGCAGCGAGGCAAGCTCATATCCGAGCAACTCCCGGCTCAACAGGTCCAAGGGGAGCGCAGCGCAGTTTGTGGTGAGGAAGGGGAACGGCGACCGGATGGACAATTTATGAATGAGGCGCGCAGCCGTGGCGAGTCCGCTTCCGGCTTCGCCGGCGATCACCACCGGCACATCCATCTCGGCGACCATCTCCACCCGGGCGCGCAGATTCTGCATGGCGCGACTGGCGGCGACGTAGAACAAGTCGTCGCCCAATGGTTCGATTTCATTAGCCGGGCGGGTCGCGATCACGGGATAAGTCTCCGAAGGGTACATATGACGTCTCAACGACTTCTCAAGTTCGCTCGCGTTCCAAGGCTTCAAAATGCAGTCTTCCGAATCGACTTCCTGCGTCTGGACCAGGACGCGGCGATCTTCCTCCGAGCATAAGAGCAAAACCGGGAGGGAAGGCCGCATCCGCCGGAACCGACGCAGCGTATGCAGGGCATCGAAGTCACCAGGGAAGGCATCCAGGATCACCACATCCGGCGACAGGCCGTCCTCGAGACGCTCCAGCGCTTCCACGCCACAGGTAACCGTCTCGAGTTGCCAGGCGTAGACCTGGCCGATGCTGCGCAGACTTTGAAACGCAGCCGGCTCTTTGCTGACGAGCAGGACGATCGCCGGCAGCGAGTCGTTGCGCGAGACTCGCTTCAAAGCTCCGGCTAACGCCTGGGATGTCGGGATCGAGAACTCAGCCATCGAAGTTGCTAGACCGGCTCCACGTGGTAGCCGTCGATGCGGACGGCCAGAGACCTTTGAATGGCATCGACCGAAACGACCAGCGTGTTGTCGCCATTTTTCTGAATCAACACGCCTTCGAGTCCATCGAGAGCGCCGCTGCGGACACGTACGCGCTGACCAACCTTCAGGAATGGATGCGGCCCACAGGCAAGATCCTGCGCCAGCACGGTCCGGATCGCTTCCATCTGTTCATCCGGAATTGGGGTCCCTTCCCCACGTGTTCCAACCAGTCCAATCACCCCGATCGTGCGCAGCACGCGAATCCGCTCTTCATTACAGGGAGTAATGTGGGCAAATACGTAACAGCTGAACAACGGAAGCTCGACCGACTTCTTGCGGTCGCTCCAGCGATGAACTTCCTTAATCGTCGGGAGGAACGAAACCACCCCCTGCTGACGCATGCGCTCAGCGACCGCCTTCTCATGGCGAGGGTAGGTATGCACGGCATACCAGACCTTCGTCGAACGCTCCGGCAGTGGAGCCGTGCCTTCCGTTTTCCAACTTTGAGTTGCGCTACTCATAGCTTCGCCCTCTGAGTCACACCGGCTGGTGTTTCCCTGGAGACTATTGCGCTAGAAATGTGGAGCCGAAACGCGAGTACCTAGGGGGGAGTGGCGCGTGATACTCGCAAATAAGAACACACCGAGAGTAGCGTCGGATGCAAATCGGTGCAAGAGGTCAAGCGCACTACCGTGCTCTAGGCAATGCGGGACTGAGTTATTCATCCATAGCTTGTAGTTCTTTTGTACCTAAGACGTACTACTTATTTTCGTACTCTAACCGGCCCTAAAATACCGCTGTCAGACAAGCTCCCGACGCCACCCATTCTACTGCCGTAACTAGTATGTATAAATGTATCATTTTCATAACTTTAACATGATATTTGCCTTCGATGTAGCACCTTCGTGGGGGGCCTTTTCTGGCTATAGCTCTAGCCCGTTCGTCTAGGTTCTGGACCCCCGATTTTTCTGTAAATGGCCGATTTTGCAATGGTCGCAGCAGCTTGCATATGGTTGCAAAACATTTACCTCGCTTCGCAGCAAGACAAAAGCTAAACTCTTGCAAAGAGTCTCACGGCCCTTCCTCCCACACAGCGAGCAAGTTTCCGAACGTGCGATTCTTGGTTTTTGGGGACCCAGGCTTGATCTGTAGTGAAATTTTGGCGGCGCGCGTTTCAACACCAAACAGGTGACGTCGGATTTGAGGCGAACGCGCGGGTCATGATTGGCAAGCCGAATTATCGAAGGAGAAGTGCCATGTCCAGCGGCACGGAGCAGCACCCCAGGCCCATCTCGGTGCTGGTCGGCGAGAACACCCGCATGCACAGCCAGTTGCTCGCGGATGCGATCAGCCATGACCATGGCCTGCGCATTGCAGGAGCGGTCTCGACGCCAGCCGAATTCCTGCAGATCGCGACGCGGCGCAAGCCCGACGTGGTTGTGCTCAGCGCGTGCCTGGGTGAGGATCTGACCTGCGGCCTGGGAACTCTTCGCCAGTTCCATGCCGATCATCCGCAGACTCCGGTCATTGTGTTACTGGACTCGTCGCGCAAGGAGCTGGTGCTGGAAGCTTTTCGTTGCGGCGCGCGCGGCATCTTCAGCAAGAACGAGTCCCTCGAGCAGTTGCGCAAATGCGTGCGCAGTGTTTACCAGGGCCAGGTGTGGGCAAACAGCAACGAAGTGCGGTTCGCGCTGGAGGCGCTTTCCGCGGCTCCGACGATTCGAGCGATCGATGCCCGGGGCCTGGAAATTCTGTCGGCCCGGGAAGTTGAGGTCGTGCAGCATCTCGCCGACGGGCTGACCAATCGTGCGATCGGTGCGCGGATGGGCTTAAGTCCCCACACCATCAAGAACTACGTGCTTCGAATCTTCGAGAAGCTCGGGGTATCGAACCGGGTTGAGCTTTTGAAGCTGACCTTGTCGGCGCCGATCACGCCCCACCGGCACCCGACCCGCAAAGAAGAGCAGGCTGCGGCGCCCTCTCTGACCTGGTGTCAAAACGCCGCCGAAAAGGGATCAGCCCATGCGCAGTTGTTGATGGCCGAGGTTTGCCGTACCGGGGAGGTGGTTCCGCTCGATCTCGCTGCGGCTTATTACTGGTATTGCCTGTGCGAGAAAACGAATCCGGAAACCTTCGCTCTCGTGAAGGATGAGAAGGAACACGTGGCGGCAGCACTGTCGCCGGCGCAGATCGAAAAAGTACGCGCCAAGATTGCCCAAGCTGCGTCGACTGCGGATCTTCTGAAACCCGCGCCAAAAGCCTCGGTTTCGCGGGACCCGAAGTCCACAGCCGAAGCGCAGCCCCGGCGCGTGGCATTTGGTGATTAATTTGGACTGGGGCTTCAGGCGAAACGCGCAGCCATCTTTGCGTTGGCTGCAGCCGGTTCGCGGCCCGCGGGCGCACGCCAGTCTTCAGCATCTACCGCCTGCTCGTCAGCCAGTCGCTCGGCTTCCGTGATCTGTGCCGCGAGCATTTCGGTCGCCAGCCGTTTACGAGTGATCCGGCTACTCTCGCTGAAGTCCTGATTTGCGCGTTCTGCCAGGAGCAGCCACTTGTACGCCAGCACTTTGTCTTTCGCGACACCCTGCCCGCTGAGATACATGTGTCCCAGAACAAACTGTGCCGAACCAACGCCTGCGCGGGCAGCTTGCTGCAGAGAGCCTGGCGTGTCTTCCGCATCCGATCGGCCCAGCGACGTTCGCGGCGGGCCACCGGGCGATTTGCGCCGGCCGAGGGCGGCCATCAGTTCGAACCGGCTGGACACACCCAGCTTTTCAAAGATCCGGAAGATGTGATTCTTAACGGTGTGCGGACTCAACTGGAGACGCTCGGCGATCTCGCGATTGCTCAAACCATCGCTTAGCGCGGAAGCCACTTCCTGCTCCCGCCGCGATAGTGTCTTGAGTTCTTCGGAATTAAAGTGGCGCCGCGTAGCGGCGACGGATAACGCTTCTACCGCGTAGCCCATCTGCTCGCTGTTGGCCCAGATTTGTCCTTGCGCCACGCAGGCAACACATTTGGCCAAGATGGCCAACGATTCATTGCGGCTGAAGACGCCGCGCGCTCCGGCGCGAAACGCCTCGACCACGGTCTCCGGGCGCGTGTTGTCGAGTAGCAGCACCACCCGTGCGTCCGGAGAGGCCAAGCGAATCTCCTTTGCCAGTTCGAACCCACGCTTCGGGTCGTCCTCGAGGCTGTCGCTCAGCAGGACCACGTCGGGCCGCTTCTCCGCAACCGCCAGCAAGCTTTCGCTGGCACCGCAGGTTGCAGCGACCACTTCCATCGCTGATTGTTGACCGAGTGCATCCGCAAGCAGACGGCTCGCCATTCGTGTTCCTTCTGCAATCAAGACTCGCGTGAGCGCTTGTCCAGAATTTTTCGAAGTCATAAGTGCATCCCTTTCTTTGAAACCCAGCGCCGAGCTCAAGGACTCGCGTTGTCAATGTTCCGCGGGCGGCCGTGGAGCTCTGTACCCGTGGAGCGCAATCGTCTCGGGACCACTCGGGATGGCTTTGAGCTTTCAGCCTCAAAGCGCAAGTTCTACCGGGGCCCATGGCAACAACTCAGCGAACTTGGGATCTCTAGCACAGACGAACACAGATCAAATCCAGAGAATCCGGGCCGCGCTGTTCGTACAGCCGATCCGGTTCGGGAGAAGGGAGAGACGACGATGCTATGAGCCCATCAAATTTGACGGGAGTTGCCATCGCCATGGGAGCCTTGCAGGCCAGGTCGTGGTTGCTGTGGAGGACGGTGTCCAGCAAATCAACATCTGGATGGATGGTAATGAAGGCAACGATAAGAACCAGCACAATCACTACCCCGCCTTGGAGCCACGACCTCATTTGAGGATAGATTGACCCATGCCTTCTCATGGGTCAATGGCACCAAAGTGTGGCTGAGTAGGTTACTGAAGTGACGCAGCTTGACGGCCCATGGGTGGATGACGATGCATCCGTCCCTCAGGAATCCATAGCTCCATCGACTCTGAGACGCTTATCCCTGGCTCGGGTCGCCCGCTCGCACGCTTGCCGGCTTACGCAGTTCGTACTTAGCCAGCTTGTATGACAGGTCGCTTCGCGAAAGGCCCAAACGCCGAGCGGCTTCAGCTTGCGCTCCCTTGGTCGCCTCCAGCGTGCGCAAGATGATGGTCTTCTCCACACTGGAGAGGAGTTCACGCAAGTCGAAGCGCGAAGGTAAGGTACGAATCCACGCCAGATGGGGTCCGCTTCCGTTCCCATCCGTTGCCTCAGGACCAGCGCCGGCACCGCCTTTGAGCTGCGCGCGGAGAGACTTCACTTCCCTTTCCAATTCTGTCCGCCGGATTGCGCGATCCACGGCATGCCGCAGAATTTCCGGGAGAAACGGAATGGTCAGGACTTCGCAGCCCGTTGCTGCCGGTTGCCGTCCGGCCTGCTCTTTCGTGGCGACCAGAACTGCGGCAAGATCCGAATCGGCTGCTCGCAAGAGTTCGAGAACCGCGTCGGTATCCGCTCGCTGAACGACGACCGCCGCTTGATAGTTGCCAGCCTGCACAGCCCGCCGCACATCGTCAGTCCCATTCGCTCGTACGATGGCATGCTGATCCAGGGCCAGCCCCACTTCACCAGAGTCTTGAATGATTAAGATTTGTGCCATGGAATATTCATCGGCGCAGAAACCGGAAGACTTTTGGGCCTGCGCTCATACCGAATTAAGGGGGCGAAGGACTACTAGGAAATATAGGAACTGGTGAAAATAGCGGAACTTGGATTGGCAAATCAGGTTCAGTCGCCTAACGGTTGGCAGCGAAAAGAGGAGGCGCGCGGAACGACACGAAGGGCCATGCTTGGAGTTCAATATCTCCCGGCTCGTGCACGAAAGGCTAGGTTTCCCGGCTTACGGGCAAGCCGGCGGCCTCCCAGGCATCGAAGCCGCCCTTTACATCTACGACATCTTTTGCCCCCGCGCGCAGCAGAAAGCTGCAGGCTGCCATGCTGCGGTAGCCGCTCTTGCAGTGCACCGCCACGGGCCTATGGGCATCGAGAGGCGGCAGTTCGGCTTGGAACCGATCCAGGGGATAGCAAATCGATTCAGGCAAGTGCCCCGCTTTCCATTCACCGTCGCGGCGCACGTCCCAAACCTTCATCGTGGACCGCTGCAGTTCTTTCTGAAGCTGGTCGGCGGTAATTTGCGGCACGGTCGCGAGCGGATGACCCGACGCCTTCCAGCTTTCGATTCCACCGTCGAGGTAGCCGCGCTCCGCATCGATTCCGACTCGCGCCAGCCGCAGTCGCGCTTCCTCGAGATGTTCGACGGTATCTGCGATGAGCACGGGGTTGGACTTCAGTCCAAGAAGCGTGCCCGCCCACGTCGCGAATTGCCCCGACAACGCGATGTTTATGGATTTCGGGACGTGAGCTTTCGCGAATTGATCTCCGGGCCTGACGTCCAAAGCGATCACGCCCTGTTCGATGAGGGACCGGACCTGCTCGGCTGGGAGTGCCCGCAGGGGGGGCAGCTGCTGGAGAGGGGCTGCGCCGGTGCGATTAATTTCCGCATCCTGCAAGAAATACGCAGGGCGGGTAGGCAGATTGGTGGTCAATTCGCGGATGAACTCGTCGCGGCTTTTGATCTGCAGCGCGTAATTCGTGGTTCGCTCGGTGCCGATGGTCGAGAAGCGGTCTGCCCGCATGTTCTTTCCGCACAGGGAGCCCGCTCCGTGTGCCGGGTAGACCAGCACCTCATCGGGCAGGGTCATCAACTTCCGTTGAAGGCTGTCGTAAAGCAGGCCGGCGAGTTCCGCAGGGGTATGAGTGGGCGACAGATCGGGACGGCCTACGTCGCCGAGGAACAAGGTGTCTCCGGTCAGTACGGCCCATGGCTGCGTGCCTCTGTCTTCATCGATCAAGACGAGACAAGTGCTTTCCGGAGTGTGGCCCGGAGTCTCGAATGCTTTGATTTTTATCCGGCCCATGCGCAGTTCAAAACCGTCGTAAAGGCCAACGTGAGGAAACTTCGCATGGGCACTTCTTCCGATGTAAATCTGCGCGCCCGTTCTCTCGGCCAGTTCACGATGCCCGGAGACGAAATCGGCGTGCAGGTGGGTTTCGAAGATGTGGCAGATCGTCAGCCCGTGTTCGGCTGCGGCTTCGAGGTAGAGCTCGACATCGCGCTGAGGATCGACGACCGCCGCTTGCCCTTCTGAGCCGATCATGTAGGAAGCGTGGGCCAAGCAGCCGAGGTAGAACTGTTCGAAATAAAAAGTGGAAATGGAAGATCGCGCGACCGCCATCCGATTGCCTCCAGCCAGCAACATCCTATACCTGTTGGCTTGCGATCGGGCTCATTTCTCGGGGATCGCCGGGATTTCGCAGTTCCTCGGGCGCCGGGCAGGAAGCCAACAGGTGCTCCGCTAAGCGCTGCATTTGCTGACGCAATTCGGGAACCGCGGTGCTCTCCCAAAGTTGGGCTTTCCGCGCGGGACCGGCCACGTGCAAGACCCTCGATTCCCGGCCCTGCCGGTCGATGGCAGCGCCATCTTCGTTCGCGTCCAGACCAAGAAACAACGGATCGGGCCGAATGAGTCCCTGGCTTCGCAGATCGGTCAGCAGCACATCTTCGAGTTTGCGGCAGTCCGTCTCGGGTCCGGTGCAGTTGATGACGCGGGCGACGCGCAAATGCCGCACATTCTCCGTGCGGCGCTCACGGTAGCTGATTTCCACCGAATCACCACTCTCGCGGTACGCGATGACTCTCCCGGCATGAACCTGAATTTTTTCCGTGATCAACTGTTGCCCGAAAATCCTTGCGACCTCGGGAGCGAGGCGATGTCTTCGTACTTCCCAATGAACGCGCACGTGCCGCAAGAAACGCCTTTGCTCGACCTCGGGCAGAAAGTGCCAGATCTTCGACGTCACAGGACGCAAGGCGTCGATCACCGCGCGCCAGTCGCTTCCTGCCGCTTCGGCGAGCCGCGCTTGCTCGCGAATAAGGCGTACCAGCCCGCGGGCGGTTCGAGGGGACGTTTCATCCCAAAACAGCTTCCACGGCGCGACCGATCTGTGCGGCTGTGGCAACAATCCCCGGCGGGAAAGGATGTGGATCGTTCCCTTGAACTCGCGTGCCCGTAAGGCAAGAGCCATGTCGACACTGGTGAGCCCCGAGCCGAGCAGAAGAATCTCGTCCTCCTGCTCCACGCCCTCGGTGGCCTTCGAAGACCAGGGATAGCTCACATACCGTTTGCTGCTGCCCGTGAGACCTCGTAACGAGGGATCGCTCGGCGGCAAGTTGCCTAAGGCCAGTACCACCTTGTCCGCAACGATGCGCTCTCCACTCCGCAATAGAATTTCTGCTCCGCGGCTCCCGCATTGAAGCATGATGGCTTCGTCGTTCAACCACTGCAGACGCGCCTCACTGGTGCGCTCGATTTCGCGCAGACTCGCCTCAACGTACTGACCGTAAATGCGCCGCGGCAGGAACGAGCCGGAATCTACCGCGGGCTCATAGTTGCGCTGCGCCCAACGCAGGAAGTGCTCCGGCTGGTCAGAAAACATGCTCATGTTGCCGGCCTGCACATTGAGCAGATGCCCGTTGAACTGGGTTCCGTAGGCGACGCCCCGCCCCCGACCGGCAGACGGGCCACGGTCGACGACGATGACCCGAACGCCGGTGTGGCCCCGCCGGAGAAGATGGGCCGCGAGGGCCGTGCCGCAAAAACCGCCGCCAATGATGGCGAGAGTGAAGGGTATGCGCATTTCCTGCTGCAGGTACATCGGTCTTAACTCCCAAGGACAGACATTCGGCTCCCAATTTAACATAATGTCTATTACTTTAGTAGTGATTGCAGACAGAGGGCCATTCGCCCGGCCATCCCGCCGGTATTCGACCCTGATTCAGAACGAGTTAGGAGGAGCGAGTGAACCCCAAGGGGGTCGGGGCGCAAATGTTTGCGTTCCTAGGGAAGGGGCTTCCTATCGTTTGCCAGTTCGGAGTATCGGTAGCAAGTCACCAGATGATCGTTCACCATGCCGACCGCCTGCATGAAGGCGTAGCAGATGGTTGAGCCGACGAACTTGAATCCCCGCTTCCGCAGGTCTTTGCTGAGCGCGTCTGACTGCCCGGTGCGGGCCGGCACCTGCCCCGAGCGCTGCCAGGAATTGCGGAGCGGCGCTCCGTCTACGAACCGCCAGACATATGCGTCGAAGCTGCCGAACTCTTGCTGGACGGCGAGGAACGAGCGCGCATTTGCAATGGCCGCGGCAATCTTCAAGCGGTTCCGAACAATTCCCGGGTCCGCCAACAGGGAACGGACTTTTCCTGCCCCATAATGCGCCACAATTTCGGGATCGAAGTAATCGAAAACTTCCCGATAGCGCGTACGCTTCTGAAGGATCGTGTCCCAACTCAAGCCGGCCTGTGCGCCCTCGAGGATGAGGAATTCGAAAAGCACCCGGTCATGGTGGACCGGCACGCCCCATTCCTGATCGTGATAGGGGATGTTGATGGGCTTGGCCGCCCAGGAGCACCTCACCAGTTCTGCCGTCTTCGTTTTCACTTTGCGGTCTCCGCGATTTTTCTGGAGAAATCCCGACGCTGCCACACCCACGAAACTCCGGAGCCGCAACATCCCCGCTAGTGCAGCAGCCGGCTCGCCAAACGCCCTAGGAATTCCGTGCCATCTCCCTCGCCCCTCGGTTGCTCCTTTTGTAACTTGGAACTTTCCCTATCCTCTCCTACAGTCGAGGCTGCAGCGGTGGCCTTCGGCGGCTTTCGGTCGTTTACGTGCATCTAATGTAGTAAAAGGGCCGCGGGAAGTCATTCCGTGGAAAATTTTAGGCACTCATGGGTATGAAGTACACAGGATGGGTTTGCGGTCTAGTAGCAGTGCTTGCCACAAGCTCTCTGGCTGGCTACGCCCAGACGCCCGTTCCGCCCGCCGCTTACATTGCGAACGGGTCGGCCATCGCCACGCCGGCGGCCGGCGATGATCCCCAGGATTCAATTCTCACGATTCGCAAGCGGGTGGATGAGGTCAACGTCCTCTTTATTGCGACCGACCGGCACGGCAAGTTCGTCCGTAACCTCGACCAGAACGATTTCAACATTCTTGACGATCACAAGCCAGTGCAGTCGATCGTCGACTTCCGTCGTGAAACCGATTTGCCCTTGAAGCTCGGGCTTCTGGTCGACGTCTCGGGCTCGGTTCATTCACGTTTTCAATTTGAGCAGGACGCAGCGACAGGATTTCTGCAGCGAACGCTTCGTCCGGGCTTTGACAAAGCTTTCGTGGTTGGCTTCAATTCGCGACAACAGATGGCGCAGGATTTCACGGATAACGTGAGCCTGCTTTCGAGCAGCATCCAACGGCTGCATGAAGGCGGCGGCACGGCGCTCTATGACGCGATTTACAACACCTGCCGCGACAAACTCGTCAAGGAACAATCTGGCGGGCATCCGACACGGAAAGCTCTGATCATCCTGAGCGACGGCGAAGATAACCAGAGCGAGCACACGCGGGCGCAGGCGATCGAGATGGCACAGCGCGCAGAGGTTCTGCTTTACGCAATCTCAACTGACGACAGCGGCCTTGTCTTGCGGGGTGATCGCATCCTGGAGCAACTCGCCGATGCTACTGGCGGTCGAGCCTTCTTCCCATACAAGATGAAGGATATTACGCACTCGTTCGCTGCGATTGAAGATGAATTGCGCAGCCAGTACGTGGTCTCGTATCGTCCGTCTGATTTCGACGCCGATGGCCGCTATCGCAGCATCGAGATCACGGCCCTCAAGAAGGATCTGCAAGTCCGCTCGCGAAAAGGCTACTACGCGCCGCAACAGTAGGCGCGCGTCCCCGCCATCGCACTTACTCGAACATAAAGCGTCGTCGCGCTTCTGTGACTATTCCATTTCGAAGGCCAGGTATTGCAGCTTGCCTGCGCGCTCGATTTGTAGCGCGATTGGATCCCCGGGCTTGAATTGCTTCAAAGCGCTGCGCAGATTATCAACCGTATCCACGGGTCGGTTGTTGACGGCATGAATGATGTCGCCATTGCCAAGACCGATGTCGGGTCCAAACAAGTCAGCAGCCCGGCCGACGACCACTACGCCAGAAGATAGGCGCAGGTCCGGGATCATGGGCCGGATGGTGTCGTCGATTGAAACCGCGAGGATGGCGAGTTGCGGGACCAGATCCTTCTCGGTCTGTGCCAGGTCGAGCAATTGATCCATGCGATGCGATTCCTGCAGGACGGGAATGTGCAGCATCTTGATTTCTGCGCCGCGCAAAATTTCCATCTTCAGAACTTTATCGACTGGATGCAGATACAGCATGCCCATGAACGCCGGCAAAGTCTCGACCGGACGATCGTCGACCGACCGAACAACATCTCCAATCTTCAGGCCTGCGGCTTCGGCGGGACCGCCCGGGGTTACGTCGGAGATCACCACGCCGTAGTCCTGCCTGAGGCCAAGAGCAGTTGCCATGGAAGGCGTGATGGTCTGGGCGCCGGCTTCAATCTCGGAGCGGTGCACGTGACCATACTTCCGCAAGCTGTGGTAGACGAAGTCGACGACGCGCGCCGGGATGGCAAAACCCAAACCCTCGCTGCCCCCGCCTTGGGAGTAGATGAACGTGTTAATGCCAAGAACATTGCCTTCCACATCGACGAGCGGACCACCGCTGTTTCCAGGATTGATGGGGGCGTCGGTCTGAATGTAGACCATGGCGCGATCTGGATCCGGCTGGCGCGCCGTGGAACTGACGACACCCATCGTGATGGTGTTGCGCAAACCTTCCGGGCTGCCGACAGCGAAAACCAGTTCGCCCTGAATCACGCGCTTGCTGGCTGCCAGGGGCAGGGTCGGCAAGTTGGTGGCGTTGATCTTGAGAAGCGCAAGGTCGGTATCTTTGTGGACGCCGACCAGCCTGGCCTCGACAGTGCGAAGCTTGCCCTCGGTTTCAACCATCGGTCCCTCGCCGACGGCGAGATTCATCGGCAGCACGACCCGGATGCGTTGCGCTCCCTCAACGACGTGGGCATTGGTCATGATGTAGCCCGACGGGTCGACGATCACGCCGGAACCGATTGCGCGCTGGCGCGCGATCAAGGCCGCATCGCCTTTGCCTTCCTCCAGAGGTCCGTAACCGTTCACCAGGATCTGCACCACGCCGGAAGAGACGCGCGCTGCGAGGCGCTGAAGCGCATCGTTGAACTGCAGCAGGGTGGCGTTCGGATCGGTGTGAATTTCAGTTGAGGGGTTTGGCTTGGAAGGTGCGGCTTGGCCAATGGCGGAAACCAGCGCGAGGCAGAGTAGTGAAGCAGGCGCAATGCGCCAAAGGAAGCGACGTGCCACCATTGGGTGACTCCTTGCAGGGATGCGATCCGAGAAGCGAACCGAGTCACCATTTTGCCAGAATCCCCTTGAGGGTAACGGCGCGGACGCGAAAATAAGGGGGAAAATCCAAACGCAGATCAGGAAGGCCAAGCTTGAGGCTTCGCGCGTGTGGAGTCAGTAGGTTCCTGATAATAGGTAGGTTGGCAAAACTGAGCAACTGAATGAGCCCCGATCCTGCGACGGCATGGCTGCGTCCTCTTCCTGGTCATTTCAGCAAGCCAACGCAGGCCATCGGGTAAATCGAACCCGTCGTGAGTAGAAGATGAAGCTTCCGGTATGTCGGGCAGCCTTCACGACTCAGCTCGAGAATTTCAATCGGAAAAATCGAATCACGACATTCCTGAAAATTCGGGGGAAGAACGGGGGAACCCAGATTCTACCGTTATCCAAAGAGTAATCAGGCTTTATTGGAGGTGTCGTCCATGATATAACCGCCGGGAAGGCAGCTTTCAGCTGCTCCCCTCAGGAGACGTGGTATGGCGCTGGCTTTTGCAAGCAAACAAGGCCAGAACGGAGGAGGGACTGTGTCCGATGCACGGACGGGCAAGCGGTTTCCGTTAGAACTGCCCATTAAGATTCACAAAGACGCCGGCGGAGATACCAGCGGCATAACCAGTAACCTCAGCGCGGCGGGCGTATACATCCGCGCCGACCAATCGCTGGAGATGGGGTCGCCTGTCGAATTCGAAATCACACTCCCCCCGGAAGTGACAGGCGGTCAGGAAAACGTAGTGATTCAGTGTCGCGGCCGGGTGGTACGAACAGACGATAACAGCGCGGACGCGTCGGGAACGCGGGGCGTAGCGTGCGTCATCGATTCTTACGAGTTCGTCCGCAATACTTAAAATTTCGGAGCGCTGAGACATGCTCAAGCTGATTCTGGCCGACAACCAGGCAATTTTCCGGGCGGGGATCGCCAAAGTGCTGGCGGTCGAAGACGAGATGCGTATCGTGGCACAGGCGCAGACGTCGGAACAGATGTTCATGGCGCTCGACAAGTTCCGCGCAGCGGTGCTGATCGTGGCGGGCGGATTCCAGACGGACTTCAACGCCATGGTGCAGGCCGCGACGAAAGCGAAGACGCGGATCGTGGTGCTGGCCGATACGGGCGAGAGCGCTCAACGCTACATGAGCAACGGCGCGCACGGCGTGGTCTACCGCAACGTGACCAGCCCGGCGCTGGTGGACTGCGTTCGCAAGGTGGCTCGGGGCGAGACCTGGGTGCAGGATGTAGCCGTGCCCAGCGAACTGACCGAGAACGATATGGTCGGGCTGCGCGTGCGCGATCGCCTGACCGCGAAAGAGCTGCGCATCGTTGCTCTGATCGTGCAAGGCTACAAAAACAAAGAAATCGCCTCGCAACTCGGCACAACTGAGCAAGTCATAAAGAACTATCTGCGCAACGTCTACGACAAGATTGGCGTTTCGGACCGGCTGGAACTGGCGTTGTTCACGATTCACCACCGAATCTTGAACGAAGCCGCGGCCGCAACGGCGACTACGAATCAGCCGCAAGCGGGGGCAGGGGTTTCGTCGTAGACAGCGGAGCTTGCTAAGGAAGAATGTCTATCGAGTCGCGGAGACGCGGGTCGGCGCGAAATCGTTCGCGACATTTGAAGTGAAATAACGCCGCTGGAAGTAAAAGGCGACGTTCACAAGGCCGATCATCACCGGAACCTCTACCAGCGGCCCGATCACCGCCGCGAATGCGGCGCCCGAGTTGATTCCAAAGACCGAGATCGCCACCGCAATGGCTAGCTCGAAATTGTTCGAGGCCGCGGTAAAGGCGAGGGTTGTCGTCTTCGAGTAGTCTGCTCCGAGTTTTCTTCCCATATAGAAAGACACCAGGAACATCAACAGGAAGTACAAGAGGAGCGGAACGGCAATCCGCAGAACATCCAGCGGAAGCCGAACAATGTATTCGCCTTTCAGGGAGAACATCACGACAATCGTAAACAGCAAAGCAATCAGCGTCAGGGGACTGACAAGCGGAATGAAGTGGTGCTCGTACCATTCCCTTCCGCGAATGCGCATAAAGACTGCACGAGTCGCAAACCCGGCGAGGCACGGGATGCCGAGATAGATAAAAACGCTTTTTGCTATGTCCGCGATGGAAACATCCACCAGAGCTCCGCGCAGACCGAGCTTTGCAGGAAGCACAGTAATGAAAATCCAGGCATACACGGAATAGAAGAACACTTGAAAGAGTGAGTTGAAAGCTACCAAGCCGGCAGCGTACTCTCTGTCGCCTTTTGCTAGCTCATTCCAAACGATAACCATGGCGATGCACCGCGCCAGACCAATCATGATCAGGCCAGCCATGTATTCCGGATAGCTTCGCAAAAACACAATCGCCAGAACAAACATCAGAATGGGCCCTACGACCCAATTCTGTATGAGCGACAAGCCCAAAACTTTGGTGTTCCGGAATACCTCCGGAAGATCTTCGTAGCGGACTTTCGTGAATGGCGGGTACATCATCACGATGAGGCCGACGGCGATCGGAATTGACGTGGTGCCAACGCTAAAGCGATTCAAGAACGGCACGACTCCCGGGACGAGCCAGCCGAGTGCGATACCCACCGCCATTGCGAGGAAGATCCACGCCGTGAGATAGCGATCGAGAAGCTTGAGGCGACTGCTCGTTTTCATAGACGCTCCGACACCTACCTGTCCTGCACGATCGGAGATTCTGACCTGCCGATGTCATCGAGTTCGCGCTTCAACGCAAGGTTGTCAAGAGCTTTGAACGGCAGAGCCAGGAACAGGGTGATCCTCCGGTCGAGGAGGAAATAGGCCTCGCGAAAAGCTCGCTGAACCTCGGATTCGCTGCCGCGAACCGCTGCCGGATCGGGAATGCCCCAATGCGCCGTCATTGGCTGCCCCGGCCAGACCGGGCAGACCTCGTTTGCTGCGTTGTCGCAGACGGTGAAAACGAAATCGAGTTTCGGCGCACCGGGCTGCGAGAATTCTTCCCAACTTTTGCTCCTGAGATCGTTTACTGGCAGGTGCGACTGTTCCAGTTGCCGGAGAGCTTCTGGCCGCACCGTACCGGTAGGGTGGCTGCCGGCGCTGTAGGCTGTGAATGTAGGTCTTCCTTTGAAATTCAAGATGGCTTCGGCGAGGATCGATCGGGCCGAGTTTCCGGTGCAGAGAAATAGAACGTTGTAGTGATCCTTCATCGGAGTCCCCTTAGTTGCAACAGGTCGGTCCGCAGCACGCCTTAGTCGTTGCGTTGGCGGGTTTGACGGCGCGGATGAAGGCGCTCATGAACTTTTCGTCTACCTGGGGTGCCATGGCATCGACATCGATTCCCGCGGACGAGAGAAATTCGCGCGCATCTTCGACTTTGTAGACGCGAGTAGGCTCGACTTCGATCTGCTCGAAGCCGGCCGCTTTCAGTTTCGATCGGTAGTCAGCCTCCTCGAGCGCTCCGGCAATGCAACCGACCCAGAGCAGGACCTGCTGCCGGATTTCATCCGGAATCGCACCGCGTGTGACTACGTCAGAGACGGCAAGGCGGCCGCCCGGCTTCAAGACGCGGAACGCTTCGCGCAGGACCCGATCTTTGTCAGCCGAAAGATTGATGACGCAATTGGAAATGATCACATCGACTGAATTGTCGGGCAGCGGGATGTTTTCGATCTCACCCTTCAGGAACTCGACATTCTCGGCTCCGGCCTTGCGCTTGTTTTCGTTGGCAAGGGCCAGCATCTCGTCTGTCATGTCGAGGCCGAAAGCCTTGCCCGTGGGCCCTACCCGACGGGCCGAGAGCAGCACATCAATGCCGCCGCCCGAGCCCAGGTCCAGCACAACTTCACCGGGGTTCAGTTGGGCGAGCGCCGTTGGATTTCCGCATCCGAGCGATGCCAGCATCGCCTCTTCGGGAACCTCGTTCCCTTGCGAGGCGGCATAAAGATTTGAGGTGATCGGATCGCAGCCTCGGCCAATTCCGGACGGCGCAGCGCCGCAGCAACTGCTCCCGCCTGTTCTCACGCGAAGGGCGGCCTGGCCATACTTTTCTTTCACTAGCTCTTTGATGTCAGTGCTACTCATGGTGCCTCCTATTTGCAAAGCTGAACGATGTCTTGTGGCCTGAGCGCCTTGTTGCGCGTGCAGCACTCGGCGAGAAGAAATTGCAGGAGCTCCTGCAGTGCCTGCGTATTCGCGGTGTAGCGCAAGAAAGTACTTTCACGGCGAACCTGAATGAGGCCTTCATTCTTCAGTTTGTCGAGGTGGTGCGAGAGGGTTGAGTTCGGGATGTCGAGTTCCTCCTGGATTTCGCCGACGACCAACCCTTCGGGATGAGCGGACAAGAGAAGCTGCATGATCCGGAGGCGGGATTCGGTGCCCATGGCGGAAAACATGTCAGCATAAGTGGCGATTTGCTCGGCAGATTTTCCGGTTGCAGCTTTTGGCATATTTCTATATTTGCAGAAATATAAGGCCCTGTCAAGGTGGCGCCTCTGCGCTACGATATTTGGCAATAGCCGCATTCTGGCCCTTTATGACGCGATGATTTACCTGGAACAATCACCGAGCGCGATGCTGCAGCCTTGGGTACGGAGCCTGTGGTATTGCCGCGCGCCTGCGGTACCGCACCGGCGCGAGCGCGTGTTGCCGAACGGGTGCATGCAGGTCATCGTGAGCCTTACGCGCAGTTCCTTGACCGACTGCGGCGCAGATGGAACGGCAACGAGCGCAATTCCTCGCGCAATCGTGGTGGGCGCACGCGGGCGCTATGAAGTGATCGACACGTCGGATCTCGATGAGTTGGTTGGGATCGCCTTCCGCGCGGGCGGATTCGCCCGTGTCTTTCGCGAGCGCGCCGATTTGTTTTTCGAGCAGTCGATTGAACTGGATGGGGTGTGGCCGAGCGCGGAAATTTTGGAGAGAGTTTCGGCCGCGGCAACTCCCGCGGAGAAGCTTGTGATCCTCGATAGCCTTCTTTGCGAACGGCTCGATCCGAAAGCCCGCCGGTGCGCTACGGTCGAGCAAGCCTTGCATCTATTCCGCGGGAAGGAGTTGCGGATTGGCGAGTGCGCGCGAGCCATAGGGTTGAGCGAACGGCGGCTCTCTCAGGTATTTCGCGAAGAAGTGGGGGTAGGCCCAAAAATGTGGTGCCGCATACGACGCTTCCAGTTTGCCGTAACAGCCTTGCATCAGGGCGCAGAGGTTCCCTGGGCAGAATTGGCTCTGGCATGCGGATATTACGATCAATCACACTTTGCGAACGATTTCCGGGCGTTCTCGGGGATCGATCCCAGCACCTACTCGGCCCTCCGCAGTCGCTGGCACAATCACGTGCCGATGTTGTAGCGACGCCTGAATTTCTCAGCAGGTTCCGATTTTTCCAAGAAACGAGAGCGCTCCCCAGTGCAGAATACTGGCATGACAAACTTCGCCAAACCAGATGCAACCTCGAACGTAATCCCCGGTCTGCGTTACCGCGATGCCATAAAAATGATCGAGTGGCTTTGCAGGTACATGGGTTTCGAAAAGCAAGCCGTCTATCCGGGTGCAGACGGCAAGGTGATGCATGCCCAACTTACCTTCGGCAAGGGCATGATCATGCTGGGCTCGGTGGATAACGGGACACCGTCATCCAAGATGACGAAGCAGCCGGACGAGATGGGGGGAGCCGAAACGCAGAGCCCGTACCTGATCGTCTCGAACATTGAGGGGATGTATGCGAGCGTCCAAGCAGGCGGAGCAAGCATCACAATGCCGCTGGAAGAAAAAGAGTACGGGGGGAAAGCATTCAGCTGCGCCGATCCTGAGGGGCACATCTGGCACATCGGCACGTATGATCCGTGGGAAGAAAAAGGATGAGACGGCGGTCTGCAGTCGTCAAGGGTCTGCCAACAGCGTGCAAGGCGAAACCCCACCTTCATGCCGCCGGTTCTCGGCGCGAAGGTGGGGTCCTACTCATTCGGGTGAGTGTGCAATCAACTATCGCAGCGATGCCAGAATGACCACGGGCTGTGAGCTGAAGTCCATGGCGACTTCGGCTTCGTGGGCGCTCTTTGGAAGTTGCTGTCCAGAGGAGCTGCCTTCGACCCAGACCTGGGACAAGAAGTAGCGGTCGCCGTAGCGCTTGAAAACCAGCTTCGTCCTGTCAGCCGGATTCAACGAACGAGCAGCGTTCGCGTTGGAGACTGCGTTGTCGCCGGTTTCCGCGTTGTGGACGAGCACCGCCTCGCCCAGGCTGCCGAAACGAGTGATCTCGTATTGGCCGGCAGGCAAGGTCTGCTTGTTGACCACGAACTTGAACGGGATATCCGCGCGAATGGTTCTTCCATGGTTTTGAGCCAATGCCGATCCGGCTGCAAGCAGCAGACTCAGCACACCGATGAGAGCAAGAGCGTTCTTTTTCATATCTCCTCCTCGTGAACGACGGTGGAAGTCAGGCAGGTTCGGCTGAACATCGTTGGTTCCCGCTGCTTCAAATTCTTCGTATTACCGTCCCCACATTCGGTGCGGTGTTGATCACCGCAACTTGTGAAAGGGAAAAGCAAGCTGCTGACCAAACCTGCAGAACTTCCTTGGCGGCGCTGCAAGCGCCCGGCAAAGACGATGATTCCACTCGGATTAGAAGTTTCTTGTGCTCTACCCAACTCCACTCGAGAGGAGTATGTTGAGGGCTATTCGTTAACGCGACGGTTAGGGGGAATTCGCGTTTCGGTTAATTGAGGCTTTTACAATCGCAGTAGTGGAAGACATTCACACTGCTTCTTGAACTGTGAACTGGGGCAAGGGTACGGGTATGGGTTCGATCGCAAATGGGCATGCGCGGCTGGTAGGCATTTCGGGTCCGCTCCTGGGACAGAAGCTTCAGCTCAGCGATACCGAGGTATCCATTGGGCGCGAGTCGACGAATGCGCTGTGGGCTCAGGACCAGGCGCTGTCCCGCAAGCACTGCGTCATCGTTTGCGAAGAAGACATCTGGCAGATACGCGATCTGAACAGCCACAACGGAACATTGATCAACGGCGTGCGGATTGAGATTCACGAGCTGCGCCACCGCGATCAGATTTCAGTCGGCGATTCCATTCTGGTATTTCTCGAGCATGAAGGAGCCGACCATCCGGAGAATGCGCCGGTGGAGCTGACCGATACGGCCGAACTGGACCGGGTTCCAGTTCGGCTGGCCCAGGAAGACGCCATCTATCTGCAGCCCGAGCGGGTACTGGCAGAATTACCGAAGGACGATCGGCGGGCGCGCGACCTGAATACCCTCCTCAAGATCGCGACCGGCGTGGGACAGATCCATGATCGCGATGCGCTGGAATGGCAGATCCTGGGTATGGTTTTCGATGTAGTGCCAGCCGATCGGGCGGCGATTCTGCATTTCGCTCCCGGCGCGGAGAACTTTGACTCTGCCTTTGCATGGGACCGAACGCTTGGTCCGGGGAACAAAGTGCCGGTCAGTCGCACCGTGGTGCGGCAGGTTCTCCGGGAACGGGCAGGTCTGATGGTGGCCGATGTCACGGACGACGAGGGCTTGCGTGAGGTAAAGACTCTCGCTCAACTCCAAGTGTGTTCCCTGCTCTGCGTGCCGCTGATTACGAATCAAGTCGTGACGGCGGTTCTGTATCTGGACAGCCGGTCTCCGCGACGCAAGTTCGATCGAGAGCATCTTGAGCTGATCACGGCCATGGCAAGCATTGCGAGTCTTGCCCTGGAAAACGTGCGTTTGTGGGAGGGTTTAAAGGAGGAAAATCGCCGTCTGCGGTCGGAGATCAACCTTGAGCACAGCATGATCGGTTCCAGCGCACGCATGCGCGAAATTCTCGAGATCATTCAGCGAGTGGCGCCCACGACTTCCACCGTGCTGATCGAAGGCGAGAGCGGCACGGGAAAGGAATTGGTTGCACGTGCACTCCACCGCAACAGCCCGCGCAGCGATCAGAATTTTGTAGCCATTAACTGCGCTGCACTCACGGATAGTCTTCTGGAAAGTGAGCTCTTCGGATACGAGAAGGGTGCTTTCACTGGCGCAGTCGGACAAAAGCGCGGGAAGATCGAAGTGGCGGACCAGGGAACGCTGTTTCTGGATGAGATCAGCGAACTCGCGTCGGGGCTGCAAGCAAAGCTGCTTCGCGTACTGCAGGAACGGGAACTCGAACGCGTTGGCGGCACGAAACCGATCAAGGTAGATGTGCGGCTGATCGCTGCGACCAACAAGAGCTTAAGCGAAGCCGTACAGCAGGGGCAATTTCGGGCCGACCTCTATTACCGTCTGAATGTAGTGACCATTCAAATGCCGCCGTTACGTGAGCGGCGGGAAGACATCCCTGCGCTGGCGTTGAGTTTTCTGGAGAAATTCAGCAAGAAGAGCAACACGCGGCGGAAAGAGCTTTCTCCCGAAGCGCTATCAGCGTTGATGCAGTATGACTGGCCGGGCAACGTCCGCGAACTGGAGAATGCGATTGAGCGGGCGGTCGTGCTGGGCCCGGAAGGTGTCGTGCTGGCGGAAGATCTGCCGGAAGCGGTGCTGGAGAGATCATCGGTGCCATCAAGCGCGAAGTATCTCGGCGCACTCAAAGAGAACAAGAAGGCACTCGTGCTGCAGGCGATGGAACAAGCGCACGGTCAGTACATTGAGGCGGCGAAGATACTCGGCATCCATCCCAATTCCCTGCTGCGGCTCATCCGAAATCTTGGGCTTAAGGCGACCGTTAAGGGATCGGCCGCGACGTAGGCATCAATTGGTTGAAGAAAAGCTATCCGAGAGACACGGAGAAGAGCCGCAAAGACTCTCGCAACACCCAGCGACTATCCAAGCCTGCCGGACGAATCCACTTTTTTGGTTACAGCCCGCGATCAGTTGCAGCCCGGTACTTTAAAGTTGCTGATGCGAGTGTGCCAGTTCAACGTGGAGATCTGGTTGTTCACGAAGTACTCGCTCACATACCAGAAGGTGCAGCCGTCGACGGGATCGACCGTCATGCTGCTGTAATCCCCGTAGATCGTGGAATCGCCTTGATCTCCGGCGCCGTTATAGAGCGTGAACTCGGTTGAGGTCGAGGAGTTGGGCAGATTCCACCAGGAGGCGCGAATCCCAGGATGCAGGGTCGCGCTCGAGAAGTCGTAGCCGACCGCTGCATTGCCCTCTTTATCTTGCGCGATGCTGGGCATGAAGCGGAAGGTCGAGGTGTCGATCTTGATGGTGTTCTGCTGATGAAGTGTGGGTATGCTGGAGCCGCTCGGTACTCGAAGCTCATACCAGCGGATGCCGACTTGCTGGTTCGTCGCATTGGTTCCGGTGCGGATCGTGTGACTGAAGAGGTAGGACTCGTAGCCGCCGAATTTGCGGTAGGCGAAACGCGGCATGATCCGGTCGCCGACGGAATCGATTTTGTGCTTTCCGCCCGTCGGGCCTGCCATCGGCTCGGGGACGCACCAGGTGTATCCGACGTTGGTGAGGTTGTAGCAACCCGGCGTGTAGCTGGGCACATGCAACGTCGTGTTGGTGAGGGTGGCGCTCGCGGGATTCGCCCAATTCATCGAAAATTCCCAGAGATTAATGGCGGCTGAGGTGGTGGTGACGCCGTCGATCGGCGGATTCTGAATGCTGACGAGAAACTCGGCGCGAGCCGCCGGAGGCGCAGTCGTGCTCTCCACATCGGCAGGGATCAGGCTGTGACTGAGATAACGGCCGGAGGTCGGCGGATTGTCGGGATCGGTCAGGCATTTCATCGTGCGTGCCGAGGCATTGATCAGCATGTTGCTGCGATCCATCGCGCAAACCGCGGCGCCGATGGGCTGGTAATGATTATCGACATCGAGCATGTCGAAGGTCAGATAATACGAATCCGTCCACGTGCCGATTTTCGGCCAATCTGGAAAATATGTATGGCCACTGGAGTTCTTGCCGAGCGTTGAATTGAGCGGGAATGCATAGGTGTACCACTTGAAATTGGTGGCCGCGAGATCGTCGGTGCTCGAAACGGCAACGCAGTAATAGTAGGTGCCGTTGATACCCGGCGAGTTGTGTCCGCCGATCACCCAGCGCAGAGCTAACCGATCGAAAGTGACGTAGCCATCACCAGCGATCGAGGAACACATAGACTGGCCGTTCTGGGTCCATGGCGAAGTGCCGACTTTCGGGCTCGGCCATACCGGTGCGTGCGTAACCTTGTCGTAGGCCTGGAAATAGACGTTGGTCCATTCAAGGTATTGCTTGGTCCCGACCGCACCGTTTGGATCGATGTCGTTTTCCGGGCGAGCGAGCTGCGACGCGTCAATGCCTTCGAAGGTAGTGACCGTTTGCGCCAGCAGAGGGACGGCTAGGCTCAGGCAAGCCAGAAAGAAAAAGACAGTGGCACACAATCTTGCGGTTTTCATGTTGAGCCCAAGTAGCGACCGACTGCGCGCGAGGGTAGCACATCGGCGTATCTCCTAGATAGAGAAGGAAGTCTTGAGTGAGCCTCTCGTGAAGAATTCTGCATACAGCAGGTGTAATTGGGATGGGAAGACCAGCTTTCAACGTGGACTCCAGGGAGTTCCAGGGGTCTGACTGTCTCATTGACGGGTCTTAAGAAATGGCATAGAGTTCGTGAATCCCCGTCCATCCCCCGGGGTCTCCGCCCCAGCACCGTGTTGCAAGCTCCTCCGCCAGCACGGCGTCCGGGCGCTAGAAGTCCTTCACAAGGAGACCGCCATGCGACGTACCTCGCTACTTCTGCTTACGGGTATGTGTGTGATCGCGAGCCTGCCGGCCCGCGCGGCGAGCCGGGAAGAAATCCTGCCAGCCGGAACGATCATCCACTGCACGCTTGATGAACCCAACTTCTCCTCTAAAACGGCGCAAGCCGGGGATCCGGTTTTGTGCCATCTCGGATCGGTATCGGCCTTCGGACATTCTGTTTTCCCACGCGGAGCGATGCTGAGCGGACACTTGCAGGATTCCAAGGATCCGGGCCGAATCGTCGGCAAGGGCTGGCTGGAGCTTGAGTTTGACCGCATCATCCTCCCCGGCGCCCAAGTCCTCCCGCTACAGGCGAAGATCATCGCCGCCCCGAAATTGAAGGTCGATAAAGAAGGCAAGATGCATGGCAAAGGGCATCCGACGCGCGATGCGTTGGGATGGATGGTTCCCGTGCTGTGGCCGATCAAAGTCATTACTTTGCCCATGCGTGGTCCATATCCAGCGCTGAAGGGCGAATCGCGCTTGACGATGCGGCTGATGGAGGACGTAGATGTTCCGGTTTCGTATGCGGCCCGGGCGTCCGTGCCTGCCCCACCCTGGGTACACCCGAGCGAATACGCTCCGGCGAGCTACGGGTTGCTGCATCCCGCTGCCATGGTGACGCGAGAGCCGGGATTGGTTCCGGTGTCGGACCAGGGAGGCGACGATTCTGCGCGCGCACTCATGCCGCGGCCGGTGGAACCCATGGGGTTAGCGCCAACGGCGCCAGCCACAAACGCTCCTTCGGCTCTAGTCGTTCTGCATGGAGGATCGGCGTTCCTGGCTCGGGAGTATTGGATCCAGGGCAGCGAGATGCACTGCGTCTCGGAGGACGGTCAGACCAAGTCGTTCCCGGTGGAGAGTGTCGACTTGTACCAAACGGTTAAGGTGAACCGCGAGCGGAACGTAGAATTCAGCCTGCGGACCAAAGACGCTGTCACCGAACAGTAACCAAAAGCCAAAGGACAAAAGGGCGGGGAACCGACCCCGCCCTTCCCTTCTGCAAACGTTGCTTTTCGCGTCGGCGGGCCGGTGCCGCGCTCAGCGCAAGATTTTCTCGGCGATCGACTTGCCCTGCGAGAACAGATACAGATAGTCTGGGCCGCCCGATTTCGAGTCAGTCCCCGACATATTGAATCCGCCAAACGGATGTGCGCCAACAATCGCCCCGGTACACTTGCGATTGATGTAGAGGTTGCCGACGTGGAAATCCTGCTTGGCGATTTCGATCTTGTCCTTGGACTTGGTATAGACCGCGCCAGTCAAACCGAACTCGGTATCGTTGGCAATTTCGAGTGCATGCTCGAAGTTCTTCGATTTGATCACGGCAAGGACAGGCCCGAAGATTTCTTCCTGCTCCAGCGTGGACTTCGCCGGAATGTCAGCAAACACCGTCGGCTGCAGGAAATAACCTTCCCCCGCGTTCGTGGCTCGACTTCCACCGGTCAACAAGCGGCCGTCCTTTTTCCCGATCTCGATATAACGAAGAATGTCCTGCATTGAGCCTTCGTTAATCACGGCACCCATGTTCGGATTGTCGGCCGGATCGCCGATCGTGATCTTCTCGACCCTCGCTTTGAGCATGTCGAGGAATTTGTCGTAGACGCGCTCGTCGACGATGGCTCGTGAGCAGGCGGAACATTTCTGCCCCTGGAAACCAAAGGCCGCTTGCGCGACGCCTTCAACGGCGGCATCCAGATCACAGTCGGCGTCGACGATGATCGCGTCTTTGCCGCCCATCTCGAGGATGGTACGCTTGATCCAAACCTGGCCCGCAGCCTGGCTGGCCGCACTCTTGTTGATGTGGAGGCCCACTTCGCGGGAACCGGTAAACGCGACGTAACGAGTCTTGGGATGCGCCACGACTGCATCCCCGAAGCTTGCGCCTCCGCCTGGGCAGAAATTCACGACGCCTTCCGGCATTCCGGCTTCTTCGAGAAGCTCGAAGAACTTTGCAGCGATCGTCGGCGAGTCGCTCGACGGCTTGAGGATGACGGTGTTCCCGCAAACGATCGAAGCCAGCGTCATACCCGCCATGATGGCCGCCGGGAAGTTCCACGGCGGAATGACGGCGCCGATGCCGAGCGGAATGTAGCGAAGCTGATCGTGCTCGCCGGGCAACTGCACCGGAGTCGTGGTGCGGCCCAGGCGCAACGCCTCGCGCGCATAAAACTCGCAGAAATCGATGGTCTCGGAGATATCGCCATCGGCCTCGGCCCAGTTTTTGCTGACTTCGAAGACCAGCCAGGCCATGAAGTCGAACTTGCGCTCGCGCAGCAAGTCGCCGACGCGAAATACGAGGCTGGCGCGCTCTTCGACCGAGGTGCGGCTCCATGACTCGAACGCTTTGTGCGCGGCCTGAATGGCAGGCTCGACGTGATCGCGGCTGGCTTTTTGGTGTACGCCGACAACTTCCGAAGGCCGGGCCGGATTCAGCGACTTGATCTTTTCCGCGGTGCGGGATCGGCGGCCGCCAATCACCAGGTCGTATTCGCGGCCCAGTTGCCCGCGTACTTTTTCGATCGCGGTGCGCATGCGGCGTGCATTCTCTTCCTTGCTAAAGTCGACCATAGGCTCGTTCCGGAATGGCCCTTCATGCAGGCGGACCTGGAGACGAACGGGAGCTTCTAAAGTTGCCATGACACACCTCGATGGGATTCGATTGCGTTTTCGGCCAAGATTCGCGCTATTGGGTAAAAGAAAATTGTAGCACCAAGATGAGCTTGGCATTTTCGCCACCTTGGCGCCCAACCGACCGGTCGAAAGCGCAATCCGACTATTTTTCCAGAAATGCATTGACCGCGCGCGTGACTTTGTCTCCCTGGCACTCCATCAATAGATGACCGCAATCGGCATTGAGTTCCAACACCTCTGCGTGCATCTTTTTAGCGAAGTCGAGTGCGGGTTCAGGGTTGACGGTGTGATCCTGACGCGACACAACCACCAGAACTTTCGCGCGCACCGCGGCCGCAGCTTTGTCCAGCGAGCCCCCAAAGTCGTCCGAGACGTCGAGCCTCATGACGGCTTCTCCCGTACGGATGTGATTGTTGGCATCCATCGCGGGTTCTGCAGCATGCTTCGCGAGCAATGTGGCGACCTCATCGCGCGAAGTTTTCTGGTTGTAATACTGGGGCGTGGTCTCGACTAACGCGTCAAATTCGGCCATTTGCAGCAGCGCTGGATTTTCTGAGTACTCGCCGCCCCGCCATGCCGGATCGCGCATGATGACGTCGTTTTCCGCATGCCAAAGAAGCAGATCGTAAGGAGCCAGGCGTGGTGAGCCGACAATAGGAACAGCTTTGTCCATGAAATCGGGATAAGAGACGATCCATTGGAAGGTCTGCATCCCGCCCATGGAAACGCCCATAACCGCCTTGAGGTGGCTCAGGTGCAAGAACTCGGTGAGCAGGCGGTGCTGGCTGTTCACCATATCGCGGACAGTGAACTGGGGAAACTTCATGCGCGGTTGGAGCGGGCTGTTGGAAGGCGAGGTGGAAACGCCATTGCCGATAGCGTCGATCACGACGAGAAAGTACTTCGACGCGTCCGGGAGGCCGCCCGGCGCGAGCGAAGCGCCGATCATCTCGCTGGTGCCGCCAAACCAGGTTGTGATCAGGATGACATTCGATTTGTCGGCGTTGAGCGAACCGAAAGTGCGATAGCCGACGCGGCAATCGCGAATCGTTTCCCCGCTCATGAGCTTGAAGTCGCCGAGATTTGCGAATTGCTGCTGAGCAACGAGAGTCGAAACGGCAAAGGGAAGAAAGAGAAGGAAACGGAGCCTGAATGGGCGCATGGCCGGGATTTTACGCGATTTGCCGCGTCCTATCTCACAAGGAACGGCTGCCGACGGACTCTTCCACCGGTTCCAGGTGCGCGGTGAAATGGCGCAGGAACGGAGCTTCCTGGCTCAAATACAGGCCTTTGATCTTCTCGCGATTCTTCCAGACTTCAAGAATGACTTCGACGACGTAATCGATGTGGCTCTGGGTGTAAACGCGCCGCGGGATCGCCAACCGGACTAAATCCATCTTGGCCGCAGCGCCGAACATGAGCGTACCGATCTCAACGGAGCGAATGCCGCCTTCTAAATAGAGCTCGGCTGCGAGCGCAACCCCCGGAAACTGGTCCGAAGGGATGTGTGGTAGAAATGCTCGCGCATCGAGATAGATCGCATGGCCACCCGGCGGCTGCACGATGGGCACGCCCTGCGCGGAAATATGATTGCCGAGATAGGCAGTCGAGGCGATGCGATAGCGTAAATAATCTTCCTGCAACGCTTCCTGAACGCCGACCGCAATGGCTTCCAGGTCGCGGCCGGCCAGTCCACCGTAAGTTGGGTAGCCCTCGGTCAGGATCAGCAGATCTTTTTCCTGTTGTGCGAGCTTGTCGTCGTTGGTGCACAAGAAGCCGCCGATATTGGCCATGCCATCTTTCTTGGCGGACATCGTGCAGCCGTCGCCGTAGCGAAACATCTCCTGCGCAATCTCTTTGGGATTTTTGTCCGCAAATTCTGCTTCGCGCATTTTGATGAAGTACGCGTTCTCAGCGAATCGGCAGGCGTCAAAGTAGAGCGGGATCTTGTGCCGGCGGCAGACTTCGCTGACCTGGCGCACATTCTGCATCGAGACCGGTTGACCGCCGCCGGAATTGTTTGTCACCGTCAGCATGACCAGCGGGATGCGCTCCCGGCCCACTTTTTGAATGAGTTGTTCGAGAGCGGCGACATCCATATTGCCCTTAAATGGGTGCTGAAGGCTGGGCTGGCGGCCTTCCGGGATGACCAGGTCTAGGGCCTCGGCGCCGACGTACTCGACGTTTGCACGCGTGGTGTCGAAGTGGGTGTTGTTGGGTACGATATCCCCTTTCTTGCAGGTCACGTTAAAAAGAATTCTCTCCGCAGCGCGGCCCTGGTGGGTGGGGATGACGTGGCGATAGCCGAAAATATCCTGAATTGAGGCACGAAAGTGATCGAAACTGGGACTGCCCGCGTAGCTTTCGTCGCCTTCCATGATGGCAGCCCACTGGTGTGTCGACATCGCGCCAGTCCCTGAGTCGGTGAGCAAATCGATCAGCACGTCGTCCGCCGGCAAAAGGAAGAGGTTGTAATGCGCGGCTCGAAGCAGCTTTTCGCGTTCCGCGCGGGTCGTCCAGCGGATCGGCTCGATGCTCTTGATACGGAAGGGTTCGATGATCGTGCGAACAGGCATATGGATCTCCGGGCGTTGTCGATCAGGGGACTTTGACCGTCTCGCGACGATCGATAGGGGTCGTGACCGCGGCGGTGCGCTCCAGTTTGTCCCACGCGAACTTCTGTCCCTCGGCGGCTCGCTTCAGCGTCTTAAGCAAAACGAGTGAGAACAGTTGACGGTAAGCGAACCGCTGCAACCATACCTGGGAAAGAAGCCAGGTGTCTTCGCGAGCTTCGGGACGACGACGCTCCAGGGCGAACGCAATCGCCGAAGCGATGAAGTCGATCACCAGGAAAGCCAGGAAGAACGTTACCAGCTTCTGGAAGCTCGCCGGATCGGTGGACTCCGGATGGAAGTACTTCTGAATGAAGTACCAGCCCACACCCACGATAAACATGAGGTCAATGAAGGGCGAGACCAATGGCAACAGGATCTGGAAGATCAGTATATTCGGCAGCGCCACCCAGCCCAGAACGCCCTTCCGAGCAAATACCCCGCGATGCTTCCAGAGAGACTGGAGAATTCCGAAAGACCAGCGAAAACGTTGACGCATGAGGCCGTTCGCCGTGGTAGGCGCTTCGGTATAAGCAAGGGCCTGATCTTCGTATTCCACACGATAGCCGAGGCGCAATAACGCCATTGTGAGATCGGCATCTTCCGCGACGGTATCGCTCTGATAGCCGCCGGCTTCGCGCACCGCCGAGACGCGCCATGCACCAATCGCTCCGGGGACGACACTGACCGCGCCCAGGGTATTGAGTGCGCGGCGCTCAAAGTTCTGGCTCGTGATGTATTCCAGTGCCTGCCAGCGCGTCCAGAGATTCACGCGGTTGCCCACTTTCGCATTGCCGGCGATGGCGCCAACCTCCGGATTGACGAAGTGAGGTACCAGGTGTGAAATCGCGTCGGGCGCGATGATGGTATCGGCATCAATGCCGACGAAGATGGTCTCATCCTGGAGGTGTTCGAGGCCAAAATTGAGTGCTTCGGCCTTCCCCGCATTGGTTTTAGTGAGGATGCGAACCCGGCCCTCTGATTCTTCTTTGCGGAAGGTCTGACGGGCCACTTCCAGAGTGCGGTCTTTCGAACCGTCGTCGATCACGATTACGTAGAGATTGGGGTAATCCGAATCGAGGACCGATTGAATCGTGCGGACGATGACTTTCTCTTCGTTGTAGGCTGGGATCAAGACGGCAACCTTCGGACGATAAGCCGCAAGTTCCTCGGGAGTGCCCAGAGGATGGGAACGCAGCCGGTCGTAGATCGCAAGCACGCCAACGGACACCAAACGACCAGTCATTAACAGGTCGCCCAGAAGGAAAATCCATGTAATGGCCTGGATGCCGGCATCAAACATCCAGAAGCCAATGCCGCTGAGGCGCGCCGCCCAGCGCTCGTTTGTCGGAATCGACGGCATGACATCAGCGCGGGTCTTCCCCAGAAGTTCATAGACGGGAACAATCTCGTATCCCCGCGCCCGCAGCTGATCGATGATCATTGGCAGCGCGCGCACAGTCTCACGCCGGTCCCCGCCGCCATCATGAAGCAGGATGATGTTGCCGCAAAGCTGATCCTCTGCTTTACAGGGGGGAAGGTCCTGCATCACAGTAGCGGTGATTTGCTCAGCGGTGCGGTGCGGGTTGTCGCGCCAGTCATTTGGG
>Ga0335069_10001043_pt1 | contig 44685 bp, 40 predicted proteins | sample Lox_Sample_11_FD_206714 | JGI IMG/M metagenome (GOLD analysis project Ga0335069, IMG submission 206714) | Soil microbial communities from Loxahatchee National Wildlife Refuge, Florida, United States - Lox_Sample_1.1 | ecosystem: Environmental > Terrestrial > Soil > Wetlands | place: USA...
GTGCTGGCAGGCGCAGAGCGCGCGCAGGCGCTGGGTCGTCACGGAAAGGAGTCGCTGGAGGTCCTGGAGCGTCGCTCGCGCGATCAGCCCGGGCGGCTGGAGCGAAGCGAGATCGGGGCGCGCTGCCGCGCGCTCCGCGCGAGCAGTCCTCGGCACCCCGCGCAGGCGGCCGCGCCGCGAGGACGCACCCTTCGACTCGCCCGAGTCTCCCCCCACGGCGGAGTTGACTAGCAGACAGACGGGCGCGACGCCGTCGCGACGAGCGCGATCTCTCTAGAGCTCGTCGTTGTTCTGCATCACGCGCAGCGAGCTGTCCTCGCCCTCGCCGCTCGAGAGCGAGTCCTCGCGCAGCTCCTGGAGCGCCTCGGAGGTATGGCGCTGCGCGTCGGCCGTCTCCGTCGGCTCGGTGCCGGCGAGGAAGGACTGGAAGACGGTGTCGGGGCCGTCGCCGTCCGAGAGCAGCCCGCTCTCGCGGTCGATGCGCGCGAACACGATCGAGTCGGGCGGCGAGAAGTCGCGATCCGGTCGATCCGCCATCGCGACGCGCATGTAGTCCATCCAGATCGGCGCGGCGGCGTGCGCGCCCGTCTCCCCCGGACCGAGGAAGCGCGCGACGTCGTAGCCGACCCACACGCCGGTCACGATGTCCGGCGAGAAGCCGACGAACCAGGCGTCGGCCTGGTCGTTCGTGGTGCCGGTCTTGCCGGCCACGGGGCGGCCGAGCGCGCGCAGCTTCACGCCCGTGCCCTCGAGCACGACCGCGCGCAGCAGGTCGACCATCAGATACGCGTCGCCCGGCGGGATCACCTGCATCGGGTCGGCCGGCGGGGCGCCGTCGGCCGTCGCGGTCGCCTCGGGAGGCGGCGTGGCCTCGAGGTCGGTGCCGAGCGCGACGCGCTCGAGCAGCACGTTGCCGTCGCGGTCGGTGACGCGCGTGATGTAGCGCGGCACCAGGCGGCGGCCGCCGTTCACGAACACGGCGTAGCCGCGCGTCAGCTCGAGCAGCGAGAAGCCGCTCGTGCCGAGCGCCGTCGCGAGCGTCGGCTCGATCGGCGACTCGATCCCGAGCTTGCGCGCGTAGCGGATCACCTCGCCCATGCCGACCTCCTCGGAGAGGTGCACGGCCGCCGTGTTGATCGACTTGGCGAGCGCCTTGCGGAAGGTGATGGGTCCGTAGAACTCGCGTCCGTAGTTCTTCGGCTTCCACACCAGACCGGTGTACTGATCGGTGTAGACCTTCGGCCGGTCGTAGATGATGGAGGCCGGCGTGTACTTCTTGTGGCCCTGCGCGTCCTCCTGCGCGAGCGCCGCGCCGTAGATGAAGGGCTTGAAGGCCGAGCCCGGCTGGCGGCGCGACTGCGTGACGCGGTTGAACTCGCTCTTCTCGAAGTCGTAGCCGCCGACGAAGGCGAGCACATCGCCGTGGAGGTCGAAGGAGAGCAGCGCGCCCTGCACGAGCGGCGTCTGCGCGAGGCGCACGCGCAGCGGACCTTCGTCGGCGGCCTGCGGCGGCGCGCCCTTCTTCCCGTCCTTCTTCGCGTCCGCGGGCTCTGCGGCCGCCGGCGGGAGCGGTGCGAAGCGCGCGACGTCGCCGCGCCGGAACGCCTCGCCGATGCGCGAAATGGTGTAGGGCTCGCGGTCCGGGTCGACCGGCCGCGCCCAGTTCACGTCCTCGAGGTGGACCTCCGCTTCGACGCCCGGCCCGAAGGCGACGCGCGCCACGCCTGCCTTGTCGTCGACGGAGAGCACGACGCCGGAGAGCGGCCCCTGCGCGTCGAAGCGAGCGCGCACGCGCGCGGCCGGGTCGAGCGCGGCGTCGACGAGCGGCGCCCGCGGTGCGGCGGTGTCGTCGGGGTGCGGCGCTTCGGCCGACGCGCTCTCGTGCGACTCGGCCGACTCCCCCGAATCCGGCTTGTCGGCCGGCGGCGCGAGGCCGTTCTCCACCGCGAGCGCTTGCAGGCTCTCTCGGATCTTTGCCGGCTCGACGCGGCGCCCGGGCCCCCGGTAGCCCTGGCGATGGTCGAGCTCCTCGAGCCCTTCTCGCAGCGACTTCACCGCGGCCTTCTGGAGGTCGGTGTCGAGCGTGGTCTCGATGCGCAAGCCGCCCGCGAGCACGGTCTCGCCGCCGAGCACCTCGAAGAGATGGCGGCGCACCTCCTCGTCGAAGTAGGCGGCGTCCGCGTAGTCGTCCAGCCACTTGCCGCTGGCGAGCTTCGGCTGCTCGGCGACCGCCGCGCGATAGGTCGGCTCGTCGATCACGCCGTCCTCGCGCATGCGCGCGAGCACGTAGCGTCGGCGCTGATCGGCGCGCGTCGGATTCTCGAAGGGCGAATAGCGCGACGGCGCCTTCGGCAACCCCGCGAGCAGCGCGCCCTCGGAGACACTGAGGTCCGACACTTCCTTGCCGAAGTAGGTGCGCGCGGCCTCGCCGATGCCGTACGCGCCGTGACCGAAGTAGATCTGGTTCAGGTAGAGGTAGAGGATCTCGTCCTTCGAGAAGTGCTGCTCGATGCGCCGAGCGAGGATCACCTCGCGGATCTTGCGACGATAGGTGCGCTCGGGAGAGAGCAGCAGCGCCTTCACGGTCTGCTGCGTGATCGTGCTGGCGCCGCCGACGGTCTCGCCGGCCATCACGTTCGACCAGGCCGCCCGCAGGATCGCCTGGAAGTCGATGCCGCCGTGCTCGAAGAACGACTTGTCCTCGCCGGAGACGAACGCCATCACGACGTGGCGCGGGATCTGCTCGAGCGGCGTGAGGCGGCGGCGCTCCCTCGAGAACTCCCCGATTGGACGTCCGTTTCGATCGAGGACGATGCTCACCACCGGCGGGCGGTAGTCGGAAACGCTGCGGAGGTCGGGCAGGTCGCGCAGGAAGGCGAAGTAGAACCCCGCCATCCCGGCCGCGCCGCCGAGCACGAGCAGTGCGGCCGAGAGCATCAGCAGGCGCAGGAACCAGTGTCCGCGCGAGCGCCCCGCCGTGTCGGAACTCATCGTCTCTCCGGGGGTTTTGCGACCGTAGCCGACGCCTTCCGCCCTGCGCTACCGCTTCGGCCGGAGCGAGCGCCGACTGAATGAGTTCGGGTCTCACCTTCGCCTTCGTGATGGACCCGATCCAGTCCATCGACATCCGCGGCGACACCACCTTCGTCCTGATGCTCGAGTCGCAGCGCCGAGGGCACCGGCTGCTCTACCTCGAGCAGCCGGACCTCGGCGTCGACGCGGCGCGAGGGCCCGTCGCGCGTGTGCGCCCCGTCACACTGCGGCGCGAGGTCGGGCGTCACGCGGAGCTCGGCGAGCCGGAGCGCGTCGCGCTCGACGAGGTCGCCGACGTCGTCTTCCAGCGCAAGGACCCGCCCGTCGACGCCGACTACGTCACGGCCACGCAGATCCTTTCGCTGTGTCGCCGCGCGCTCGTGCTGAATCGGCCCGAGGGCATCCTCTCCGCCAACGAGAAGCTCTACGCGCTGCACTTCGCAGACCTGATGCCGCCGACGCGCGTGACGCGATCGATCGGCGAGCTGCGCGCGTTCCTCGACGAGCTCGGCGGCGAGATGATCGTGAAGCCGCTCGACGGCCGCGGCGGCGAGGGCATCTTCCACGTCTCGGCGCGCGACAGGAACCTGATCTCGATCCTCGAGCAGTCGACGCGCTTCGGAACGCGAGCGGTGATGGGACAGCAGTACCTCCCCGCCGTGCGCGACGGTGACAAGCGCATCCTGCTCGTCGACGGCGAGCCGATCGGCGCGCTGCTGCGCGTGCCGCCCGAGCACGAGCACCGCGCGAATCTCCACGTCGGCGGGCGCGCCGCCAAGACCTCGCTCGACGAGGGCGATCGCGCGATCGTCGACCGCGTCGCGCCGAGCCTGCGCCGCGACGGCCTCTTCTTCGTCGGGCTCGACGTGATCGGCGGCCGCCTCACCGAGGTGAACGTCACCAGTCCGACGGGCGTGCAGGAGATCGACGAGATCGAGGGACGCAGCCTCGAGGCCGACGTGATCGACGCCGTCGAGCGTCGGGTCCAGGCCCGGCGGGCCGAGGCCCCGGGCCGGACGCGCCCGCAACTCCGTCGGTAAGTAGCTGAAAGGCCGTTGACACCCGACGGAGGGAGCGCGAAGCTCCGCCGCGGTGCGACGGCTCGACTGCGTCGAGCGCTGCTCGTCGCACCGCCACGATCCTCCGGTCCCGCGCCGCCTCCCCTCCATTCGCGAGACCCCGTTCATTGGAGGCCCGATGGCCCAGATCGTTGCGAGTACCGGAATCAAGCGGGAGAAGGGCTGGCTCTACTACGTCGACAAGCAAGGCGACGTGAGCCGGACCCGCATGGCGCGAGGCGGAGGCAAGGTCCCGAGAGGCGGGCCGCAGAAGGTCGCGAAGTGCGGCATCGACCGGGAGGACGGCTTCCTCTACTTCATCGACAAGAAGGGGAACGTCTCCAAGGTGCGCATGAAGCGCTCCGCGCGACGCGGCCGCAAGCCCGCGAAGCGCAGCACGGGCCGCCGCCGCACGGCTCGCTCCTCGCGCCGACCGGCGCGCCGCCGCACGGCACGCCGCTAGCCCGACCGGTCACAGTCGAGAGCCGGGCCGGCGATCGAGGCCGGCCCGGCTTGCTCGCGGTACGCCAGCAAGCTCGGTGCCTTCCCCGACCCGGTCCGGACCTCGGAACTTCGCTCGCCTGCGGTTCGCTGCGCGCGGCCTTCGGCCGCTTGCTTGCTAGCGTCCTCTCGTTATGGGCGACGCGGACCGCCCGGAAGGCCTGATCGAGGGTGCCCGGCCGGGATCGGACGGCGAGTCGCACGGCATCCTGATCGTCGACGACGAGCCGGGGATCCTCGAATCGCTCGAGCTGACGCTCGGCGCGGACTACCGCGTCTTCACCGCGGCGACCGGCGAGCAAGGGCTCGCGGTGCTCGAGCGCGAGGACATCGCGCTGATCATCACGGACCAGGTGCTGCCGTCGATGAGCGGGGTCGAGTTCCTCGAGCGCGCGATCGAGCGCCGCCCGAACGCGATCCGCATGATGCTGACCGGCTACGCCGACATCGGCTCGCTCGCGCGCGCCGTCAACGAAGGCCGCATCTACCGCTACATCGCGAAGCCCTGGGAGCCCGACGAGGTGCGCCTCAACGTGAAGCGCGCGCTCGAGGCCTACCAGCTCACCAGCCGCAACACGGAGCTCGCGGCCGCGCTCGCCGCCGCCAACGCCAGGCTGCGCGCCGAGAACCTCTACCTGCGGCGCGAGGTCGAGCGGAAGTACGCCTTCGACCAGATCCTCGGCGCGTCGCCCGCGATGAATCGCGTCTTCGAGGTGATGGAGAAGGTCGCGGAGACGGACGCGACCGTGCTGATCCGCGGCGAGACCGGCACCGGCAAGGACCTCGTCGCACGCGCGATCCACTACAGCGGGCCGCGCAAGGAGCTGCGCTTCGTCGCACAGAACTGCGCTGCGCTGCCCGACACCTTGCTCGAGAGCGAGCTCTTCGGCCACGTGCGCGGCGCCTTCACCGGCGCGCACGCCGACAAGAAGGGCCTGTTCGAGGTCGCGCACCGCGGCACCGTCTTCCTCGACGAGGTCGGCGAGACGCACCCCGGCATGCAGGTACGCCTGCTGCGCGTGCTCCAGGACGGCGAGATCCGCCCGCTCGGCTCGTCGGAGACGCGCAAGGTCGACGTCCGGATCCTCGCTGCGACCAATCGCGATCTGCGCAAGGAGGTCGAGGCGGGCCGCTTCCGCGAGGACCTCTACTACCGGCTGCGCGTGGTGGAGATCGACATGCCGCCGCTGCGCGAGCGCCGCGAGGACATCCCCGTGCTCGCGCACGCCTTCCTCGACCGCTCGAGCCGCCGCATGGGCCGCGAGCTCAAGGGCTTCACCAACGCGGCGATGGATCGGCTCACCGGCTACCCGTGGCCCGGAAACGTGCGCGAGCTCGAGAACGAGATCGAGCGCATCGCCGCGCTCGCGGGTCGCGCGGACGCCGTCGGCGTCGAGATGCTCTCGGAGCACATCCGCGGCGCGCCGCCCGCGCCGCTGCCGGTCGGCGACGGCGCGCTGCCCTTCGGCGCCGATCTCAACACCGCCGTCGACGCGCTAAAGCGCCGCATGCTGCAGGACGCGATCCGCGAGACCGGCAGCAAGACGCGCGCCGCAGAGAAGCTCGGCATTCCGCGCCAGTCGCTGCAGAAGATGATGAAGCGCCTCGGCATCCGGGACGCGGGCGACGCGTAGGCGCGAGGCGCCCGGACGGATTCGTACATGGCCGGTCCGGACGAGACGGTGCTGCGGGTCTCCGACCTGAATGTGACGCTGGAGGGGCGGGTCGTTCTCTCCGACGTCTCGCTGACCGTGCGCCGCGGGGAGGTCGTCACCATTCTCGGTCCGAACGGCGCCGGCAAGACGCTGTTCCTGCGCGCTCTGCTCGGCACGCTGCCGCACCAGGGATCGATCGAGTGGAGGGCCGGCACGCGCATTGGCTACGTCCCGCAGCGTCTGCCGTATGTCCGGAACATTCCGCTGTCCGTGGCGGACTTCTTTGCGCTCAAGCGCGGCGCCGAATGCGACGTCGCTGCTGTGCTGCGCTCGGTCGGTCTCGAGCCGGAGGTGCAGCGGCAGCCGCTCGGTGGACTCTCCTCCGGCCAGTTCCAGCGCGTGCTGATCGCATGGGCTCTCGCGGGGGACCCCGACGTTCTGCTCTTCGACGAGCCGACGGCGGGAATCGACATCGGCGGGAGCGAAACGGTCTACGCGCTGCTCGCGAGGCTGCACCGCGAGCGCGAGCTGACCATGCTGATCGTGACCCACGACCTCTCGGTCGTTCACCGGCTCTCGTCGACGGTGCTGTGTCTCGACCGGCGCCCGGTCTGTCAGGGACCGCCCCTCGAGACGCTCACGCCCGAGAATCTGCGGCGCCTGTTCGGGACCGAGGTCGCGCTCTACCAGCACGCGCACGGCGGTCGCTCGTGAACCCTGTCTTTCTCAGCCTCGTGTCGGGCGTATTCATCGGCGGCGCAGCTGGCCAGCTCGGCTCGCTCATGCTCGGCAGGCGCATGGCGCTCGTCGCCGGCCCGCTCGGGCACTTGACGCTGCCCGGCATCGCGCTCGCATTGCTCTTCGGCTTCGACGTCTCGCTCGGCGCGTTCCCTTTCGTGATCGGCGGCGTCGTGCTGATCTGGCTGCTCGAGCTGCGGACGAAGTTGCCGATCGAGGCGCTGACGGCGCTCGTCTTCGCGTCCGGCGTGGCGATCGCATTCGTGCTCCTGCCCATCGAGCAGGCCGAGGCAGCGCTCGTCGGCGACATCTCGAGGACCAGCGCGCGCGGAGCCGCGCTCTCGGTCGCGGGCTCGCTCGCCGTTGCCGGGGTCGTCTGGCGCGCGTACCCCAGGCTCGTCCTCGGCAACATCTCCGAGGACCTTGCTGCCGTGGAAGGGATCGACGTCCGGCGTTACGACCTGCTCTACCTGCTGATGATCGCAGTGATCGTGGCGCTCGGCGTGAAGATGGTCGGCGGGCTCCTCACGGCGGCGCTAGTCGCCATTCCCCCCGCGGCCTCGCGGAACGTGACGCGGAGCCTGAGACAGTACGCGCTGGGCGCGACGGCCATCGGCGCCGGCTCCGCTGTTCTGGGGATCCTCGTGTCCGAGCTCTCAGGCTACGCCGCCGGCCCGCTCATCGTCCTGGTGAGTGCGGCGATCTTCCTCCTCACGGTGCCGTTCGCGAGATAGATCGACATGCCGGGTCGGGTGCCGTCGCGGGGGCGGTCGCGTTCCGGCGGTTCCAGCCGGCCGGCGCGTTGGGCGCCCGGCGCGGAGCTCCAAGGGCGTGAGCGTCCACTGCGCTGGCAGCCAACGGCTGCCTGGGGCGGAGGCGTCTTCGACGGCACCGTTCAGGATCCGAACGATGCGGCGTGTCGGTCGCGAGCCGGCTAGGTCCGCATCCCCGGCGCCTCGTGCCCGCTCGCTGCGACGTACTCGGCGTAGCCGCCGCCATACACGCGAGGCGGTCGGCCCGGCTCGAGTTCGAGCACGTGGTCCGTCAGCGCCGAGAGGAAGCGCCGGTCGTGCGAGACGACGAGCAAGGTGCCCTCGTACATCGCGAGCGACTCCGCCAGCATCTCGCGCGTGGCGAGGTCGAGGTGATTGGTCGGCTCGTCGAGCACGAGGAAGTTCGGCGGGTCGTAGAGCATGCGCGCGAGCACGAGGCGGACCTTCTCGCCGCCGGAGAGCAGGCGGCAACGCTTCTCGATGTCATCGCCCGGAAAGCCGAAGCAGCCGGCCAGGGTCCGCAGCGATCCGACCGACGCGGAGGGAAACGCGGATTCCAGCGTCTCGTAGACGGTCTCGTCGCCGTCGAGCAGCTCCATCGAGTGCTGCGCGAAGTAGCCGAGGCGGACCGCGGCGCCGAGCGTCACGCTGCCGGCGTCCGGCTCCGCTGCGCCCGCCACCAGCTTGAGCAAGGTCGACTTGCCGGCGCCGTTGGCGCCCATCACGCACCAGCGCTCACGCCGTCGGATCAGCAGGTCGAGCCCCGCGAAGACGACGCGATCGCCGTAGGCCTTGCGAACGCCGGCGAGCTTCACGACGTCGTCGCCGGAGCGCGGCGCCGGTCGGAACTCGAAGTGCACGACCTGACGCCGCTTCGGCGGTTCCACGCGCTCGATCTTCTCGAGCTTCTTCACGCGCGACTGCACCTGCGCCGCGTGGCTGGCGCGCGCCTTGAAGCGCGCGATGAAGGCCTCCTCCTTCGCGAGCATCGCCTGCTGGCGCGCGTACTGCGCCTGCTGCTCGCGCTCGGCGATCGCGCGCTGGCGCACGTAGAAATCGTAATCGCCCGAGTAGCTCTGGATCTCGCCGCCGTCGATCTCGAGGATGCGCGTGACGCAGCGGTTCAGGAACTCGACGTCGTGCGACGTCATCAAGAGCGCGCCCGGGAAGTCGCGCAGCCAGCCCTCGAGCCAGAGGATCGACTCGAGGTCGAGGTGATTGGTCGGCTCGTCGAGCAGCAGCACGTCCGGCGCCATCACGAGGATTCGCGCGAGTCCGACGCGCATCTTCCAGCCGCCCGAGAGCAGACCCACGTCGCCGTCGATCTGCGCGGCGTCGAAGCCGAGTCCCGCCAGTACCTCGCGCGCGCGCGATTCCAGCGCGTAGCCGCCGAGCTCCTCGAAGCGCGACTGCGCCTGCCCGAAGCGCTCGACGAGCGCGTCGAGCTCGCCCTGGCGCGCGGGGTCCGCGAGCGCGTGCTCGAGCTCGTGCAGGGTGCGCGTTGCCTGCGAGACCGGTCCGGCGCCGTCGAGCGCGGCCTCCACCACGCTCTGTCCCTTCATCTCGCCGACGTCCTGGCTGAAGTAGCCGAGCACGGTGCCGCGATCGATCGAGACCTGGCCGTCGTCCGGCTCCTCCTCGCGCATCAGCAGGCGGAAGAGCGTGGTCTTGCCGGCGCCGTTCGGACCGACGAGCCCCACCTTCTCGCCGCGCGCGAGGGAAGCGGACGCCTCGAGGAAGAGGATCTGCGCGCCGTGGCGCTTGGAGACGGCGTCGATGCGGAGCATCCGTGGTGACTAGCGTGCCTTCCAGCGGCGCAGCCAGTCCCACGCGGTCGTCACGATGGTGCGGAGATCCGAGTGGTGCGGCTCCCAGCCCGTCTCGCGGCGAAAGTGCGTCGCGTCGGCGACGAGCTCGGGCGGATCGCCGGGGCGGCGCGGCGCCTCGCGGACAGGCACCGAGCGCCCGGCGACGCGCTCGATCGCGGCGAGCACCTCGCGCACCGACGCGCCCTGGCCCGTTCCGAGGTTGCGCGGGCCGACGCTGCGGCCCGCGAGCAGCGCCTCGATCGCGCGCACGTGCGCGTCGGCGAGATCCGTCACGTGGATGTAGTCGCGGATGCAGGTGCCGTCGGGCGTCGGATAGTCGCGGCCGAAGACGTCGAGGGGACCCCGCAGCCCCGAGAGCGCCAGGAGTGCGGAGGGGATCAGATGGATCTCCGGCTCGTGGCACTCGCCGGCGCGTCCCTGCGCGTCCGCGCCCGCGGCGTTGAAGTAGCGGAGCGCCGCGTAGCGAAGCCCGTGCGCGCGCTCCGCGTCCGCGAGCATGCGCTCGACCATCATCTTGGTCGCGCCGTAGGGGTTGATCGGCGCGAGCGGGTTGTCCTCGCCGATCGGGACCTTCGCCGGGACGCCGTAGACCGCGCAGCTCGACGAGAACACGAAGGCCCGGATCCCGTGGTCGACGCAGGCCTGGATCAACTGGGCGGATCCGCCGACGTTGTTGGTGTAGTACATCAGCGGCTTCGCCACGGACTCCGGCACCACCAGATACGCCGCGAAGTGCAGCACCCCGTCGAAGGGGCCTCGCCCACGCAGCACGCGGTCGAGCCCGGCGCGGTCGCCGATGTCGCAGCGCTCGAGCGGCGTGTCGCCCGCGAGGAACGCGTGGCCGGCGCGAAGATCGTCGACGATGACGGCCGAGTGACCCGCGGCGCGCAGCGCGAGCACCGTGTGCGAGCCGATGTAACCAGCGCCGCCGGTCACGAGCAGATGCGCCACCCGGTCTCCTGTCGACGTTCACGTCCGTATCTAGCGACTTGCCCGCGAGACGGCGCTTCCGTGGCGCGGAGGTGGTGTTATCGTGACGGCCGCCATGGAGATCGTCCACACGGCTCGGGTGGACTCGCCGATCGGGACGCTTCGGCTCGCCTCCACCGCCGAGGGACTCGCATACGTCGAGCTCCCCCACGCCGACGGACGCGGTCTCTCGGGCTGGCTCCAGCGCGTCGCTCCCGGCGCGCAGTGCGTCGAGGGCTACGCGCCGAATCGCCAGGCGGTCCGCGAGCTGCAGGAGTACCTCGATGGCAAGCGCACGCAGTTCGGACTGGCGCTCGATCTCCGCGGGACGCCGTTCCAGCTCGAGGTCTGGAGCGCGCTCCGAGAGATCCCGTACGGCGAGACGCGCAGCTACGCCGACATCGCGCGCGAGGTCGGCCGCCCGAACGCGGTGCGCGCCGTCGGCACGGCCAACGGCTCGAATCCGCTCGCGATCGTCGTGCCCTGTCATCGCGTGATCGCGAGCGACGGCCGCCTCGCCGGCTACGGCGGCGGTGTCGCGCTGAAGGCTCGCCTGCTCGCGATGGAGCAGTCGCGTCCGGCGCAGGGCCTGCTGCTGTAGCGATCCGTTCCGCTCCGCGCGACGCTCGCCGAGCGTCCATGCCCGTCCGCCTGCCGCGCCCCCGCTACCTGGTCCCGCTGATCGTCGCCTGTGGGCTCTTCATGGAGAACATGGACGCGACGGTGATCGCCACCGCGCTGCCGACGATCGCGCACTCATTCGGCGAGGACCCGCTGCGGCTCTCGCTCGCGATCACCACCTACCTGCTCTCGCTCGGCGTGTTCCTGCCGCTCTCGGGCTGGCTGGCCGACCGCTTCGGCTCGCGCACCGTGTTCGCGTCGGCGATCGCGGTCTTCACGGCCGGCTCGATCGCTTGCGCGCTGTCGGGCTCGCTCGTGCAGCTCGTGCTGGCGCGCGCGCTGCAGGGCGTCGGCGGCGCGATGATGGTGCCGGTCGGACGGCTGGTGGTGCTGCGAACGACGCCGAAGTCCGAGCTCGTCGCGGCGATGGCGTACCTCACCATCCCGGCGCTGCTCGGCCCCGTGATCGGTCCGCCGCTCGGTGGTTTCATCGCGACCTACTACAGCTGGCACTGGATCTTTCTGATCAACCTCCCGATCGGCCTGCTCGGACTCGCGCTCACGTTCCTGTTGATTCCGAACATCCGCGAGCCGTGGCGCGATCCGCTCGATCTGAAGGGCTTCGCGCTCTCCGGCGTCGGGCTCGCCGCCACCATGCTCGGCTTCGAGAACCTCGGGCGCGGCGTGCTGCCGGGCCGCGTCGTCGCGACCCTGATCGGCGTCGGCTGTCTGCTGCTGGCGCTCTTCGGGCGTCACGCCCGCCGCACCCCGGTGCCGATTCTCGACCTCTCGCTGTTCCGCCTGCCGACCTTCCGCGCGTCGGTGCTCGGCGGCTTCGCGTTCCGCGCCGGCATCGGCGCACTGCCGTTCCTGCTGCCACTGCTCTTGCAGGCGGGCTTCGGCTTCACGCCCTTCGAGTCGGGCCTCACCACCTGCGCGGCGGCCGCCGGTGCGATGCTGATGAAGATCACGGCGCCGCAGATCCTGCGCCGCAACGGTTTCCGCCGCGTGCTCATCGTCAACACCGTGATTTGCACCGCCTTCATGGCGGCGAACGGCCTCTTCCGCCCGAGCACGCCGCACGCCGCGATGCTCGCCGTGCTGCTCACGGGCGGCTTCTTCCGCTCGCTCCAGTTCACGAGCCTCAACACGCTCGCCTATGCCGAGGTCGCGGCGCCGGCGATGAGCCGAGCGACGACCCTGGCGAGCGTCGGCCAGCAGCTCTCGCTCACCTTCGGAGTCGGCTTCGGCGCGCTGATGCTGCACCTCACCCTCGCGTTCACCGGACGAGGCGCGCTCGGCGCCGACACCTTCTGGCCGGCGTTCCTCGGCATCGCGGTCGTGAGCATGACCGCGCTCTTCTTCATCGTGCCCCTGCGGCGCGACGCCGGCGCCGAGGTGTCGGGATGGGAGAGCGCGCCGCCCGCGGGCGCGCAGGCGATCCGCCCGGCGGAATAGCGTCGCGCGCGGCATCGAGGAGGATCCCATGGCCTACGACTTCTCCCTGCTGCGCGTGAAGGTCGACGCGGGTGTCGCGTTCGCGACGATCGCGAACCCGCCGATCAACCTGATCACCTTGCCGCTGATGGGCGAGCTGCTGCGCTTCGCGCGCGAGGTCGCGGCGGACGACGCCGTGCGCGCCGTGGTCCTGCGGAGCGACGACCCGGAATTCTGGCTCGCGCACTTCGACGTCGAGGCGATCCTGCGCTTCCCGACCGACGGCGCGCCCGCGCTCGCCGCGAAGGTGGAAGAGAATCCGTATCACGCGATGTGCGAGCTCTACCGAACGATGCCGAAGGCGACGATCGCCGAGATCGGCGGGCGCGCGGGCGGCGGCGGCAGCGAGCTCGCGCTCTCGTTCGACATGCGCTTCGGCGCGCGCGGCAAGACGATCCTCTCGCAGCCCGAGGTCGCGCTCGGCATCCTGCCGGGCGGCAGCGGCACGCAGCGGCTGCCGCGCCTCGTCGGCCGCGGCCGCGCGCTCGAGCTGATCCTCGGCTGCGACGAGCTCGACGCCGACACCGCGGAGCGATGGGGCTACCTGAACCGCGCGCTGCCTCCCGCCGAGCTGCGCCCGTTCGTCGACCGGCTCGCGCGCCGCATCGCGGGCTTCCCGGCGCAGGCGATCGCGCTCGCGAAGCGCGCGGTGCTGGCGTCGGAGCCGTCGTGGGAGCGCGGCCTCGTCGAGGAGAGCCATCTCTTCCAGGTGCTGCTGCGGACCGCGGAGGCGCCCGACCTGATGCGGCGCTTCCTCGAGCAGGGCGGGCAGACGCGCGAGGTCGAGCTGCGGCTCGGCGAGCTCGCCGCCGCGCTCGCCAGACCGCGGCGCGCGTGAAGCCGCGCGACGCGGCGGCACTCGTGCTCCTAAAGGTCGCTAGCCGCCCGGTCGATCGCTCCGAGCGGAGGGGCCGTGGCCAGGCATTCGCTCGCATCATCGGGGCTCGCCGCCGCCGTCTGCCTGTTCCTGGCGGCCAGTGCATCCGCCATCCCCATCACGTTCTACAACGACCTGAACTCGAACGGCTCGTACGATCCCGGCGAGCAGGTCACAGGAGGCAGCAACGGCGATGGGGGCGCTACCTATGTCCTGTCGTTCGATCTCGACGCGGCGACGCAGAACATCTCCGCGGCCTCCATCACGCTCACCTTCCAGGTCTGGGACAACAACTTCATCGTGAGCGTGAACGGCGTCACGGACGTGCCGGTCGACAACAACGATCCGGCCGTGTTCACGCCGGCCGTGCAGACGCCTTGGACCGCGAACTCGAACGGCCTGCCGCGCCTCGTCACCACGCTCGGCCAGACGGGCATCAGCTTCGCGGCCGCGCTCGACACCACCACGAATACGATGACCACCGGCCTCGCGTACGCGCAGCCGACCACGAACCCGGTCTTCCATGGCGGGCAGAACACGATCACGATCGTGAATCCCGACGGCCCGGGTCCCGACGCGCTCGTCTTCACGATCCTCGGCAGCATCCCGCTGCTGCCGATTCCGGAGCCCGGCACCGGCTCGCTGTTCGCTCTCGGTCTCACGGGCATGGCCGTCATGCGACGCCGCGCGAAGGCCCGGCAAAGCTAGAGCGCGCGGAAGCCCTTCTCGAGGTCGGCCACGATGTCGTCGCCGTCCTCGACGCCGCACGAGAGTCGGATCAGGCCGTCCTTGATGCCGAGGCGCGCGCGCTCCTCGGGCGTGCGGTCCCAGAACGACATCAGCGCGACCGGCTCGATCAAGGTCTCGACGCCGCCCATCGACGGCGCGACGTAGGCGAGCTCGCAGGCGTCGGTGAAGCGGAAGGTGCGCTCGAGATCGGCGTCGAGCTCGAAGGTCACGACGCCGCCGAAGCCACGCAGGGTGCGCGCGGCCACCGCGTGGTCGGGATGACTCTCGAGGCCCGGATACCAGACCTGGCGCACGCGCGGGTGGCGCTCGAGCCAGCGCGCGACGCGCAGCCCGTTCTCGTTGTGGCGCGCCATGCGCAGCGCCAGGGTCTTGATGCCGCGCAGCAGCAGCCAGGCCGCGTGCGCGTCGATCACGCCGCCGAGCACGCCGAGCGCCTGACGCACCGGCGTGACGCGCTCTGCCGAGCCGAGCACGACACCGGCCAGCAGGTCGTTGTGGCCGCCGAGGTACTTGGTCGCGCTGTGGATCACGTAATCGGCGCCCTCGGCGAGCGCGCAGTGGTTGATCGGCGTCGCGAGCGTCGAGTCGATCACGAGCCCGACGCCGCGCCGGTGACACAGGTCGGCCGCACGCGCGACGTCGATCACGCGCAGATACGGATTGGTCGGCGACTCTGTGAAGAAGAGCCGCGTGGTGTCGCGCAGCGCCTGCTCGAGCTGCTTCAGGTCGGACGGGTCGATGACCGTCGTCTCGACGTCCAGCCGCGTGAGATACTGCTCGATGAACTGGCGCGTGCGCCGGTAGCAGTCGCTCGTGACCACCAGATGGCTGCCGCGCGGGAGCAGCGCCAGGAAGAGCGTGGTCGCCGCGCACATGCCCGACGCGAACAGCACCGCCTGCTCGGCGCCCTCGAGCTCGCAGAGCTTGCGCTCGACCGCGCGCCAGGTCGGGTTGCCGTAGCGGCCGTACTCCTCGCGATCGAGCCGGCCCTCCTGATAGGCGCGCAGCTCCTCCGAGTTCGGGAACCAGAAGGTGGCCGTCTGATAGATCGGCGTCGTGACCGCGTCGCTCTGCGGGCGCGCTCGCTCGCCGCCGTGGACGGCGCGTGTCGAGTCGCCCGGCGGGCGTTTGCTCATGTTCGCCTCGTGGCAGTGGCGCTTAGCAGTGCGGGGCTGCTCCCCGGGCGTCGGCGACGCAGTCGGGGTTCGCGGGCCTGCAAGCACCGGAAATCACCCGGTTTTTCGAACCCGGAACGCGACAGTACGTGCGGGCCCGCGAGCCGTCAACCAGCTCTGGGGTGGGCCTGCTCGCGGCCAGCACCGACGGTCCGCGTCCCCTTCCGACACTCTCATTCGTAGCGCCTTCGCCCGGTCAGGGTTGCGGCGGCTGCACCCTCTGCGTCGGGCTCGCCGCCTCGGAGTTCAGGATCTCCTGCTGGCGCGCGACGTACTCCGCCTCGGTGATCTCGCCCGCCTGCCGCGCCTCCTCGAGATCAGCGAGCGCGCGCAGCTGCGCGGGTGAGAGACCGCGCGGTGCCTCCACGGCGGGCGCCTGCTCGTCGCTGTCGGTCGCGGCCGTGGACGGCTCTTCCTCGTCGCTCTCCAGCAGAATGTTCTTCCGCACCACCTTGCCGGACGGCAGGATCTTGGTGCGCGTCGGCCGCGCAAAGACGTCGTTGCGCCACTCCGCTGCGACGCCCTGCCCTTCGACGAGCTCCATACCCTTCGACGGATACAGCCGGAAGGTCATGCGTTCCTCGCCGATCTGCGGCTGCGGCGGGTCGTCGCGCTGCTTGGTCGGCACCTCCCAGTGGATGCGCGCCAGGTAGACGAAGAGCTGCGGCCCCTTCACGTAGGTCACGAAGCTCGTGAGGAAGTCGTGATCGAAGATGCCGATCCGGCGCTCCTTCTCGGTAACCATCGCGACCACCTCCTGCTCGGAGCCGGCGCGCGAGAGCGCGCGCGAGACGCCTTCGGCGATCGAGTAGAGGAAATCGGTCGGGATCGCCGGCTCGCGCTTGCCCGCGAGGCGCACGTCGATGCGCGACAGGATGTGCGCGATGCGCACCGGTGAGATCGTCACCGGATGGTCGTAGTCCTTCTCGATCAGCGAGCCGAACTGCCACGACTTCTCGGAGCGCAGGAAGACGTTCACGCCGTTCTCTTTGAACACGTCCTCCTTGACTGGCGTCTTGCAGGCGACCGCGATCAGCGCGAGGAGCGGGAGCGCGGCGAGGACGTGGCGCGGCACGCGCCGAGTGTACCCGCGCCGCGCATCGACGCCTCAGGTCAAGGCCGAGACGAGCGCGTGGGTGGCGAAGCTCGCGAGCCAGGCGATCGCGAGCAGATAGGAGAACGCGAAGGCCGGCCAGCGCCACGAGTTCGTCTCGCGGCGCATGACTGCGATGGTCGAGAGGCACTGGAGCGCGAAGACGAAGAAGACGAGCAGCGCCGCTACCGTCGCGGGCGTGAAGACGCGCGCGCCGGTGCGCGGATCGACGTCGGTGCGGATCGCCTGGCGCAGCGACGCACCTTCGTCGGAGGCCGCGTAGATCTGCGCGAGCGTCGAGATGATCACCTCGCGCGCGGCGAGCGACGAGAGGAGTCCCACGCCGATCTTCCAGTCGAAGCCGAGCGGCGCGATCAGCGGCTCGATCGCGTGGCCGGCCGTCCCGGCGAGGCTGTGCGCGAGTTCGAAGCGGCGCGCCTCCGCCTGTGTCGCGCCGGGCGGCGCATCGACGCGCGGCACGTTCAGCAGCACCCAGAGCGCGATCGAGACGCCGAGGATGATCGTGCCGGCGCGGCGCAGGAAGGCGCGCACGCTGCTCCAGACCTGTGTCGCCCACAGCTTCAGAGTCGGCATCCGGTAGGGAGGCAGCTCCATGTAGAAGGGCGGCCCGGCGCCGCGCAGCAGGGTGCGCTTCAGCACCGCCGCGACGGCGAGCGCCGAGAGCGAGCCGAGCAGATACAGACCGAGCAGCACCAGGCCCTGCAGGCCGAAGGGCCCGACGGCGAACGCCGGCACGAAGGTGCCGATCAGCAGCGCGTACACGGGCAGTCGCGCCGAGCAGGTCATGAGCGGCGCGACCAGGATCGTGACCAGCCGGTCGCGCGGCGCCGGGATCGTGCGCGTCGCCATGATGCCCGGCACCGCGCAGGCATACGACGAGAGCAGCGACACGAACGAGCGTCCCTCGAGCCCGATGCGGCCCATCACGCGGTCGACCACGAAGGCCGCGCGCGACATGTAGCCGACGTCCTCCAGCAGGTAGAGGATCCCGAAGAGCAACGCGATCTGCGGCACGAAGATCACGACCGCGCCGACGCCGTGGATCAGGCCCTGCGACGCGAAGTCGGCCACGACGCCCGCCGGCAGCACGCGCTGCGCGGCGGCCGCGGCCACGCGAACCCCCGCGTCGATCGCGTCCATCGCCGGCGTGGCCCACGCGAAGATCAGCTGGAAGAAGAGGATCATCACCACGGCGAAGAGCGCGCTGCCCGCGAAGGGATGCAGCACCACGCGGTCGATCGCCTCGGTGAGGCGGCTCGTGTGCGGGCGCTGGTGCGAGACGTGGTCGAGCACCGACGCGGCCCACGCCGCGCGCTCCTGCGCCTCGACCGGCGGCAGCAGGTGCGGGCGCGACCAACGCTCCGGCGCGGCGAGCAGCTCGCGGAGCGCGTCGAGGCCGAGGCCGCGGTGTCCGACCACACCGAGCACCGGGATGCCGAGCGCGCGCTCGAGGTGCGCCAGATCGATGTGTCCGCCGCGCGCGTGGAGCTCGTCCGTCATCGTGAGGACGAGGCAGGTCGGGAGGCCCACGCGCAGCACTTGCGCGAGCAGCAGCAGCGAGCGATCGAGCGTGCAGGCGTCGGCCACCACCACGAGCGCGTCGGGCCGCTCGGCCAGATCGCCCGAGAGCACGCGCGAGACCACCGCTTCGTCCGGCGAGAGCGGCTCGAGGCTGTAGGTGCCGGGCAGGTCGATCACGACCGCGCGCCGCTTCTCGAGTCGCACGCGACCCTCGCGTCGCTCGACGGTGACACCCGGATAGTTGCCGACCTTCGCCCGCAGTCCGGTCAGCCCGTTGAAGAGCGTGGTCTTGCCGGAGTTCGGGCTGCCGAGGAGTCCGAAGCGGAGCGGCGCGTCGCCGGCGAGCGCGAGCTCGCTCACGGTGTCGCGCCTTCGCGCTGCGACGCGACGAGGATGCGCGCGGCCTCGCCGCGGCGGAGGCAGATGCGCGAGCCGCGCAGCTCGAACGAGACCGGATCGCCGAGCGGAGCGCGCCGCACCACGCGCACCGGCGTGCCGGGGATGAAGCCGAGGTCGAGGAGCCGGCGCCCGATGCCGTCCTGCGACTCGACGCGCGCGATGATCCCGGTCTCGCCCGGCGCCAGTCGATCGAGAGGGACCAGACGGCCGGCTTCCGCGTCGGCGTGGGCTCTATTGAAATTGGTTTTCAAAACGACGCGAGAGTAGCTGGCGCGCGGCCCGGCCTCACGGCCTCTTGGCTCCCCACCTCTTCCTATCTCTCTTCCTATCTCGGGCTTCCCTATTCATTCTCGTTGCGGAGCTGCCGGCTCATCAGCTCGAGCACCACGTCGCGCGGCGCGATCTCACCGTCCAGCACCCGTCCGACCCCGCGGGTGATCGGCATCTCGACCGCGTGCAGGTCGGCCAGTGCACAGGCCGCACGCGTCGTGCGGATGCCCTCGGCCACCTGGTGCATGCCGCCGAGGATGTCGGCGAGCGTGCGCCCGCGGCCGAGCTCGATGCCGACCTGCCGGTTTCGCGAGAGGTCGCCGGTGCAGGTGAGCACGAGATCGCCCATGCCGGCGAGCCCGAGGAAGGTGAGCGGATCCGCGCCCATCGCGACGGCCAGGCGCGTGATCTCGCGTAGACCGCGCGTCATCACCGCCGCGCGCGCGTTCTGGCCGAAGCCCATGCCGTCGCAGATCCCGACCGCGATCGCGATCACGTTCTTCAGCGCGCCGCCGAGCTCCGCTCCGATCACATCGGTGTGCGTGTAGCAGCGGAAGGTGGGCGAGGAGATCGACTGCTGCACCGAGATCGCGTAGCTCTCGACCGCGCAGGCGAGCGTCACGGCGGTCGGCTTCCCGTCCGCGATCTCGCGGGCGAACGAGGGTCCGGACAAGAAGACCAGCCGCGGATGGAAGACCGGGTCGAGCACCTCCGCGAGCACCTGGTCCATGCGCATCCAGGTGCCGAGCTCGATGCCCTTCACCGTCGAGACCAGCACCGCCTCGCGCGAGAGGTGCGGGCCCGCGAGCGTCATCACCTCGCGGACGCCATGGCTCGGCACCGCGCAGATCACGAGCTCGGCGTCGGCGAGCACCTCCGCGAGGTCGTTGCTCGCGCGCAGCCGCGCGGGCAGCGCGGCGTCCTCGAGGTAGCGCGGGTTGCGGCGGTCGCGGTTGATCGCCTCCGCGATCGCGGGCTTGCGCGCCCACAACGCGACCTCGTGCTCGCGTGCGCACAGGAGCGCGAGACAAGTTCCGAAGCTCCCGGCTCCGAGGACCGCGACGGACAGCGGCACGCCGCGATCGTATCAGCGAGCGCGCGCTCCGGAAGGCGCGAAAAGTGGTTGACCCTCCCAGGGGTCGCCGTTACCTTCCGCCCTCTTTTCGCTGGCCCGGCGCGCACTTCGGTCGAAACACGCGCGGGTCGTGCGCGTCGGCTAGGGGGCTGGTGATGCTCGCCGAGTACACGGGTGTTCTCGTCGTCCTCGCGATCGGAACGGTGCTCGTGTGCGCATTGCTCGGCATCCATCTGCTGCTCGGACCGAAGCGGCAGTTCGCGGAGAAGATGGATCCCTTCGAGTGCGGCGAGAAGCAGCTCCAGTCGCCGCATCGTCGCTACGCAGTCAAGTTCTACATGGTCGCGATCCTGTTCGTCGTCTTCGACGTCGAGGCGATCTACTTCTACCCCTGGGGCGCCGTCTCGCAGCAGCTCGGCTGGTTCGGCTACGGCGCGATGGTCGTCTTCACCATCCCGCTCGCGATCGGGCTCGTCTACGAGTGGATGAAGGGCGGGCTCGAATGGTGATCTCGCGGGACTCGCGCGCGCGCATCGACGCCGAGATCGCGAAGTACCCGCAGCGCCGCGGCGCGCTGCTGCCCGCGCTGCACATCGTGCACGAGGAGCACGGGCACGTCGCTGCCGAGAGCGCGCGGGAACTCGCGGAGATCTTCGGCCTCCGCCCGAACGAGGTGATGGAGGTCGTGAGCTTCTACAACATGTTCTACGCGACGCCGCAGCCGCGGCATCACGTCTACGTGTGCACGAACCTGCCCTGCTCGCTGCGCGGCGCGCGCAGCCTGCTGCGCGATCTCGAGCAGCACCTCGGCGTCGACGAGCACGGCAACACGGGCGACGGTCGCATCCACCTCGGCCACGAGGAGTGTCTCGGCGCCTGCGCGTACGCGCCGATGATGCGAATCGACGATCGCTACTGCGAGGACCTCGACCTCGAGCAGGCCCGCCGCATTCTGGACGCGCTCGAGTAGGAATCGGGTCGATGCTCAAGGTCCCGTACGTCACCAGCTATCTGACCGAGCACTTCGCCGACGACGCGTTCGCCACGCTCGACGGCTACGAGAGCCGCGGCGGCTACGACGCCGCGCGCACCGCGCTGAAGAAGATGGCGCCCGCCGACGTGATCGAGTTGGTCAAGCGCGCGGGTCTGCAGGGCCGCGGCGGCGCCGGCTTCTCGACCGGGCTCAAGTGGTCGTTCATGCCGGTGAAGAGCGACGGCCCGAAGTACCTGGTCTGCAACGCCGACGAGTCGGAGCCCGGCTCCTTCAAGGACCGCATCCTGCTCGAGCGCGGCCCGCACCAGATGCTCGAGGGCATCCTGATCGCCGCGTGGGCGACCGGCGCCGAGAAGACCTTCGTCTACGTGCGCGGCGAGTACGCCTACCCGGCGCGGCAGCTCGAGCGCGCGATCGAGGAAGCGCGCGCGAAGGGTTACCTCGGCGAGCGCGTGCTCGGCACGAAGTTCCGCCACGATGTGGTGTTGCAGCGCGGGGCCGGCGCCTACATCTGCGGCGAGGAAACGGGGCTGCTCGAGTCGCTCGAGGGCAAGAAGGGTCAGCCGCGCAAGAAGCCGCCCTTCCCCGCGCAGCACGGCGCCTTCGGACGCCCGACCACCGTCAACAACGTCGAGACCTTCAGCCACGTGCCTCACATCGTGCGGAACGGCGCCGAGTGGTTCCGCGGCTTCGGCACCGAGAAGAGCCCGGGCACCACGATCTTCGGCGTGTCGGGTCACGTCGTGCGGCCCGGACTCTACGAGCTGCCGCTCGGCACGCGCCTCGACGAGATCGTCTTCCAGCACGCGGGCGGCGTCCTCGGCGGACGCCAGCTGAAGGGCGTGATCCCCGGCGGCATGTCGATGCCGATCCTGCCCGCCGGTCAGATCGACGTGCCGATGGCGAACGAGTCCCTGCGCGAGCGCAAGACCATGCTCGGCACCGGCGGCATCATGGTGATGGACGACACCTGCTGCATGGTGCGCGTCGCCGAGATCATCACGTACTTCTTCCGCGACGAGTCCTGCGGACAGTGCACGCAGTGCCGCGAGGGCACGGGCTGGCTCCACAAGATCGTGTCGAGGATCGAGCGCGGCGCGGGCGAGAAGCAGGATCTCGACGTGCTGCTCGACGTCGCGGGGAAGATGGAGGGCCAGACGATCTGCGCCTTCGCGGACGCCGCCGCCTGGCCGGTGCAGGGCCTGCTCCGCCACTTCCGCGGCGACTTCGAGGAGCACGTGCTCCAGCACCGCTGCCCCTTCCCGTCGAGCTTCGAACTCTGATGGCGAAGATCACCGTCGACGGGATCGCGCTCGAGGTCGCGGACGGCCGCACCCTGCTGCAGGCGCTCGACGACGCCGGCCTGCTGATGAACGGCGTCGAGATCCCGCACTACTGCTGGCACCCGAAGCTCTCGATCGACGGCTCCTGCCGGCTCTGCCAGGTCGAGATCGAGGGCCAGCCGAAGCTCCAGATCGCCTGCAACACACCCGTCGCCGACGGCATGGTGATCCACACCGAGACGGATCGTGTGCGCCGCGCGCGCGAGGGCGTGATGGAGCTCCTGCTCGTCAACCATCCGCTCGACTGTCCGATCTGCGACAAGGCCGGCGAGTGCAAGCTCCAGGACTACGCCTACGAGTACGGCGTGGTCGAGTCGCGCACGCGCGAGCCGCGTCGCGCGCTGAAGAAGGCGGTCGACCTCGGGCCCACCATCGTCTTCGACCAGGAGCGCTGCATCCTGTGCCGGCGCTGCGTGCGCTTCTGCGACGAGGTCTCGAAGACGGGCGAGCTGCGCGTGCTCGGGCGCGGCGACCGCTCGGTGATCGAGACCTTGCCGGGCTTCCCGCTCGACAACGAGTACTCGATGAACGTCGCCGACATCTGCCCCGTCGGCGCGCTCACGACGAAGGACTTCCGCTTCAAGATCCGCGTCTGGTTCCTCGAGGACGTGCCCGGGATCTGTACCGGCTGCGCCAACGGCTGCAACGCGTACCTCGGCGTCGCCAACAACCGCGTGTACCGCTACGTGCCGCGCCGCAACGACACGGTCAACGAGACCTGGATGTGCGACTCGGGCCGCATGTCGTACAAGCAGATCGGCGCGCCCGATCGACTCCGGACTCCGCTCGTGCGGGGCGAGCTCGGCGTGCCCGAGCCGATGCTGCCCGAGCGCGCGGTGGCGGTCGCGGCCGAGCGGCTGCGCCGGCTGGTCGAGAGCCGCGGCGCGGGCGTGATCGCGGGCATCGCGTCGGGACACGCGACCAACGAGGACCTCTTCGTGCTGCGGAGATTGCTCGAGGCGCTCGGCAGTGATACCGCGGGGCTCGCCGTCGTCGTCGGCGAGGGCGACTCGCTGCTGCTGAAGCCCGAGAAGGCCGCCAACGGCGCCGGCGCGCGCGCGCTCGGCTTCGGCGACGCCGCCTCCGTGGTGGAGCGCATCCGCGGCGGCGGCGTCGCGGGGCTGATCGTGCTCGGCCACGACCTGCTCGAGCCGCGCTACCTCGGCGGCGTCGAGGCGCTCGCGCGGCTCGACACCTTGATCGCGCTCGACAGCCACGTCTCCGAGCTCGAGCGCGTGGCGCACGTGCTGCTTCCCTGCCGCGTCGCGGCGGAGAAGTGGGGCACCTTGACGAACCACGCGGGGCGCGTGCAGCGCGTGCGGCCGGCCGTCGAGCCGCACGCCGAGGCCGCCGCTGAGGGCGAGTGGCTGACGCGCCTCGGCGCTGCACTCGGGCTTCCGGGCTTCGGCGCGCGCTACGACGTGCGCGAGGTCTCGCGCGCGCTCGCGGCCGAGGTGCCGGCCTTCGCGGGCAACGATCTCGACAGCGTGGGCGACGCGGGCCGTCCGCTCGCGGCGGGCGACTGATGCCCGTCGAGGTGCTGCTGAAGGCGCTCTTCATCCTGCTCGTCGTGGTGGCGGGCCTCGCGCCCGTCATCACTTGGGTCGAGCGCAAGCAGAGCGCCGTGATGCAGGACCGCATCGGCGCCAACCGCGCCGACATCGCCGGGCTGACCGTGCTCGGGCTGCTGCATCCGCTCGCCGACGTGATCAAGCTGCTGACGAAAGAGGATGTGGTCCCGCGCGGCGCGAACCGCTTCATGCACCTGATCGCGCCGGTGATCGCGGCGGTGCCCGCGGTCGTCGCCTTCGCGGTGATCCCCTACGGCGGCGTCTACACCTTCGGCGGTTACACGATCTCGCTGGTGGTCGCGAACCCCGACTGGGGACTCCTCTACATCTTCGCGATCGGCTCGATCGCCACCTACGGCACGGTGATGGCCGGGTGGTCGTCGAACAACAACTGGTCATTGCTAGGCGGACTGCGCGCCTCGGCGCAGATGATCTCCTACGAGGTCACGATGGGTCTCTCCGTCGTCGGCCTCTTCATGGTGTTCCAGACCTTGCAGCTCCAGGACATGGTGCTCGCGCAGGACACCACCTTCCGCGTCTTCGGCTTCCTCGATCACCTCTTCGGCGTGCCGGTGCCGGCGCTGCTCGACTGGATCCGCCTGCCGGCCTGGGGCGTCTTCTACCAGCCGCTCGGCTTCCTGATGTTCCTGACGACCATCATGGCCGAGAACAAGCGCCCGCCCTTCGACACGCCCGAAGGCGAGTCGGAGATCATCGCGGGCTTCCACCTCGAGTACTCGGGGATGCGCTTCGGGCTCTTCTACATGTCCGAGTTCATCGAGGTGGTCGTGATCGCGGGCCTGATCGCGACGCTCTTCCTCGGCGGCTGGTCGGTGCCGTGGCTGTCGCAGGCGACGATCATCGCGGGCGTCTCGCGCATCTTCAACGTCGAGTTCGCGACGGGCCTGTGCGCGATCCTCCACTTCCTGACCTTCATGCTGAAGCTCGTCGTGATGATCTGGCTCCAGATGGCGATCCGCTGGACGCTGCCGCGCTTCCGCTACGACCAGATCATGGATCTGTGCTGGAAGATCCTGCTGCCGCTCTCGATCGCGAACATCCTGGTGACGGGCTTCGTGCTGCTGCTCGCGCGGGGGAATGCCGCATGAGCGCTCCGGCCGTGCTCTTCTACGTCTTCGGCGCGCTCGCGGTCGTCTCGGCGCTCGGCATGGTGCTGAACGTCCGCAACACGGTGGCCGCGGCGCTCTCGCTGGTCGTCACCATGGTGGCGCTCTCCGCCATCTACGTGCTGCTCGGGGCGCACCTCGTCGCGGCCGTGCAGGTGATCGTCTACGCGGGCGCGATCGTCGTGCTGTTCCTGTTCGTGGTCATGCTGCTGAATCTCCGCAGCGACGCCTTCGCGCCGGCGCGCGCGCGGCTCCAGAAGCTCGCGGGCGCGCTGATCGGCGTCGCGCTGCTGGCGCAGATCGTCCGCTCTTCCGTGTCGCTGCCCGCGCCGCCGCCCGCGCCGCCGGGCTTCGGCGGCTACCGCCAGCTCGGCGTCGCGCTCTACACGGACTATGTGCTCCTGGTCGAGGTGGCGTCGCTCTTGCTGACGGCCGCGATCGTCGGCGCGCTGATCCTCGCCAAGCGCAAGATCGACTGAGAGGACCATGATCCCGCTCGAGCACGTGATCCTGCTCTCCGCAGTTCTGTTCGGCATCGGCGTGATCGGCGTCGTCACGCGGCGCAACCTGATCGTGATCCTGATGTCGATCGAGCTGATGTTCAACGCCGTGAACCTGGCCTTCGTCGGCTTCAACCGGCTCTGGCCGGGCGCGCCGGGCCAGAACGCACTCGACGGACAGGTCTTCGTCCTGATGGTGGTGACGGTCGCCGCGGCCGAGGTCGCCGTCGGTCTCGGCATCGTGATCTCGATGTTCCGCAACCGCGACTCGGTGGACATCGAGGAAGTGAGCCTGCTCAAGTGGTGAACGACAACACCGACGCCGCGCTGCGCTGGATCCCGCTGCTGCCGCTCGCCGTGGCGGTGCTGCACGGCGTGATGATCGGGCTGGTGCGCCGCAGCTTGCCGCGCTGGCTCGTCAACCTGCTCTCCTGCGGCTCGGTCGGCCTCTCCTTCGTGGTCTCCGGCTACGCCTTCTTCCGGCTGGTGTGGCTGAAGGACGACTACCGCTGGCTGACCGACTCGCTCTACACCTGGTTCGGCGCGGGCGTCGGCGACACGCGCTTCTCCGCCGAGATGGGGCTGCGGCTCGACCCGCTCTCGTCGGTCATGACCCTGGTGGTGACGGGCGTCGGCTTCCTGATCCACCTCTACTCGATCGGGTACATGGCCGGCGATCACCGCGAGGACCGCGGCTACCAGCGCTTCTTCTGTTATTTGAACCTCTTCACGTTCTCGATGTTGATGCTGGTGATGGCCGACAACCTGGTGCTGCTCTTCCTCGGCTGGGAAGGCGTCGGGCTCTGCTCCTATCTCTTGATCGGCTTCTGGTACAGCGATCGCTGGAACGCCTACTGCGGCTCGAAGGCCTTCATCGTGAACCGCGTCGGCGACTTCGGCTTCCTGATCGGCATCTTCCTGCTCTTCGGCGCCTTCGCGAAGGCGGGCGCCCCCTCGGTCGCCTTCGCCGACCTGCGCGGGAGCTTCGCCTTGATCAAGGACATGACGATGCCGGCGCCCTTCTGGGGCCCGACCTGGCCGCTCGTCGACGTGATCGGCCTGTGCTTCTTCGTCGGCGCGGCCGGGAAGTCGGCGCAGATCCCGCTCTACGTCTGGCTGCCCGACGCGATGGCGGGACCGACGCCGGTATCCGCGCTGATCCACGCCGCGACCATGGTGACGGCCGGCGTCTACATGGTCTCGCGCCTCTCCTTCCTCTACGACGCCGCGCCGCTCGCGTCGGCGGTCGTCGCGTGGACCGGCGCGCTGACGGCGCTCTTCGCCGCCACCATCGCGATCTGCCAGACCGACATCAAGAAGGTGCTCGCCTACTCCACCGTGAGTCAGCTCGGGTACATGTTCATGGCCGCGGGCTGCCATGGCTACACGGCGTCGATCTTCCACCTGGTGACGCACGCCTTCTTCAAGGCGCTGCTCTTCCTTTCGGCTGGCGCAGTGATCCTGGCCATGCACCACGAGCAGGACATCGAGAAGATGGGCGGCCTCGCGCGCCGCATCCGCCAGACCCACCTCGTCTTCCTGGTCGGCGTGATCGCGATCGCCGGCTTCCCGCCCTTCTCGGGCTTCTTCTCGAAGGACGAGATCCTGGTCGCGACCTTCGCCTCGCAGGTGCCGGGCCACTTCGTGCTCTACGCGATCGGCCTCGGGACCGCGGGCCTCACCTCCTTCTACATGTTCCGGCTCTATTACAAGGTCTTCCACGGCGAGTGCCGCGCGCCGGCCGAGGTGCGCGAGCACATCCACGAGCCGCCGGGCATCGTTCTGAACCCGCTCTGGGCGCTGGCCTTCCTCTCGATGATCGGCGGCTTGATCGGTTTCCCGGTCGCGTACGGGAAGGCGATCGGCGTGAAGGACTCGCACAGCCTCGACAACTGGCTCAACAAGGTCGTCGGCTACATCAGCTACCACGTGCCGCACGAGACCGAGTACGCGATGGCACTGACCGCGATCGGTGTCGCGACGGTCGGCCTGCTGCTGGCGCGCTTCCTCTACCTCTCGCGGCCGGAGCTGCCGGCGCGCATCGCGGCCTCCGCGTCGGGACTCCAGCGCCTGCTCGCGAACAAGTACTGGGTCGACGAGCTCTACGACGCGCTGATCGTGCGCCCGCTGCTGCTGGTGTCGGACCGCGTCTTCTTCCGCCTGATCGACGCCGGCCTGATCGACGGCGCCTTCGTCAACGGCCTCGGCCGCACGGTGCGCGGCTTCGCGTCGGGAGGCCTGAAGTACCTCCAGACGGGTCTCGCTCAGAGCTACGTCTTCTCGATGCTGGCCGGCGCCGCCGTCATCCTCTGGTACCTGGCGCGCTAGCGATGGAAGGGTCGAACCTGCTCACGCTCGTGACCTTCGTGCCGCTCGGCGTGGGGCTGCTCCTGCTCGCGAGCGCCGCCATCGCGCGCGTGCTCGGCTCCGAAGGGCTGCCTGCGTCGGCGTGGCGCTGGGCCGGGCTCGCCGCCACGCTCGTCGCGTTCGCGCTCTCGCTGCGCCTCTGGAGCGGCTACGACCCCACGCATCTCGGCTTCCAGTTCGTCGAGTACGCGCCCTGGCTCCCCGACTACGGCATCCAGTACTTCGTCGGCGTCGACGGCATCAGCCTCGTGCTCGTGCTGCTGACGACCTTCCTGATGCCGGTCGCGCTCGTCGCCTCGTGGCACGACATCGGCCGCGCGGTCCGCAGCTACGTCTTCTTCATGCTCTTCCTCGAGACGGGCATGCTCGGCGCCTTCGTCTCGCTGAACGTCTTCGCCTTCTACGTGTTCTGGGAGCTGATGCTGGTGCCGATGTACTTCATCATCGGCATCTGGGGCGGACCGCGCCGCATCTACGCCGCGGTGAAGTTCTTCCTGTTCACGATGGTCGGCTCGCTGCTGATGCTGGTGGCGATCCTGGTCGTCTACTCGCTGCACTACCAGCAGACCGGCGTGCTGAACCTCGACCTCGTCGGCGCGCCGGGCGGCGGCGCGAGCGGCCTGCTCGCGACCGCGATTCCGATCGCGGGCGTCTGGTGGAAGACACAGACCTGGCTATTCGCCGCCTTCGCGCTCGCCTTCGCGATCAAGGTGCCGATGGTGCCGCTCCACACCTGGCTGCCGGACGCGCACGTCGAGGCGCCGACGCCAGGCTCCGTCGTGCTGGCGGCGGTGCTCCTCAAGATGGGGACGTACGGCTTCCTGCGCTTCGCCCTGCCGCTCTTCCCAGCGGCCGCCGTCGAGTGGACGCCGACCATCCTGGCGCTCTCGCTGGCCGGCGTCGTCTACGGCTCGTGCGTCGCGATGGTGCAGGCCGACATCAAGAAGCTCGTCGCCTACTCCTCCGTCGCGCACCTCGGATTCGTGATGCTCGGCATGTTCGCGCTGAACGTGCAGGGCTTGTCGGGCTCCGTCCTCCAGATGGTGAATCACGGGCTCTCGACGGGGGCGCTCTTCCTGCTCGTCGGCATGCTCTACGAGCGGCGACACACGCGCCGCATCGCCGACTTCGGCGGCGTCGCGCGGCCGATGCCGGTCTACGCGGCCTGCTTCGGCGTCGTCGCGATGTCGAGCATCGGCCTCCCGATGCTGAACGGCTTCGTCGGCGAGTTCCTGATCCTGGTCGGCACCTTCCTCTCGTGGCCCGCGGTCGCGATCGTCGCGACGAGCGGCGTCGTGCTCGCGGCCGCGTACATGCTCTGGATGTACCGGCGCGTGATGTTCGGCCCGGTCGACCAGGAGGAGAACCGCCGGCTCATCGACCTCGACCTGCGCGAGAAGCTCGTGATGGTCGCGATGATCGTGCCGATCGTCTGGATCGGGCTCTACCCCGAGGCGCTGCTGCGCCGCATCGAGCCCTCGGTGATCGACCTGCTCGAGAAGGTCGAGCGCGGAGCGCGCGACGCGGCCATGCGCGACGACGCGCGGCTCGCGCAGGCGGCGCTGCCCGAGGTCCCGCTCCCCGCCGAGGTGCCGCAGCCGTGAACCACCCCGAGCTGAACTTCTCTGTCGTCGGGCCGCTCGTCTGGGTCTCGCTCGGCGCGATGGTCGTGCTGCTCGGCGAGGTGATGCTCTCGCGCGCGCAGAGCTTCTTCGGGCGCCCGGTCACGACCTCGCTGGTCGGGTCGCTGCTGGCCGGCACCTCGATCTTCTTCCTCGCGCTCGCCTTCTACATGGCGCTCGCGCACGCGCTGATGGGCGTCGCCACGCCCTTCGATCCGGCGCACCCGATGTTCGTGCTCGACCGCTTCTCCGCGCTCGTCACCGCGTTGATCGCGCTGGCGTCGCTGCTCTCGTGCGCGCTCTCGATCCAGTACCTCGACGAGCTGCGCATCAACCACGGCGAGTACTACGCGCTGATCCTCTTCTCCGTGGCCGGCATGCTGGTGATGGTCTGCGCCGTCGACATGCTGCCGATCTTCCTGGGCCTCGAGCTGATGAGCATCCCGATCTACGTGCTCGCCGGCTTCGACCGCAAGAAGCTCCGCAGCAACGAGTCGGCGATGAAGTACTTCCTGATCGGATCGTTCGCGAGCGCGATCCTGCTCTACGGCGTCGCGCTGCTCTACGGCGTCGCCGGCTCGACCTCGTTCGCGGCGATCCGCGGCGCCTTCAGCTTCGAGAACCCGCTCGCGGTCGCGGGCCTCGGCCTCGTGATCGTGGGCTTCGCGTTCAAGATCTCGTCGGTGCCCTTCCACCAGTGGACGCCCGACGTCTACGAGGGCGCGCCGTCCGCGGTGACGGCCTTCATGTCGGTGACCGTGAAGCTCGCGGCCTTCGCCGCGCTGCTGCGCGTGCTCGCGCTCTCCTTCGAGCCGCAGGGCGCGGCGCTCCAGAACGTGCTGTGGGCGCTCGCCGCGCTGACGATGATCGTCGGCAACGTGATGGCGGTGATCCAGCAGAACATCAAGCGCATGCTCGCCTACTCGAGCATCGCGCACGCGGGCTACCTGCTGATCGGCTTCGTGCCGGGCACGCAGGAGGGCTACGCCGCCGTGGTCTTCTACCTGATCGGCTACGTGTTCACGAACCTCGGCGCCTTCGGCGTCGTGGTCGTGCTCGCCAATCGCGGCCGCGACTGCGAGAGCATCGAGTCCTTCGCCGGGCTCGCGCGCACGCGTCCCGGTCTCGCCGCGCTGATGACGCTCTTCATGATCTCGCTGGCCGGCATCCCGGGCACGGTCGGCTTCATGGGCAAGTGGCAGGTGTTCGCGGCCGCGGTCGCCGCGGGCCAGGTGCCGCTCGCGATCCTCGGCGTGCTGACGAGCGTGGTGTCCGTCTACTACTACCTGCGCGTGCCGGTGCTGATGTACATGCGCGATCCGAGCGAGGAGGTGCCGCGCAAGGGCATCGGCAGCTCGGAGTTCGTCGTGCTCGCGGTGTGCGCGGCGGGAGTCCTCTATCTCGGGATCCTGCCGAACGGCTGGGGCGCGCTCGAAGGCATTCACGTGCTCGACTGGGCGCGCGACTCGGTGCGCGGTCTGTTCGCGTCGTAGAGCTTCTCGCCGTGTCGCGCCGCGCCGCTCTCCTCGCCGGACTCGCGGCGGGTCTCGTCGCGGCGTCGGCCGCCGCGCAGACGCAGGCCTCGGCAGAGATCTTCGCGCGCTACGCCGCGGGCGTCGTGCAGGTCGAGATCCAGGAGACGCAGAGCTCCGCCAAGCGCAGCATCGGCTCGGGCTTCGCGGTCGAGCCCGAGGGCTCGTTCGTCACGAACTACCACGTGGTCGCGGCCGCGCTCCACGACCCCGACCGCTACCGCGTGAGGATTCGCACGCAGGACAGTGTCGAGCACGAGGCCACGCTCGCCGCCTTCGACGTCGTGCAGGACCTGGCGCTGCTGCGGAGCACCGACGCACGCGGCCGGCCGTTCACGCTCCACGACGGCGGCACCTTGCGGAAGGGCGAGAAGCTCTTCTCGCTCGGCAACCCGCTCGACCTCGGCATGAGCGTGGTCGAGGGCACGTACAACGGTCTGCTCGAGCACTCGCGCTACGCGCGCATCCACTTCAGCGGATCGCTGAACCCGGGCATGAGCGGCGGGCCGGCGCTGCTCGAGTCGGGCGAGGTCGCGGGGGTCAACGTCGCGACCGCCGGCGAGCAGGTCTCGTTCCTCGTGCCGGTGCGCGAGGTCGCGTCGCTGCTCGCGCGCGCGCGCGAGGCGAAGTTTGCGCCGCCGGCGAATCTGCGCGCGGAGCTGACGTCGCAGCTGCTGCACCAGCAGCAGGGCTATCTCGCGGAGATCCTCGCGCAGCCCTTCGCGCAGGTGCGCATGGGGCCCTACCTCGCGCCGACGGGGCTCGCGCCCTTCTTCAACTGCTGGGGCGACGCGCCCGAGGATCCGAAGGCCTACTACTCCGAGCGAACCCACGCCTGCTTCACCGAGGACCAAGTCTTCGTCTCCGAGGAGCAGAGCTTCGCGATCGTCGAGCTCCACCACCGCCAGCTCGACAGCACGAAGCTCTCGGGTCGGCGCTTCTATTCGCTCTACTCGTGGGCCTTCGAGGAGGACTTCAGCAAGCGCTTCGGCCGCGAGCAGGACTTCACGCCCTTCCGCTGCCACACGGGCTTCGTCACGAATGCGAGCCTCACGTTCAAGGCCACCTTCTGCGCGCGGCGCTTCCGCCGCCTCGAGGGCCTCTACGACGTCGTCTTCAAGGCTGCGGCGCTCGGACAGCCGTCCGACGGCTTCGAGACGGCGCTGCTGATGTCGGGCGTCGCCCTCGAGCCGGCGCGGGAGCTCGCGCAGCGCGTTCTGGAGTCGATCCGTTGGGCCGAGTGATCTTCGCAGAGCGCCTCGACCGTCACGGCGACGTGACGGAGCGCGTGCGGATCGAGCGCTTCCCGTTCCGCATCGGGCGCGCCTACACGAACGACCTCGTGCTCGACGACCCGCACGTCTGCCCGGAGCACGCGGTGCTCGATCTCGCCGAGGACGGAACGCTCGTGCTGCGCGACAACGGCAGCCGCAACGGACTGCTGCGCGGCGGCGTGCGCGAGACCGAGCTTCCGCTCGTGGGCCAGCTCGTGGTGGAGGTCGGGCGCACGCGGCTGCGGCTGCGCGACCGCGACTACGCCGTCGCGCCCGCGCTCCCGCTCTCGCGGCGAGGCGCGCCGACCGAGTGGCTGCTCTCGCACTGGAGCTCGCCGCTCGTCGTGCTGGCGCTCGCGACCGCGCTCGGACTGGCGCTGCTCCGCCAGGGCACCTGGCGCGAGACCGGCTGGTCGCAGTGGCTGACGCCGCCGCTCTTCGGCATCGGCGGGCTGACGCTCTGGTGTGGCGGCTGGGCCTTGGCGACGCGCTTCCTGCGCCAGCGCGCGCGCTTCCCGGCGCACATGGCGGTGGCGGGACTGATCGCGATCGCTAGCGAGCTCTCCGACGAGGCGCTGCAGTTCGGGCGCTTCCTGATCGAGAGCATGTCGATCGTGCAGTGGGCCGACGTAGCGATCTCGGCGATCCTGGTCGGCCTGCTGATCTACGGGCACCTGCGCGTCGCGACCGTCGGCAGCGCGCGCGTGCGCGGGCTCGCGGCCTGCGTCGCCGCCGCCGTGGTGTTCGGCTGGCGCGCGCTCGCACAGTCCGAGAGCGAGCCCGACTGGGTCAGCACCTTGCCCTACTGGAGCCGGCTCGAGCCGTTGCCGCCGGTCGCGTGGCTCCCGCGCGAGAGCGTCGACATCTTCTTCCAGAAGAGCCAGGTGATCGAAGCCGAGCTCGCCGAGCTCGCGCGCAAGGAGCCGAGCGGCGGCGCGCCGCGGGACTCGCTCGACGAAGAAGACGAGGACGACGACGAGAGCGATGCCCCCTGAGTTGGTCTTCGTCTTCGAGTTCTACGTGTTCTGGTCGGCTGGGCCGGAGCCGACAGTCGCTGAACGGGATGCTGGCGTGTATTTGCTTGAGAGAGCCGAATCGACGTATCTGCGGAAGTTCTTCGATCCGCTCTATGACTCAGCCGGGGTGGGGATCAGCACGAGTGAGGATGCGGTCATCTCTGGCGAAGGTCTCGTTGCGCTCGAAGGGGCAGTGATTCGGGCGATCGGCGAGATCCGAGAGCAACCCGAGAAGTGGCTGGTCCTCGTTGGCCACACCTTCGAGCCGTACCAGCAGACGCTGGGGACGCCGATCATGCGCCACGCAGCAAGGCACCGTCTCCTCGAGTTCCTGGAGAGCATCGCTCCAATGATTCGCCAAGCACGAGAAGCCGGCGGATACGTGCACTTCGGGGGCGGCGGATAGGCGCAAGGGAGCGAGCGGGAGGTCGGTTGCCCTCGGATCACGCCTCGTGCAGAGTCGCGCGATGCCTGCGGGCGACTCGCCGGATCCGCAACAGCTCGAGGTCCTGCGGCGCATGACACCGGAGCAACGCTGGCGCGCCCGCATCGGCTCTACTGCACGCTCCGGCGCCACAAGGCAGCGTTCCTGCGAAGTTGTCATCCCGACTGGTCCGACTATCAAGTCGAGCAGGAGACCCGCCGCATCTTCATGAATGCCCGAAGCTGACGTTATAGAGATCGGGACGTGAAAAGGACGCTCGCGGCGGTTCTTGTCGCGCTTCTCGGCGCGGGCCACGCGCTCGCGGCGCCGCCGGGCCCGCCGACCAAGCCCAGCGAGGGCTCGATCGAGCTGCCGGTCTTCGGCAAGGTGGCGCTCTACGGCGCAGACGCGAAGCCCGATCGCGTCGCCATCTTCATCTCGGGGGACGGCGGCTGGAACCAGGGCGTGGTGGACATGGCGCGCGCGCTCGCGCAGGACGGCGCGTTCGTCGTCGGCGTCGACATCGTTCGCTACCTGCGCGCGCTCGGGAAAGGGAGTGCCAGCTGCCTCGACTTCGCGGCCGACTTCGAGCGGCTCTCGCAGGCGGTGCAGAAGCGAGTCGCCATGCCTCGCTACCTGTCGCCCGTCCTGATCGGATACTCCTCGGGCGCGACGCTCGTCTACGCGACCTTGGTGCAGGCGCCGCCGAATACCTTCCGCGGCGCGATCAGCCTCGGCTTCTGCCCCGACCTGCGCCTGCCGAAGCCCGCCTGCAAGCGAGGCGGCCTCGAGTACGAGAAGGGCGGCGACGGCGTCGTCTTCGCCCCGGCGCCCGACCTCGCGATGCCGTTCGTCGCGCTCCAGGGCGACATCGACCAGGTCTGCGACTCCAAGGGGACCGCGGCCTTCGTGGAAAAGATCCCGCGCGGAGAGCTCGTGGCGCTGCCGAAGGTCGGGCACGGCTTCTCGGTGCCGGCGCACTGGCTGCCACAGCTTCGCGACAGCTTCGCGAAGCTCAACGCGGGTCCGTGGTTCGTCGGTGGAACGCGCCCGCTGCCGGGCGCGTCGGTCGAGGGTCTGCCGCTCGTCGAGGTGCCCGCGACCGACGCGAAGGGCGATCTCCTCGCGATCGTCGTCAGCGGCGACGGCGGCTGGGCGAGCCTCGATCGCGAGGTCGCGGGCGCGCTCTCGGCGAAGGGCGTCCCGGTCGTCGGCCTCGACGCGCTCCGCTACTTCTGGACGCGCCGCACGCCGGACGAGGCGTCGACCGATCTCGCGCGCATCGCCGAGCACTACCTCGACGCGTGGCACCGCAATCGCCTTCTGCTCGTCGGCTACTCGCGCGGCGCCGACGTGCTGCCCTTCATGGCGAGCCGCCTGCCCGACGAGCTGCGCTCGCGCACCGCGCTCGTCGCGCTCCTCGGTCCCGGTCTCGACACGACCTTCGAGTTCCATCTGCCCGATTGGTTCGAGGACGCGTCGCGGCCGGACGCGCAACAGACGCGCCCCGAGGTCGAGAAGCTCCGCGGCACGCAGATCCTCTGCGTCTACGGCGACAAGGAGAAGGACAGCCTCTGTCCGACCCTGCCCGCCGGCCTCGTCACGCTCGAGGAGCGGCAGGGCGCGCACCACCTCGGCGGCGACTACGAGGAGATCGCGGAGCGGATTCTCACGGAGGCCGGTCGCTAGCTCGTTCGCCAGGAATGGCGCGCAGAGAGGGGATTCGCGGCGGGCTACAGTCCCGCGCCAGGTGAACTCCGGTCGGTGTGTTCGCGTGACGGGGCGCCATTGACGAGTCCGCCCGAGAGCAGGCCCCGCTGGCCGCGGGCGCTCAGGAGCCCGCCCGCGTCGATTCGCACGGTCGAGGTGGTGCCGCCCTCTCGCAGCGACGAGGGCACATCCGTCGTGCTGTTCGCCGGGTTCGTGGTGCTGTGCGTGATCTATGTCGTCGCGTTCGAACGCTTCCCGAGCGGCGACGACAACGCGACCACGGCGCACGCACTGCTCCCCTACCAAGTTTTGTTCCGCGATCTGCCCGCGCCCGAGCAGCGGATGTTCCGCGGCATGCAGGAGGGCGCGATGGAAGTGCTTGCAGCGCGTAGCAGCGATGGCGCCTGGCCGTCGGTCGACGCGCTCGCAGCGGGGGGCATACCGCCGTTCGCCCCCGACCTGCTCGACAAATCGCGCTTGGTTTGGACCCGGCGCGACGACGGGCTGCTGCACCAATACGTCGGCGTGCCCGCGCTCTCGGGCGCGCCGGCGTACCTGATCTCGATCGTGGAACCAGTGCCCGTCACGGGCGAGAAAGCCGTGCCCGGCGTCGTCGACGAGGAACATCAGCTGCTCGGCGACGGAACACTGTTGCATGTCACGTACTGGAAGCACTTCGGAGACGTGCCTGGCGATCCGATTGCGGATCCCGCGCAGCGCGGCTGGTCGCAGATCCGCGTCAAGACACCCCTGGAAGAGATGATGGAGCAACAACCATGAAGCAGCCTCTGCGCATCTGGAGCCCGGTGGTCCTTTCCACGCTGGCAGCGTTGATCGGCGCGCCGGCACACGGGCAAGCGGGGAAGCCGGCACCGCCGCTGAAGGTGGGCGTCACGCTCCATCCCTATTACTCGTGGACCGCGAACGTCGTTCGCGACACTGGCGTCGAGGTGCGGCCGATCCTGCCGGGTGAAATCGACGCGGGGGACTATCAGCCGCGCCCGCAGGACATCCAGAAGATCACGGATCTCGATGCGATCGTGATCAACGGCGTCGGCCACGACGACTTCATCATGGGAATGATCGAAGCGTCAGGTAACCACAAGATCTCGGTCATCCGGCCGAACGAGCGTGTGCCGCTGCTCAAGGCCGCCAACGGCGGCAACAGCGTCAACTCGCACACGTTCATCTCGTTCTCGAACGCGATCACCCAGACCTACGCGATCGCGAAGTCGCTCGGTGCGCTGCGTCCCGAGCTTGCCGAGAAGTTCTCGAGCAACGCGGCCGAGTACGCGCAGCGGCTGCGGGCGATGAAGAGTCGGGCCGCGGCGCGACTCGTCGATGCCAAGGTGACCCGCGTCGTCACGGTTCACGACGGATACGGCTACCTGATGCAGGAGTTCGGCATCGACATCGCGGGCGTCGTCGAGCCCGCCCACGGCTTGATCCCCTCGGCGCAGGAGCTCGGCAAGATGGTCGACCTCCTCAACCGCGAGCACATCACCGTGGTCTTCGCCGAGGAGAGCTTCCCCGAGCCGCTGCTGCGGGTGCTGCGGGAAGAGGGGCACGCGAAGGTCTACCTGATCAGTCACATCGCTTCCGGTGCGTTCACTCCGGATCGGTTCGAGACCGAGATGCAGAAAAACGTGGACTCGATCGTGAAAGCGCTCGTCACCGACTCTGGGACGTGATCGGTGACGGGTCCGCCTGTACTCGAGCTCAGCGGCGTGACGGTCGTTCGCGAAGGTCGCCCGTTGCTGACCGACGTCTCGTTCGACGTCGAGCCGGGCACCATCCATTTCCTGGTCGGACCCAATGGCGCGGGAAAGAGCACGCTCTTCGCGGCGCTGCTCGGTATGGTGGACTTCGCCGGCCGCATTCGCTTCCACTGGCGCAGGTCGGGCCGGATCGGCTACGTGCCGCAGTTCTTCAGCGTCGACCGCACGCTGCCGCTCACCGTCGCCGAGTTCCTCGCGATGCCGCGCCAGCTGCGCCCGGTCTGCACCGGCATCGGTCGCGCGATGCGCGCCAGGCTCGAGGTGATGCTGGATCGGGTCGGGCTCACGGGCTATGCGACGCGCCCGCTCGGCGCGCTCTCGGGCGGTGAGCTGCAGCGCGTCCTGCTCGCCAACGCGATCGAGCCGACGCCGGAGCTGCTGCTGCTCGACGAGCCGGCGACCGGGCTCGACGAGAGCTCGGCGCGCCAGTTCGAGACGACGCTCCTCGGGTTGCGCGAAGCGTCGAGAGCCGGCGTGTTGATGGTGTCGCATGATCTCGCGCACGCGCGGCGGATCGCAGACCGCGTCACGTTGCTCGACCGCAAGGTCCTGCGTAGCGGCACGCCGGACGAGGTGCTGATCGGCGACCTGGCGGACCTGCTCGCGGGCGCGACGGCATGACACCCTTCTATGCGTGGCTGTCGTCGCTGGCGCAGGAGGGGAAGCTGCCCGCGGCGTTCGAGTACGCCTTCTTCGTCCGCGGCCTGCTGTCCGTCATGCTGCTCGCGCCCTTACTCGGTGGGATGAGTCATCTCGTCGTCGCGCGCCGGCTCTCGTTCTTCTCCGCCGCGCTCGGTCAGGCCGCGCTGACCGGCCTCACGATCGGCCTGCTGCTGGGAGAGCCGATCAACGGCGCCTACGGGGGCATCTTCGGGTTCTGCACGCTGTCTGCGCTGGCCATGGTGTACGTGAAGCGCCACGCGACCCTGCCCACGGACACCCTGGTCGGCGTCTTCCTGTCGATGACGCTCGGCATCGGTATCTGCCTGCTGGTCGCCGTCACCAAGCGCTTCAACGTCCACCAGATCGAGGCGGTGATGTTCGGCAGCCTGCTGACCGTGACCGACTTCGATCTCCTGCTGTTATTGTGCATCGGGATTGCGATTGGATACCTGCTCGCCTTCGTATACAACGATCTGTTGCTCGACAGTCTCGATCCGGCGCTCGCGCGCGTCGTCGGAGCGCGTTCGATCTTCGTCGACTACCTGTTCGTTTTGCTGCTGACGGCAGCGATCGTCGTGAGCCTGAAGGTGATCGGCGCGCTCTTGATCGAGGCGATGGTGGTCGTGCCCGCGGCCACAGCGCGCAACCTTGCGCGGACGACGCGCGCCTATCTTGCACTCAGCATCCTGACCGCGCTGGTCGCCGGAACGGGCGGCTTGTTCCTGTCGAGCCGCTTCCTGGTTCCGAGCGGCGGTGCCGTCGTGCTCGTGATGAGCGCGATGTTCTTCCTGACGCTCGGCGTCAGCTGGGTGCGTCGGATGGCGCGGCCCGCGTGAGCGCTCTCGTCGCGGTTCGCTCGCGTCGAGAGGCGGTCGCGGAGCCTCGCGCTCGCGAGTCCGTGAGCCGGAGCGCGCCTACTCCGCCTTCACCGATTTCGCGAACGACGGCGTCTTCGCCTCCGGCTCGACGACGAGCTCCTGCTGGAGGATCCGCAGCGCAGTCGCGGGGTCGTCGACGAAGCGGAAGAGCGCGAGATCGTCGCGGCCGATCATGCCGTACTTCACGAGCGCCTCGAAGTCGACGATCTCCTGCCAGTACGTCGACCCGTAGAGCAACACCGGGATGCGTCGGGCCAGCTTGCCCGTCTGCGAGAGCACCAGCATCTCCATCAGCTCGTCGAGCGTCCCGAAGCCGCCCGGGAAGGCGATCAGCGCCCGCGCGAGGTGCGCGAACCAGAGCTTGCGCATGAAGAAGTAGTGGAACTCGAAGCACAGATCGGACGGGACGTACGGGTTCGGCCGCTGCTCGTGGGGGAGCCCGATGTTGAGCCCGATGCTGCGGCCGCCGGCGTCGGCGGCGCCGCGGTTGGCGGCCTCCATGATCCCGCCGCCGCCGCCCGTGCACACGACGAAGCGCAGCGATTCGTTCGGCAACGACAGCGACCACTCGGTGCACCGGCGCGCGAGCTCGCGCGCCTCGCCGTAGTAGCGCCCGAGCGGCCCGGACTCGCGCAGCCGCGCCGAGCCGAAGAACACGATCGTGTCGTGGATGCGCTCGCGCCGGAAGGCCGCGAGCGGCTCGAGGTACTCGGCGAGGATCCGCAGCGGCCGCGCCTCGTCGCTGTCGAGGAAGGTGAGGTCGTGGTAGGCGAGCGGTGTGCGGGCGTCCCTGCTGCTCATGGCGCGAGCGTACCGTGAAGGGGTGTCGGTGCGCGGCGCCAGGCGCGTCCGACCGCGAGGTGCAACGCGACCGCCAGCGCGCCATCGAGGAGCAACGCTTCGCGCACGCCGAGCAGGCGGACCGAGACGCCGGTCAGCAGGCTGCCGACTGACACGCCGCCGCGCATCGCCAGCATGAACATCGACACGGTGCGACCGCGGATGCGCTCCGGCGCCGCGGCTTGCAGCAGGGCGTTCGCCGTGGTGTTGCTCGCGGTCATCGACACGCCCGCGAGCACGAAGAGCACCGGCAGCGCCGACGGCCACGGGTTCAGCGCGGCGAGGACGAGGATCGCGCCGTAACCCAGGGCGAACCACGAGCCGACCGGACGCCGGTCCCGCTCCGGGTCGACCGCGAGGAGACCGGTGGCCCCGAGGAGGCCACCGACTCCGAAGGCGCCGATCGCGAGGCTGAAGTGGCCGACGTCTCCGCGGAACGCGTCCTTCACCAGCACCGGACAGAAGGTCACGAGCGGCGCGCAGAGCAGGCTCGTCACGAGCACCGTCAGCAGTGCGCCGCGCAGGAAGGGCTCGTGCGCGACCTCGCGCACTCCCGCGAAGAGGGGTCCGCGCTCGAATCCCACGGTCGCCGGGTGCGGGCCGCGCGTGGCCGGCAGGATCCACAGCGCCACCCAGATGAACGGCACGTACGACGCCGCGCTCACGGCGAAGGCACCGATGGCGCCGACACTGGCCATGAGGACGCCTGCGACGGCGGGGCCGAGGATGCGCGAGAGATTGAACTGCGTCGAGTTCAGCGCGATACCGGCCGGGATCTGCTCGCGCTCGACGATGGAGGGAACGATCGACTGGTACGAAGGCATCGAGAGCGCGTCCGTGATGCCGACCACCAGCGAGAGCGCGATCACCATCCACGGATGGACCGCGTGGAACACGAGCAGCACCACGATCAGCGTCGGGCAGAGCATCTGGAGCGACTGCAGCGATGCGATGAGGCGGCGGCGGTCCGCGCGGTCCGCGAGCAGCCCACCGACGAGTGTCAGCAGCACCACCGGCGCTCCGAGCGCGAACGCGTCCAGTCCGATCAGGAAGGAGCTAGCGCCGAGGCTCAGCAGCAGCCACGGCTCGGCCACCTGCTGCGCCCAGGTTCCGATGCTCGACAGCAGGCTCGCGAACCAGAACGTGCCGAAGCGGCGCGTGCGGAGCAGCCGGAGCGACCCGCGAAAGGCGCTGTCTCGCATGGGTGAGTGACTGCAGGCGAGGCAGAGGCGCCTGCGGCGGCCATCTGTTCCTCCTCGGCGCCTCTGCCTCGCCCACAGCCTGCTATGCCGGATCGAGGAATTCCTTGAACCCGTACCGCGCGTGCGGGCCGAAGGCGATCTGCTCGAGCACGCCGACGCCCTGCTCGCCGGACGGCAAGGTCGCGCGCACGACCTGCTGGATGTGCTGGTTCTCGAGCGCCATCGGCGCGAGCTCGCCTTCTTTCCACGACTCGCCGGCCACCGCGAGCTCTCCCTTCCAGAGACCGTGACCCCACGTCGGGTGCGTGTAGCCGATGCCCTTCATGCGGAAGCAGATCAGCGGCTCGAGCGCGATCTCGGTTTTTTCGCCCTGCTTCGGCACGAGCGCGATCTTCGCCGCCGACGCGCGCCGCGTGCCCGGGATGTAGGTCAGCTGGTGCTCGACCGACGCCATGTGCACGATCTTCGGGTCCTCGATGCCGGGCACCTTCTCCGACGACGGATACGTCGGCACGATCATGCCGCCCTGGTGCCAGGGCGACCCGGTCTCGTCCTCGAACACGATGAAGTGGGTGCAGCGGTCCTTCCACTGGATCGGCGCCCACAGGAAGAAGACCTGCGGTAGCACGCGCGCGGGCGCGCCGCCGGTCTCCGGCTCGCCGACCGGACGCACGCCCCACGAGCGGTCCTTCGTGCCGTACGCGCGCGACGCCTCCACCGGCAGGCGTCGCCCCGCGTAGCGGATCTCCCCCTGCCAGCGCCCGAACTGGGCGAAGCGCGTCGCGTCCATCAGGAGGCGACCCCCGCGGCGGGTCGTCTGGCGGCCTTCCTCGATGCAGGCCGTGCGCGCGTCGAAGACGAGGTCGCACTCGATGCCCGTCTCGTTCGGGGCGATCGCGACGCGCACGCGGCGCATCGGCTCGAGGATCTCGATGCGGAAGGGCCCGACCGTCGTGTCCGCCGGGTCGCCCGAGCGGCGCGAGGCGTGGAAGGCGTGCTGCTCGCCCCCGCGCACGATGGAGAAACCGCAATCCAGGATCCCGCGGTTCGGGTAGATCGCCATGCCGACGCCGAAGTAGAACTCGCCGTCGTCGGCGTAGCCGTTGAACCAGTAGCGGTCGTAGGCATTGCGGTCGCCGGTCGCCACGTGGGCGACGGGCTCGGCGGTCTGGTGGACGGGGTAGTCGTCGAAGCGGGAGAGCACGGGGGGACCTCCTTCGCACGGGCGTTCCGGAGCCGACGAACCTAACCTTGCGCGCCGATCCGGATCAAGCGGGGTGAGAGTGGCCGTCGAAGAACGCCGCAAGGGACCGATCGTCGATTCGACCGACCTTTCCGAGGGGGCACCCGCCTCGCTGGCGCGGCGCGCCTGGGACCAGATCGGGCCGATCGTGCTGGCCGTCGCCATCGCGCTGCTGATCCGCGCGATGGTGATCGAGTCCTACTACGTGCCCTCCGAGTCGATGCTCCCGACCCTGCTGATCGGCGACCACGTCTTCGTCAACAAGTTCGTATACGGCGCGAAGATCCCCTTCACCGACATCCGGTTGCCGGCGCTGCGCGCTCCGAGGCGCGGCGAGATCGCGGTCTTCGCGCTCGGCCGCCGCGGTCCGGGCCAGATCTGCCCGCTCGACGAGTGCCCCGACTATCCGTCGGAGGGCTTCGTGAAGCGCATCGTCGGGCTGCCGGGCGACCGCGTCGAGTACCGCGACGGCGTGCTGTATGTGAACGACCAGCGCATTCCCTGGGAGGACACCGGCCGCACCTTCAACGACGAAGGCGGTCGCGAGTACAAGCTCGAGAACGAGATGCTGCCCGACTGCACGCACGAGGTGCTCGATCACCCGCGCATGGCGGGTCTCGGCAATGCCCCCTTCACCGTTCCGCCCGGCCGCTACTACTTCCTCGGCGACAACCGCGACAACAGCAACGACAGCCGCGCCTGGGGCACCGTCCGGCTGGAGGAGCTGAAGGGTCCGGTGATCGTCAACTACTGGTCCTGGAACAACCAGGAGAGCTGGGCCGCGATGCTGAACCCGCTCACCTGGGTGAGGCTGCTGCTTCGCGAGATGCGCTGGGGCCGCATCGGGATGACGTATCGCTGCCAGTAGGCGGCGTCGCGCATGCGTGTCGCCGCTCAATCGCGGCGGCGGAGCACCGCCACGAAGTCGTGCGACCGGACCTGGTACGCGCGCGCGGCATCGTCCCAGCGGTACTCGCTGCGGAGCGGCTCGACGAGGTCGACCACGCCGACGGTCTCGTAGTAGCGCTGCACATAGAGCGAGTACCAGTCGAAGAGCGCGGTCGGAGAGCCCGGGTGCCGCGTCCAGGACATGTCGACGTTCACCATCACCAGATACTCGGGCTTCGCCGCCTCGAGCTCGCGGATCAGGTCCTGCTGCATGTCGAGCGCGAAGGGCTGCGCCTCGGTGAGCCCATACATGTAGAGGTAGCCGGTCGCCGCGCGCCGCTTCGCGTAGAAGTAGATCTCCGGCTCGGAGCCGATCACGGCGATGCGGCTGTCCGCTGAGGTGTGCGCGCGCAGGTAGTCGGCGATCGGAAGGGACTCGGCAAACGGATTCATGCCGTACCACGCGCGCGACACCCGCTCGGGCGGGAGTCGGAAGAAGGCGATCCGCTCGACCCAGAGCGGATGCACGAGCGCCGCGAGCAGCAGCGCGCCCGCGCCGGCGGTCGCGATCCGGCCCGAAACGCCGGAGCGCGAGAGGGCGTCGCGCAGCGCGCCGATCGCCGCGCCGACCAGCAGCGCGAGCGCGGGTAACAGCGCGATGAAGTAGTGCCCGCGGAACTTGAACCCCGGCAGCACCGCGAGCAGCGAGGCGAAGAGCAGCCCCAAGGTGAAGGCGCGCGCGTCGCGCATCTCGGGGCGGACGGCGACTGCCACGATCCCGACAGCGGCGAGCAGCCACAGAAGGGTCGCCGGTCCGATCACGCCGGGCAGCAGGATGCGCAGCACCTCGACGCCCTCGCCCACCGAGGACTCGGAGGCGTACTCCGAGGCGTAGGTGAAGGTCCAGAACCAGAAGCGCTCGAACACGCCTATCCGCCAGGCGGCGGCGCAGACGAGGGCGAAGGGCAGCATGCAGCCGAGCGAGTAGGCGGAGATCCGCCACGCGCTGCGCCTCGCGCTCCGCGGCCGGCTCTGCCACTCGCGCGCGCAGAGCCACACTCCGCCGAAGAGTCCGAAGAAGACGGCGTGCTGCTTCGTCGCGAACGCGATGCCCATCAGCAGCCCGATCAGCCCGAGCGTCGCGGCGCTCCTCGGCTCCGGGCGTCGCGCCAGCAGGATGCAGGCTGCCACGACGGGCAGCGCCACGAAGTGCGTCGTGTGCGCCGCGAGTCCGAGCACGCCGGAGCCGAGCGACAGGATCGCGTACGCGCCGGCCGCCGCGACGGCGCAGAGCGGATCGAAGAGCCGCCGCGCCAGCACGAAGATCAGCACGATGGTGGCGGCGTTGACGAGCAGCAGGCCGAGATGGATGGCTGCGGTCGTCTCGCCGCCGACCGCCATGAAGGCCGCGTAGGCGAGATAGGTGCCCGGCAGCCGCATGTCGTAGGCCTCGCGATACGGTGGGACGCCTCGGAGCATTCGCTGCGCGGTGTAGGCGAAGCCGCCCTCGTCGCGCTCGAGCGGCAGGTTCACGAGCCGCAAGCGCACGAACGCCGCGACGGCCAACACCCCCAGCACGCCGAGCCAGGGGAGGAGTCGAGACGCACGTCCCGGGTGAGGAATGCGGGCTACCTCGGCGTCGTTCGCAGCACGCGCACGTCGCCGCGGCGCGCGGTGAGGCGCTCCAGGTCGAAGAGCTCCATCAGCGGCACGGCGCTGCGCCGCGACGTACCGATCAGCGCCTTGTAGCGCGCGGTGTCGAGCGTCGGCTCGCGGACGAAGTGCTCCCGGATGCGCGCGCGCAGCGATTCGATGGCGCCCGCGTCGAACCAGAGATCGCCCGGCGCGCGCACCACGC
>Ga0335069_10001044_pt1 | contig 44664 bp, 37 predicted proteins | sample Lox_Sample_11_FD_206714 | JGI IMG/M metagenome (GOLD analysis project Ga0335069, IMG submission 206714) | Soil microbial communities from Loxahatchee National Wildlife Refuge, Florida, United States - Lox_Sample_1.1 | ecosystem: Environmental > Terrestrial > Soil > Wetlands | place: USA...
GGAGGTCGGTGAGCTTGCGGGTTTTGCGGAGGAGTTTGACTGCTTCGGCGAGGGCCTCCGTTGCCTGCACGAGGATTTCTGTCTGCTTTACGAACGCCGGCTCGATGGTTTTGACGTGATAGCTGCTTAAGCGTTTGGCGAGTGCGTTGATGTTGTCGGTAATGGAATCGAGTTCGCCGACGAGTGCGTGGATGTCTTCGCGGTCGAAGGGGGTGATGAAAGTTCGATCGAGGCGTTCGAGGGCCTGGTGGGTCAACTGGTCGGCATTATGTTCTTCCTGGCGGATGCGCTGCACCTGTTCCAGGGAATCGGGGAATCCCGCGGCCAGTGTTTTCAAAAGATTCGCGCAGGAGACGGCGTGGGTGGCGAGGCCCTCGAAGAGGTCGTAGAACACGGTGTCTTTTGGCAGCAGATTGAACATGAGAGCCGGGCTCCTTAGGGTTTTGTCGCGTTGGGAGTTGTCACATCACGACGCCGATGGTGAGGAGGATGTTGGCGTAGATCCGCTGCTCGCCGGTGGCGATGGTCAGGGTCACATCCTTTGTGCCGGCGGCCTCATAGAAGGAGAATCGTTCGAGTTTTGTCAGATCGAGGGACGCATTTCGTGCTTTCAGGATTTTGCGGAATTCGTCGAAGAGGGGCGGATCATTTTTCATGGCGTAGGGCCCGGTTTTCATCGGCTCCATGACTTCCGCGAGCTCGATGGGGACGGTGTTCGCGAGGCCGATGAGCACATCGGTGACGTTCATCTGGCCGGGTGCGAAATTCAGGAAGACCAGGTCGGCGTTGGGGCCGCGCTTGGTGTGGAAGGGGTAGTTTCCGTCGGCGATCAGGATTTTGGAGGAATGCCCGGCCCGCCCGAGCGCGGCGAGGATTTGCGGGTGAAGAATCGGCGTCTTCAGCATGTCCGTTCCTTCCGATAAGAACCTTGTCCCCAGATTACACAGATTTTGACAGCTTTTGGAAAGCGCCGTGCGACTTGTGGCTGCAAAAGGAAAAGGGCCCGCTCTTCTCGAACGGACCCTTGAACTGCACCGTAATCTGTGGACGCCCCCCCCCCCCCACCCACCCCCGCCCCGCTCCGTCGCCGTCAGAACCCCGCTCCATACGACAGCGCGGAAGCGCTTCCCGCCGCCTGCACCACGGGCTGCACCGGGAAGAGCAGGTTCTGGACCGAGACGCCGATCGCGGCCAGGGGATTGTAGGGGACATAGACGATGTCATCCTGTTCGAGCAGGACATTGGCGGTGCTGTCGCCCTGCTGGATGATTTCCTTGAGGTTTACCACCGTTACGTGCCGCTGGTCGGGATCGGCGGAGGGCTTGATGACATAGATGCGTTCCGGCCAGCCGAGTTGGGTGGGCTGTGCTTCGGCGAGGGCGCCTACCAGCGTATCGCGGCCGGTGTAGCGTTTGGGACCGGAATGGTCGGTCTGGCCGAAGACGTAGTACCACTGGCTCCTGTAATCCACATCAACGCCGACCTTCACATCCTTGTAGTAGGTCCGCAGCTTTTCCGCGAGGAGCTTCTCGATTTCGGGCGGCGACATTCCAGCGACGTAGACGCGGTTGAGGAGATCGAGGTTGAGCGTGCCGTCGGGCGCGATCTGCTGCTTCACGTTGTTCACTTCGGGGGCGAGTGCGGCGTGAATGGTGATCACGTCCGGCGGGGCCACGGCATAGCGGTCGGTGCTGACGGTGCGCTGGTAGCTTTTCTGGAAATACTTCAACTGAGCCCGCTCCTGCTGCGTAGGCCCGGCACAACCCCCCGCAAGCGCGACGAGTGCAATCAGGATGACCGGAAGAACCATTCGAGCAAACTGCCGCATGCTGCCCTCGCAATTATGGGAACCCCACATCATGCACCGCTCGTGCGAACGGTGGCCAATTCGAAGTACGGGCGACCGCATCCGGAGGATGTTTCCCGGACCCGCGCGGCCCCCGATTCGGGCCAATTTTTATCGGATGGCTCAGGTCATCGGCCGGCTCGCCGATAAAGAGAGTGTCGATGCAGGACGCGGGGGTGTGGACCAGCACCTCCGCCCTGCATTTGCGCTCTTTCGTTGCGACGTTTCGTGCATCGCCAGCATGAGGAAGGGCCTTTGGTGCGCGAGCGAGGCGGGCCGGCGCTGACGCCACGGGTTCTGTAGCGTTCTCCAAGTTAACCGGCGTGCAGGTCTGGCCGATAAAGTGCAATAGCGGGAGCGACTACGTTCTCCGATCCAAGGGCAGGATTACAGGCATGGACATCGCAACGATCATCGGCTTCCTCCTCGCCTTTGGGGGCATCGTCTTCGCCATGTATCACGGGACGGAGGGCGAGTTCGGCGTTTTCTATTCCACCGAAGGTTTTGTGCTGGTGATGGGGGGCGCCATCGGCCTGGCGATCATGTCGATGCCGTGGCACGCGGCGAAGGGGATGCCGGCGTACATCAAGAAATGCCTGTTCCACAAGGACGTTCACGCCGCACACCTGATTCAGCAGATCGTCCAGTTCGCCGAAATCGCCCGCCGCGACGGGGTCCTCGCTCTGGAAAATTCGGTCAAAACCTCGGACGACCCGTTCCTCAAGAAGGGCCTTCAGCTCGCGATTGACGGGGCCGACCCGGCCGTCATCGAGCAGGTTCTGTCCATTGAGCTCTCCTCCGTCGAAGAGCGCCACCACCACGGTCGAAAGATGTTCGAGCTCATGGGCAAGTACGGCCCGGCCCTCGGCCTCACGGCGACGCTGGTCGGACAGGTGTGTATGTTCAAAAACATGGCCGCACCGGCCGCGGGTGAAAAGGGGGGCGGCGACAACCAGGCGGCGACCATCGCGCACTCGCTGCAGATCGCGCTGCTCGGAACGCTCTACGGCACGATCTGGGCGAACGTCATTTGCGGGCCGCTGTGCGACAAACTCGCCATCCGCTCGAAGGAAGAGCTCTTCAACAAGCAGATCATCATCCAGGGAATTCTCTCCATTCAGGCCGGCGACAATCCCCGCATCGTCGAATCGAAGCTGCTGAGCTTCCTCTCCGCGGGCGAACGGGCCCACATTCAACCTTCCGGCGGAGCCGCCGAAAAGAAATAAACATGAAAGACAGCAGCAAGAATCAAGAATCAAGAAGCAAGAATCAAGAAGGAGCACGTCCCGCGCTCTTCCTGCTTCTTGCTTCTTGCTTCCTGTTTCTTGTTTCTTGATTCCGGCAACGTCCCATGGCGATGAAAAAAAAAGCTGCCGCACCGGAGCCTGCAGGCGAATCTGCGCCGATGTGGATCGTATCGTTCGCGGACCTGGTCACGCTGATGATGTCGTTCTTCGTGGTGCTCTACGCCATGAAACAGGGGGGCGAGAAGCAGCAGATGGACACGATGGCCGCCATCAAGGCCACGTTTGATCCCGCCTACGAACCGCCCGCGGATGCCAATCCCGAGTTTCTCCAGGCCTACAAGCGTTACAAGGGCATTCCCGGGCCGCCGGTGGACACACTCCCCGGCGCCAGCCAGAGAATCAGCAAAGGGGCGGACGGCGCGAACGCGGAGGTCCAGACGATCCGGATGGGCAAGGACAACGTCACGGGCGGGAAGATCACGTTCGACGTGGGCGAGACCAAAATCTCCCCAGAGGCCGCCGACACCATCACGCAGATCGCGGACCGCGTCCGGGGCCTGAACCTGATCCTGATGGTGAAAGGCCACGTCTCCGCCGACGAACTCCCGCTTCGCCCCGACGACCCGCAGGGGCTCTCGCTCTCCTACCGCCGCGCCACGGCGGTCATCCAGGAGCTGATCAAGGACGGCATCGACCAGCGGACGATGCGCCCCGTGGCGTGCGGCGCCTATGAACCGCTGCGGACTGGCGTTTACGATGCCGCGGGGCTGCGCGAGAACCGGCGGGTGGAAGTGTTCACGACGGAAGCGACCGCGAGCGAATTCGCGCCCACCCCCACCGTCGCCCCCGCCGACCCCCTCCCCCCGCCCTCCCCCAACTCCACCTCGCCTGCCACGCCGACGACGCAACAACAAGCACAGTAACATCCTTCCTGTTTCGGAGGGGGCAAGGGGCAAACATTGTCGGAAAAAAAACTTGCTTTGCCCCAAACGGGTGGTAGTCTCACCCGACTGGCCGCAGCGCCGGAATTTGGCGTGCCGGCAATGTGGGAATCTAAAGATAGGAATGATTGCTATGGCTACCGTTCATCCGCGGAAAATCACCGCCCAGGCATTACTACTTGCTTCCGTGGCCCTTGTGGTCTGCACTCCTTCCGTCCACGCCCAACTGACCTTCCTCAGCACCTTCGGCAGCTCCGGCGCCGCCGCGGGACAGTTCAATGGTCCCGAGGGCATCACCCTCGGTTCCAATGGGAATCTCTACGTCGCCGACACGGAAAACAATCGCGTTCAGGTATTCAACGCCAACGGCGCCTATCTCAGCAGCTTCAGTGACAACACCCCCCGTCCGTTTGGCGTCGCCATTGGGCCCAACGGCAACATTTATGTCCCCAACGCCAACGACACCGTCGCCATCTTCAATTCCAGCGGCGTTTATCAATCGTATTTCGGCCAGTACGGCACTGGCAACGGCCAGTTCATCGCCCCCTACGCCATCGCCGTGGACAGCGGCGGAACCGTCTACGTTCCCGATGCCGACAACAACCGCGTTGAAATGTTCAACTCCACCGGTACGTTCCTCAATCATTTCGTCACCGGCCTCAGCCAGCCGCAGGGTATCGCCATCTCTACCGGGGGCACCGTTTACGTCTCCAATACCGCCAACGAGCAGGTCAATATCTACAACAAATCCGGTTCCCTCCTGAACTCCTTCGGCAGTCAGGGCAGCGGTAACGGCCAGTTCGCATACCCCATGGGCATCGCTCTCGGATCCAGCGGCCTCATCTACGTCGCCGACTGGTACAACGGTCGCATTGAAGTCTTCAATTCCTCCGGTGCCTTCCAGAGTGCCGCCAGTGGTGGCGCCAATGCCTCCCTCTCCAGACCCACCGGTATTGCCCTCTCCTCCTCCGGCATTCTTTACGTCGCCGACAGCAACAACGGCCGCATCATGCGCTTCTTCGACCCCGATTCCTGGGCCAGCGGCACGGATGCCTTCACCGACCCTTCTCTCGGACCGACCAGCGTGGCGGTCGGTTCCGGTCAAATGCTCGGCTCCTCCCTGATCCTCGATAACACCCGCGGCCTCCAGGTCGGGGGCGCGCTTTCCGTCAATCACGGCGGATCTTTCACGCTCAGCGGTGGCTCCATCCTAAGCAAGGATTTCGTCGTCGATGGCACATCCGGCGGCGCCAACTTCACCATGACCTCCGGAAAATTCACCGACTCCACCGTCGAAGTCACGAACGGCGGCATCGCGGATTTCGCCGGCACCACGCTCAACGTCAACCTCGGCGGCGCCCTCTCCGTCACCGGCGCCGGCTCCCAATTCAAGATCGACCAGGGCGCCATCGTTTCCACCCCCTCGCTCACCAACACCGGAGCGGTCGTCATCGGCTCCAATGCCGACTTCATCGTCTACGGCAATACCACCAACAATGGCAGCATCATCGTCAACAACGGCCTTCTCGACATTCGCGGCAGTCTCACCAACGCCGCTGGCGCCGTCCTCCAGGGCAGCGGCACCATCAATGTCCACACCCTCCTCACCAACAACGGCACCATCCAGTTCTCCAACCAGACGACCCTCAATGGCTCTCTCCAGAACAATGCCAACGCCTCCATAGAAATCCCGGGACTTGTCCCCACCGTCTTCTCCTATACCGTCACGAACAACGGATCGATCAGCCTCGACCCCGGCGCCAGCGCCACCTTCCTCGCCGCGCTCTCCGGCAACGGCACCATCCTCAACAACGGAGCCATCTCCATCCAGGCCAATTCCTCCGTCGCCCGCGTCTCGGGATTCGGCGCGCTCACCCTCGGCTCCGGCTCTTCGTCCGCACGGCTCCAGCTCACAACCAGCGGCGGCACAACCACCCTCTCTTCTCTCCTCTTGAACAACGCCTCCTCCCTCGACCTGACCAATAACCCCCTCATCGTCGAAGCGGTCTCCAATCACGCCGGAGTCCTGAGCACGTTGCGCGCCAAGGTCCTTGCCGGACAATCAGCTTCCGCCGGGATCTTCAGCTCCGGCCTCGCCCCGAAAACCACGATCGCACTCTTGGACAACGCCGTCTCCGGATTCTCCACCTTCGGCGGCGTAGCCGTCGACGCCAACTCCATCCTCATCGCTCCCGAACTCCCCGGTGACGCCAACGCCGACGGTCAGGTCAACCTCACTGATCTCTCCAGGGTCCTCAATAACTTCGGAAAATCGTCCTCCGCCTGGACCGACGGCAACTTCGATAACGCATCCACAATCGATCTCACCGACCTCTCTGACGTTCTCAACAACTTCGGCGCGACGAATCCCGGCGCCGGCGCAACCCTCGCCGCGAACGGAACTGCAAGCGCTGCTGCTGCAGCGCCCGAGCCCGCCTCCCTCGCCTTGCTGCTTCCCACACTTCTCCTCCTCCGCCCTCGCTCACGCGGCGCCAACCCGCTACAATCCGCTTCATGAACAGATGCCTCCTCACCACGACGCTCTCGCTCGCCGCCGCCCTCTTCGCCGGCTGCACCACCAACATCCGACCGATCGAACCGATCCGCCGCGTTGCCATGTGGGTTCCCGACTCCCCTTCGACGCAGCCCACCACGTCCACGTCTCAACCCGCCACGGAACCGGCCCTCATCGACCTTTCCGACGGCGAAGCCGTTCCTCCGATTGCCCCGCTGCTCTCGAATACCGATCCCTATCCCGCCGCCACGGAGCCCACGACCAAGCCCGCCACAACGCAAACGGCATCCACGCAATCCGCCACCACCCAGCTTGCCGCCACGCAGACCGCCACATCGCAGCGCGCCACCACTGAGCCGACGACCCGCGTCGCGACGACCGAATCGGCCGCCACCCAAGCCGCCACAACACAATCCACCACGGCCGCCAAGGCGTTCGACAAGCGCCTCTCCGCCGCGGCTCACCCCGGCCAGCACCTCATCGTCCGCGTCATCGACCCCAATCAAACGTCGCGCTACATCTACCACGCCTCCTACGACAACATCTGGCAGCAGGCCATGAAGCTCCTCACCAACACGGGTTTTACGCTCGACCGCAAGGATTATCGCCTCGGCATCCTCACCACCAAGCCGCTGCCCAGCGCCCAGTTCGTCGAACCCTGGAAGCCCCAGCAGACCAACTTCACCAACGCCATGGAAAACACGATCAACATGCAGCAGCGGACCGTCCGGCTCTCCATTTCTCCGGTGCCACTGAAACCGGACTTCTACGAGATCGGCATCCAGGTGCTCGTCGAAAGGCAGAACAATCCGATCGAACAGATGGGCGGCCCGATCTTCGTGGAAGGTTCCGGATTTGGGCGGGCCCAGGTTTCCCTCCGCTCCGACTATACCCCCGCGGTTATCACCGGCATCGGGCCTTCGTGGTATGTCCTCGGCCACGACCCGGATCTGGAAAAAAAGCTCCTGACCGAGCTATTCAAGCACATTTGATGTGGATTATGCGCGTAGCGTTGATTCCAAAGCGAAAACCGACGGATTCGAATCCGTCCGCATCGTGCACTACAATCCTGCGTCTGAGATAAGTCACAGGATTCCTGCATGCCCACGCGCTTCTACAACACCCTCGCCCACGAACTGCAACCCTTCACGCCCCTGCTGCCCGGGCCCGACCCCGCCAGTCCCCTCCACGGCGCGACCGTCAAACTCTACACCTGCGGCCCAACCGTCTACGACTACGCACACATCGGCAACTTCCGTGCTTTTCTCTTTGCCGACCTGCTCCGCCGTTATCTCGAATTCCGCGGCGCCACAGTCCAGCACGTCATGAACATGACCGACGTCGGCCACATGACCGACGACTCCCTCGCCGACGCCACCGGCGAAGACAAAATGTCCAAGGCCGGCGAGAACCTGAAGAAAGAATCGAAGAAGCAGGGGAAAGCCCTCGTCGAAAATCCTGACGATCCCTACCAGGTGGCGCAGTTCTTTGTCGACGCCTTTCTCGCCGACGCGCGCGCACTCCAGCTCGAAGTCGTCCAGGACTACGACCTCGCCCCCGAAACCCCTCCACTCAGTCCTCAGTCCTCAGTCCTCAGAACTAAAGACCAAATCATGCCCCGCCCCACCCGCTTCATCCCCCCGTTCATCTCCATGATCGACACCCTCATCAAAAACAATCACGCCTACCTCGCCCCCGACGGCGTCGTCTATTACAACGTCGCCTCCTTCCCCTCCTACGGCCAACTCTCCGGCAACTCCGTCGAACAACTCTCCCACGGCGCCGGCGGTCGCACCGCCGAATCCGCCGCCAAAAAACACCCCGCCGACTTTTTCCTCTGGAAACCCGACAACGCCCACATCATGAAGTGGCCCTCCCCCTGGGGAACCGGTTACCCCGGCTGGCATATCGAGTGCAGCGCCATGGCCACCACGCTCCTCGGACCTTCCATCGACATCCACACCGGCGGGGAGGACAACATCTTCCCCCACCACGAGTGCGAGATCGCCCAGTCCGAAGCCGCCACCGGTAAAAAATTCGCCAACTTCTGGATGCACACCCGCCACCTCATGGTCGACGGGCAGAAGATGTCCAAGTCGAAGGGGAACTTCTTTACCATTCGCGACCTCGTCGCCAAAGGATACGACCCCCTCGCCATCCGCCTCGCCCTCATCAACACCCGCTACCGCGAGTCCATGAACTTCTCCCTCCAGGGCCTGCAGGACGCCGCCACCAACCTCGCCACCCTCCGCGATCTCGCCGAAAAACTCCATAGTGGGACCGACACCCCCGTCGGCCTGTCAGAAGCACCGCTGGAACCCGCCGAATCCAAACTCCTCGACGACATCGCCAAATCCATGGACGACGACCTGAACATCTCCGCCGCCCTCGCCGCCATCTTCACCTGGGCTGCCCCGCTCTCCAAACAGAAGAAAATCCCCGACCCCCAGGCCCGCAGCGCCCTCTCCGCCCTCAAAAAAATCGACCACCTCCTCGCCGTCATCTTCCCCCCGCTCCGCCCCCTCGATCCGGACACCACGCAAAAGATCGAAACCCTCATGCACGAACGCGCCGCCGCCCGTGCCGCCAAAGACTGGCCCAAATCCGACGAACTCCGCAAACAACTCGCCGCCCTCAACGTCGAAGTCAAAGACGCCCCCACCGGCTCCACCTGGCGCCCCCGCCTCGCACCCCCGTAAAACGAAGTGCCTCAATAAAAAAACCTCGCCATCACGCGAGGTTTTTTGTTCGATTCTTATCGTCGAATATCAGTTGCGGTTATACGGATTCGGACCATTGGTCCCGACTGCCACGTTCGGCTGAATCAGATAATTCTTCGCGTGGGTCAACGATCCTGTCGCCGGATAGGGCGGGGGCGGCGGCGTCGGATCGGCCAACAGGCTCAGTTTGTCGACCACGATGCTTCCGTCCACGAAAAGGATGTTGGCCTTGGTTGCGCCTGCGTGCGGTGCGCCGCCCATCGGCGTTGTGCCGTGATTCGTTGAATCCGGTGGGTTCTGCAGCGCGAGCAGCCGGTCAACGTTGTCGTAGTTGTAATCGTTCTTCCCGCGCTCCTGGTACGGGTGCAGCTCTGTAATCAGCATCAGGTCCGGCCGCAGCGAGGCAAGCTTCTGACAGGGAAACTTCGGCGCCCCATTCACCTGCGACCCAAATGGATCGCCCATGTTCTGGTTGTACGTGTAATCGCAAACCACCCCCAGTGTCGTTCCCGCCGCCACCGCGTTGGCATTCGGATCGATCTGTTGGGCGGGACAATGAATCAACTGCTGCACCTTCTGAAACTGCGCCACCTGCAGCGCCCCCGTGCTGCCGGCAATGCGATTCAGACCAATTTCCGGACCAAGCACATCCACGCCGCACCACATGAAGCTCTGCGAGCTTCCCGTCTGCGTGCGCGCCGGTAGGATCGTTCCGTCATATTCAGTCGCATAATTCATCACCGCGCCGTAGAGCGCTTTGATGTTTGAGCTGCACGCTGCCGTCTTCGCCCGATCCCGCGCCTTCCCCAGCGACGGCAACAGTATGGCTATCAGCACCGCAATGATCGCCACTACCACCAGCAACTCAATCAGCGTAAACGCACGTTTCCGCATCGGCATGGCTGGCCTCCAGAATAGATCGTCTCCGCCCAGGGAGAACTTCATTGACATGCAAAGCTCTATGTTCCGCGTCCAGGGAAATGATGGTCGCAGCGCGGAGATTCGACACTTTTACATTAGTTTTATGCGCGGTTCGGAACAATAGACAATGTTTGCACTTAGGGCGAAATTCGGTGCATTTTTTGAAAGCCCGACCTCTCCAGCCACTCTCGAAAACGCCGGAAATCCCTCGAAATCCACCGCGCCGTACCTCCCATTGAATCAACTTCCCCCATCCCTTATTTCGCGGTTCCCGCAATGGCTGACTCGCCAGCCCTCCCACCTGACGCCACAAAGACATCGCCGATATTTCCCTGCAACTTTTTCCCGCCCCAATCAACCTCATGCGTCTTCCGTTCAAGCCGAGGCTCCCCAACTACCAGGGCCCTCGCTCTCCAACCTTCCCCTTTTCGTGTCGTTCGTGGCTTCCGTGGCTCATTCACGTCGGTGTGGGGGGGGGGATAAACAGCTACAAATTCCCCTGCCTGGCGATACAAGTTAGGTTAAAATTAGGTTCACCAAAAAAACCGGGGAGGAACGCTCCATGTCGCCGGCCGCTGAACCCACGCCAACGCGCCTAACCACACGCAACGCGCACCACCATGCGCCCACCCCCACCCCAGATACGCAACCGGCTGCACCTCACCCCCAAAGTAACACGCAACCCGTTGCACCTCACTCCCGCAAAAACCCCATTCCCCGCTCAAAAACCCACAACGTGCACCCCGCTGCACCCAACTCAACCAAACCCTCTCGACCCCACCATTCTGAATTCACTGATTCACCCACTCTGAATTCCCCAACCCCCTCTCGAAAGAATCCCCCCCCTTGCGGGATTCGAATTTCGGTTTTGGTACAATCCCCCAATTCCCAATCGGCAGGATGCCGCAATTACGAATGGAGATCCCATGGCCAAAGAACCCGCCGCCCAGACGCAAAAATCCCCCTCCGCCGTCATGCCCCTCGAGTTTGAGAAGCCGATCCTTTCGCTGGAACGCCAGATCAACGACCTCGTTGCGCTGCAGGAAACGAAGGGTGCGGATTACGCGGCGGAGATCAATTCCCTTCGCCAGAATCTCACAGCCCTTCTGAGAAAGACGTACCAGAACCTCTCGGCCTGGGAGACGGTGCAGGTCGCACGCCACCCGGCGCGGCCGCAGACGCGCGACTATATTGAAATGATCGTGAAGGACTTTGACGAGCTGCACGGGGACCGCACGTTCGGCGATGACAAGACGATTGTCACGGGCATGGGGCGCATCGGCGGGCACAAGGTGATGGTCATCGGCCACCAGAAGGGCCGCACTACGGACGAACGCATCGCCTGCAACTTCGGCTGCGCCCATCCCGAAGGGTACCGCAAGGCGCTCGCCAAAATGGAGTTTGCCGAGAAGTTCGGGCTGCCCATCGTCACGTTTATCGACACGCCGGGCGCTTATCCCGGAATCGGCTCCGAAGAACGCGGCGTCGCGGAGGCGATCGCAATCAACCTGCGCGAGATGGCGCGGCTCAAGACGCCGATCGTCTGCATCGTCATCGGCGAGGGCGGCTCCGGCGGTGCCCTCGGCATCGGCGTCGGCGACCGCCTCGCCATGATGCAGTACGCCTGGTACTCCGTCATCTCCCCAGAAGGCTGCTCCGGCATCCTGTGGAAGGACGGCAAAAATGCTCCCGAGGCCGCGGAGGCATTGAAGCTCACGAGCAAGCATCTGAAGGAGCTTGGCATCATCGACGAGATCATTGAAGAGCCGCTGGGCGCCGCGCATCGCAACCCCCGCGCCGCCGCCGACACCCTCGAACGCTACATTGACAAAACCCTCCGCGAACTCAAACGCCTCCCCGTCGAAAAACTCACCGACAACCGCTACGACCGCATTAGAAAACTCGGCACCGATGCCGTCACCGTCTAACCCGTCGTCGTCCTCTGTGCCCTCTGTGTCCTCTGTGGTTAATTTCTTCTGTCCAATGGAGTAAACAAGTGGACCACCCCGCCCTCGCCAAGCGCGTCAAGGAAGTTGCCCTTCTGGAAGGGGATTTCACCCTTCGTTCCGGCAAGAAGTCGAAGTTCTATTTCGACAAGTATCTGTTCGAAACGCAGCCGGACATTCTTGAAGCCATGGGCAAGGAGATTGCCAGGCGGTTGCCCGAAGGCACCACCCGCATCGCCGGCCCCGAACTCGGCGCCGTCGCGCTTGCCGCCTCCGCCAGCCTCGCTTCGCGCCTGCCCTTCTTCATTGTCCGCAACGCCAAGAAGGACTACGGCACCAGCAAGACCATCGAAGGCAAGCTCGAAAAGGGCGACAAGGTCGTCCTCGTCGAGGACATCGTCACCACCGGCGGGCAGGTGATTGAAGCGATCAAGAACATCCGCGAGGCGGGGGCGACAGTCATTAAAGTGATTGTCGCGCTGGATCGGCTTGAGGGGGGCAAGGACAACATTCTGCAGGCCGCACCCGACGTCGCTTATGAACCGATTCTCACGAAGACCGACATGGGGATGTAAACGCAGGAGAGGGAAAGGGGGAAAGTTAATTGTCGTTCCCGGAACCGGCCGCTTTGGCCGAGCGCAGATCCACATCCGTTATGGATTTCGGTAGCTGCTGCGCGATGGCGCGCAGCACCAGCCGGCCGAGTCCCTCGGGCCCGAAGAGGCCGACATCCACGCGGAGTTCGGTCGTCGTTTCCGTTCGCCGCACAATGGTGATCGTGACCTTCTGTTTGCGATCATCGCACAGCCGGAGCTTGAGCTGGTCGGGATGCGGGGACTCGTCCTGAATGTGCAGCTTCAGCTTGTCCCCGGCCCGGCGCGCCGCCGCGATGACAACATACCAGTTGGCATTGATGAATGTGTCAGCCTTGCCGGCGTGAAAGAGCTGCTGCGTCGTTTCGATCGAGGAGCCCACAACGTCGCTCGCCACCCCCGCGGCCGTGCATCCGCCAATGAACGCGGCGGTTGTCGCCGCCAGGCTCAACAATAGAATTCGACACCCAGCACAATGCACTCGTCACCTCCGTTGACAGCGAGGAGCAAAACCCGAGTGCAACGGTTGTGCCGACGGCAATTCAGAATTGCGGGTGATTTTTTACTGTTGCCAGAGCGGATCGTCGCGCTGCACCAGCGTGATGGCCAGCAGCGTGACATCCGACAGCACCGGCCAGCGCAGCCGCCGCAATTGCAGCGAATGCGAGGCCCCCACTCCCGTATACGATCCGCGTCCCGGAATCGTGATGGTTCCCCTGGCGGACAGGCCGGTGTGAAACGGCGCACCGTCGAGCATCGCATCATGCGTCAGAATCATCTCGATGGGGTGCCCCTTCTCATCCGATCCGTGCATGGCGATTCGGCCCGGATAGCGCGACAGCCAGCGTCCGACCTGGTACTGATCGAGCGTCGACTCCGGCGCCTCGACGATCACGGATTTCCGGTCGCGCTCGAACAGCACGAGGCCGTTGGCATGGGGCGTCGCATGCTTGTAGATCGTCTGATGCCAGACCGCGGTCCAGGTCTCTCCCTGGAGGAATCCCCAGAGCTGCTTGGCGATTCCATCCGCGAGGTTTCCCTGCCCATAGACATGGTCGTGGTATCCCAGGGTGTTGATGGGCAGATCGTGCAAGCTGATATTCTCGCGTGTGTCGACGACCTGCACGTTGCCGGTAAGTTGCCCATGCGGCGCAGAAAGTATCCAGTGGTGCATGGCGCCGTTGGCATTGGGCGCCCGGAAGGGGCGGTGGTGCGGGGGCACCATGAAGCTGGGCGTATAGTCGAGCTGGGCGGAGAGCACCTGGTCGGGCCGGTGGCGTGGATGGCCGTGCGCAATGTCGTAGGGATATCCCTTGGCGATGATGCCGATGGATCCGTCGTGCCGGAACGTGATGCGGTTGGGCCCGATGCGAATATCAGCGATGCCCATGGTGGGCGCGAAGGTGGAATCACTCGGATAAATGTTCAGGAATTGGGCGATCTTTCTCCCGCCCTGATAAGCGGCGAGGTAGGCCGCCGGCGCGGGAACGCTGAAATCGATGTCGCCGCGTTTTTCGAGGGCGGATGAGCTTGAGCGGCGATTCGATCGCAGGTGCGGCGGCTGGAAGGGAAGTCCCTGAAAGGCCGCAAAGATGAGGCCATCGCCCGCGGCAGAGATCGCGTGGAAGTACCACCACTCATAAGCGCCGGGTGTTTTCAGAGGGTGCTGCGCTTCATTGGCCCAGCGCGTCGCGTCTTCGCCGGCGACCGGATGCGCGGCATTCATCATCACCGGTGCTGTATGCAACGCCGGAACGGGGCCAGCCGAAAATGGTTGCGTTTCGCGCGTCATTGTCCATGCGGTCCTAAAGAGACCACGAGATCACGAGATATGGCTGTGTTGAGTATAGCGGCAGATTTCCGGGATTGCCTACAATAATTGTCCTGAATGGTGAAAAGACCGATATTCTCTGACCCCTTGGCCGTCAAGGAGATGCATTACGCCCCTGTGGTTTTTTAGAATTGGGAAGCGGCTGTACCATGCTGGGCGAATCAAAGGGGCAGACTGCGGGATTCTGGTGGTTTTTCACGCGTATTCTGGAGAGCCGTCCGAAATGCACGGGAATTGCTCTCGTGAATTCCGGACGGATTTCCGGAAGTTTCGGCAGAGGAAGGCATGAGTACCACACGTTCGAAGTTCAGGGCAGCGCTGGTGGCTATCGGGTGGATCACTTCGCTCGCCGGCGCTGAGACTTACTATTACACGCCGGGGGCATACGTCCCGCAGACCTATGCCGCGCCGCCCGTGCCGACATACCCGGCCCCCGCTGCGCCCACACTGACCGCGGATCAACTGAATCAGCTTCTCGCCCCGATCGCCCTTTATCCCGACCCGCTTCTGACGATGGTACTGGCGGCGGCCACCTATCCGCAGGATATTGCCGCCGCGCAGCAGTGGCTGGCGTACTTCCCCAATCCGACGGAAGACGCGATCAACGCCGAGCCGTGGGATCCGTCCGTGAAGGCGCTCGTGCACTACCCGACGGTGCTCGCGATGATGGCCAGCCAACCGGATTGGACGGCCTCGCTGGGTGCAGCTTTCGCGAACCAGCCACAAGATGTGATGAACACGGTCCAGGAGCTTCGCGCCGAAGCTCAGACAGCCCAAACGCTGGTCTCCACCTCACAGCAGCAGGTCATCACCGACAACGGTGCGATCGAGATCATCCCGGCCCAGCCGAACATCATTTACGTGCCGCAGTACGATCCCGCCATCGTCTATTACCAGCGTCCATACTATTACTCGCAGCCGCTGATCACGTTTGGGCCGGCATTCGGAGTCGGCGCGTGGCTCAACCTCGATTGGGATTGGCATCGGCATCACGTGGACGAGGGGGTGCACTGGGATCGCGACTGGCGGCATCCGGACTACGATCACGTGCGCGAATGGCGGCACAATCCGGGGCGGCCCATCGTCGTGCCGCACGATTTTGGGCACGATTATCATCGCGAAGACCACCGTAATGGCCGCGGCCCCGGCTGGGACCACGGACCGGAGCGCCCGCCTGCGTTTGATGTGCACGGCGGGCGCGTCGACGAACGAAACCACGCACCCGAACGGCCGGTGTACGGAATACCAAACCGCCCCGAGCCCGCGCCACAACCCAGACCGGGTGAAGGGCCGCATCCCGTGGAGCCTCCGCATGCTCCAGTGCCGCCAGGCCGCGTCGACCTGCACGAACCAGCTCATGTGAATGAGCGTCCCGTGCAGGGAATTCCGCACTCACAGCCGGAGCCGGCATTCGCACCGCGAGCGTCGACGGTCGGCTCCGCGCATGTGGCGCCGCCCCCGTCAGCGCCCTCAGCCTTTCACTCTGAAGGCGGAGCGAACGTGCAATCCGGACGGGGAAATGGTTCGATGCATCGCTAATGACCCCGGAATCTACAACCCCCAATCCAATACAAAGTCGCAGTTGGAGGAGTTCGAAATGTCACCTCAACAATTCACCGCGCCGCTCGGCGGCATTCTGCTGGCGGGCGCTTTTCTTCTGACCGGGTGCGCCTCGCAGACGACCGCACGGAATGGCCCGGATGACAGTAACCCGGCGGCAACGACGGCGCAAGCGCCGCAGCCTTCGGGAGAAGCCGGCGTGCCCGGGCAGGGTCAGGAGCTCTTCGACAGTCCCGACGCCGCGGTCGTTGCCTTGCTGAGCGCGGTGCAGTCCAATGACCACCGTGATATCGACAAGATCTTTGGACCCGACGCCAAGGGCCTCGTCACGGGCGACCCGGTCACGGACGCCAACAACTACAAATCCTTCGCGCAGGAGACTCTCGAACGGGCGCAGCTCGAAGAGCGGAATCCCAACACTGCGATTCTCCACATCGGCAAAGAGGATTGGCCGTTCCCGATTCCGCTCTCCAGAACCTCTGGTGGCAAGTGGTTCTTCGACACCAACGCCGGCCGCAGTGAGGTGCTCGCGAGGCACATCGGGGCGGACGAGCTCGAAACGATTTCTATTTGCCGGGCGTACGTGCAGGCCCAGCGTGAATACGCCAGCCAGGATCACAACGGCGACGAGGTGCTGGAGTATGCGCAGCGTCTCCGCAGTTCGCCGGGCAAGCAGGACGGTTTGTATTGGCCGGCATCGGGCGATCAGCCGCAGAGTCCGTTCGGCCCGCTTGTCGCACAAGCGAGCGGGGAGGGGTATGCACCCATCTCCGGCTCACCGCGTCATCCCGAACCGTTCCATGGCTACTACTACCGTATCCTGAAAGCACAGGGTTCAGCGACACCGGGCGGTGCGTACAACTATGTCATCAACGGCCACATGATCGCGGGGTTTGCGCTGATCGCTTATCCCGCGGAGTACGGGAAGTCCGGCGTGATGACGTTCATCGTCAATCACCAGGGGAAGGTGTTTCAGAAGGACCTTGGCGCCGATACCGATGCGAAGGGGAAGGCGATTCAGGAGTACAATCCGGATCCAACCTGGAAGCAGGTCAAGGACTGATCGCTGCAGCACGAAACGAAGTGAACGCAAAGCCCCGGGTTTATATCCGGGGCTTTGTTTTTGGGTGCCGACGATGTTGGCAGAGGGTTTCGTGCGGTGATTTACCTTTCGGCCCTCCTGCGATTCGTGTATTCTCTGGCGTCTTTTCCCAGGCAGCATGCAGGACCACGGCCCATGAAGAAATTGCTCGTCGCCAACCGCAGCGAGATCGCCATACGCGTGATGCGCGCCGCCACGGAACTCGGTTTCCGCACGGTCGCCATTTACTCTCATGAAGACCGCTATTCGCTTCACCGCTTCAAGGCGGACGAGGCGTATCAGGTCGGCGGTCCGGACGCGCCGGTGAAGAATTACCTGAATATTCCCGCCATCATTCAGATCGCCAAAGACACGGGCGTAGAGTTCATTCATCCGGGATATGGGTTCCTTTCGGAGAACGCGGAGTTCGCCGAGGCGTGCGCGGATGCCGGCATCACGTTTGTTGGGCCGACGCCGGAGATGCTTCGGGGGTTTGGCGACAAGACGGCCGCGCGCAAGATCGCCGAGAAGGCCGGCGTGCCGATCGTTCCGGGCACGGAGGAGTCCATCTCCGAGTGGAAGGATGTGCATCGCGAGGCGAAACGCATCGGGTTCCCGCTGATCATCAAGGCGGCTCACGGCGGGGGCGGGCGCGGGATGCGCGTTGTCCGCGAGATGTCGGAACTGCAGGAAAAACTCACCGAGGCTTCCCGTGAAGCCGGCGCGGCCTTCGGCAAGGGGGAGGTCTTTCTCGAACGGTACATCCAGCGAGCCAAACATATTGAGGTGCAGCTCCTCGGCGATTCGCACGGCAACCTGCTTCATCTCTTTGAGCGCGACTGCACCGTGCAGCGGCGCCACCAGAAGGTCGTGGAGCTGGCTCCCGCGGTTTCGCTGCCGATGGAAGTGCGCCAGCAGATCTGCGAAGCCGCGCTGAAGATCGGCCGGCAGGTGCACTACCGCAATGCGGGCACTGTGGAATTTCTCGTCGACGGCGAGACGAACGAGTTTTTCTTCATTGAGGTCAATCCGCGCATCCAGGTGGAGCACACCGTCACGGAGATTATCACCGGCGTGGATCTGGTGAAGTCGCAGATCCGCGTCGCCCAGGGATACAATCTGCACGAATCTCCGATGAATTTGCCGCAGCAGGAGGACCTCGCGTTCCGCGGCGTGGCGCTGCAGTCCCGCATCACCTCGGAAGATGCCGCCAACAACTTCATCCCCGACTATGGCCGCATCACGAGCTACCGTTCCCCTGCGGGCTACGGCGTGCGTCTCGACGGCGGCACGGCTTATTCCGGCGCGGTGATCACCCCCCACTTCGACTCGCTGCTCGTCAAGCTGACCTGCTTCGGCAGCACGTTTGAGGAAGTGATCGCCCGGACGCAGCGCGCCCTCGCCGAGTTCCGCATCCGCGGCGTCAAGACCAACATTCCGTTCCTGCAGAACCTTGTTGCCCATCCCGATTTCCAGACCGGCAAGGCGACAACCACGTTCATCGACACCACACCCGCCCTCTTCAAATTCCCGCAGCGCCGCGATCGCGCCACCAAGCTGCTCACGTACATCGGCGACGTCATCGTCAACGGCCGGCCCGAGATCAAACGCAAGCCGGACGTCTCCCTCATGACCCCCCCGCCGGTCCTCCCCGCGGGCCGCATCGACCAGATTCCTCCGGGCACGCGCAACAAGCTCAAGGAGCTGGGCCCGAAGAAATTTGGCGAGTGGATCCTCAAGCAGAAGCCGCTGCTGATCACCGACACGACGATGCGCGACGCGCACCAGTCGCTGCTCGCCACGCGGGTGCGGACGATCGACATGCTGAACGCGGCGCCGTTCATCGCCCACCATTTGCCGGAGCTCTTTTCGCTGGAGATGTGGGGCGGCGCGACGTTCGACACGTCGCTGCGTTTTCTCAGCGAAGATCCGTGGGAACGGCTGGAGAAGCTCCGGAAAGATGTGCCGAACGTTCTGTTCCAGATGCTTTTCCGCGCCAGCAACGCGCTCGGCTACACGAATTATCCCGACAACGTGGTGAAGGAGTTCGCCAAGCTCGCCGCGGCGCAGGGGATCGATGTCTTCCGCATCTTCGATTCGCTGAACTGGACGGAGAACATGAAGGTGGCGATGGAAGCGGTACTGGAGACCGACGCGATCTGCGAAGCGGCCATCTGCTACACCGGCGACATCCTCGATCCGAAGCGCGACAAGTACTCGCTCAAATATTATGTGAAGCTCGCCAAGGAGCTCGAACGCATGGGCACGCACATCCTCGCCATCAAGGACATGGCGGGGTTGCTCAAGCCGCTCGCGGCGCGGAAGCTCGTGAAGGCGCTGCGGGAGGAGGTCGGCGTGCCGATCCACTTCCACACGCACGACACCGCCGGGATCCAGGGCGGCGCGTATCTGATGGCGGCGGAAGCGGGCGTGAACATCGTGGATTGTGCCGTCTCCTCGATGTCCGGCATGACCAGCCAGCCGAACATGAACGCCCTGGCGGCCGCGCTCAGGAATACGCCGCGTGACACCCATCTGAGCGACAAGGCGCTTTCCGACTACAGCGACTATTGGGAAGCGGTTCGCCGCTATTACGCACCCTTTGAAGAAGGGATGCTCGCCCCCACGGCGAGCGTCTATCAGCACGAAATGCCGGGCGGGCAGTACACGAACCTGCGAGTGCAGGCGAAATCGCTTGGTCTGGAATCGCGCTGGAACGATGTCGCCAACATGTATGCCGAGGTCAACCGGCTGTTCGGCGACATCGTCAAGGTCACCCCGTCCTCCAAGATCGTCGGCGACATGGCGCTCTTCATGGTCACCAACAATCTCAAGCCCGCCGACGTGATGGACCCGAACCGCCACCTCGCCTTCCCGAAATCGGTCGTGGAATTCTTCCGCGGCGACATTGGCCAGCCCACCGGCGGATTTCCGAAGGAGCTCCAGAAGGTCGTCCTCGGCAAGGAGAAGCCGATCAAGGGCCGGCCCGGCGCATCGCTGCCGAAGGTGAACCTCGAAAAAACCCGCGAGGAGCTCTCCGAAAAAATCCACCACGAAGCCAGCGAATGTGATCTCGCCAGCTACCTGATGTACCCGCAGGTTTTCCTGGAGTTCGATCGCTTCCGGAAGCATTACGGCGACGTGGCGATGATTCCCACCGCCGTGTTCTTCCACGGCCTGCAGCCGTACCAGGAAATCCCGATCGAAATTGAGCCGGGCAAAACCATCCTCGTGCGCTTTCTCACGATGGGCGACCCGGATGCCGACGGCATGGTCACGGTCTTCTTCGAGCTCAACGGCCAGCCGCGCGAGGTGAAAGTGCCCGACCGCAAGCGGGCCGTCACCAAGATCGAACGCCCCAAGGCTGATGCGATGAACCCCGGCCACGTCGGCGCCCCGATGCCCGGCAAGATCACCGCAGTCAATGTCTCGCTCGGCCAGTCCATCCAGAAGGGCACGAAGCTGCTCTCCATCGAAGCGATGAAGATGGAATCCGCCGTCTACTCTCCGCGCGAAGGCAAGGTCGCCAAGATCGACGTGCAGCCGGGCAATCTCGTCGCCGCGGGCGATCTGCTGGTGGAAATCGAATAACGAGCGCTGCTCTGTCCCGCCCCACGTGTAGAATGATTTCATGCGCGAGAATGATTTCCTGAACTGGATCCGCGAAAATTCGCCGCCTCATCCGGCGGTGAAGCTGGGGATCGGCGACGATATGGCCGCGGTCGACATCGGCGACTCCCTTGCCGTTCTCAAAACCGACCAGTGTCTCGACCAGGTTCACTTCGATCTGCGGCAGCACACCGCCACGCAGGCCGGTCGCAAGGCTGTGAACCGCTGCCTCTCCGATTGTGCCGGCATGGGCTGCCTCCCGGCGGCGCTCATGATCTCCGTCGCCTTGCCAAAGGATGGCCCGGGGAGCGGCGAAGGTTTCGCCAAAGAACTCTTCCTCGCCTGCCGCAATGCGGGCGCCGAATTCGACTGCCCGCTCGTCGGCGGCGACACTTCGATGTGGGACCAGCGTCTCGCCATCACCGTGAGCGCGCTCGGCCGCATTCCACAAAACCAACACCTCATAACACGCAGCGGTGCCAGACCCGGAGACACGCTCTTCGTTTCGGGCGCGCTCGGCGGTTCCCTCCTGCCGGGCGGGGGCGGCCGGCATCTTACCTTCACGCCGCGCATCGAGCTGGCACAGAGGATCATTCAAGCCGCCGGGCTCGCACTGCATGCCATGATGGACCTCTCTGATGGTCTCTCGCAGGATCTCCCGCGGCTCTGTGCCGCGTCCCATGTTGGTGCCCAGATACACACCGCACGGCTTCCGACTCATGACGACGCCTGGAAGTTGGCGCAAAAGGATTCTTTGCCCGCTGGCTTTCACGCCCTCGCCGACGGCGAAGACTATGAGCTTCTCTTCGCGCTCGATCCCAATTCTGCGCCCGAGATCGTCAACCTCTCCAACATACCGCTGACGGCCATCGGCACCGTGACCTCCGATCCAAGACTTCTGCTGGTCGATGACCATGGAAAGACCCACGTATGGCCGCGCGCCGGCTGGGAACATCACTCATAAAGGGTGTGCTGAGCCGAACTTGATCTTCCCCGGCTGAAGGTGCTCCTCCCCCCCCCCTTCCGACCCATGGGCAACCTGTCGCGCCCTTTGTGAATCCGTGGTGGATAACTTTTCAATAACGTTTGGCGCTAAACGCCTCAGAGGAGTTGATACCTCGCCACGGCTGTCGCCAGTAGTGAAATCTCAGCATTTATCAGGCGATAAACAGGCCCCCACGACACGCTTCTGACAGGTTTCCCACTCTTCGCTTTGGTAGACATGATGCATAACCCCCCATTTTGGTAGTTACTTACATAACGGAGGCTGTTTTTTCCACATTCCCACAGGCCTCTTTACGAAGACTATTCTCTTTTAAAACAATCTCTAAATACGCGGGAAGGGATTTGGTCGGAAAGAACGTATCGTCCAATGTGGATAACTTGTCGAGAAGTCACATCGGACGTAGGGGTTGAACCGATGTTTTCACACGGAAAATTGTTCCCTTCGAGGCCGTTTGCAACTGCCGAAGGAGCCCCTGACGGAGCTTCGCATCCAGCTCCGCCCGCATCGTCGCGGAATCCAGCGCGACGGTAAGCGTTCCCTTGGCAAACCCCACGAGCCGGGCGCGTTCCTTGAGATTCGCCGGCACAAGCGACAGCCACAGCTCCATCACCCCATCCAGCTTCTCCGCCGGCTTCTCCACCATCTTCTCAAACCATGGCAGCAGCACCTCCCCCAATCGCGCGGTATCGCGTGTTTCCTTGTTTCGTTTGTTCGTAAGCAATGTCTGCAGCGAATAGACCTTCAGCCGATCGCCGCGCACTTCGAGGTTATCGCTGTGCTCAGAGGCAATGGCAGGATCGGCCGGGGCCTTCGACCGCATGGCGGCAGGCTTTGGGCCGGAATTCTTTCGGCGGGCTGGCATGGAATCACTTCATACGGGCACGCGATGGCGCGCCGATATCAGGTGGGCGGAATCAGCTGAGATTCACAGGCATGACGACGTACAGGAACCCTGGGCCGCTCTTGAGCAACCCCGGCTTGTTCGGCGTCTTCATCTCGAATGTCACCGTCTCCTGGTCCGCCACTTTGAGCGCGTCGAGCAGGTACGTCGGGTTGAAGCCGATTTCGATGCTTTCGCCGGTGTAATCGATGGGCAGGTCGATTTTTGCTTCACCCATTTCCGGCGCCCGCGAGGAGATCGACAGGGTTCCGTTGGAAAACGCGAGCCGGACGCCTTTGGATTCCTCGTTCGTGAGGAGCGCCGCGCGCCGTACGGCGGAGAAGAACCGTTCGCGATTCAGAGTCACCTTCTTGTCGGAGTCCTTCGGAATCACATCCCCGTATGGCGGGAAAGTTCCTTCCACCAGCGAAGTCGACATCGTTGCGCTCACGCCGCCGGTCTCCGAGCTGATCTGCACGAACAGCTTGTTTTCCTTAAATTGCAGGGCGACGGTCTGTTCCGGATCCGTCAGCAGGCGTTCGATCAGGTTGATTGCCTTGATCGGGACGACGGCGGAGACATCCTTGCCGCTGCCATCGCTGATGGTGTCATCCTTGGTCATCGCCAGGCGGTGTCCATCGGTGGCCACGAGCGACAGCTTCTTCCCCTTCTTTTCAAAAAGCACGCCGTTGATGGCATAGCGTGTCATTTCGCGTGCCGCGGCAAAGCGGGTGCGATCAAGAAGTTGCCGCAGGCTTCCCGCAGTCAGGGAAAAGTCGGCGGTACCATCGAAGGACGACACCGGCGGAAACTCTTCGGCGTTGTAGCCGAAGACTTTATAGTGGGCATCCGAGCCCTTGATGACCGTGGTGTCCTGATTGGTATCGAGGGTGAGCGTATCGTCCGGGGAATTGTTGACGATTTCCGAGAGTTTGCTCGCGGGAATGAGTGCCACGCCCGGAGAGGCGATATCCACCTGCGTCAGCGTGTACTGCAGGGCCAGTTCCATATCCGTCGCGACTACGGTCAGCGTTTTGGCGGCACCACCCGTCCCCGTCCCGGCGACGATCTTAACGCAGGTCAGGACGGGCTTTGGCGTACGGGAAAGGACGACCGAAGAGGCGAGGCCGAGGGCTTCCACCAGCGCGGCGCGATTAATCAGGACTTTCATGAATACCCTCAAATTTCCAGCAAGGCAGTATGTAGCGATCGTATGAGCGATGATGTTAATGGAAGCGGGGTGAGTCGCCAAGCCAGCAGCCTCGATTGCCGCCTTTTTCATTTGCTTACGGCATTTCATCGCGATAGAGTAGTTTTCGACCCGTAAGGGTCTGCAAGCCTTGGCGATATCGCCAACCGCTGGAGCTGCTGAAGGACGGCGGCTCCAGCGCTTCGCGCCGTCTCCCTCGTGCCTTGCAATCCCCTTTTTGTTCGTTCTGCTGCCCTCCGCAGCATTCGCAAGGCTCTCGAGGTGTCCGGATGGATTCTGAACAGCTTGTCACGCAATGTGAGTCAATTCTCGGTTACCGCTTTCTCAATCATACTCTCCTGAAAGAGGCCCTCACTCATGCCTCTATTGCCGACGATCGCCGGCTTTCGAACGAACGCCTCGAGTTTCTCGGCGACTCCGTCCTCGGCCTCGTCGTCTGTCATCGCCTTTATGAACTTTTTCCCGACTACCTCGAAGGGGACCTGACGAAGCTCAAATCCGCGGTCGTCAGCCGTAACACCTGTGCGGCCGTCGCAAACGCCATTGGCCTTACGGATCTGATCTTTGTCGGCAAAGGCATGACCGGCCGGGCCGAACGCCCCAGTTCCCTCGCCGCCGGCGTCCTTGAAAGCATCATCGCGGCCATCTATATCGACGGGGGCTTCGAAAAGGCGGGCGAGTTCATTCTCCGCCACATGGACCCGTACATCACCCAGTACGCCGCCACCACCCATCAGCAGAATTTCAAAAGCCTTCTTCAGCAGCACGCCCAGAAGATCCTCAACTCGACGCCGATGTATGAGCTGCTCGACGAAAAAGGCCCGGATCATTCCAAGTGCTTCGAGGTGCGTGTGGTCATCGGCTCGCGCGCCTTCGGCAGCGCGTGGGGCGCCGCGAAAAAACAGGCTGAACAGCGGGCCGCCCAAATCGCCCTTGAGGAGCTCGGCGTCCTCGCGCGGGAAGAACCGCTCCCCTGCGAAGTCGATGCCGAATCCAACGCCAGCGCCAACGACGTTCCCGCCGATGCGGAAGCCCCACTCGTCATGGAACCCTTTCAATCACTCGATTCACCCGCAGAATCATCGTAACCGGCAAGGAGGCCATCATGGCGGCGGCAGGGGCGCCCATCGGCGTATTCGATTCCGGTCTCGGCGGTCTCACGGTCGCCAAGGCGCTGCGCGAGCTCCTCCCCAAAGAATCCATCGCCTACTTCGGCGACACCGCACGACTCCCCTACGGCACCAAAAGCGCCGCCATCGTCCACCGCTTTACCCGCCAGTGCCTCCGCTTCCTGATGGGCCTCCACCCCAAGTTGCTCGTCGTCGCCTGCAACACCGCTTCGGCTCTCGCGCTCGACAAACTCCAGGGTGATTTCGATGTGCCCGTCATCGGCGTGCTCGAACCCGGCGCCAGCGCTGCAGTCGACATCGCTGCAAAAGGTTCGAAGCGCATCGGCCTCATCGCCACCGAAGCCACCATTTCCAGCAACGCCTATCCGATGGCCATCCGCAGCCTCGATCCCACCGTGCAAGTCATCGGCCGGGCCTGTCCCCTTCTCGTACCGATGATCGAGGAAGGGCGCGAACCCACGGACCTTCTCGTCGGCCTCGTCCTGCGCGAATACCTTGCCCCCTTCCTCGAGCTCGATGTCTCCTCCCTCATCCTCGGTTGCACCCACTACCCGATCTTCGCCCCCGCCATTCAGGAAACCCTCGGCGAAGCCGTCACGCTCATTGATTCGGCGCGTCAAACCGCATTGGTGGTCCGCGAGCGCCTCGATACAATGCAGGCCCGTTCCACCAGCCCGCACGACGGAAGGCTCACCTGTTACGTCACCGATCAGGGCCAGCGCTTTGAACGCCTCGCTTCGCGGTTTCTCGGCGAGTCCGTCGGTCAGCCCGTGTGGGTCACCCCCGAAATGCTGGAGCTGGCGGAAGAAACCTGAATTCCCTGACAGGGGTCACGATGCATCAAAAACTCTGGGCGCTCTTCGCACTCCTCCTGGCAACGCTGTTCCTTCCCGCCTGCAGCGACGCTCCGTCGAACGCGCACGATTTCAACGAACTCATCCCCCGCATGATGGGCGCCATCAAGAACCGTACCCCCGAAGACGCCGCCTCGAATCTCTTCAACGTCACCAACCCCGACGAACGGCGCGATGCCATCGCCTGGCTCGAAACCAAGCCCTACGGCCACGAAGATCCGTACATGAAGGCCTACTTCATTCTCGTGACCGATCCCTCTCCCATGGTTCGCGCCCAGGCGATGCAGGCCCTCGGCTCCTCGCACCAGGCCGTCGCTGTGAAATATCTCGTCGGCGGCGCTGATGGCAAGGGCGGCCTGGCCGACAAGAGCGTCGAGGTCCGGCGCGATGCCGCCGATGGTCTTTGCTTCACCTTCACCCCCGAAGCCACTCCCGCGCTCGCAAACGCCGTTCGCTCGGATTCCGACGATCAGGTTCGCATCTACGCCGCGCGCGCCCTCCGCAGCGATCCCTCCCCCGCCGCCGTCCGCGCCCTTATTGACGCCCTCGACGACCGCGACGCCGGCGTCGTCTACTACGCCCACGACTCGCTCAAGCACTCCACGCACCAGGATTTCGGCACCGACTCGAAAGCGTGGCTCCGGTGGTACCAGACCTGGAATCAGCCCGCCACGAAGCCCACCGGCCAGGGATAAACCCGCGGCATGGGCGTCCCGGCCATGTTCACCCTGTTGAGAGGAACTCTCCTCCATGCGCGCCCTCACGTTCGATGGAACCGCCGTCAAATTTCAGCGCAACCATGCGGACCCGGTCCCCGAGCCCGGCGAAGTGCTCGTGAGAATTCTCGCCGCCGGCGTCTGTCAGACCGACTTCGAAATCGCCAAGGGCTACATGAAATTCACCGGCATCCTTGGCCACGAGTTTGTCGGGACCGTCACGTCGGTCGCCAAGGGCGTTGACCCGGCCTGGATCGGCAAACGCGTCTGCGGTGAAATCAACTGCGTCTGCGGCAAATGCGACATGTGCGCCCGCGGCCTCTCCTCCCACTGCATTAACCGCACCGTCATTGGTATCCTCGGCCGCGATGGCGCCTTCGCCGATTTTCTCCGCATTCCCGCCCGCAACCTCCACGCCGTTCCGGATCATGTCTCCGACGAAGAAGCCGTCTTCGTCGAGCCCATTGCCGCCGCGTTCCAGATCCTCCGCCAACTTCCCATCGAAAAGCGCACCCGCGTCACGATTCTCGGTGACGGGCGACTCGGTCTCCTCGTCGCCCAGGTCATCGAACGCACTGGCTGCAAACTCACGCTCGTCGGCAAGCATGAATCGAAACTGGCGGTCGTCGAGAAACTTCGCGCCGGCAAAAACATCCGCACGCTCCTCGACCGCGAACTGGCCCCCCGCCGCGATCAGGACGTCGTCATCGACTGCACCGGCCGCGCGGAAGGCTTCGAACGCGCCCTCCAACTGGTCCGGCCCCGCGGCACGGTCGTCATGAAAACCACCGTCGCCGCCGGCAAACCGCTCAACCTCGCGCCCATCGTCATCGACGAAATCAATATCCTCGGATCCCGCTGCGGCCCCTTCCCTGAAGCAATCTCGGCACTCGCCGCCCGCGAAATCGATGTCCTCCCCCTCATCTCCCGCCGCCTCTCCCCCGAACAGGCCGAACCGTTCTTCGCTAATCCCGCCGACGGCCTCAAAACGATCCTGACGTTCAACCGATGACGATCCTCGTTTCTTCATTCGCCATTAAAGCGGCTCCTCTGCTGCGCCGATAGTATTATTGGACCCGCGTTATCGCTCGTTCGCGCCGAGGTTTGTTATGCCCAAAGCGATCGCCGTCGTTCTCTCCTCCGGTGGACTCCACAGCCTGGTCACTGCTGCGCTCGCCAGTCGCGAGTACCGCGTCGCCCTGCTGCACCTTCAGGACGGCCGCGCGCCCGCCAGACAGGCCGCCGCCGCTTTCGACAGGCAGGTCGCACATTTCAAGCCTTTCAAATCCTGGAGCGTCGAACTCCCCTACATCCGTCAAATGAGCTGGCCTCCCGAAACCGCCGGCCTCGTGCACTCCACCGGCTCCGACGCCTACTCCAACCTCGTTCCCCTGCGCGATCTCCAGTACCTCACCATCGCCGCCGGCTTCGCCCGACAGATCCACGCGTCCGTTATCCTCTCGGGCGCGCAGCTTGATCAAAAACAATCCGATGCTCTCGCCCGCCACATCGAAATGGTTCAGATCTTCAACCAGATGATTGAGTTGCTCTCCGTGGAATCCCCGCTCACGCTGAAGACGCCGCTCATGGGCCTCGAAGATCAGCAGGTCATCGAACTCGCGTATCAGATGGCCGCGCCGCTGACCGCGAGCTGGACCTGCCAGATGGATCTCGAATTCCCGTGCATGAGCTGCCCCGCCTGCGCCCGCCGTACCCGCGCCTTCCGCGCCGCCCAGCTCGCGGACCCCCTCACGCAGAAACCCTCCAAACAATCCGTCGTTGCCTGAAGAAAGCCGGCGATGGCGTCGCCGGAATGTGCTCGCGAGTCACGAGCCACCGGCCACGAGCCACGCCCCCCTCACGCCCGTTCCGCCATAAACGCATCCACCTCGGCCCGCGTCGGGATTGCCCCCATCGCCCCGCTCTTCATGCACGTGAGCGCCCCCGCAGCATTCGCAAACTTCACCGCTGCTGCCAGTGGCATCCCTTCCGCCAGCGCCACGGCGAGTGCCCCGGTGAAAGCATCACCCGCCGCCGTCGTATCGACCACCTGCACGCGATATCCGGTCACATGCTGCACGATCGTCTCCAGGCCGCGCTCATCTTTTTGCACGATCGCCGCCCCCTGCGAGCCCATCTTCATCACCACGATCCGCGTTCCCCGGACGAGGAAGCGTTCCGCCGCCCGCCGGGCCTCTTCGAGATTCCGCACCGGCATTCCGGTGAGAATCTGGGCCTCCGTCTGGTTCGGCGTCAGAATATCCACGTGATACAGCGACTCCGGCAGCCCCTCGCTCGGCGCCGGCGCCGGATCCAGGATCGTCAGTACGTTCGACCGTCGCGCCAGCGCAAACGCGCATGCCACGGTATCGTGCGGAATCTCGAGCTGCGCCGTCAGCACCACCGACGTTTCAATCGTTTTGCGTTCTGCGAGCAGATCCGTCGCCGAGAGCAGCCGATTCGCGCCGCTCGCCACGACGATCGCATTTTCCCCATGCCGATCGACCAGGATCATGGCCGTGCCCGAAGGCACCCCGCGCGTCTTGAGCACCGAAGTCACATCCACCTTCGCCTTGTTGAGCGTGAGCAGCATGTTGTCGCCGAAGAGATCCTCCCCGATCCGGCCGATGATCTTCGCCCCGGGCGAGCGCTTCGTCCACAACCGCCCCGCCGCCGCCGCCTGGTTCGCCCCCTTCCCACCCGGATTCTCCAGAAGATCCTGCCCCATCACGGTTTCGCCCGGCCGCGGCATGGTTTCCGTGCGGACCACCAGGTCCATGTTCAACGACCCCACGACCACGACGCCCGACTTGGGCCCCGCGGCGGATGCCTTCCCTGGCGCATCCGTCGGCAACGCTTCCAGCTTCTTCCCCCCCTCTCCTTTCACCATCCCGCCCGCCGCCACTTCCGGCGCACGCACGACGCGCTTCACCGCCGCCGCGCTCTTGCCCGCCCGTTTTGCCACAGGAGAACTCCCAAACATATAAATAGATATACAGATGTAACTAATTAAACTTATCTACAATGCGATCGAACTCATCCAGCGAGAAGTATTGAATCACGATCTTCCCCGTGTTCTTCTTCTTGCTCGGGAAGATCCGGAGCTTCGTTCCCAGCTTGCGTGACAGATCCTGTTCGAGTTCCACCACGTGCGGGCTCTTGGCCGTCAGCGTCCGCGTGTGCGCTGCTACCGTGGTTTCGGTCGGTTCCGCTCCGGCAGGGGGGGCGCTGATGAGTTCCTCGAGCTTGCGCACGCTGAGGCCATCCTTCGCCGCTAGATTCGCAAACGCGTCCTGCTTCGCTGGGTCCGTCACTCCCGCGAGCACCTTTGCATGCCCGGCGGAGAGAATGCCGCGCGCGATAAGATCTTGAACGCCTGTATTTAAGTCCAGCAACCGCAGGAAGTTAGTAATTGTTGTGCGATCCTCACCCAAGCGCTCTGCCGCCTGGGAATGCGTCAACGAGAACTTATCCACGTACGCACGGTACGCCTTCGCTCGCTCGATCGCGTTTAAATCTTCGCGCTGGATATTTTCGATCAGCGCCCACTCGGCCTGCCGCTCGTCGGTGGTGTCCTGGCGGACGATGGCGGGCACGACCGTCAAGCCGGCCAGTTTGGCCGCTTCGGTTCGGCGGTGGCCTGCGATCAATTGGTACCGCATCACCCCATCCAACGCCCCTGCCGGGCGAACGATGATCGGCTGCAGCACGCCAGATACCTTGATCGAGTTTGCCAGATCCTGTAATGCTGCAGGATCCATCGATGCCCGTGGCTGGTGCGGGTTTGGCTCAATGTGCTCCACCGGGATGAGTGCCAGCCGATCGCCGTCGGTATGGGCTTCCGGGGAACCGTTGTTCGATGGAGCGGGATGGGCCAGGTGGGGGGGGTGAGCAACCGTCACAGGTGCCGAGATCAGGGACTTCAATCCTCGGCCAAGGCGGGGGCGATCCTTCACGTTCATGCGAGACTCCTTTCTCATCGCGATGTTCTACGTGGAACGTTGTATAACACAGAGGCGCTTCACGTCAATCTCATCGACGGCAAAATTCAAAATGTTCCACGTGGAACCACGCGCTCTCCGCCTCTGCGCCCCGTCAGCACCGCTCTACCCAGTGAGCCACACCCGCGCCAGCTTGCCCATTCCCACCCATCCCGCGCCCTGGTACAGCTTCAGCGCCGGACCGTTCTGTTCATCCACCTGCAACGTCGGCACCTTTCCCGCCGCCCGAATCCGCCCCGCCAGGTCCCCCACGATCTTCCCGCCAAAACCCCGGTTTCGAAACTCCGGAAACGTAAACACCCCCCCTATCTCAATCAGCCGCGGCAACTCCAGATCGAACTTCGCCACCGCCACCACTTGCTTCTCCGCCTCATACACGAAAACCCGCCCCGTTTGCACCCAGGCGTCCAGGTCTGCATCAAAGAGAATACCCCGCTCCTCCTTGTACATCCGCCGCCAGCGGTTCAGCACCGGCACGTCCGATTCCTTGGCCACCCGAACGTTGGGATCCGCCACGACCTTCACGTCGGCAGGTAGTTGCATCACCACGTTGACCAACCCCCGTGCGAGCGCCTTGCGATTCACCACGGGCAGCAGCAGCGGTACCATCCAGCCGATACCCTCGGCGTGGCCGGTCAGGAAATCGATCGGCACCTTGCCGTTGCTTCCGGGACCGCCGGCCCCCCCCATCCGGGCGGCGAGTTCGGCGACGCCGGGCAATTCGGAGGAGGGCGCTGTGCCGCGGACGATTGCGGAGAGGTCGGTCAATGGCAGGGTTGGGGTGCCGTTTGCGCCGCCACTTCCTGTCGAGGCCCCGCCATTCCCTCCCGCGGTGGCTCCATTCCCTGCCGCGGTCCCGCCATCTCCGGCGGCATTTGGACCGGTAGCCGCAGCTGACGTTGTGCCAACATTATCGGACCTTGTGGCGGCACCTTTGTGGCTGATGTAGGCCGCGAACGCCGCCGCGGTCTGGGGATCGAGCGCCATGACGTCGGCCCGGTGCGCCTTGGGGACGTAGAGCATGGCACCGGAAAACCGGCCCGAATCCAATTGTGGTATGTTGATGTTTAGATTATCGGAATCAACCGGGGTGGCCACGACGAGGTGCAGGTCGCCGCGCTGCAGTGGGGGGGTCTGGGCCAGCCGCTCCCAAAAATGCGCGATCAGATCCATCACGCCTTGCGAGCGCGCGTGCAGAAACGAGACGGCCGGTTGCGGTTTGTCGACGGGAAGGCGGACGAGTTGCAGCGGTGGGCGCACGACCTCGGCCCCTCCGGTTCCCCCCGGGCCTCCTGCGCCTCCGACTGTGGATGAAGCGGGGTCACTCACCGATTGGTGGCTCCGATTTCGCGCCAGGCACTCCGGCCTCTCAACGCGGACGATTTTCATGGGCCGGCGCGCGGTCCCCGCCACGCCACAGGCGACATTGTATCAGCGGCTCCCCCCACGCCAACACCCCTTCCTGAGTCACCGCTCAATCGCATCCGCATTTTCGCCGGTCAGGAGCGCATCAAATTCCTCGGCTGGCATCGCGCGGCAGCGCGTCCCGAGCGCCGCGCGGGTCCGCCGATGTGCTCCGGCATTGAAGTCGCGAAAGAGGGCCCACATCAGCGAGAGGCACAGGCAAGCGGCAAAGATGGCAGTCGCCGCTTCGGCTACCGGAACAAAGGGTAGTCCGCCGAGGAATTGGTTCGTGCCAAGCCAGAACATGCCCACGATTACCGCCCCGAACCCGGAAGAAATCGCGATCATCCGCAGCGCCGTTCGCCTGACGCACCGAAGCATATTCGTCTGCAAATTCCCGCACTCCGGGCAAGGCACGACGTCGATGGCCTCGGCGAGGATCTTTTCGAGCTTTCCCCGTGCGGCAATTTCCGCCGCCTGCTTCTTTCCGCCGCGGCCCATGAACATGTAGGACTGGGCCGTCCCGGTGGCCGTGCGGCGCAGTTGATAGATGTAGCCGCAACCGCAGTGCTCGCAAGTGACGCGCCGCACGCGGCACGCGGATGCCTTGGCTGAGACGCTCTGCACGACGACATGGATCAGCAGGTGAACGGGGATCATGGATGCACCTCCCCGCGGATTGTACTGATTTTTCCCTTGTCGCAGTAAGTACCACGCAGTACGATGTACTGGTACTCTGTATTACATAGTACGGGTGGCTTCGTGGACGATTCCGACAAAGCGTGGATTTCGCAGCTCCGCAAGGGGCTCGTCGAACTGCTGGTACTTGCGGCCTTGCGGCGCGAAGAGCTCTACGGATACCAGCTCCTTCAGCGCCTCGCCGAAATGGACGGCCTCGCGCTGACGGAATCGACGCTCTACCCCGTCCTCGCCCGTCTTGCAGGCGATGAGCTTGTCGCCGTGCGGCAGGAACCCTCTCCGAGCGGTCCCCCGCGGCGCTACTACCGCCTCACGCGTTCAGGGCAAAGGCGATTGGACGAAATGCTGGCGCACTGGCGATCCGTGAACGGATCGATCGAAAAACTGGCGGGCGAGAAGAAAGGGGCGTTCTGAATGAGTGTCGAATTCTCCGGAGAAGCAAAGGCGCGTCTGGATGCGCACCTCGATAGCGTAGAGGAAGCCCTGGCGAAAGCAGGAAGTTCGCGCGAGCAGCGCCGCGCCGTGGTTGATGATCTCGAAGCACACATCCGGGAGATTCTGGCCGCGCGAAGTGCCGCGCCGACGCTCGACGACGTCAATGCCGTGCTGGAGACGCTGGATCCGCCGTCTGCGTACGGCGATGTCGCGCACGTGCCGGCACGCGTTCCCGCACCGATCGTCCCGCCGCCGGCCGCGAGCGTGGCGGAGAAGAAACCCAAAAGGAGTTCGTGGATGAAAACGTCTGCAATCGTGGCACTGGTCGTCTGCGGAACCCTGCTGGTGATGACGCCCGCCATCATCGATCACCTGCACGAGCGCGATGTCGTGGCACTCGTCACCGGCACCACCAAGGTCCCCGAGGGAATGACGTTCAACATTCCCGTGGCGATGCAGGACAACTATCGCATCGCCCTGTGGTTCACCGGAAGCGGTGCCATCCTGCTCGGCGCAATTGGTGCGTTCGTCGCCTTCGCGCGCGAGCGGCGAGTCTGAACGTCGCCGCGCAAAGCGATCACTGCTGGGGCCGATGCTTCCGCAGCAGCTCGCAAATGTGGGCCATGTCCGGGGGCATCGGCGCCTCCAGGTGCATGCGCGTGAACTTGCTTGGATGCACGAATTGCAGCCGATACGCATGCAGCGCCTGCCGCTCGATCAGCGGAGCCCCGGCGGGGGGGCTGTTTTGTGTTTTGTGTTTTGCGTTTTGCGTTTTCGGGACGATGTCTTCCGCGGTGATCTGCCGACCGCCATACATCGTGTCCCCGATGATCGGATGGCCGATGTGGGCGCAGTGGACGCGGAGCTGGTGGGTGCGTCCGGTCTTGGGGGCGAGTTCGAGGAGCGTGTAGCCTTTGAAACGTTCTTTGACGGTGTAAACGGTTTGCGCGGGTTTGCCGATGTCGCGCCGCACGGCGTATTTTTCGCGGATTTTGGGATGGACGGCGAGGGGTGCGTCGATGAGGTCGGAGTCGAGCTCGAACTCCCCGTGGACGATCGCCATGTAAGTTTTGCGGATGGTGCGGCGTTCGAATTGCCCGGCGATTCGCCAGTGGGCTTCGTCGGTTTTGGCGATGAGGATAAGGCCGGTGGTGTCGCGGTCGAGGCGGTGAATGATGCCCGGGCGCCAGGGATCGGAGCCGGTGGAGAGGGTCGAGTGCGTCTGCTGGGCGTGATAGAGCAGTGCGTTGATGAGCGTACCGGACCAGTGGCCGCGGGCGGGGTGGACGATGAGCCCCGACTGCTTGTTGATGGCGATAAAATCCTTGTCCTCGTGGATGATGTGGAGCGGAATGTTTTCGGGGAGTGATTCCGGCGGCGTGAGCTTTGGGACGGTGACGCGCAACACATCGCCGGCGCGCAAGGTGGTCGACGATTTTGCGGGTCGCTCGTTCACAACGACTGCTCCTGATTTGACGAGTTTCTGCAGCATCGCCCGGGAGAAGTCGGGCAGGCGGTCCTTGAGGTAGAGATCGACCCGTTTTTGGAGGTCGTGCTTGATTTCGTAGGTGACGGTTTGGCCCGTGGTTCGCCCCCCCCCGGGTTCGTGGTCCGTGGTTCGTGTGGAGGCGGGCAGGTCTTCTTCGGACTCCACCGCATCTTCGGGCGATGCGGCCTCGTCCGCATCCAGTTCCTCCGGTGCGGGGAGGTGATGATGTGATTCGGCTTCGTCTTTTTTGGGTCGCGGTTTCGGCATAGAACTGGATTGTAGCACTTTCCGGTCCGGTTATATGCCGCCAAGGAGGTCATTTGTAGAAAGGCGAGCGGCGCGGAGCAAAGATTCTCCGATAGTCCGCGATGACCGAAAGAATGCCGGCGAGCAGGAAAGCACTGGCGAGGATGGGCCAGAGCTTGTCGGGATAACCGGCGATTCGAGAGGCGTGCGTGTGCGGGATGTAGTCGATGGCCACGAGCTGGTCCGGCGGTATCGGCCAAAGGGGGGGAACGTTGTCGGATTCCTGACGGAAAGTGTCAGCGTCCGCGAAGTTGTAGTCGATTTCGAGAGAATGCATGCGGGGATGTGTGGAGGTAATGACGCCCGTGGTTGTGCGCGACCAGAGGAAGAACCGGCATTCATTCCATGCGAAATGGAGGGCGACGCAGAAGAGCAGGACCAAAATGACGGTGGACGCAGGCGTGGATCGACGGGGAAGCAGAAAGGGCATGCGCTCTGCACCTCGATGTCGATCGCGGACTCACGCAGCTTATCGGCACGGCCTGCGGGCCGTCATGGGCAGGATGCCCATGCTACATCACGCGACGTCGATGATGTTGACGATGGCGAGGGACTGGCTGGACTGCACGTGATAGCTGTTCGTGGCGATCAGGTTCAGCGTTGCAGACAGCGTCACGTTGCCGGCGCCGTTGCTCAGGGGGACGACGAAGAGGTTGAAGCTGCTCTGGCCGGTGGCGAAGGTGAAGGTGTTGGTCAGGATGTGGCCGGCCGAATCTTTCAGCACGTAATCGGTTCCCTGCACGGCGAGCGTGCTCGAACCGGTGCGGGTGGTGGTGGCGAAGGTGACGGCGAGGGGGCCGCCGGCGGTGTTGCTGCGGGTGACGGTGAATTCGCCGGGGGTGAGCGTGGCTTCGAGGGCGTTGCTGACGGTGGTGCGGACGCTGAGTGTCGGTGCGCCGTCGAGGATGGAGACGGAGGTGTTGGCGTTCGAGGCGACAAGATAGGTCGGGCTGGTGGTGCTTGCCGAGGCGAGCACGCGGACGATGACGTTCAAGGTCGGATTGATCGTGCCGTCGGAAATGGCGGTGAGGGTCAGCGCGGCGGAGGACTGTCCGGCGGGGATGGTGACGGTGGGGCTGGTGGAGGTGATGAGGGTGCCGTTGGGGGCCCGCAGCGTGAAATTGGTGCCGAGGGTGCCGGTGCCGCCGATGGAGAGGCGGACAGTGACGGCCTGGGTGGTGGGAGCGCCGCTGCGGGAGATCACGATGGAGGTGCTCGCCCCGGAGCTGCCGGCCTGGGCTTCGTTCACTGAAGAGCGCGAGGCGCTGGCCTTGACCAGCGGAAGGGGATTCACGGTTGCAATGACCTGGGTGGTGTTTGCGGCGAGCAACTGACCGTCGGAAGCGATGACGGTGAAGGCGATGGTTTTGCCGTTGGCGTTCGCGGGGGGAGTCCAGGTGATCGTGTCGCCGGGCACAAGGGTGGTTGCGCCGGGGACGACATTGCTGGTCGCGCCGCTGCTGGTGACCGTGAGGAGCGCGCCGGAACCGACGGAGGTGATGATAAAGGAAATCTGGCTACCTTCGCGGTCGATGGCCCCGGTGGCGGCGAGGAGGGTGTTGTAGCTGATCGAGTAGGCGTTGTGCTGAGAAGCCGGGGCGGTGAGAAGGGCCTGCGTGTTGGCGAGCGGCGCGTGATTGGTGTCGTTCACGAGCACGACGAGGTTGGAATTCTGCGACGGCTGCGCTCCGCCGGTGGTGTCGAGGGCGATGGTGTTGCGATCGCTGTTGATGCGGCCGACGAGTGTCTGTGTCACGCCGTTGCTGTAGGAAAGGGTCAAGATGACCGAACCGTCGCCGTTGAGCTGGAACTTACCGGAGACGTGGAGAAGCTGACCCGTGTTGGTGGTCAGGGAGCCATTGACGGCTCCCGCGGCGTTGAGGGTGATCGAGCCGCTGGTGCCGACGCCGGCCCAGCGCCAGGTGGTGCCGGCGATTTCATTGGAGGCGTAGGTTCCGGAGGACTTGACCATTACTGTCAGTTCGCCGCTGTTGGGCGAGTTGCCGAGGATGATATTTTTGCCGGAGCCCATGGTGACGGCGAGTTGGATGGAGGCGTTGGAGGTGACGATGGTGAGGGAGCCGACGCCGGTGCTGTCGATGGTGGCGCTGCCGCCGGTGACTTTCTGGACTTCGCCGTTGTTGAGGGTGATGGAGCCGCCGGTGATATGGCCGTTGGAGGCAAAGGAGAGGGATCCGCGGAAATCCTGAGCATTGATGGTCCAGAGGCCGGCGAAGGCGGAGTTCGAGAACGTGCCGGAGTGGCCGATCAGGAGATCGAGGCTGCTCGCGGTGGTGAGCAGGTTTGAAGTGCCGAGTTCATTGACGGCGAGCAGATCGCCGCGGGAATTGACGCCGCCGGCCCAGTTGGAGACGGAAGCGACGCCGGTGCCGTTGGGCTGGGTGGTCAGCTGGAGGGTGGCGGTTCCGGGGACGATGTCGTAGGTGCTTCCGGTGCCGGCGGAGACGACCTGGAGTACTCCGGCCTGGGTGTAGGAACCGGCGGAGATGCTGCCGGAGCCGTTGAGGGTGAGGCTGCCGGTCTTGTCGACCCCATAAAGGCCGAAGGCGCCCTGGACGTTGACGGCTTCGTTGCGAGCGGGGCGGTTGGGGTCGCTGATGAGGACGATGGTATTGGAGCCGGTGGAGGTATTAAGGAGGATGTCGCCCTGGTAGGCGGAGATGCCGCCGGTGAGGGTCTGGCGGACACCGTCGCTGTAGGCGAGGTCCATTTCGATGGTGCCATTGGAATTGACGCGGTAGGAGCCGGAGATGGTGACGAGTGCGCCGTTGCTGCGGGTGATGGAGCCGGAGACGAGATTGGGGTTGGAGGCGTCGGTACCGAGGGAAACATGTCCGATGCCGCCGGTGGTATTGAAGGACCAACCGCCGCGGACGGTATCGCGGACGAAGCCGGAGCCGTTTTTGACGCCGACGCCGAAGTCGGAAGTATCGACGCCGAGGCCGAAGTCCTGGGTCTGGGCGTTGATGGTGTCCTTGCTGTTGTTCATGACGAAGTCGAGGGTTTCGCCGGTGCTGAAGTCGAGGGTGCCGGAGCCGTCGGAGGCGATGGCGGCGGTGCCGTTGAGATTGATGGTGTTGCCGGCGTTGTAGGTGAGAGAGCCGGAGATGTGGCCGTTGGCGGCGATGCTGAAGCTGGCGCGGTACTGCTGGGTGCTAAACGTCCAGTTGCCGACGAGGTCGCTGGAGGAAAAGCTGGCGGTGTTGAGTACGGCAAGGCTGAGGGTGCTGACGCCGGAGAGGGAGGTGTTTGAGAGGGTCACGTCGTTGAAGGCGATGACGTCCGCGGCGGGAGTGGCTTCGCCCTTCCAGGTCAGCGAGAGATTGCTGGTCGTGCCGTTGGCGGTGTCGCTCTCGTTTTGCAGGGTGAGGTTGGCGGTGGAGACGAGGGTGCCGTTGGAGGCGGTCACCGTCTGGATATCGTTGAAGGTATTCCAACCGCTATTGGTGGGCAGGACGATGCCGGTGGCGTCGAGGGACAGGACCCCCGCCCGCCCGGCCGCGGCGAATTCCCAGTCACCGGCAAGCGAGGCGGCAAGCAGAACGCGGGATTCGAGTGGTTCGGCCAACCGGTACGTACGCGAGCGTCGCTGCGTTTCTTTCACTTCCACTACCGCCTTGCCTGCAACGTGCTCAAAAAACCTTCCCGCCATGGTCGTTTCCTCGAAGAGATGATACAGATACAGCAGCCGATGGCGGCCGCACGCGCGCACTGCCACATGGGCCCTGCCATCAATTTAGGAGCAGTTGTATACGAGGAATCTCCGCCCAGCAACAGAATTTATGATTCGAAGCCATTGTTGGATCGTGAGATGGTGCCGACGTCCCCGTCGGCAGCCGCTACCGCTCGGCCGACGAGGGCGTTGGCACCAACTCACTGGCCCGCGGTCGTATCCTTCACGCCGAGCGTTCCGAGTACCTGATCCGCCATCCGCGCCTCGCCCGCCGCCTGCAGTTTCGCCGCGTAGATCGCCCCCACCCGGAACCAGTTGCTCTGCTGCATGAAAGGCCCGGCCATGTCCTCGGGCTTCTGAATCTTCGCCCAGGACTGCTGGTAGAGCAGCACGACCTTCTTCTTATCGTTCAGCAGCTCCTCAGCTTTCGCAAGTGCCGGAATCACAAAAGGTCCCGCATTGCAGTAGCGATCGATGACCAGCAGGTAAATCTGGCCCGCCTTGTCCGTCTGACCCTGCTTCTCCCACATCGCGGCCTCGTTCATAAGGATCTCCGCCGAGAGGTCCGCCCGCGTTGTGAATTTCGTCGCCGCCGCCCGCCAGAGTTTGTCCTGTTCCACCGGGTCGCTCACGGTGCCGATCATCGGCGCCAGGACCGTGAGCGCGAAATCCGGATATTTCTCGCCGCACATTCGGAGCAGCACGTTGCTCCAGAGCGCCTTCTGCGCCAGCGTCAGCTTGTTGTTCTGCGCCAGCTCCGCGACGGTGAACCACGCCGGCCGGTACGCCTTGTTCTGATTCAGCGCGGCCTGCAGCAACGCCAGCACGGTCTCCGTGTTCGTCTTCCGCGGCGCCTTCAGCGCGTCGGCGGGGGGGGTGGCAAATGTTGCCGGAACCATCGGCTGACCGCCCTCTTCCCCTGCATTGGCCAGCCGCAAAGCCGCGTCCGTGAGCGCCACCGCGGCCTGGCGCTCCGCCAGCCCCTTCCCGATCAATTCGGCCAGCAGCGACACGTAACTGTCGGGGATTTCGCGCCGCGTCTGCGGGTCTTCGACATTCCCGCGCACGCCGCGGTACTCCTCGTACCGTCCGACATCAAAATTCCACGCCCCGGTCGCCGGCGCGCCGTAGGTCCCCGGATGCGCCTGCAGAAACCCCACCCACGCGTGCCCCACCTCGGCACTGCTCGCGGTTGTGTATGTCGTCGGCACGCCGATCGCTTTCCCCAGCTCCATCGCAAAAAACGCCTGGTCGGCGCACACGCCCCCATACCTCAAAATGTTCGGCAACGAATACCCTGCGGCATCCACCTTCTTCTCCGTTCCCTTCCGGAAACTGTCTTCATCGTACTGAATGTCGAAGAAATGCTTCCCGATGGCATTGTCGCCCGCATAATGTCCCAGCGCCCATTTCATTTCCTCGATCGGCGATGTCGTATCCACGACGAACACCAGCAGCTCCGCGGGGACGTTCCTGATTGGAAAGAGCATGCGTTTTTCGTTGGTCGTGTAGTACTCATAGATCGCCACCGGGTCCGGCGATTTGGTCACGTTCTCGTTGATGCGCCGCTGGAAAGGCCGATCGTGGACGAGGCAGATCGCCGCGGCGAGCTGGGCGTACTTGTCGAGTTCGTCGCCATGCTTTGCGCGGAGCTTGTCGAGCAGTGCAAACGCTGTCCCCGCCTGCTTGTCGTCATTGATCAGAAATGCCAGGGTTCGCGCCAGGGTGTCGTTCGCCCGCAGGTATTTCAGGAGATCGAGCCGCTTCGCCGGAGCTTCGTTTCCGTCGTATACATGACGGAGGTCATGCACCATTCGCATGGTATAGGATGAATCGCGAAACGCATCCAGCGCCTGCTCGTTCGCCGTCAGCGTCACCTCGTCGAACAACTGCACAAGGTCGCTCTCAGCCACATCGAACCGGCCATCCTGCTGCAGCGCGTCCAGGATCGCCGCGACGCGCGTCTTGGTCATGGCGTTCATCGTGTGCGGCACGTTTCCGCCCGCCCCGGCCGCCCCTCCCTCCGCCGCACCCGCGCCTATCGCTCCGGCAATCATCGCGCTCATCACGCCGAGCACCGCCACCCATTGGATGATTCGCATCGTCATACCCGCAGCATCTCCACTCGGACCGCCGGTTGCAATCATTTTTTTCGTTGGGGTGGGATCCGCATTCCGTCCCCAATCCCCCGGCTCGTCGTAATTCCATCCGAAACCCACCAGCGAACCTCTCGGGGGCCTGTGTTATAATCTGGCCGGAGGAATGAAGGACCATCTGCGAACAGAGGTGTTCCCATGCTGGTGACAGCCATAGAAGGCGTTGTAGAAAATGGAACCATCCGTCTCCGCGAGCCCGTCTCGCTGGCGGAGAACACGCGCGTTTATGTGATCGTCACCGGCACGTCCACAGCACCCGCCACACAGATTCATTCCCCCCGGCTCGCGAATCCGGACCAAGCCGCCGATTTCCGCAAGCAGATTGTGGAGCTTCCTCCCGATGCCCAGCTATGACGCTTCCCACTACCATCCGCCAGCGCCCGTCGCCCAGGTCACGCTGCGTGACATCACCAGTGGGACGCTGCTCCCCAACATTTTTCTTCTCGTCGACACCGGGGCAAACATTACCCTGATCCCCAAAAATGCTGCAGAACGACTCGGCCTGCAGCCTCTTGACGGGAAGGAATATCAACTGCTCGGCTTCGACGGCACCCAAAGCCTCGCGCAGGCAGTCGACCTGGACATGATCTTCCTGAACAAGGCGTACCGCGGACGCTACCTGCTCATCGACAGCGACCACGGAGTGCTCGGACGTGATGTCCTTTCAAACGTGGTTCTCCTCTTCAACGGACCACATCAGGAGTGGAACGAACAATCCTCGGCGTGAACCCTTCATCGGCCCGCGGGCTTCCGAATCGGACATTTCCGCTACTTTTCCAGTCGGCCTCCCCTTCCACGCACTCGGCCCTGATGAAGAACCGTTGCCCGTCGAGCCGCGCCCGCATCAATACGGCATCTGCGTGTCCTGGACCGGCTTTACCTTCCCGCTGTAGTACCGGTAAATGAACACGAAATACCCAATGGAAAGCAGCGCTGCGATCGGCCACCAGACGAGTGCAATCGACAGCCCGTGCCCTGCCGCCGCCGTCTGATACGCCGACATCGAATGCTCCGGGCCCAGCGTCGAATAGAGCACGAGCGGAAAAATCCCGGTCGCCCCGGCAATCATCAAACCGGCGATGAACAGGCTCGACGCCAGCAGCGCGCCCGACTCCCGCCTGCCGTGCAGCCTCGCGAACACCCCTGCCAGCCCCACCACTATCGCCATCAATCCCAGCCAGCCAAACGGCTGATGAAGCACCCGCGACAGCACCTCTGGTCGCACCTGCCAGGTCTCCAATGTCACGATCGCCAGCAGCACCGGCACGACCATCCAGAGCAGCCGGGCGACCGCGAGGCTTCTCTCATGCTCCGGGCCTTCCGTCCGTTGCGCCAGACCATTGGCCCCATGGGCGGCGAAGAGGATGACGACAAAAACCGCGGCGGAGAGCGTGTACCAATCCAGGATTCCGACGTTTCCGCGCGGGTCAAAATTGGTAAAGAAGGCGAGCGAAAATTTCCCATCCGCCCCCAGCGGCACTCCGCGGAGCACATTCCCCAGCGCCGCCCCAATCAGCACCGCCAGCAGCAGATTCGACCCCACAAAGCAGACATGCCACAGCGTCCGCCAGAGCGGATCGGCAAGGTGCCCGCTCACCTCAATGGAGACGCCGCGGAGAATAATTCCCCATAGCAGGAGCATGAGCGCGAGGTAAAACCCGGCGAAGGAGACCGCGAGAACCGCCGGGAAAGCGAGCAGGAGCGTCCCGCCGAAACCCAGCAGCCACACCTCATGCCACGACCACAACGGCCCGATCGCCGCTATCACCGTCCGCCGCTCCGCCTCGGTCTTCCCCACCACGAACTGGAGCATCCCCGCCCCGATGTCGAATCCTTCGAGCACGACATACATCGTCAGCATGAACGTCAGGATGGCGTACCAGATTTCGATCATGCGGCCACCTCGGGATTGACCGACGGAACACTGTGCTGCGGCCCATGCACGATTTCCGACCCCACCAGAAACAGAAAAAGCACGCCCAGCACGAAATAAAGCCCGCAGAAACCGATCAGTGTGAAGAGCACATTGCCGCCGCTGACCACATCGCTGACCCCCTGGCTGGTGCGGAATAACTCGAACACCAGCCACGGCTGCCGGCCAAGCTCCGCGGTCATCCATCCCGCCGTCGTGGCAATGTACGGAAAAGGAAAGGCGAGCATCAGCGCCCAGAGAAGCCCGCGCGATGTCTCCAGCCGCCCGCGCCACCGCTGAATGTTCGCGATCCCCATCAGCAGGATGAACAGCGTCCCCAGGCCCGCCATGATGTGAAACGCGTAATAGAGCAGATCAATATTCTGCGGCCATTGGTCCTCGGGAAAAGAATCCAGCCCTTTCACGGTCGCACTGCTGTAGCCAAACGCCAGAATGCTCAACGCATGCGGCAGATAAATCGGGTTGTCCAGCCGCCGCTCGCGGACATTGGGCTGCCCGATGAAGTTGAGCTCCGCGTTGCTGCTGGTGTGGAAATGCCCCTCCATCCCGGCAAGACTGACCGGCTGATATTTCGCGACCATCTTGGCCTGGCGGTCGCCGGAGGGAAACGCCACGAGCACAGCCGCCACCAGGCCAACCGCGGTGCCGGTCCTGAGAAAAATGGACGCCTGCTCCGCATGCCGGCCGCGCAGCGCATAGAGCGCGCCCACGGAGGCAACGACAAACGATCCGGTGACGAGCGCCGCGCACTGGTTGTGAAGAAACATGATGAGCGCCCAGGGATTCAGCAGAAACGCCGCGAAATCCGCCAGCCGCAGCGTCCCATCCGCCGCCGCCGTGTACCCTACCGGATGCTGCATGAACGCATTGGTTGTCAGGATGAAATACGCGGAAAGCCAGCTCCCCAGCGCCACGCCCACCGTCGCCAGAAAATGATTCCACGGCCCAAGCCGCTTCTCCCCCCACACCATTGCTCCCACCATCGCGCTCTCCAGGAAGAACGCAAAGAGCCCTTCCATCGCCAGCGTCTGCCCAATGATGTTCCCCGAATATTTTGAGAACTCCCCCCAGTTCGTCCCGAATTGAAATTCCATTGGAATCCCCGTCACCACCCCGACGGCGAAGTTGATGCCGAAGATGCGCGCCCAGAATCGCGCCGCATTCCCAAACCGCTCATCCCCGTTCCGCAGGTGCCGCCACTTGAAATAGACGATGATCCACGCCAGCCCCATCGTGAGCTGAGGAAAAAGGTAGTGGTAGGTGGCGGTGAACGCGAACTGCAGCCGGCTCCAAAAAAGCGTGTCTTCCATGGCGGTCACGTCCTTTTTGATGCCCCCGGCTCCGATGATAGCCCGATCCGGGGCACCAAGCTACATCCAATTTTCGGACCAACCCATCAATGTCGATTGGCCGCCCACCTCAAATCCCGACCACCCAACCAGGAAATGGCCGGGGACGCGCGCGCCTTGGCCATCTTCTTGGCCATGTTCGTCTGGGCATCTTCCTCCCGCTTTTTTAATCCACCGGCCCCACCATTATTGGTCCTCCGTTGTCCCAATCGCCGAAGAAGGCTACAGTGGACTTACATATTAATGTCTGCCCCCGCCCAGGCAGGATGCCGGGCCGTATCGTAAAGTAGTTCGCGGAGCGTCCATGTCCACCAACAAGCGCAAGGAAGCCGCGGCCCTGTTTGAGCTGCTCGACAAGAGCACGCTCAAGGTCCCCAAGTCCGCCGGCGCATTAAAGATACCCTCGTGGTGGTCGAGCCGAACCAACCCCGCGCCGACTCCCATGCCGGACCTGCCCGATCTCCCCGAACCGCCCGCGTCTCCTGCCCCGCGCCCCGCCGCTTCCACCGCCCCAACCGTCCCCGCTCCCTCATCCGCCCCCGCATCGCCCCAGCAGCGCCTCTTCGATCCCCCACCCGCCGATGCCCCCCTC
>Ga0335069_10001045_pt1 | contig 44656 bp, 21 predicted proteins | sample Lox_Sample_11_FD_206714 | JGI IMG/M metagenome (GOLD analysis project Ga0335069, IMG submission 206714) | Soil microbial communities from Loxahatchee National Wildlife Refuge, Florida, United States - Lox_Sample_1.1 | ecosystem: Environmental > Terrestrial > Soil > Wetlands | place: USA...
TCCTCCAACCGCCACCCGCTTTCTTGTTGCGTTAACTCCTTCCCTTGGCGATATTGCCATCATTCCATGATCACCCGACTCAAATGCTCCTTGGGCCATACGTGGGAACCGGCGGACGTAACCTCCGCGCCCCTCGTCTGCCCCACCTGCGGACGCCCCCCGATCCCCGGCGGCGATGACCCCGACCAAACCGTCGACACCGACCCCGACCGCACCGTCGACCTCCCCACCCCCACTCCCCAACCCACTCGCTCCACCGCCGCCAATCTCCCTTCCCCCAGCGAAGTCACCCAAACCATGCACTTCACACCCCTCCCCCGACCCCCCACCACTGAAACCTCCACCACCCGCAGTCGTCCAGACTCCACCGCCAAACCTCAGGACTCAAGACTCAAGACTCAAGACGCCGGGGGGGGAGGGGGAGGGTTCACCATCATCCGCCAGCACGCCCGCGGCGGCCTCGGCCTCGTCAATCTCGCCCGCGATGAAGCCATCAAACGCGAAGTCGCACTCAAGCAAATCCTCCCACAGCACGCCGACAACCCCACCCTCAAACGCCGCTTCCTCTACGAAGCACAGATCACCGGACAACTCGAACACCCCTCCATCGTCCCCGTCTACACCCTCGGCTACGACGACACCGGCTCCCCCTACTACATCATGCGCTTCGTCCGCGGCCGAACACTCGACGCCATCATCGTCGAACACCACGCCTCCCCAAACCCCATCGTCTTCCGCGAACTTCTCCGCCGCTTCATCGCCGTCTGCCAGGCCGTCGCCTACGCCCATTCCCGAGGCGTCATCCACCGCGACCTCAAACCCTCCAACGTCATGCTCGGCGACTACGGCGAAACCCTCGTCCTCGACTGGGGACTCGCCAAAGACATCAAAAACAAAACCGATCCCCTTCTGGAGAAGTCAGAAGTCCGAAGTCAGAAGTCAGATTCTCGCACTTCTGACTCCCGACTTCTGACTCCCGACTTCTCCGCCAACTCCGAACTCACCCTCGAAGGCCAGATCATCGGCACACCCGCCTACATGGCCCCAGAACAAGCCGAAGGACGCACCGAACTCCACGGCCCAGTCACCGACATCTACGCCCTCGGCGGAATCCTCTACAAAATCCTCTGCGGCCAATCCCCTCAGGCCCCCACCGCCTCCTCCGCCGGCTCGAGAACGGGACAACGCCGCCTCATCTTCATCGAATCCCAGCCCCCCTCCAAATTCAACAAGGAAATCGACCCCCTCCTCGAAAAGCTCTGCCTCCGCGCCATGGCCACCGACCCCGCCGCCCGCTACCAGCGCGCTCTCGAACTTGCTCAAGACATCCAACGCTGGCTCGACGAACACCCCCTCTCCATTCGCCCCGCCACCGCCGCCGCCAGATTCCGCCGCTTCCTGGCGAATCATCTTGTGCTCGTTTTCTCCCTCATGGCACTCTTGATCGCTCTCCTCGTCGCCCTGCTCTTCATCAAGTAGCCCCGCAATTTTTTGACAACTTGAACCACTTAATACACATAGACTTACCAACATTTCTCAACACGACTCGCAGATTTCCCTTTGAATGCCGCCATTCCTGAGCTAATATTCTCAATAGCTGAGCAAATCATCTCACCCTCGTCGCAACTCTCATTTCGGCCATGTCTGATTTCACTCATTTCGGGTCGTTTTTCGTGAGGTTCTTTCATGGATACGCAGCCCCACTTCGGGCGCCGTAAGTGCGCGTTTACGCTCATCGAACTCCTCGTCGTCGTCGCTATCATCGCCCTGCTCATCGCCATCCTGCTCCCCTCCCTCAGCAAGGCCCGCGAAAGAGCTCGTATCACACAATGCCTCTCTAATTCAAGAGCGTTGGCGATGACCTACCGGGTCTACGTCCAGACCAACAACGTCCCAGGCCTCAACTATTACCATACCACCACCGGCGCCCAGGCCGGACAGGCGGAATGGATCACTGGTCTCGAGCCTTATGGAAAAATGGACAAAATCCGTCTCTGTCCTGACGCCTCCATTCCAACGCCTACCAACACCAACCCCAACTGGGGAAGTTCCGTTCTTGCCTGGAGCGGTGCCTCCAATACCGGTTATCTGGAACGCTTTATGCTCGACTCCACCGGCAATCCCATCATGACCGGCGGCGCTCCAACCTCCTACACCCCCAAACAGTATTGGTCCTCTTCTTATTGTTTCAATGGCTGGCTGTTCATCTACGACAGCAAGGCGGGCCTCCCAACTGCGCAAAACAATGCGCCGCAGGAATTCTTCAGATACCCCTCCTACGCTGGATCAAATGAATCCCGAATCCCCGTGTTCGGAGATGGCGTATGGACCGATTCCTGGCCCGGAAACACCGATAGCGTCGCGATTCAGACCAATGGACAATGGGCTGTCGACGGCTCAGGCCAACTGCCCACCGTCTCCAACGCCAGCATGATGACCCGCTTCTCCAACGACCGCCATTCCAACCATACGATTAACCTCTCCTACATCGATGGACACGCCTCGAACGTCAAGCAGCGCGAACTCTGGCTCGACCAGCAATGGTCCATCTTTTACACTCCCCCTCCATCTTTTACACTCCCCCCAAGAACCCCTCTTCAACGATCACGAACTGGATCAAGTTGCCCTAACTTTCCCCAGTCTCTTCACCCAGTTGCACCAAAAGGATGGCCCCTCAACGAAGCCATCCTTTTCAACTCCTCACGATGCCATCATCTGGCGCTGTATCGTCACACCAGCTTCTCCCGCGCATAATTCTTCGCCGCCGCCAGCGCATCGCTGATCTTGCTGACGTCCTTCCCCCCCGCCATCGCCAGTTGCGGCCGACCGCCTCCCGAACCCCCGACAATCGGCGCCACCGCCTTGATCCAATCCCCCGCCTTCAGCTTGTTCACATGCGGGTCCCCCACCGCCGCCAGCAGGTTCACCTTCGGCGGAAGCTTATTGCCGTCCTTGTCGGTCTCCTCAAATTCACTCGCCAGAAGAACAGCGATGTTCTGCTGCGGATGCTTCTTCTTGAGCCAGTCCCATGTGTTCCGCAACGTGTCCGCGCTGGCCGCCGGCACTGCGGATACGATCAGCGCCAGGCCGTTTACCGACTCCGCACTCGCCAGCAGCGATTCCGCATCGAACGCCGACGACGACGCCGGCTGCGATCCCTGCTGCCTGCTGAACTTCTTGTGCCGATCCTGCATCTCCGCGATCGCCGCCTGGGCGCGACGCTTCGGCACCAGCGGCACATTCGCGCCCGCAATCGCCTTCTGCAGCGCCGCGATCACACCGGGAAGATTCGCCTCGCTCGTCGTCTTCCCCTGCGCAATCAGCGACTCAATCACCTGCCCTTGCGTGATCGCGTCCCGCGCTGAGCTTCCCGTCAGCGCCACAATACGCCGAATCCCCTTGCTCACCGATTCCTCCGAAGTCACCACGAACCGCTCCGCATCCGACGCGTTTGAAAGATGCGTGCCCCCGCAGAATTCAATCGAATATTCCTTCCATTTCGTGTTGCTCGGATTGCTCAACAGCTCCGCCACCGGAACGCCGACCGACACCACGCGCACCATCGGCGGATATTTTTCTCCAAACACCGCACGCAACCCGAATATCTTCAACGCCTCCTCCTGCGGCGCTATCTCCGCGTACACCGGCAGCTTCCTCTCGATGCACGTATTCACCATCGTCTCGACCTTGGCAATCTCCTCCTCGCTCATCGCCTTCTGATGAATGAAGTCGAACCGCAGCTTCTCCGGATCGACCAGCGACCCCTTCTGCTGCACATGATCCCCCAGCGTCTCGCGCAACGCCCAGTTCGCCAAATGCGTCGACGTATGATTCTTCTCGGTAAGCTGCCGCTGCCCCGTCACCTGCGCCGTGACCCCGTCCGAAACATGAATGCGGCCCGTCTTGATGTGGCCGATATGCAGAATGTACTGCCCCACGGCGCGGGTCGTCTCCACGACAAAGACAGCCTTGTTCTGGTCCGCCTGAAGCTCACCGGAATCGCCCACCTGCCCGCCCATTTCCGCGTAGAAGTTCGTCTTGTCCAGAATAACAGCGATCTGCTGCCCCGCGCGGGCATCGGACGAATCGGAGGACTGATCAAGATCATGCCCGTTCCAGATGGCGCGGATCGTTGCGCGGATGGGCCCGCGCTTATATTTCGCCGAGTCGTCCGTCGAGTGAATGTTCAATTTCTGCAGTTCGTCCAGAACATTCGGCGGAAGATCGAAAACCGCCGACGCCGCCCCCTTCCCCCCTTCGCGGGCCAAAGTCCGCGCCTGCTCCATCAGTTTCTCGTATCCCTCGATGTCCACCTTCATGCCGCGCTCTTCCGCCATGATGCGCGTCAGATCGATCGGGAAGCCGTACGTGTCGTACAACCGGAACGCATCCTCGGCATTGATCAAAAGCTGCTGTTCCTGGTTCGCTTTGGCATGGTTCGCCGCCTCTTCAAACAGGTCGATGCCGCGCGAGAGCGTCCTGCCGAACGACACTTCTTCATCCTTGATGATCTCCATCACGTGCTCCGGATTCTTCTTCAATTCCGGGAACATGTCCCCCATCGTCTGCACCACCACCGCAACCAGCTTGTGCAGAAACGGGTCCTGCAGATTCAACTGCTGCCGCCCGAACCGAACCGCACGCCGCAGAATTCGCCGCAGAACATACCCCCGCCCCTCGTTGCTCGGCACCGCACCGTCCGTCAGCGCGAACGTGAGACAACGCAGATGATCGGCAATCACCCGGAACGCGATGTCCACGCGAAGCTGCGGATTCTTCGATTCCAGTTCCGGATCCGCGGCATTCGTCCGCGGGAACTGCCCCGTGTACTTCAGCCCGGAAATACTGCTGATCTCATCGAAGATCGGCGTGAACAGATCCGTCGCGTAATTGTCGTCCTTCCCCTGTAGCACCTGGCAGATGCGCTCGAGACCCATCCCCGTGTCCACATGCTGCGCCGGCAGCGTCGTCAGCTTCCCCGAGGCATCGCGGTTGTACTGAATGAACACATTATTCCAGATTTCCATCACCCGCGGGTCTTCCGCGTTCACCGGCGCACGCTTCCCCGCCTTCAGATCCCCATCAATCTCCCCCTGCGGCCGACGATCAATATAAATCTCCGTGCACGGCCCGCACGGCCCAGTGTCCCCCATCTCCCAGAAATTGTCCTTGTCGAAATAGTGGATGTGGTCTTCCGACTTCAGACCATACTGCTCCCAATTGGCAATCTTTTTCCAGATATCAGCCGCCTCCGTGTCCTGCGGCACGCCATGCGACCCGATGAAACACGAAACGTGCAGCCGCTTCGCATCCAGCCCCCACACCTTCGTCAGCAGCTCCCACGCCATCTCAATCGCGCCCTGCTTGAAGTAATCCCCGAACGACCAGTTCCCCAGCATCTCAAAAAACGTGTGATGCCGCCGCGAACGCCCCACATCGTCCAGATCGTTGTGCTTGCCCCCCGCCCGAATGCACTTCTGCGTGTTCGCCGCCCGATGCCACGGTGCCTTCGCGACCCCCAGAAAGTACGGCTTGAACTGATTCATCCCGGCGTTCGTGAAAAGCAGCGTCGGATCGTCGTGCGGTACCACCGGCGACGACGGCACAAACGTGTGCCCGTGCTTCTCAACAAAGAAATCAATGAACTGCTTACGAATGTCAGCGGAGGTCGGCATGGAACACAGGACTCCTGGGCCTTAAAACACGTCGTTCGGTCGAGCTGCATATTGTACAAGGACGAAACGACCAGCGGGAGGGACCGCCGTTTCGTGACGATTCGACGGGTGCGTCACAGAATCGGCGGCCACAGAACCCGTAGCGTAAGCGCCGGCCCTCTCGCTCACGAACCAAAGGGCCGGCTCCTCGCGCAGGCGGTGCAAAAGCCTTCGACACTGCGTGCCCCCACGACCGCCGCCGATTCTGTTACGCACCCCGATTCGACGGGTGCGTAACAGAATCGCCGGCCATAGAACCCGTAGCGTAAGCGCCGGCCCTCTCGCTCGAGAACCAAAGGGCCACCTCCTCGCGCAGGCGCTGCAAAGGCCTTCGACACTGCACGCCCCCACGACCGCCGCCGATTCTGTTACGCACCCCGATTCGACGCTCCACGCGACCGGATCATCCGCCCATGTGAAGCCCGCCCCCAACGCCCCGATTGACGCACCCCACCCCAAATTCCATAATCGCATCAGCGCCCGGGTGGCGAAATTGGCAGACGCGCGGGATTTAGGTTCCCGTTCCGAAAGGAGTGCAGGTTCGATTCCTGTCCCGGGCATCTCAACTCAAACGACTCGATGAATTGCACCCTCATCAACGATGCGCCCCCATCATCGGCTCCAGCAGCGTCCGCAGCGCCTGCCGCGCACGGTGCAATCGCGTCTTCACGTTATTCTCCGTCGTCTCCAGCAGCCGCGCCGTCTCGGTGGTGTCGAGTTCCTCGATGTCGCGCAGAAGCAGAACCGTGCGGTACGCATCGGGCAATTGGTCGATGGCGGCGCGGACCATCTGGCGCATTTCGCTTTCCTCCAGACGTCCTTCGGGGCTCCTGACGGCAGGCACCGACTTGCTGTAATGGCCGCGCCAGTCGAAGGTGGGGAGCAGTTCTTCTATGGAAGTTTCTTTCCTGCCGGCGGAGCTGCGCAGTTTCATGAGGCACGCGTTGACGGTGATGCGGTGGAGCCAGGTCGAGAGACGGGAGGATTGTTCGAAGCGGGGAAGAGACTTAAACGCGGAAATGAGGGCATCCTGCACGGCGTCGTTGCAGTCAGATTCGCAGCGGAGGAACCGGCGGGCGACGGACATCATCTGGGGGCCGTACGTGGTGACGATGGCAGTGCAGGCAGCTTGATCGCCGGCGAGAGCGCGCTGCACCAGCGCCGCTTCTTCCTCGCGCGAGAACGCGGAGTTGGATCGTGAGTCGAGGGGCATCATTCGTTCTCGACCTCAAACAGAGCGTCGGCGAGGTTTTGGGTGAGGGAGTTGAAGAAGTCGGTGCCGGTGGAATGGGAGGTGGAGAGGACGAGGGTGCGGAGGAAGTCGGAGTCGTCGGGAGTGGGAGGTGGCGCGTTGTCGGTCATGCGCGGGGTCCGTGTGAGCGTGGATGGGGTTACTATAACAGGGGATGGGAATGGCGAATAAGCGAACGACGAAACGGGGAGATTGCACCACAGAGGACACAGAGGGCGCAGAGACGGGTTTTGTTCACGAATTTGCACAGATTTTTGGAGCATTACGAGTCTTTGGTTGGGAGGGTGCCGGCGGTTTGCGCGGCGGGTTTGAGGGGGCGGGGTTGCTAGTGGGCGAGGTTTAACGCCTTTTCGATGAAGCGTTTGACCTGGACGTATACGAGATGATTGCGCGTGGCGGGTTTGCAAATGGAGATATGATCTTCGTCCATGGGGATGGGCAGGACGCCGGGGATGTGGGGATTGGCGCTGGATTCGTCGACGACGACCAAAAGACCGGAAACGGGGCGTTTCTCACAAAAGGCGAGGGTTCGAATGCCGATGGTGGGAGCATTGTTGGAGTACCACATGTTGAGCTCGCGCAAGCGAGTGTCGTTGTATTGCAGTTCGTCGACGCTCTCGGTGGGCCTGAGGAGTGCGCCGAATTTTTTTACCCAGATGGCGACGTCGGAGCCGGAGTGGGGCGTTGAGAGGAAGGCGATTCCACGGGTGGAGGTGATGAGAGCCTTCCACTCGGGGTTACCGGAATCGTGGGCGACGCGGAGCATTTCCTTGACGAGAAGTCCGCCGAGGCTGTGGCAGACAAAGACCAAGGGGCGGTCGAGCAGGCCGCCGGCTTCGAGTCTTGCGAGAACATTGGTGGCACGATCGAAGACTGGCATGCTATGTCCGCGCCAGGCGGAAGATTTCGAGTCGTAGCCGATCGTCCAGACGCAGACGCGTTCCAAATCTTCGCCAAGCCATTTGGTCCAGGAGTCGGCTGCGCCCTTGGATTGCCAGCTCTGGACGGCATCGCCGTCAAGGCCGTGGACGAAGACGACATTGCCGGCGCAATTTTTTGACGTGAAGTAGCAATTAAGCACGCCGTCGACGCTTGCGGTTTTCGAGGGCGGCGGGGAGGCAGGCGTGGCGTGGGCGCCACCGCCGAAATGATCGCGGAGTTGTTGAACCATTTTCTCGAGAACTCTGGAGCCAAGCATTTCGAAACCTTTCGCGGCGATGGTCAAGACGCGAGTATCCTCCCGAATCCGGTAAGTGTCCGCCGGGGCGTGGAAATCGGGAGGCAATTTGGCAAAGAGGAGGGGGAAATTGGCGCCATCGAGTAGACGACCGGTGGCGGGCTCTTCGAGGATACCGCTGACGAGAAAATGCATTGCGTGGGCTTCGAATACGGGATCGTCTGTTGAGATCTCGGACTGCCCTGCAGGGGTCGACCAGAGGCGGGCGTATTTATTCAGGGAATTCCTGTCAGTCGGCTTGAAGATACCGCTATTTGGTCCATTGAAAAAGGGCGATGCCTTCCAAAGGTTTTCAAACACGCGGGCCTGGACTTTTTCCATGATGAGACGGTCAATCCGGTCCCGCATCTGCGGGTCGTCCTGATGGCGGAGAAGTTCGTTGTAGTCGAAGGCGAGGAGTGAGACGTCGCCTTCGCATACGAGGGTGGCGGTACGTTTGCGTTTGAGGACGAAGGCCAACTCGCCAACGAGGGCGCCGGCGGAGAGGTGGAAGGAAGCGGCACCCGTGGTATTTGGAATTCCACCTGCAGGAGGAGGGAGGTAGCCGGCGATCTGTCCTTTCAAGATAACGAAGAGCGTTTCGCCATCATCCTGGAAGCGGCAGAGGACATCGCCGTTTGTGCGATCAATGAGTTGTGCGACGCGAAGGAAATCCTCACCGAGGAGACCATCGCGGATGAGGTCATCCGCGAGCGATTGGGTTCGCACGGGAATTGCGCCGCTGGCGATTTGCTGGAGCGTGTCGAGTGCACGGGGTTCGTTGGGATTAATTTCGAGAAGGCGTTTGGCGTAGAGAAGCGTCTGGATGGCATTGCCGGACTTCAATGCAATTGTGAGGCACTCGCGGTCGTCATTCAGGGGACATTCAGGCCAAACGGATCGGAAGCCGCCGGCGCTGGAGAAGAGATACAGCCGAGTCGATTCAAAGTGGCGCGGGGTAACGGTCCGGCAATCGTGGAACTCGACGCCGGGCGGAGCGACTGCCTGGAGCAGGTTTCGACAGGAATCGGTCACGATGACGCAAGTGGCATCACTGAGATCGATGAGACGGCCGGCGAGATTAATTCCGGGACCGACGGCGACGGGGCGACCGTCAGCACCCTGGACGAAGGTGACCTCTCCGGTGTTGGAGGAGATTCGCAATCTGACGCGTGCCTGGAGGGACCAATTGCGTAGAGCCGCGAGGAGGGAGATCGCTCGTGCCGGCGCATCGGCGCCGGAAAGAAGCAGGTGACCGCCGTCGCCACCGCACGCCCAGTGATCGTGCTCACGGGCGATTTCGTGGACAATATCGTTAATCGCTTTGACCCGATCCTGCTGAACATTGAGACTCGCCTCGCTGGAATGAGCGATGATGTCGCAAGAAACGATGATGAACTGGCTGGACATGGCGAGCTCTGAAAGCTGGCGTGATCTGTTGCATGATAGTCGAGGAGAGTTGGAAGAGGGAGAAGAATCGGGAGTTTGATTCCCGGGTTTTTGTTTTTGGGGGAGGGGTTTTGTGCCGCGTGCGCGGGGAGATTGCCGGTGAGGTGAGGGGTTGGCGCACCGGCGCTTACGCTGCGGGTTCCCTGGCTAGTGAACGGCGATGGCTGCTGTGGGCCGGGCGGAGATCGTCAGTTCGAGCGGCGCGGGGGCGTGGGAGGCGCAGGTGCCGGCGGGCGATTGCATGGGGATGGACGATTGGGGAGGGGCGGACAGGCGCTCGATTTTGCCGAACATGAGGCGGAGGCCCCAACCAAAGGTGCGCCGGATGCTGTGCGCGAGGCCGCACATCCCCACGAGTTGCATGCCCGCCGGTTTGATGCCGGTTCCGTCTTTGCGTTTGACGAGGTTCACGACGGCCCAGACGGGGTTGTAGAAGTAGAGGTAGGCGGTGAGGAGGTTGAATTGTTTCTTCCAGGGCCGCGGGTGCTTGGAGGCGACGACGTAGTTGCCGTCGTACATGTAGGGTTCAGCGCGGCGTCCGCCGACGCTTTCAAGGACGAGGCCGCTGGTGAAGGTTCCTTCGTAGAGTTTAGTGCCGGGGGAGGGAGTCATCATGAGGACCTGGAGGGAGACAGCGCCGGCTTTGCGGAGGACTTTGATCTGGTTGAGGAGGCCGTAGTTTTTGCCGCGGGAGTAGAGGGGTTGCGTGTCGTGGTGCATCATCATGGGCATCGGGCAGATGCCGGCGTTGCGCATGAGCTGGAAGGCTTCGATGGTTTTCGGGACAGACTGGCCCTTGTTGACGAGGGTGGCGGTCATGTCTTCCACGCCGAGCCACAGGGCGCGGCAACCGGCTTTGCGGATGAGAGGAAGATGCTCTTTCATCTGGATCGTGTCGTGGACGGTAACTTCTGTGTACCAGCGGGCCTTGCGATGGAGCTGGACGCCTTCGAACTCGGCGCGGGCGAGGGTTTCGACGATTTCGAGCGTGCGGGGCTTGCTGTTGAAGAAATTGTCGTCGGCGCCGAAGAAGTAGCGGAGGCCGTAGTTTTTGTAGAGCTGCCACATTTCGTCGGCGATGCGTTCGCCGCTCTTGAGGCGGTGCTGACGCTGGTTGTAGGCGGGAATGGGGCAGTAGGGGCAGGCGAATTTGCAGCCGAAGGTGAGGATGAGGGAGGAGATGGGGGAGTGTTTGCGGACGCGGTCGGAGGCGAGGGCCTGGGAGGCGAGGGTGGCGGAGCGGCTGGGGGCTTCGAGGAGTTTGTAGCCGAGGACGGGGTGGGGGATTTCGTCGAGGTTGCCGAGGAGCTGCTGGATGCCGGTGTCGACGAGTTCCTCGGCGATCCCGTCGTTGTCACCGCGGGGGTAGACGAGGCCGGGGATGTCGTCGAGAGCGCCGGCGGCTTTGGCGCGGAAGAAGGCGGAGCGGAGGGATTCGCCGGGGGCGCGGGTGTTGAGGAGGACTTCGAGGAGGGAGAGGAAGACGTACTCTTCGCCGGTGACGACGATGTCGGCGCCGCCAGGCGTGGCGGGGTCGGCGTTGAAGAGGAGGTTGGGTTCGTACACGGCATGGGAGCCGCCGGCGATGATGAGGGGGCGTTTTTCAGGGGGGATTCGGCGGGCGTCGCGGATCATCTGCATGGCGCGGCCGGAGTGCATGCCCATGGTCGAGACGAGGAAGAGGTCGGGAATTCGGCCGTCGAGGCGCATCTGGGAGGGGTCGAAATGTTTGTTCCATTGCTGAAGGACGATTCGGGTTTTGTCGAAGCCGATGTCGACGAGGGCGGAGCCGATGGCGCGGACGCCAGCGGGTGCCATGCGAGTGTCCGCATAGATGAACGGGAGCATGCGGGTGCGGTGGTCGAAGGCGCAGGCGATGACGGAAACGAGGTCGTGAGCTGGGGAGAGATTGCGAATGCGGCGGCGGAGATCAATGAGGGCACCTGGACGGAGAAGTTCGTCACCGCGGTTGCGTCTGGGGAGTTCCATGCAGCCTGCTCCTGGGAGGAATGGGGCGGCACATGGGGTGGTGCCGGGGAAATTCGCGCAGGCTGGATTTTAGGTTGACCGCGCGTGGACAAGCAAGGGCAATGTGGGGAATTCTGGTGAATTGGGTGCGGAGGGGCATGAGAAGGAGGCCGGAGGTTGAGGGATGGGGGCTAGGTTCGTTATCGTGGAGGTAGCGGTTTTCGGGGGCGGTGTAACGAGAAGGGGATGGCGTGCATCATAGGGGTGCTGTGCAGCGTGAGTTGTAGAAACGGGGTGTGCTGTGAATTGCAAGAGCGTATCGGAGTTCCTGGATGCCTATTTGTCGGGGGAGCTTCCGTGGGCGCAAAAGTGGGTGTTCAAGGTGCATATTGCGTTGTGCAGGAATTGCCGGAATTACATTGCAGGGTATCAGGAAGCGATAAAGTTGTCGAAGAAGGCGCTTGAGGCGCGGGAGGAGTCGGTGCCGGAGGAATTGGTGAAGGCGGTGCTGAGGGCGCAGGGGTGGTGAGGGGCGGGTGGCGGGATATTATTTACAGATGAGTAGACCTGTTTACCGTTTGGCGCAGTCGCTTATGCGCTGTAGATGATACTGGCGTTGGGGTGTCGGTTTTGATTTTGTCTCAGCCATAATAGTCGAAGGTTCAGGCGGCCCCTGAATCAATGACAGACCATGCCGCGGCAATGGCGGGGGCACGCGAGCCGGCAGTGGGCGAGGCGGCAGCGAAGAGAGTGGAGAGCGTTGCGAGAAGAAGGATTGACCGAACCATTGTATATCTCCTATACATTATGGTATGAATTGAGAAAAGAGTCGCGAATATCGCGAATCGTTCTTTTATTTGGATGCAATATTCAAACGGATAGTTACGTTGTACAATATGGGTCGGCGTTATAAGTGTGCACGTCGAGGCATGTGCAGGTTCATCGCGACAGCCACCATTACATTGAGAATCAGCCTGAGTTGTTCAGGAAGTTTTTGTTTATTTGTTCCAGTTGTTCCAAAGGGATATTTGTATGAAAGCAGCAGTTAAAGGCGGATCGAAGAACGGAATTCTCCCGGACAACGCTTTGGCGAAGCAGGCGATTGAGAACATTGCGAAGATTGAGCGGGAGGCGCAGCAGAAGAAGCTGGAGCAGCTCGAAGGGTTGAAGGGCGCAAAGGCGGCGATCCTGGAAAGGATGAACGAGCTGACCCATCAGTTGCAGCAGATCGACAAGGCGATTTCAGCAGTGACGGGTGAGCCGGCGCCATCGCGCGAGAAGCGGGAGCGGCGGGACTGGAGCGACACGCGCGAGCGCGTGGGGCGTTGGATGGAGGCGCGGAAGGGGGAGAAGTTCGCCGCGGGCCAGTTGGTGAAGGAATTTCCGGAGCTGGATGGGCAGGTGGTGAGCATTTTCCTGCGGCCGCTGGTGGAGAGCGGGAAGGTGAAGACGGATGCGTCCGAAGGAGTGCGGCGGACGAAGTATTTTGTGGAAGCGTAAGAGTTAAACCCGAAGAACACAAAGACACGAAGGACCACGAAGAGATTTCTTTGTGGTTCTTGCGTGTTTTTGCGCGCGGTGTCCGCGACGAGAGGCCATTCCGGCGATAGACGGTTTGAGCCATGGAACGGCAGAAATGCGATGGCTGGACCGAGGGATTTCGCATCGGCCAGCACGCCGGTATAATCCGCGCGCTCTATGGGCAGCACGACTGCTTGCCGTTGTTCACAGTGGAGGAATCGCACGATGACCGGAAGAATGATGGCAGGTTTGCTCGCGGCTGCGATGCTGATCACCGGGAGTGTTGCCTGCCAGCACGGCGGCGGAAGTCACACCCATATCGCCGTAGAGCAGACCCCGCCCGCAGTGGTCGACGGTTTCCATCGTGAGTTCCCCGGCCTGAAGATTTCGCACACCGACGAGATCCACATGCCGGACGGAACGACTCGTTACGATCTCAAGTTCCGCGATGCCGAAAACCATTATCACCGGAAGATCTTCTCCGCCGACGGCAAGCTGGAAGACACCAGGGAAGGGGTCGTGCTGCCGGCGACGCACTGATACGATTGTCGAACCGAACGCGGCCCGGCGAGCGGGCCGGCTAAACGAGTGAGGGGCCTTCGGGCCCCTCGTTATTCTTTTTTCTGGAATGATTGATGTCCTCCACCACCCCCCCACCGCCTGCCGGTTCCTTGTCGTACGAAAAAGCCGGCGTGTCGATCGATACCGCCGACGCCGCCAAGAAGAAGATGGCCGAGACGATGGCGACGAAGGATCCGCGCGTGCTGCACCGGCCGGGGGCGTTCGCGAGTTTGTTCGACGCTTCATTTCCGGGCATCAGGGAACCGGTGCTGGTGATGAAGACCGAGGAGCCGGGGTCCAAGCAGAAGATTGCATTCGCCAACGGGCGTGCGGGATCGATCGCGTATGACATGATCCATCACTTGATCGACGACATCATTGTGGTTGGCGCGCAGCCGGTCGCCGTGCAGGACTGCATTGTCTGCGGCAAGCTGCAGAAGGACGTCGTGCTCGAACTCGTGGCGGCAATCAATGACGCGTGCCGGCAGAACGACTGCTTCCTGATCGGCGGCGAAACCTCCGAACAGCCGGGCGTGCTCGAAGCGGGGCTGTACATCCTCTCCAGTTCCATCGTCGGCGTGGTCGAGAAATCAAAAATTCTGGATGGCCGCACGATTCAAACGGGGGATGCGGTGATCGCGGTTCCGTCGAACGGACTCCACACCAACGGCTACTCGCTCGTCCGCGCCCTCATGGCCGCCAACCCTGGCCTCGAAAGAGAAATCATCACCAACGAATTCGGCCAGCGGGAAACTTTCCTGGACGCCATCCTCAAACCCCACACCTGCTATTACCAGCCGTTCAAAGGATTGTTCGTCGACAATGTCGGCGGCCAACTCCATGGCATCGCCCACATCACCGGCGGCGGCATCGCGGGGAATCTCAACCGCATCCTCCCGGAGAACTGCGATGCCCAGATCAACGCGGCGGCGCTGCGTGTGCTGCCGATCTTCAAGCGGATCAAGGCTCTCGGGAACGTACCGGACGCGGACATGCTGCGGACGTTCAACTGCGGCATCGGCATGACGATTGTGTGTGCCCCGAGCGCCGTGGACGCGATTGTCCAGCATCTCCAGCCATTCAAACTCGACGCCTACCCCATCGGCACGATCGTCGACGGCAAGGGCGACGTGCGCTACGAAGGCAATGTACAGTGGTGATAGGCTCGCCGGCCGTTGCGCCCTCCCCCCCGCCCCCCCTCCACACACCCACCTATCTTGCGCAAAAAGGAAAGACTCGTGACGCAGAATGCCACGAGTCTTGAAATCGTTCATGGATAGCGGCGCAGCGGCACCTGGAAGGGCACGGTGCGCGGCGGGATCACTGCACGTGATGCCGGGCCTTCCACTTCTGGTGGCGCTTCTTGGAACCAATCTTGCGACGACGGCGGGGCTTGGGCATGTCTGAGTCCTTCGTTACGGAGCTTCTTTTCGAGCCGGGTAATGTACCCAATGCCCGCTCGGGCGTCAAACGCGCCGCGAAGCCGACGTTTGGCGCAATAGAAGAGAGAGGTTGCGCAAGCTCGGGAAAAACCGCCGGCTCAACTGTCATAACAGCACCAGAATTGGCCATTTGCTGCCGCCTGGGCCGTCCGGAAAAATGTCCCGCTCAGCTTCTATTATGCTTGACATTACCGGCAAACGACGGGACATTATGGCGGCGTGGAGGAGACTCGGTCGTGTGCGCGGTGGGTTTCCCTCTAACATCTCGTTTTCATCGGCTAAGCGACTGGTCTGTTCGTTTTGGCAGGAGGCTGTACGTGAGCATATTTTCTCGGCTCTGGCGTTTCGTTCACACCCATGGTTATCCCCTTCCGACCACCCCGATCGCCCCGACCTTGACCGGCTCACGGCGACAGAAGGGAGCGAGGCCCCAACGGCTCGAGAAAATGGAGCAACGCATGCTCCTGACGACCCTCGTGGGGGGACAGAGCTTCGATTACCTCCTCCCCGGCGGATCGCTCCCGGGTGGACCCTTCGTCCACGTCCAGGCCAATGGCAACATGGTGGCGGAACTCATCGCGGCCATTAAGACTTCAAACGCCGGCAACAATAGTAGTCTGCTTCTCGGCCAGCTTCCCGGCACCAGCGGGGGCGTAGGCGTCAATAACGGGTCCATCCCCGTGACCGGCGGAAATGCGCAATCCGCCACGCCCAACCCGTATACCGACCTGGACGTCAATGCCACTATCGGACCGCAAACCGGCGTCAACACATTCGACTTCAGCCAGATCAATCTCCGCGGCATCGCCAGCAATTCCGGCGGCGTGACCTATGCCTTCAACATTTTCAACACCGTCACCGGCGGGAACGGAACGCTGAACTTCCCAACCACCAGCGGAACCACCACCTCCAACAACACCCTCTGGGACATCCAGCTCCTTCAAATCAACAACACCAGCGGCAAAGCAACGTTCATCGCCGACCTCACCAACCAGCTTGAAACCGGCCAGGCCGGCTATTCCGATCCCAATGACCAGTTCGGTCTTCCCAAGGCCGCTTCTCCCCTCGGCGCTGCGATGCTCCCCGATCTTCTCGGCGCCTCCAACGTCACGATCGGCGGCGCCGCGTTCAACCCCATTGACGGCCGCCTTTATTTCGATGTCGAATTCACCCCACCCTCCAACAATACCGTCGGCACCGGCAGCAACCTGACGCAGGACATCCTCATGTCCATCGATCCGTCAGCCGCCACCGGCGCCAACCCCGAAATCCCGGTGCTGAACACCCTCACTTACGCCAACCTCGTCAACGCCGCCAACACCACCGCGGAGAACAGCTCCCGGCTCGACAACAGCGGCGGCACTCAAGCCATCACGGCGCTCACCTTCCAATCGATCAACAACAGCAATGCCCTTTTGTGGACCTACCGCGTCCCGAGCAACAATACGGCGGGCGCTCGCACCAACCTCGAGAGTTATAACGTTCCTCTCACCTTCAATGCCGTCACCGGGCGACTGATTAACAACGGCTTCAACAACGTTCTTATCAACGGCAACAACATTCCTGTCACCGGCCTCTCGTACATCCCACCCAGCTCCGGCGTTGCGGCAGCGCAGAACGGCAATTTCCTCTTTGCCACCGTGACCGCCAACGGGACGACAAGCGCCAACCTCGGGCTTACAGGTGGTCAGCTCCTGCGCATTGATCTCAGCAGCTTCACCCCCACCGTGTGGGGACCCACGCAGGATTTGAACCGTCCTGGTGGCATCATCAACAACAACATCGTCGGCGACAACCTCCAAGGGCTGACCTGGAACCCCACCCAAACTGATCCCGTCACTCACACGACCGGCGTCCTCATGTCCTACGACGCCTCCACGCATGATGTCGTCTACGTCAACAACCAGGTTCGCGGCACACAGCTTTACGCCGTCTACACCAACCAGGCCGACATCAACTCCTCCCTTACGTTCCAGGTCTACACCGTCGACTCCAAAGGCAACCAAATCAGCTCGCTCTATACAGGCGCCTTCGCTGCTGACAGCGCTTGGTCCCGCAACGTCGCAGTCGGAACCGATCACATCCCCGGAAACATTGGTCAGGCCCTGCTGGGCTACTTCGACGGTACATCCACGGCTCCCGACGATCTGGGCCTCACCGCGACTCTCGTCGGCAACGTCGGCATCATGCCCAGCAGCTACACCACCGATCTAAGCGGCATCCCCTCCACCAGCCTCAACCCCGGCCTCTACGTCGGTTACGGTCTGGAAACTCCCGTCGCCTCCAGCGGCTCCATCATCGGCGATGTCCTCGGCAGCGGTTTTTCAAACGTGCAGGCGCTCGCCATTCGAAATGATGGCCTCTTCGCCGCCGTCAACAGCGTGCCAGGTTCCGGCGACACACTTGCCTTCATCGACGGCACCACCGGCCAGGTAAGCGCCGGGCCGTACACCGTCGTCGATTCCAGCAACAACGCCCTGGCCGGTATTGAGGGCCTCGCCTTTGGCGACGTCAACCTCAACGGCAGTCAGCAGCTTTATGCCGTGTACGACCTCCACAATGGACAGGGCCCCATCCTTGGCACCCTCTCCGTTAACGGCACCAACGCGGTTTTCTATCAACTCGGCGTCCTCGGACTCAGCGGCGCAACCGTTCAGGCCATCGCCTTCTCCAACCACCAGACCTCCTATGACGCCAATCATCAGGGCCTCTACCTGATCGCCACCGGGGGAGCGGCCGGCGTGCATTCCACGTTGTTCCAGGTCGACCCGACCACCGGCACCATTGTCGCCACCATCGGCGAAGTCGTTAGCACCGCCAGCGGCCAGCCGACTCCTCTTCAGGTCAAGTCCGCAGCCTTCGACGCCAGCGGCAACCTCATCGCCTTCGACTCGCTTACCGGACGACTCCAGGATGTCGCCCTCACCCCGACGGTCATCCTTGGCGTCTCCTACGCCATCGCCGGCCAGGTCGTCAGCACCGCCGTCGGTTCCGTCAATCCCACGGTTGGCGCCTTCGCTCGCGATCCCGTCGATGGCCAGTTTTATGTCATCGACAACGAGACCGATGACGTTGGAAGCACCCCCTCTTCGATTCTCATGAAAATCAAGGATTACACCAATCCGCTCAACCAGGATGTCAGCCTCGGCAAGTTCCTCTTCGACGGCACCGTCACCGGCCGCGTCTTCATCTCCGGCTCCATCGACACCTTCTACGCCGGCTGGATCATCACCGGGACATCCGACGGCTCCACCTCCATCACCGACAACTTCCACGTCAACGGCGACATCCACCACCTCCTCTCGCTCGCCTCCATCGGCACCGACGGCACCATCGTCACCAACGGCCTTCCCACCTTCGTCACGGGTACTCAGATCTACATCGGCGGAAAGTTGGGTGATTACGTCACCGATGGCATGTCCGCCGCCCAGATCATCGCCGTTAACGGGCGCGGCATCCCCAACAACACCGGTGACCAGACCGAGGAGCAGCAGTATGTGCTGCTCACAGGAAACGCGATCGTCAACGACGGCCTCGTTATCAATGCGTGGGCAAACGGAAGCCTGGTGCAGAATACCGGCAATTTTGCCCCCTTCCAAAACAACAACTTCAACAACGCCCAGTTCCTCGGCTCCACCCGCAGCACCGTCACCGGCCAGCCGGACGTGATCACCCTCGACGGCCAGATGTGGCAAACTGACTACAAAGGCACTTATCCCGGCCCGGACGCCGTCGATTACTTCGCGCTTTCCCTCCTCGCCGGACAGGCGATCACGGTCCAGCTCAATGCGCTGTTTACAGCGCACCTGGGCATCTACGACCCTGACGGCAACCTCATCGCCACGGACTATGACCTCGTCGATCCCACTGCCGTATGGAACCGCCCGATCAGCTTCACCGCCACCAAGGCCGGCGCCTATCGCATCGCAATCGCCGCCATCGGCGACACCAATTTCAACGGCGTGGTCGACGGCGGCGAAACTGTCGGTGGCTACCCGTCACCGTCTTCCTATACCCTGACCGTCCAGAACGCCGGCGATCTTGCCATCGGCGGCGTCAGCGCCGGCAGCAATCTCATCCTCAATCTCGCCGGCTCCAATCCCAACAGCGCTCTTACCGGCGGCATCGAAGCTGGCAGCGGAGACATCGGCGGTGTCACCGCCGGTCAGGCACACCCCGGCGCCGGTCACAGCATCCTCGCGCCAATTACCTCCTTCTCGGTTGTCGGCACCCAATCCATCATCAACGGCTACAGCGGCGGCACACCCAACAAGGACATCGCTGCTGATACCGGAAATCTGCGCGATGTCGTCGCCGGCTCCATCGGCTACGCCGGCACCGCCACCTCCGCTCTCACCAGCGGCGGATTTGCCTCCGCGCCGGATATCTACGTCCCGCAAGGAAGCGTCGGCCTCATTCAGACCCTGGTTGACAATGGCGTTACCGACACCCTCTCCGTCCTCTTCGCAGTCCCCGCCGGCGCCAACATCCAGCACGTCTCCGCCGTCAACTGGCTCGGCGGCGTCTACCGCGCCGACAAGGCCATCGGCGTCATCAACGCCTACGATATGCCTTTCGGATCTGCCGAAACCGAATTCCATGCCAATGCCGACTCCAAGGGTTCCGACGGCGTCATCGATCTGATCGATGTCACGCTCAACATGGGCGCTGTCGGTTATGGCGGCCCCGCCATCGAGACCGGTCCCGGCGGCGACGTGCGCTTCATCCACGTCGGCGGCAACCTCATTCCCGATGTGGCCTTTGGATCTGCGGGCGCCACCTTCGCCGGAGAAACCACGCTTGGATGGGCTCTCAATTCTCCCGGCGCCGTAAAGTTCACCGACGATTCCGGCGCCACCGTCTACCTCACCCCCGGAATGACCGTCAACCCCAATGCCGGTGTTGTCGATACCACAACGGGAGTCGCTCAGCCCGCAACCGTTATTGGCCAGCTTGCCACCCGCGTCTACGGCGTCCGCGGCTCCGGCGGTGTTGTCATCGTCGATGTGCAGACCAACGCCGGCCTCACGGTCAACGCCACCTCCAACGGCGTGGCCCGGCCGGCCGAAGTCACCGATATCCACTATGGCGGCGTCGGCATCGCCCTCGGCGTGAACACCATTACCGGGGCGCCCACTGTCCCCACCGACCCCTACGCCAATTCCTTTACTGTTCCGCCCGTTGCGTCACATACCCCTGTCTTCTCACGCATCACTTTCACCGGCGGCCGCACCGACGTTTTCGATATCGACAATGTCTTCCCAACCGGACTGTTCCCGGCCCAGGCGACCGGCGTCTTCCCAGCCGACTCAAGTGCCAACAGCACCTACAACACGACAACCGGAACAGTCACTTACACCATTGCCCCCGGCACCATTGACGCCATCACCAACAACACCGGCGGCGACATCTTCAACGCCTTCCTCGGTGATGTCGGCTCCCTCACCGTCAGCGGCGGAAACGTCGGTGGAAACGTCGGCTCCACATACACCAGCACTGGCCAGTTACTGGTCGGCACTGTCGACACGCAACACACCCCGAACACCTATTTCGGAACCTACACCACCGTCTCATCCGCCAATGTGCTGACCGTCAACGGAACACCGGCGCCGTTCCCCTTCAACAATCAACGCAACGGCCTTTCCCTCGGTAACGTCGCCACCATCAGCACCGGCAAGTCCGTCGGCAACATCACCACCAGCGGCGCTGTCGGTACCATCACCACCAACACGCTTGGCAACACCAATCCCAACCTCTTTTACGGCGTCAACGGGCCGATCGTCGTCAACGGCTCCAACGCGCTCTCAAATGTCACCAATCCCGCCACCGGCAATGTCACCGCCAGCCCCACTATCCCTGCCGGCCTCACCTCTGCACCCCCCGTTTCCCTCGTCCAGGTGAACGTCGGCAACGGCATTCTCTTCAGCGGAACCGGTGATGGCTCTCAGGCCGGCATCTACGCCGTCCAACGCATCACCACCATCACCGGCAGCAACGGCGCCGTCATCCGAGGGAACGTCGTCTCCGACGCATCCATCGGCTCCATCAATATCACCAACGGCTCCATCATTCATTCCCGCATCCTGGATGTCGATACCTTCGCCATGTCCGGCGAATTCGCCACCAATCCCACGATCATCAACCAGAGCGGCACGGCCACCAACCCCTTCTTCGACATCGGATCCATTTCACTCCCCGGCAACGGCGGCATCCTCAGCTCCGAAATCCTCGGCGCCAACATCGGCAATGTCCTCGCCGGCGGCTTCGGCATTCTCCAAAGCTTCTTTGAAACCACCCACGGCACCATCGCCACGGTCACCGCCGGCGGTTACGGATTGCGCGCGGATGATTTTGAATCTGACGAACTCCGCGGTCTCATCACCACCGGAACCGGCGCTACTGCCCCCTTCACCTCTTTCTCGCGCAGCGCCCTCCCCAGCGTCTTCGGTTCCTTCGGCTTCGGCTCCGATCCCTTCGGACTCAGCCCCGTCACCGACATCTCCCGATTTATCAACGGCGACGTCCAGCAAAACGCCACCTACTCCGGGCTCACCACAGGCGCCATCGAACTCGTCAACGCCATCGGCTCCGGAAACCTCACCCAGATCTCCGGCTACCAGCTCGTCAACGACAATATCGGTTTCGCCAACTCCATCGGCTCCATTTCCGTCGGCCGCGGCGGCTTTGATCCCGTCGGACTCGGCGGCACCAACCCCAGCCCCACCCTAACTGACATCAACAACACCATCGCCGCCGGCAAACTCACCAGCCTGACCGTCAACGGCAACGTTCAGGGCCTCGATCTCCAAATCGCCGGCCCCACCGGCACCATCAACATCGGCGGCAGCTTCCTCACCACCGCCAGCATCGCCGTCAAAGGACCCCAGGGCGACCTCAAAACCTTCAACGTCAACGGCGCCTTCGCCGGAAACCTCACCGTCGCCGGTGTCGCCAACTCCATCACCATCGGCACTCCCACCGCACGCGTCGGAACCGACGATTTCTCCGGCAACATCACCATCCTCCAGGACCACTCCGCCGCCAATGCCCTCAACCTCCTCACTCTCTACGGCTCCATCTCCAACGGTACCCTCGACATCGCCGGAAATGTCGGCACCATCAACGTCTTCCGCTCCCTCAGCGGCCTCACCAGCAACCTCGACATCCACGGCAACCTTGGCAACCTCATCGTCGGCAGCGACCTCGCTCACTACACCTACTCCCTCGTCGGCAACCTCGCCGTCGAAGGTAACCTCGGCAATGCCACCATCAACGGCGCTCTCAACGGCCTCCTCCTCGTCAAGGGAAATGCCAACGTCACCGTCATCTCCAAGGCCGGCGGCACCATCGTCAGCACCGCCGGCGGCGTCGAAGCCGAAGGCGTGATCTCCAGCTTCACCTCCAGCGGCGGCATCGTCGCCGGAAACATCATCGGCACCAAGGGCGTCTCCAAAGCCACCATCACCGGCAACTTCAACGGCCGCCTCTCCAGCACCGAAGGAAATGTCGGCACCGTCGTCATCTCCGGCAATCTCAACGGCTTCCTCACCACGCCCTACGGCACCATCAACTCCCTCACCCTCCACGGCGCCCTCAACGGCACCCTCCAGGCCAACTCCCTCAACAACCTCAACATCCCGGGCAACGTCGCCGGCACCATCAACGTCACCAACGGCGTCAATGCCATCACCATCGGCAGCGCGCTGCTCACCACCGGCGTCATTCAGGCCGGATGGCTCTCCGCCATCAGCATCTCCGGCAATGAACTCGGCAACATCACCGTCGGACAGGGTGCCGGCTCGCCCGTCGTCCTCACCGTCGGCGGGAACCTCGGCGGCAAGGTCTTCTTCTCCACGCCTGTCTCCGCCTCCATCGCCCACGACATCACCGCCGCCGGCTCCCTCACCACCACCAGCAGCCTTACCGGCCTCAAGGTCTCCGGCGCCGTCCGCGGAAACGTCGAAATCGACGGCCAGATCGGAACCATCTCCGCCGCCGCCATCGCCGGCGGCGTCATCACCGGCGGCTTCGGCATCAACTCCATCGCCGTCTCCGGCTCCATCACCAACTCCATCATCCAGTCCGGTATCGCCCGCGGTGACGATCACGTCCTGGGAACCAACGACGTCAACGAAACCCCCTCCATGGCCGACATCGGCTCCATCACCGCCGGAAACGTCCAGAACTCCATCATCGCCGCCGGCGGGAACATCGGCTCTCTCAAGACCGGCACCATGACCTACAGCTCCGCCTCCAGCGGCCTCGTCCTCGCCAGCGCCCAGATCGCCGCCGCCTCCAACGACTCCTCGCCGCTCGCCACCGTCGCCGAACTCAATGCCGCACGCTCCGGCTCCACGCTCCTCCACGGCAACTTCACCTCCGCCGTCATCGGCGGCGCCGGACTCGTCAACAGCGCCCTCACCGCCGGCGTCAGCCCCGGCGCCGACGGCGCCTTCGACTACACCCGAAACCCCAACTCCGACGACAACATCAACTCCTCCATCACCGGCGGCGCCAGCTCCTTCGGCTCCGTCAGCGCTGCAGTCAACGGCGGCTCCGTCGTCCTCGCCGCCACCGGCGGTGGCACCGGCACCACGGCTCACATCCTCCGCTACACCCTCGATTCCAACTCCGCCACCAGCATCACCCCCAACGACCCCGTCACCGGCTCCCCCATCGCCACCGCCTCCGTCGGCACGCCCGCCACCTTCTCCATCAACGGCCAGACCATCACCGTCACCATCACCGGCGGCGCCGGCGCCACCGTCTCCATGTACGACAACCCCGCCACCACCAACATCCTCGACACCCTCGTCATCAACGGCGGATCCACCGGTTCACCCGTCAACGTCACCGTCACCACCACCGGCGTCGGCGTCCTTGACCTCGGCCGCGTCCTCGCCACCGACGGCACCAACGTCAACAGCTTCTCCTTCAACGGTTACCTCGTCGGCGACGGCCAGAACGGACCGCAGCTCTGGATCAACTCCAACATGCAGACCTTCTCCGTCGGCGGATTCAGCACCAACGGCGCCATCGCCTCCCAGAATTGGTCCGGCGTCATCGGCGGCAACGTCACCAACCTCTTCATCGGCACCCAGGGCACCGGCAAACTCCGCATCGGCGGAACCGTCACCACCGCCACCATCGGCAACAGCGTCGGCGATCCCAACGTCCTGGTCCTCGGTCACGTCAACGCCGCCCAGGCCGGAAGCCCCTCCACCATCGCCCTCGACCCCACCACCAACATCACCTACGCCTATTCCAGCGGATTCATCTTCCCCATCAACGTCAACACCGGCGCCGTCACCCCCAAGCCACAGCTCCACACCGCCTTCACCAACCAGACCCTCGCCATCAGCGGCATGGATTTCAGCGCCAACGGCACCCTCTACGGCGTCGCCTCCCTCTACAACCAGGAACCCACCGAAACCGTCGGCTCTACCCTCTCCGGCGGCGACCAGCTCCACGGCATGGCCGTCGATCCCGTCTCCGGCGACATCTTCGCTGTCAATACCAACATCGCCACCAATCTGGACCAGCTCGTCACCCTCGATCCCACCTCCGGCGCCATGACCGTCATCGGCACTCTTCAGGACGTCTTCCAGCACACGTTCGACGCCCAGTTCCTCGCCCTCGCCTTCGACAGCGGCGGCGGTCTCTACGGCCTCATCAAGACCACCGACACCTCCACCAGCACCGCCAATGCCGTCGCCATGGTCCGCATCAACACCACCGCAACCAATGGCATCGTCACCATCAGCGCCCCCTCCACCTCCGCGAACGCTTATCCGCCGGTCTTCATCAAACTCTCCAACGCCGACGTCACCGATACCTATAACGCCCTCGCCTTCGACCCGGCTTCTTCTGCCGGCGCTCCAGCCTTCTTCGCCGTACGCCACGTCAGCGGCGCCGACATCCTCGACCACCTCACCATCGCCAGCGCCAACCTCCCCTCCGCCACCACCGTCACCGCCGCCACCGTCGGCACCATCCTGGCCGGCGGAAACAACACCACCATCATTGGCATGGGCTACGACGAGAACAACCACCTCATCGGCCTCGACCAGAACGGCACCACCGGCGACCTCGTCGGCATCAAGACCACCGCCGGCACCGTCGGCTCCTCCATCTACATCTCCAACCCCGGCACCATCCCCAACAGCCTCGCCGGCTTCGCTTTCAGCCCCACCGGCACCAACTTCCAGACCTTCGCCTACTCCACCAACTCCGTCTCCGGCGGCACCCTCTACGTCAACCCCGGAAACGTCGCCACACTCGGCACCATCGCCCCCAACACCGGCACCTTCACCCTCGTTCGGGCACTCAGCCAGGACGCCCTCGGCACGCCGCTCGCCGGAAATGTCACCAGCGCCGCCGTCACCAAGTCCGGCACCACCAACATCTTCGCCGTCACCGACAAGGGCGTCCTCGCCGAATACGATGCCTCCGGAAACCTCGTCGGCAACGAGCCCCTCGGCACCGTCGTCGATTCCCTCACCGGACGCCAGCTCGCCATCACCGCTCTCGCCTTCGACAACGGCGGGCACCTCATCGGTCTCGATTCCACCCTCAATCGCCTCGTCGTCATCAATCCCACTACCGTCTCCGCCACCATCAACGGAATCACCGGCGACGTCGTCCTCGGCTCTCAGCTTACGCCGCCGGGTTCCGTCAACGCCGCCAAGATCGTCAGTATTGAATACTCCGCTCTCGCCGGCGTCTTCGTCGGCTTCAACGCCGCCGATTCCGAGTTCGACGCCATCCTCGGCACCACCTACAGCGCCCTCGGTGGAATCACCGCCAACTACATCAGTACCCTCAATATCCTCGGCTCCTCCTACGGCGGTAACATCCATACCACCGGCATCGCCGGCGGCGCCGGCTTCGGCAGCATCGTCGCCAACGGCGGTGGCAGCTTCACCGGCGCCATCAGCACCCCGGGTTACATCAACTCCTTCACCCGCACCGGCAACTTCAACGGCACCCTCGTCGCCTCCGGATATGTCTCCTCCATCCTCATCAACGGCAACCTCGGCGACGGTGGGGTCATCTCCGTCGGCGGAAACGTCAACTCCCTCGTCATCCTCGGCAGCATCTCCGGAACCGTCCTCATCGGTAATGCCGGAACCGTCACTCTCGGCTCCGTCGTCCAGAACGGCATCGTTCAGGTCAGCCGCGCCACCAACTCTGTCGACATCGCCAGCGCCGTCGCAGGTCGTGTCTCGCTCAACTCCGTCAACTCCTTCCGCGTCTCCGGACTCGTGCAGGCCACCGGCATCATCCGCACCGCCGGAAATGCCGGCTCCGTCACCCTCGTCAGCGGCAATGATGTCGGCAGCAGCATCCTCTTCGGCGGGAACGTCACCTCCCTCGCCGTCGGCGGAAACAGCAGCGGCGTCGTCGCCGTCCGCGGAAGCGTCAACTCCGTTTCCTTCAACAACGTCATCAACGGCGTCTTCACCGCCGGCGGAGACATCAACACCCTCACCGTCGTCGGCATGGTCGCACGCTCCGTCCTCTCCTCCGGCGTCTGGGTCGGCGCCGACGGTCTCTACAACACTTCCGACGACGTCATCTACGGCGGCAGCATCAACTCCGCCCGCATCAACGGCGACTTCAACAACTCCGCCATCGTCGCCGGCGCTCTCCCACGCCTCGGTGCTTCCTCCGGCACCAACAACATCCCCGACTCCAACACCGCCTACATCGGCAACTCCAACGCCGCCAACATCCAGGATGTCGACTCCGCCGAGGCCGGAGGCATCGCCGTCAGTCGCATCGGCTCCATCGTCTTCGCCGGCGGCGTCAACCAGGTCGGCGGTTCCGTCGTCGTCGCTGCTGATTCCATCAGCGGTGTCGCCGCCACGCCTTACCTCAACCAGCGCGTCCTCAACAATCCCACCGGTCAGCTCGCCGTCATCGGCATCACGCGCATCAACAACGGCGAAATCGACGTCGGCTTCAACAAGCCCATCGACACCGGCTCCATCACCGACGCCAACTTCATCATCACCGACAGCAGCGGCAATGCCCTCTCCGGCATCACCTTCTCTTACTACATCCAGACCCTCGGAAACGGCGTCACCCAGGGCGTCGTCCAAATCTTCCGCGACGTCGCTTTCCCCAGCCCCACCATTGTCACCATCAACGGCGTCACCGACCGCGTCGGACCACGCTCCGCACTACAGGACTTCAACCAGGACGGCGTCGTCACCGGCAACCCCTTCGCCCCCGCACTCGTCCCCGCCACCTACACCCTCTAACCCCCTATTCCATCCCAACCCCCACACGGCCGCTGCAAAACAGCGGCCGTTTACTTTTTTGCAGCGGCCGTCCATTCTGAATTCACTGATTCGCTCATTCTGAATTCCCCTCCATTTGCCTCCGCATTCGACGCGCCCTATCCTCCCCAAAAGGAGCTAACGCAATGACCACCATCACCCGCCCCCTCGGCAATTCCGACATCACCGTCCGCCCCCTCTGCCTCGGCGGCAACGTCTTCGGCTGGACCATCGACGAACCCGCCTCCTTCCGGATCCTCGACGCCTTCGCCGCCGCTGGTTTCGACTTCATCGACACCGCCGACATGTACTCCAAATGGAAGCCCGGCAACACCGGCGGTGAATCGGAAACCATCCTCGGCAACTGGATGAAGTCCCGCAACAACCGCAACAAAATCATCCTCGCCACCAAGGTCGGCATGGAAATGCCCGCCGAATCCTCCGGAGGTGCGGGCAAAGGGCTCTCCAAAAAATGGATCCTCCACGAAGTCGAAGCCTCTCTCGCCCGCCTCCAGACCGACTACATCGACCTCTACCAGTCCCACCAGGACGACCCCGCCACCCCCCTCGAAGAAACCCTCGACGCCTTCGCCCAGCTCGTCAAACAAGGCAAGGTCCGCCTCATCGGCGCCTCCAACTTCTCCGCCGAACGCCTCGCCGAGTCCCTCAAAGTCTCCACGAAGCACGGCTACCCCCGCTACGAAACCCTCCAGCCCCATTTCAACCTTGTCGAACGCAAGGAATTCGAATCCACCCTCCGCCCGGTCTGCGCCAGCCACAACATTGGCGTCATCCCTTACTTCTCCCTCGCCTCCGGCTTCCTCACCGGCAAGTACCGCACCGAAGCCGACCTCGCCAAAAGCCCCCGCGGCCAAGGCATCAAAAAATACCTCAACCCCCGCGGCCTCCGCGTCCTCGCCGCCCTCGACGAAGTCGCCAAACGCCACAAGGCCACTCCCGCCCAGGTCGCCCTCGCCTGGCTCATCGCCCAGCCCACCATCACCGCCCCCATCGCCAGCGCCACCACCCTCAAACAACTCGAGGACCTCCTCGCCTCCACGCGCCTCCAGCTGGATGAACAATCCATCACCCAGCTCAACGCCGCCAGCGCGTAACGCGGGCGTCCCGCCCGCAAACGGCGCGCAGGCCGTGACGGCGACGGGGATACCTGGCGTCGCCCCCCCCCTTCCCCCGGGGTACATGGGGAGAATAAGGAGTCGATCCGCCGCGAAAAGTCGACTTTTGGCGGTGTTTGCAAGGGTTTGGCAGGTAGAAAAATGCGGTTTCGGGGTGGAAATGCGGTTTTTGCGTTTTTCGGCTTGTTGGAAAAAATTTTGCGGGGTGTTCTGGCGGGGATTGGCGAGGGTCGCGAGAAGGATGGCGCTCGGTTTCATGATGCCCCCCCTTTTTGTGCGTAAACCGTGGGACGCGTTGAGCGGCCGTTGGGCCGCGGATTTCCATCGCGCGGCCAGTGCAACTGTTTACCGTCCCCCCCCCCCACCCCTCCCCCCCGACGACGTAAACTGCCCACAAATGAACACCAATGGTCACAAATGCCCTCCCCCCCCCTTTCCCCTTCCGCTCGGTTCATGCGGGAGTTGGAGAGCGAGAGAGGGTGCAAGGAGAGCGGAGGCTGGTCTCGGCCGCGGGTTGCCACGGCGCGGCCAGGGGCGCTAAACAGTTACCGGCCAGTCTGGTTAGACATTACAGTATGGCATCTGTTAGGTTATCGTCAAGGAGATTTCTGAGGGATTTGCAGAAAGGGCGGAACGGGTGCGTAACAGAATCGGCGGCAGCCGTGGGGGCGTAGAGTGTCGAGGGCCTTTGCATCGCCTTCGCGAGGAGCCGCCCCTTTGGTTCGCGAGCGTGAGGGCCGGCGTCTATGACCGCCGATTCTGTTACGCACCCGGGCGGAACGGCTTCGTGGTCGGGCGAGGTGCGAAGTTCGACTTCTCTGCTAAAATACTCCATTCGACGCTTCGAAGCTGTTTCACAACGGCATTGAATGAAGATCGAACGTTGTGATTTCCATCGAAAGCACATTCCGGCGATACCATCGCCGGCTTTATGAAACAGCTCCTTACCCAAACCCGAAAGGCCAAGGATGCACGCCGTCTCTGATCCGTCTCACCCCACCCAATCCCCCCTCCAACCCCTCGACACCTTTCCAAGACGCCACATCGGCCCAGCCCCTGCTGACCAGGCCGCCATGCTCGAGCTGATCGGCGCCAAATCCCTCGAAGACCTCACCGCCCAGACGGTGCCGGCCAGCATCCGCCTCCCCAAGCCGCTGAACCTCCCCCCCGCCCAAGGCGAATCCGAAGCGCTCGCCACCCTCCGCGCCATCGCCTCCAAAAACAAAGTCCACAAGTCCTTCCTCGGCATGGGCTATTACGGCACCATCACTCCGCCGGTCATCCTCCGCAACATCCTCGAGAACCCCGGCTGGTACACGCAGTACACCCCCTACCAGGCCGAAATCTCCCAGGGCCGCCTCGAAGCGCTGCTCAACTTCCAGACGATGGTGAGCGACCTCACCGCGCTGCCCCTGGCCAACTCCAGCATGCTCGACGAAGCCACCGCCGCCGCCGAAGCCATGCACATGTGCCACAGCCTCCACGAAGACCGCCCCCGCTTTTTCGTGGCGAGCGACTGCCATCCCCAGACGATCGCGGTGGTGAAGTCGCGTGCGAAGTGGCTGGGCATTGAGGTGGAAGTCGGTGTTGCGGAGAAACTCAAAACGCAAAACGCAAAACTCAAAACCTTGTGTGGCGTGCTCGTGCAGTATCCGGCGACCGATGGACGCATTACGGATTACGGCGCGCTGACCGAAGCGGCGCATGCGGAAGGCACGCAGGTTGTTGCCGCCACCGACCTCCTCGCCCTCACCCTCATCAAGCCGCCTGGCGAATGGGGCGCAGATATCGCCGTCGGCAACGCCCAGCGCTTCGGCGTCCCCATGGGCTTCGGCGGCCCCCACGCCGCGTTCATGGCCTGCAAATCCGAATTCACCCGCAAACTCCCCGGCCGCATCGTCGGCGTCTCCAAAGACGCCCACGGCAACCCCGCCTACCGCCTCGCCCTCCAAACCCGCGAACAACACATCCGCCGCGAAAAAGCCACGAGCAACATCTGCACGGCCCAGGTCCTCCTCGCCATCATGTCCTCCATGTACGCCGTCTACCACGGGCCCGAGGGCCTCAGAGCCATCGCCACGCGCGTACATCACTTGGCCAATTGCCTTCGTTCCGCTGCGACAACTGTTGGAGCAATCATCGATGACGCGCCATTCTTCGACACGCTGAAAATCCGCTTCCCAAAAGCCGACTCCATCTTTTCCGCTCAGGCCGCAAAGGCTGCTCAGGCCAAGGGTCTGAACTTCCGCGACTTTGCTGACGGTTCGATCGGCATTTCCGTCGATGAAACAACTACCTCTGAAGACATCTTCGCGATCATCGACGTGCTCATTGACGCAACTGGCTTCGGTAAAGAATTTCGCAGTATTCCGGGCGTCAATGCTCTGTGTGTCCAAGACCAGACCCGGATTCCCGAAACGATCGCACGGGAATCTTCCTTCCTCACCCACCCCGTCTTCAACACCTACCACGCCGAGCACGAAATGCTCCGCTACATCCACCGCCTCCAGGCCAAGGACCTCTCCCTCACCACCAGCATGATCCCCCTCGGCTCCTGCACCATGAAACTCAACGCCACCTCCGAAATGCTCCCCGTCACCTGGTCCGAGTTCGCCAACCTCCACCCCTTCGCCCCCGCCGACCAGACCGCCGGATACGCCGAACTCTTCAAAACCCTCGAAGATTACCTCGCCGAAATCACCGGCTTCGCCGCCGTCTCGTTGCAGCCCAATGCTGGGTCGCAGGGTGAATACGCGGGGTTGCTGGCGATTCGCGAGTACCATGAGGCGCAGGCTAAAACTCAAAACGCAAAACTCAAAACACAAAACCTCGGCACTGAGAGCGTTGCGCTGAGGGATATTTGCTTGATTCCGACCAGCGCCCACGGCACCAATCCTGCCTCCGCGGTCGTCGCCGGCCTCAAGGTTGTCCCCGTCGCCTGCGACTCGCAGGGCAACATCGACGTCGAGGACCTCAAGAAGAAGGCCGCCCAGCACGCCGCCAACCTCGCCTGCATCATGATCACGTACCCCAGCACCCACGGCGTCTTCGAAGAAACCGTCAAGGAGATCTGCAACATCGTCCACCAGCACGGCGGCCAGGTCTACATGGACGGCGCCAACATGAACGCCCAGGTCGGTCTGACAAGTCCGGGAAGCATCGGCGCCGACGTCTGCCATCTCAACCTTCACAAGACCTTCTGCATTCCGCACGGCGGTGGCGGGCCGGGGATGGGGCCGATTGGGGTGGCGAAGCATTTGATTCCGCATTTGCCGAAGAATCCGCTCGGTGGTGAAATTCAGAATTCCGCTCCCATTGTCATCAGCGCCGCGCCGCACGGAAGCGCAAGCATCCTCCCAATATCGTGGATGTATATTCGGATGATGGGGCCGGATGGCCTCACCGCCGCGACGCAGCTCGCCATCCTCAACGCCAACTACATGGCCAAGCGGCTCGAGTCCCACTACCCCATCCTCTACCGCGGCAAGAACGGGCGCTGCGCCCACGAATTCATTTTGGATTGCCGCGCGTTCGAAGAAAGCGCCGGAGTGAAAGTCGAGGACATCGCCAAGCGTCTGATGGACTACGGCTTCCACGCGCCGACGATGTCCTGGCCGGTGCCGGGGACGCTGATGTTCGAACCAACGGAATCCGAATCGAAGGCCGAACTCGACCGGCTCTGCGGCGCGATGATCCAGATCCGCGAAGAAATCCGCGCCATTGAAGAAGGCCGCGCTGACAGATCGGACAACCCGCTCAAGCACGCCCCGCACACCGCCCCCGCCGTCATCGCCGACAACTGGGCGCACAAGTACAGTCGGGAACAAGCCGCCTACCCCGCCGCCTGGACGCGCATTCATAAGTACTGGCCGACGGTGAGCCGGATCGACAACCCCTATGGCGACCGCAACCTGATGTGCACGTGTCCGCCGGTGGAGAATTTCCAAGGGACCTAACTATCACCGGCTTCGCGCATCTTCGTCCTCTGCCGCTGTCACTGAACACCGAGGTGAAATCATGGACGCTGCATCAAAGATCCGGAGTGTCATGAAGGTCGAAAAGATGGCGCCTCCGGCGACTCCCGAATTGATCGCCGAGGTTGAACAGGGGCTCAGCGTCGCATTCCCCAATTGGCTCCGCGAGATCTATCTGACATGCGATGGCTTCACCGGGCCCACTGGTGTCCGATATGTCTGGCCACTCAATGGCGATCAAGGCGTTCTGCGTTGCAACCATTTTCTGCGAGAGGATTGGCAATGTGATTGGCTCCGCCGCGCCATTATTTTCTCAGATAATGGACTGGGTGGCTCCATCACAGTTCACTGGGGGGCCTTGGATGGTCGTCTGATCGAGTGGTGCTACGGCGATGCAGACGAGTACAAGATTCTGGATTTGAGCCTTTTTGACCTGTGGGCACGCGAACAGGCCATATGGGATGACGTTTTAAAGAGAGCAACGTAATCAAGGCCGGGGAGGGCTCAAAACGGCGTGAACAAGACGGGTTGGGGGAAGCCTATGGGTTTGCGGAGGGTTTTGGCGCGTTGGATGTCGGCGAGGCGAACAATACTGTTCCGGCGCTGCCCGCGCCTCCGAACCAGCCAGATGCGGAGTAGGCAGGCAAAGCCGTGGTATCGACGTCCCGCCGATGCGGGAATGCGGCATTTACGGCAGCAGGGAACACGGGCAGGATGCCCGTGCCACGGGGGCCTTACGGTTTGCCCGTCACCTGGCCCGGGTTTGCATTTCCCAGCCCGAGTTCCGGGAACCCTTCAGGCGAAGCCGTGAAGGAGACAGTCGTGTCGGCATTGTTGGCGTCATAGGTGACGGTCAGCGCCGTGTACAACCGCGGCATGCGCCGCACGAGCGTGAACGATGAAAGGATGTTCTGTCCGAGCGAGAAGTCGTAGCTCTCCGAACCGATGAACTCGTACTTCGTCGTGAGCTTGTAATCCATCGCGAAGGTCGCTTGATTCGATGTGTACCCGGGAATGAGCGTGGCCCCCGAGCCAAACTGCGGGATTTCCTCGTAGCGCGTGCCGACGAAATAGGAGAGGCTGCTGGTCTGATCCACAGCGACGCCGCCGGCGATCTGGTAGAGGCGGTTGTCGGTCGTGTCGTAGTTTCCCTCGCCGAGTATTCGCACGCGTTCGCCGACGCGCCATGTGCCGTCGACCGCGATGGAATTCTGGATCAAGGACAATTCCGGTCTGCTGGCGAAATAGAACCCGCGGTCCGGGATGAGCGGGTAGAAGAAGCTGCCCGCGCGTTCCTTGTCCCAGAAGTTGTTCCACTGGACGTTCAAAGTCAGCCAGTCGACGCTGCGCCAATGCCCCGGCCCGCCGCGTTTCGTCTCCCATTTCTGGTTGAGCGCCAGCGAGGTTCCCGATGCGCGAGAGATGCCTTCCACATCACGATCGAACGGCTGCAGATCGTTTCGCGATTCGTCAGCACCGGTGGCAAAGACGTTGAACTGCGGCTCGATGACGTGTCGGAGCTGATGCACATCCCAGAAGGTCGACTCGACATCGCTGTAGACGCGCCAGAACTGCATGGAGCTGCGGATGCCCGTCGAGCCCCACACGCGAGTGGTGCTGCCGTCACCCTTGGTGAAAGTCGAGGGCGGGTTGATAGCCGTCGTGGAGTTGAACCCGTCGTCCCAAGCCGTGACGCGGCCGGTCACATAAGGCGAGACCTTGAGATCGCCGATTTCCAAGGGCATGTCGAGTTCGTGGCGCGAATCAGCGCGGAAGATGTCATCATTCAGGAATCCGTGCTGCTGGTAATAATCGCGGAAGGTCGTATTGCCGGCTTTGCTGCTGTTGCCGGCAAGATAGGAGGCGGGCGGGCTGATGAACCCTGGAACGCTGGAGGATTGAGCGAGGGCGAGTTGGTCGGGAGTGTAGTCGCTGATCATCGTGTGCAGGTTGGCGACGCCGGACTCGCTGTAGTAGGTGAACGTATCGAGGAACGAATCGCCGACGCGCCAGTACTTCGCTTCGGGCTTTTTCTCGGTGGTGAACTGGTCGTCGACCTGGTCGGCGACGGCGGTGAAGTCGTAGAGGTAGAATTTGCCGAGCAAACTGACGGCATCGGTATCGCCCTGGTGCTTCACGTAGATGTCGGTTTCCTGTTCCTTGTCGGTCTCGTACTCGCCGTTGAAGTACTGCGGGAGGAAGTTGGGGTCGGAATTGTAGGCGGCCTCAAGATTCATGGACCACCCGTCGCCGAAGTTCTCCTGGTGCCGAGCCAGGACGCGGCCGCGCGTGCTGTCCTCGACCGGCACATCGGTGCGGTTCTTGCCGAGCCGGTCCGTGCCGTGGTCTTCCATGACGTAGGAGCGGAACTCGCCGTAGGAATCCTTGGCCTGGGTGGAGTCGGGATCGTTTTTTCCCCAGTAGGCATCGACGCCGCCGGCGGGGCCGCGCTTGGTGTAATAATCGAGGTTGAGCGCCGCCTTGAAGTTGGGGGGCGCCTTCTGCCCGGTGAGGGCGATGAGGTCCCACTGGGTTTCGATCGAGAATCCGTAGGTTTGGGAGTTGCTCATCTTGAGCTTGCGAAGGGGGATGTCGTTGTTGGAAGTATCGCCGGAGAGATAGGGCCAGTAGAAGATGGGAATGCCCTGGAAATCGATGGTCGCGTCCTTGGCCTTGAAGGCGTATTCCTTCGGACCGGCGGCAGTGCCGGAGCGGGTGGGATCGAATTCCTTGCCGGCGCCTTCGGGGCTCTCGACGCGCGGGGTGATGTCCTGCAGGTAAATGTCGCCGGCGCCGATGCTGTAATGCGGGGTGGCGAACTCGCTGGTGGAGAAGTTGGCCTTTTTCGCGGCATACTCGCCGCGGGCAAGCATGCGGATCTCGGAGGCGCGCATGTAGAGCGGGACGTTGCGTTTTTCATCGCGGGTGTAAATGGCGGCATCGAGCATGACGGCCCGCATCGAGGTGAAGTCGATGTAGATTTTTTCCGCGTGGACGTCCTCGGCGCCGATCGTTTTGCCCTCCTGCCCGGTGGCGATGTTGACGTCGCCTTCAAGATACACGCCGGTGACGTACTGCGAGATCGACCTGCGGAGCGGCGCGGCGGGCGCGGTCTCGGCGCTCTTGGGAACGGGGCTGAACGTGACGGCACGATCGGCATGGAAGACCATCGGGGGTTTGCCGTCGAGAGCGTCGTAGATGATGTAGGGGCCGTGATAGACGGTGATGATTTCGTTGCCGACCTGTTCCGCGCGGACCTCGCTGGAGGGGTCGAAGGCGATTCGCAGGATGGGGCGAGGCTTCGCAGGCTTGGGAGGAACGGGGGCGGCGACGTATTTGCCTTCGGCCGTCTTCACGAGCTGGAAATCGCCGGGGCCGGCGACGATTTTGTTGTTCGGGCCGCGTGCAATCCAGCCGGCCTGGAGTGCCTGCTCGATGGAGGTGACCTGGATCTGCGGGATGAAGATGGGTGCCATGGGGCGGTTGAGGAGGTCGTCGCGAAGTTCATTGCCGCGTTTCACGATCGGGCTGTTGTCCTCGGCCTTGCTGACGGGAGTGCCGGTGAGATCAATGCTGCGGGAGATGCGGGTGGTGACGAGGAGTTCGCGTCTTTGCGTGGCTGTGGACTGGGGCCGGTCGCCTTCGAGCACCTGCACATTGCCGCTGAGGTAGATGGCGACATCCCAGGTGGATTCGCCGGATTCGCGGCTGGGGGTGAGCCAGATGGCGGCTGCATCAGACCGAAGCAAGCGATAGCCGAGCTGAATTTTCACGTGGCCGGTGGCGAGCATGCGCTGTTCGAGATCGGAACGCCACACGCTGGTTTGGTCGGCCTGAACGTCGAGCGAGACGGGCATGGCGCTGGTGGGAACGATGGTGGGGTGGACGGTGGGGATGATGGAGGCTTCGCGGAGGGTGGGGGCGGCGAGCGCGATGGAGTTGAGCCCCCCGACGACGATTGAGCCGCAGGCCGTGAGTGCGGCTGCGTGCAGGGCCCAATGTGCGATTCGCCTCCGTGTCGCCGTGTGACTGCGCGTCCGTGCGTCGTTCATGGGCGTTCCCGTCGTGGTTGGATGTGGTGAAATCATTGGCGGGAATGATAAGCCGGGCGTGCGATTTCGGGAAGGGACGAGCGGGCAGTGCGGCGGTGTTTTCCCGGGAGTAAAGGATGGGCACGCGAACGGCGAGGCATTGAAGAACTTAGTCGCCGGCCAGGGAATCGGCTGCGGCCGATCATCGGCGGGACGCCGATGCCACCGTGGCCTACCAGCCGGCGAGTTCTTTGCGATCCTTGAGCCACTTTTTGAAGGCGTCGAGCGGGCGGGTGTTGAGGATGTCGGATTTGGTGGCCCACCCGCGGCGGGCGGTGAGGATGCCGTACTGCATCTGGTCGAATTCTTCGAGGGAATGGGCATCGGTGTTGATGCAGATGGGGACTTTCGCGTCGACGGCCATTTTCACGTGTACGTCGCGGAGGTCGAGGCGGTGGTAGTTGGCGTTGATCTCCAGGGCGACGCCGTGGCGGGCGGCGGCGAAGATGACCTTGGCCATGTCGGGTTCGAGACCGCGGCGGCTCGGGACGATGCGGCCGGTGGGGTGGCCGATGACGGAGACGTGCGGATTGGCGGCGGCGCGGATAAGGCGCTGGGTGGCGGCATCGGATTCCTGGGTGAGGGCGGCGTGGGGGGAGGCGACGACCCAGTCGAGTTTTTCGAGGAGGTCGTCTTCGTAGTCGAGCGAGCCGTCGGCGAGGATGTCGACTTCGCTGCCGGCGAGGACGAGGATGCCGGACTTTTGCGCCTCTTTTGCGACGGCGTGGATGGCCTTGATGTGTTCGAGGAGGCGGTCGGATTTGAGGCCGTTGGCCTGGAACTGGGATTTGGAGTGGTCGGTGATGGCGATGTACTGGTAGCCGCGGCGTTTTGCTTCGGCGACCATTTCTTCGATGGAGTTGCCGCCGTCGGAGGCTTTGGTGTGCATGTGGAGGTCGCCGCGGATGTCGGGGAGCTCGACGAGCGAAATTTCGATTTTCGATTTTTCATTTTCGATTGCGAGTTCGATTTCGCCGCGGTCTTCGCGCATTTCGGGGGGCATCCAGGCCATGCCGACGGCGGCGTAGACGGATTCTTCGGTGTCGCCGGCGATGCGCTCCCAATCCTCCTCCCCGCTCGCGGCGGCCTTTCCCCCCGGTTTTGTGTTTTGTGTTTTGCGTTTTGCGTTTTCTTTGTAGACTCCCCATTCGTTGATTTTGAGGCCTTTTTTGACGGCGATTTCGCGCAGTTTGACGTTGTGTGAGAGGCCGCCGGTGAAGTATTGAATGGCGGCGCCCCAGCTTTCGGGGGGGACGACGCGGACGTCGACCTGCAAGCCCGTGGTGGTGCGGATGCTGGTTTTGCTTTCGCCCAGTTGGATGACGCTGCCGCAAAGCGGGTGCTTTGTGACGGCTTCACCGATCTTGGTGCCGAGTTCCATGTTGGCAGCGACGGCGATATCGATATCGCCGATGGTTTCCTTGCCGCGGCGGAGGCTGCCGCAGTACATGGCGTTTTTGACGCCGGGGATTTTTTTGAGATCGTCGACGAGTTCCCGGGCGATGGGGAGGGCTTCGCCGATGCGGACGCGGCCGGAGCTTGTAGCGAGGTGGGCGAGGTTTTCCTTGATTTTCTGGAGTTTTTTGTCGCCGATGCCTTTGATGCCGGTGATGGTGCCGGCGTCGATGCGGGCGACGAGATCTGCCACGGTGGTGATGCCGGCGTCGTGCCAGAGGAGGGCGGCGGTTTTTGGTCCGACGGAGGGGATGCGCATGATTTCGAGCACACCGGCGGGGATCTGGGCGAGAATGTCGTCGAATTCGGAGATGCGGCCGGTGCGGAGGTATTCTTTGATCTTCTCGGCGGAGCTTTTGCCGATGCCGGGGATATTTTCGAGTTCGTCGGCTTCGGCGAGCTGGGCGACGTCGGTGGGGAGTTCCTCGAGGACGCGGGCGATTTTTTTGTAGGCCAGCACGCGGAAGGCGTTTTCTTCCAGGACGGCGAGGACTTCGGCGGTGCGTTCGAAGAGTTTGGCGATTTCGAGGTTTTTCATGTGGCTGTGGACCACCCTTCTGGATCGAGAGCGGGAGCGCTCGCCTTCTGCTCGCGGCTAAACTTTGGCGCGGGAATTGGCGGGCGTTGGGAAATACAATAAACGCATGGAGACGCCGCAACAAATCAGTCATTACCCGTCGTGGCCGCTGCCGGTGAAGCAGGAGATGACCGTGACGGAGTCGCATGCGTGCACTTATCTGCCGGGGCGACAAGCGACGTTTCGTGCGTTTCAGGCGATCGGAGGGGGGCGGATGACGGGGGAGGAGTATCAGCGATGGATGGATGCGGGGTTCCGGCGGAGCGGGACGATCGTGTATCAGCCGATGTGCGCGGGGTGCCGGGCGTGCGTGCCGCTGCGGGTGCCGGTGGAGCGGTTGTCGATGAGCAAGAGCCAGCGGCGGGTGCTGCGGCGGAATGCGGATTTGCAGGTGCAGGTGGGATTTCCGGCGCCGACGGCGGAGAAGTGGGAGTTGTATGACCGCTATCAGCGCGAATGGCACGATGGGAAGCAGGCGGGGGATCTGCTGGGGTACGTGAGTTTTCTTTATCGTTCGCCGGTGGAGACGGTAGAGTTTGAGTATCGGGACGGGGGTGGGAAGTTGATTGGGGTGGGGTTGTGTGATGTGTCGGCGAAGAGTGTGAGCAGCGTTTATTTTTATTTTGATCCGAGGGAGGCGGGGCGGTCGCTGGGGACGTTCAGTGCGTTGTATGAAATGCTGTGGGCGCGGGAGATGAAGATTCCGTATTGGTATGCGGGGTATTGGATTCGGGGGTGCGGAGCGATGGAGTATAAGTCGCGGTTTCGGCCGTGCGAGGCGCTGGGGACGGATGGGGAGTGGCGGGAGGTTACGGGGGAGTGAAATGAGAGTTGTTGCAGATGGAGTGCACATTGGCCCCGCGCCGCCCGAGGCGGCGGGCGTCATTTTGTGGTGGCGGTTGTTGGTGCGTCGGTGAGGGGTTGGCCGGCGATGGGCCAGTTGTCGGGGGACCAGGTGAGGGGGCGGATCTGGAGTTTGGACATGCCGCGGTCGTTGGCGTCGTAGAAGTGGTGGACGAGGAGCCAGCGGTTGTTGGGGGTGTCGTGGTAGAGGATTCCGCCGCCGGGGCCGCGGAGGCGGCCGGTGGGGTCGCCGGCGAGGAGGAGGGAGCCGCCGCCTTGGCGCATGTCTTTACCGGTTTGGTCGAGGTAGGGGCCGGTGATTTTTTCGGAGCGGCCGATCATCATGTGGTAGGTGCTGTTTGCGCCGCGGCAGCAGTAGTCGAATGAGACAAGGAGGTAGTAGAAGTTGTTGCGGTGAATGATGCAGGGGGCTTCGATGGGGTCGTCGCGAAGGTTGGGGCGGGCGGCGAGGTGGTAGAGGGTGGGGTCGGCGGGGTCGGGCAGGCTGGTGGCGGCGGAGAGGCGGAGGAGGTGGATGCCGTCCCAGAAGGAGCCGAAGGTGAGCCAGGGGGTTTTCGTGTCATCGAAGGTGATGGCGGGGTCGATGGCGTTGTAGGGGTTGGTGGGGAGGGATTCGAAGACTTTGCCGTGGTCGGTCCAGTGGTAGTTGGGGCTGGCGGGGTCGAGCGTGGGGGAGGTGGCGAAGGCGATGATGCTGCGGTTTTTGCCGAAGTTGGAGATGCAGTAGTAGAGGTGGAACTGGTTGTTGAAGAAGGAGAGGTCGGGGGCCCAGATGTAGAAGGCGCGGGGGAAGTCGTTGGGGATCCAGGCGGGAGGGTGGTCGAAGACGGGGGGGAGGCGTTCCCAGTGGAGGAGGTCGGAGGAGCGTTTGGTCTGGATGCCGAGGCCGGTGCTGTAGACGTAGTAGAAGTTGCCGTCGCGGATCATGGAGGGGTCGTGGGTGCGGGGTTCGGTGAGGAGCGTGGCGGGGGTGGTGGCGGGCTGTGTTGAGGTGGCAGGGAGAGTTGTGGCGGCGCGCAAAGAAACGACGCTCCCCGTGAGGAGGAGCGTCGTGAGGATGAGCGCGCGGTGGAACATAAAGAGAGAGCGTCAGAGCGTGAGCATTTTTTTGTAGTCGGCCAGACGCTGGTCGACTTCGGCTTTGGTGACTTTGGCGATGCGGTTGAGGGAGAAGTCTTCGATGGTGAAGGAGGCCATGATGGTACCGGCGGCGATGGCGTTTTTGAGGGTGGGGAAGTCGTAGGTGTCTTTGGAGGCGAGGTAGCCGAGGAGACCGCCGGCGAAGGAGTCTCCGGCGCCGGTGGGGTCGATGACATTATAAGTGGGAAACGCGGGGAGGGAGAGGATGTCGTGGCCGATGGCGGCGATGCAGCCGTGCTCGCCTTTTTTGAGGAGGACGATTTTGGGGCCGGTGGGTTTGACGAGGGCTTGCAGGTCTTTGAGGGCGGCGACGAGGTTGACCTTGTTGGTGAGGAGGCGTGCTTCGAGGTCGTTGAGGACGATGCCGTCGAAGTGTTTGAAGGCGGCGAGGGATTCGGCGTGGAATTGCTTGATCCAGAGGTCGCGGGTGTCGGCGATGGAGAGTTTGGGGGATTTCACCTGGCTGAGGAGGTCGAGCTGGAGGTTGGGGTGGGTGGCGGCGAGGAATACGACTTTGGAGTCGGTGAACTGCGCGGGGACGGTGGGACCTTTTTCGATGAGGACGTTGAGATCGACTTCGAGGGTGGTGGCTTCGTTCATGGTGGGGTCGTAGGTGCCCTTCCAGCGGAAGGTCTTGGAGCCCTTGCGGCGTTCGAGGCCCGAGATGTCGATGTTGGGGTTGTTGAAGGCGACTTCGAATTCTTTGGGAAAGTCTTCGCCGACGACGGCGACGAGGCGGACCTTGGAGAAGGCGGCGGCGGCCCAGGAGAAGTAGATGGCGGAGCCGCCGATGACGTGGTCGGCGTTTCCGGCGGGTGTGGAGACGTAGTCGATGCCGAGGGAACCGGTGACGAGAAGGGACATGGGGGCTCCGGGAAAGAAGTCAGAAGTCAGTAGTCGGAAGTCAGAAATAACGGGTTTTTGCCAAGAGGGTGAACGATACGCGGGGGGTGGGGATTTTTGCAAGGAGGTGGGGGTTTGGAGTTGGGGGATGTGGGGTTTTTCAGCGAGATTGTCAAGATGTTGGGTTGGAGGGAAACGTCGTGGATTGGCCGCAACCACGCCACGACGCCTCCCCTGCACGACGGAAAGGAGCCGCAGACAGACACAGGCAGACACGGACGTGGCAATTGCTGGAGACGAGCCACGACGCCCCCCCCGCACGACGGAAGGGAACCGCAGATGAACGCGGGTGAACGCGGATGTTGATAGTTGGGGCGGGAAAATCTTGCCAGAAAAGCACGAAGAGGCGGGATAGTAAAACGACACCCGGCCACCCTCAAAAAGCTCCCCCGGCCTCCTCATCGCCCCCCGTCGTTCCGTGCGCCCGTTCCAGCCTTTGGATCTCTTCCGCTAGTTCCTTCTCGCGGGCCGACAGTTCCCGGCCCCGCACTTTTTTCAGGTCCTCGACCGTCAGGTATCCCGTGTCCTTTCGGTGCTTCGACTTCTTCTGTTGCACACGGTGCGAAAACTCCAGGGCGTCCTCCAGTGTTCTTACCACCGTCGACAAAATGCCTCCGTGCACGCCCTGTATTTGCTCGACCCGCTCCTGGTGTCGTCGCAGCAGTTCCTCGGGCGGCGTCTCGCGGCCGCATATGACGCGGTCAATGCCCGGTATCTCCCGGCTCTTCTCGTCGGTCCTGGTAGTGAGCACGTAGCTCCCATCGCCCAGTTCCGTCTCCAGATCGATGCCTCGCACCTCGCCATTCGGCAGCCTCGCGTGGTAGATGCCCGCGACGACCGTGCCGTCGGTGCTCACAAGCGTACGAATGAACGCCCGCATGTGCGGAAATACGCGAGTCAGCGTCATGTTTTCAATGTCGCCCAGAAACTGGAACCCCTGCGACTCCAATCGCGTCTGCGTCTCATCATAAAAGGCCAGATCCGCACTCGGGAACTCGGCCGGCGCCGCGCGGCGATACTCGTGTCGCTCGCCGGAATAAAGCGCTTTGTTCATATCCAGCAGATGCTGGGCCGTGACCTTTTTCGCATCAGGTCTCTTGTAGTCACGGGCCTGCTCGTTCCGCGATTGCAGCCCGTGCAGCCGCCGCTGGACATGAATGTAATCATCCGCGCAGGCGATTCGCGTGGCGCCCAGGTTCGGCGTCGCGATCAGCTTCGCCGCCAGCGCCTCCTTGTGCAGCCGCAGCATTTCGTCCCAGGTCGTCCCGGTGCGGCAGATGATCGCGGTAATCCCGGGACTGCGGAGCGTTTGTGTCGCGCGGCCCGTGTCGTTGGTGACAAGATAGGTTCCGTCGCTGAACTCTGAAAGCAGGTCCACGCTTCGCCGATCCAGGCGCGCGGCGTCGCGGCGCATGTGCCGGATCCCCACGACGATCATTTGATCGCCGCTGGCCAGGCATCGCGTGAATGAAATAAGCCCCGGCGCGAATTCCGGCAACGTCGCGTTTTGTACGTCGCCGAGGTTCGCGAAACCGTTGCGCTCAAACCACGCCGTCGTCTCCCGGTAGAAGTAATGATCCAGCTCCGGGAACGTCTCCGGCTTAACCAGCCGATATTGTTGCAGGTCGCCGGAGAACAGCTTGCGTCTCGCCGCTTCCGCGCGGCGCTGGATGGTTTCCGGAGATAGCACGGACCGCCGGCGTCGCAGGGATATCGCCAGACCACCTGCACCGGCCGCAATCAGCAGTAGCCCGCGCGATCCGGCCGTTGTTGTCAATCCCCCCGCATGGACCACGTCCCAAAGCCCGATCGCCGCCGCCAGAAGGCAAACCACGCGCCATAGAATCAACGTCCCATTCAGCCGTTTCATGCTGCCCGCCTAACTAACCAACGCTCCGGCCACGCCACCATACTCATAATCACGTACATTACGTTCCGGAAGCCCCGGGAAATTCCCGAACCGCCCACGAAAGAGTGGCATTATTCACACCCGCAGCTTATCGCCTGAGGCGGGAACTCTTTCTCGCTTGGAATCCTACCGACAGGCCATGGACAATCCAGTGGCCAGCCGAAAGGCACCGAAACCCCCGATCGCTCTTCTATACCACCAGAAGTGCGAATACGCAAAAAAATCGGCGAATTAGCGCAGATTTTTGGTTTTGCCCGACATTTTTCAGTTGACGCGTGCCCGGCCTGATAGGCAAGAAAAGGGAGGCAAGAAAAGGGGGCATGATTCAATTCCCCTCGTCCTTGGGTTGTTTCGGCGGCCTGCCGTGCGGCCGCGAGGTCCATCTTCGAGATTTGGATTTGCGAGGGTTGTGCGCCGCCTGCGCGGGGACGCGTGTGTCTGGTGGAATGGTCCTTTGGCCGGCGCTTACGCTACGCGTTCTCTTGGGTTGTTGTCGTGGCGGAGTTGCCGGCGGAATTGAAAAGCCACCATTGATGCGAGATCCCGGGCAAGCCCGGGGCTATTTGGTGGGGGGCGTTGGCGGGGTGATGGGGTAGCCTTGCCAGAGGTATTGGAGGGCTTCGGGGAGGGTTTGTTGTTTTACTTTTTTGTCGGTGTGGCCGGCGTTTTTGGCGAAGACAAATTGGTAGTGGTAGTGCTTGGCGGCGAGGGCGGCGGCCATGTTTTCGTTGGCTTGGACCCAGTCGTGCATGTTGTCGCGCATGATGTTGGGGTTGTAGTTGTCGCGGTCGCCGACTTCCATCCAGAGGCGGAGGGGTTTGGGTGGGGAGTTGGGGATGAGGTGTTCGTGGAATTCCCAGGCGCCGTGGGGGTAGTCGGGGAGTTGGGGCCATTGCTGGTTGACGAAGGTGCCGGAGTAGGTGAGGACGCGGTGGTAAAGTTCGGGGTGGAACCAGGCCATGATGAGGGCGCAGGAGCCGCCGGAGGAGCCGCCCATGGTGGCGCGGGCGTCGGGGTCGGAGGAGAGTTGGACGTTGCAGTGGGATTGAACGAAGGGGAGGATTTCGGTTTCGACGAATTCGGCGTAGGTGCCGCTCATGGTGTCGTATTCGAGGCCGCGCTGGGAGCCTTGGGCGTCGCCGCTGCCGTTGCCGATGGAGATGGCGATCATGGGGGGGAGTTTGTGCTGGGCGATGAGGG